>Ga0210409_10005604_pt1 | contig 13181 bp, 11 predicted proteins | sample IncBWH17MmetaG_FD_161649 | JGI IMG/M metagenome (GOLD analysis project Ga0210409, IMG submission 161649) | Forest soil microbial communities from Barre Woods Harvard Forest LTER site, Petersham, Massachusetts, United States - Inc-BW-H-17-M | ecosystem: Environmental > Terrestrial > Soil >...
CCGCAATCTGCAGATTAAGTTCACCCGCGCAGTCTCGGAAAACAATGACTTCGTGGCCTACGTCGATGCTATCGGGCACCTGGATGGCACACGCTCTCTGCTCGAGTGGAAGACCACCTCCAGCCGCTACCCCGAGGAACCGGATGGACTGCTGGCCCTCGACCCACAGCTGGTTTGCTATTCCTGGATGACAGGCATTGCCGAGGTCGCTCAGGTCGTATTCGTCCGCAAGCGGCTGGTTGAAGTTCAGTACCTCCACACCACGATCACCGACGAGCAGCGCCAGGAGTTCGGCCATCTGGTCGACGACACGATCAGACGGATCGAGTCGGCAGAGTTTCTGCCCCACAGCGGCATTCGATTCCCCCAGAACCCCTGCAGCAGCTGCCCCTACCTGGGACTCTGTCTAAGGCGGCAGGATTTGGTCGAGGCCGCCCTGATCAGGCGGCCAGGAGCAGAAGACCTTGGCTGGCTTGACGAGCTTACGTACTTAGGAATCCACCCATGCCGCCCAAACTCAACCGACGACGGGCCCTGTTCGTACTGACCAAGATCGATGAGATCTTACGCTGGGAACGGCGGACGGAAACCGAGCGGGACACCCGCTTCGTCGAACTGGGCCGCTATCTGTGCGAAGTCCGGGCGGGTCAATACTGGCGGTTGGAGAACCTCAAGTCCTTCGATGAGTTTCTGGAGAGGCGCTTCCCGGAATCGAGGCGGAAAGCCTACTACCTGATGTCCATCCACGAGCACCTGCCACCGCAGGTGCGGAGAGAGCTGAAAGAAGTGGGATGGACGAAGGGGTTGGAACTGGCCAAGCTGGCACGGCGGGACAGGCAGGAATTCGATTGTGCAACCTGGTTGCACAAGGCCCGCGAGATGCCGAAGGAAGAGTTCAAACGGGAGGTCGAGAAGGAGCTGACCGGACGAGAAACGGAACCCTGGGAAATCATCTACTTCAAGCTGTATAAGAGTCAGATCCCGGTGATTGAGCAAGCGATTGAGACCGCGGCTCTCATGCTGGGAAGCGATAAATCCCGTGGTTATTGTCTGGAGATGATCTGCGCGGATTTCCTGGCGGGGGCCAACCTGGACAATCCCGACCTGCTTTTGCACTCGATCTCACGCTCCTTCAAATTCCTGCCGGCTGAACAACAACAGGCATTCGTGGCTCATGCCCTTGAGAAGGCATCGTGAACCGAATTCGAGCAAAGAAACCTCGGCTGCGACTCACCCCCGAGTTGTACGAAGACGTGCGTCAGCAAGTACTACGTCGAGACGGTTGGCGATGCCAGAGTTGCGGCACGATGTCGAATCTTGAGGTCCACCACAAGGAGCTGCGCAGCCAGTCTGGCGACGACTCGGAGGAGAATCTGATCACTCTTTGCGCAGGGTGCCACGCCGACATCCACAAGGGCGCGAGCTTTGTGATTGATACGCAGTAGGCCGATCAGCAACGCTCCTGTCTTCACGATGAGATGTAGCAACGTACACGATGACCACACATAAGATCCAAGTTCACCTTACTCTATCTGATCGGAGTGTTTCTATTTTGTGCGTCTTTGGGGGCTGCGCCTTGTGGTTGCTTTTCTGCGACGCGACACGTCCTTGGCGTACCCGTGGAAGAAGTCATGTTCGCGGCGTCGCGAGGCGCTGTATGGAGCGTGCCTGCCAATACCTCTCGCCTGACGTCTGGAATACGTTTCCGACTTGTGCAATTCGAAGGGCTTGAGGTGCTGAAGCGTTCTCGAGTGTACTCACTCGACGCGTTGGGCACGAAAGACATCCGGTTGAAAGAAAGACTGACGTATCTGAAGCAAAATGCGTTGAACCTCTACGCAATTGGCAAGTGAAAAGCGAACCACCGCCACTCTGCGTTGACAATGTCCATGCGCTGTCACTCCGGCCGGATGCTAAGATTCCCTACTACCAAGTATCTCTCGTTGGTAATGGAGAAAGTTAGACTCGCTTTTCTGAGCCCGCACTTACCGCTTTATGGTTTCCGTTCTCATCACGACCTTCAACTCGGCTCAGTTCATCGAGAGATGTCTGGATTCAGCGGAACGCCAATCTTATCGGCCACTCGAAATAATTGTCGTCGATAACGCTTCGACGGATGGCACTCGTGAACTACTCGCAAAGCGCGGGGCTGGAATCAAGGTAGTCTACAACGACAGCAACATCGGCTTCGCGGCAGCCCAGAACCAAGCTGCACGATCGGCCAAAGGCAGTTGGCTTTTATCGCTCAACCCTGACGTCGTTCTCAGTTCGAATTTCATTAAGGAAGCGGTTTCGCTGGCAGAACTGAATCCGAAGATTGGGTCCGTCTGCGGCAAACTCCTGCGCTGGAATCCAGGGTCCGGCCTCGAGTTCACCAAGGTGATCGACTCCACCGGAATCTATTTCCTGCCCAATCTTCGCCACCTCGATCGTGGAGCGGGCGAGGCTGACCGAGGGCAATTCGAAGGCGCGCAATACGTATTCGGCGCTACTGGAGCCGTAGCACTGTATCGCCGGAGCATGGTCGAGGACGTCTCGGTGGGTGCGGAATTTTTCGACGAGCAGTTCTTTGCCTATCGGGAGGACGCGGACCTGGCATGGCGGGCACAGCTAATGGGCTGGCGCTGTTTGTACACTCCGCGCGCGGTTGCCTGGCATGTTCGACGCGTGACTCCAGAACGTCGTAGCGAGCTGCCGACAGAAATCAACTGGCATTCCGTCAAGAATCGCTTTTTGATGCGGGCGAAGAACATCTCGTGGAGACTCTATGCCAGTTGTTTTTTTCCTACCACCCTGCGGGATGCGCAGGTGATCGGCTATTGTCTACTGGTCGATCGCAAACTCGCTTCAGCATTGGCTGCGGTTTGGAAGTCCCGGCATGAACTCAAACGGAAGCGACAGATCATCCAGGCACACCGCCGCGTGTCGGACCGCGAGCTTCTATTCTGGTTTTCCGGCAGGGGCGTCGGCACTAAATTCAGTGCCTCCGAAACCTCGCAAACTGAACTCCAAGAAAGCTCTCAGGCACGCATCTCTGCAAAGAGTCGCTCATACTGATCAACAACGCCATCCCAACGATAGACTTCCAACGCGACACTCTTAGCCCGGTCACGTAGGTCTCTGAGTCGCTCGGGCGCAGCAATCAATTGTTCAAGCTTGGTTGCCAGATCACGCTCGTCTGGATGGAAGGAAATCCCACAATCGCGCGCAGTCTCGCGATTCGCCGGGGTATCGAGATACAGAACAGCATTGTTTGCCGCCATGGCCTCCACGAGCGCTGGGTGGATCCCCCCAATCTCGCCGGCGAAGACAAATACTCCTGCATTCTTCTGTAGGCTCCAATAGCCATCGCCGTAGACGGGGCCGGCGAAGATGACACGGTCATCAGCCAAGGATTGCAGTTTCCGAACGTAATCAGCTTGATAGGGATTGCCGCCCACAATCACCAAGGGCCAGTCCGTGCCCAAGGATCGGTAGGCCCTAATGACGAGCTCCGGATTATTTTCCGGTTCGAGCCTGGCCACATAGAGGATGTAGCGTCTGCTCGAAAGTCCGAAGTCGCCAAGATGGTTGCTGGTGTTCGGTGGCTCAGCGCCATAAGCGATCATATCGGACCGCTTGCGATAGCGCTGCCAATAGTAGTCCTGTACCGCCCGCGCGTCAGTCACAATTTTGGTCGGTGTAAGAGCTGAAAGGATCTCACAGAAATGGAGGAACCACTGACCCAGGAAGTTCCACTTGCGCCGTTTTCGGTCCAAGCCGTCGACGTTTAGAGCGGTCGGCTTGCCCACCAATCGGGGAATCCAGGCAAATGGGCTATTGGCGACATTGCAGATGAGCACCACCTCCGCGTCGGTGAAGCTTACGTGCAGGACCGAAATGAAGGTGTGAAAAAGCGTATCGAAATGCTTGCTCGCGAGGGTGGGGAGAATGATCCGGCGAACTCGGTGATCGAAAACATCTTCGGGCTTGGTGAACGGTCGTCTGCAATAGACCGTGACGGCATGTGCACGTTGCACCAGGCGTTCGGAAAGCTGATCGGCGAGAGTCTCAAATCCGCCATAGCGGGCCGGGATGCCGCGAGTACCGACGATCGCAATCTTCATGAGAGAACCAGTAGGGCGACATTCAATAAAATGATAGCAGTGCAAACGAAGTACGTATTGTGCGACGAGACCTGATGACTAGCCAACCAGTTTTACCCAGCGGATTCGCCCAGTTCCATGCTGTGACGGATAGGGTTGCTGGCGCTTGCTGCATCGGGTCACCATGTTAAATAAATCGAGCCGCAGCTCCGCAATGAGTCCCTTCCATTGCGGGTGTGCCTGGACCACGAAGGAAACCACGGTCCAATGAGGCGATGGTTTGAGGGGCGCATAAATAACGCGCTCCTCGCAGAACTTAGTTTTCGGTCCCCGCCAATAAATTGAACAGACTTCTCCCAAGTCAGTGTTGACACTGACCCAAATGTTCTTAACTTCGCCGGCCTCGAAAGGCGCGAAGGGTAAAAAGAGATGGAAGTCCCGACCTTGTACACGAACGATAGCGAAATCAGCGTGTGCCTCGAGCTTGCCCTGGCGAGTACGAATGCTGGATAGGTCGATGCCATCGCGAGAAAAGGAGAGAAAGCGGGTCCCCGGAATTGCGCATTCCGGAGTTTCATATCCCAGGTGACTCATCTCTTCGCGTAGATTGGAGACGATAAAATCCGCAGTATGACGGGCGAGCGGTTCCCGACGCCACCGCCTTACGCGATCTTGCGGAATTGGGTGGTTAACTTCTGAGTTGAGGGCCGTGGAGCCCGCCGTACCGATGGTGATTCCGATGACCTTCAAAAGTCGGCGCGCCAAAGCGGCAGGATCGAGCACTACATCTTCGTACCGAACCATCAGGATGTCGCTACGGTTACGATCAGCGTAATAGTTCTCGAACACCCGAGCAAAGCCAAGTGCGAGGCCTCGAGCCCGCTCCTCCTCGGTGTTTCCTGACCATCCCGAGCGTCGGATACCGGAGCCCTGTTTTGCCACCAATGCATTGGCGGAGATGAGTATGTCCCGGGGGTCGCGAAAGCAATAAATGGTAAAGCAGGGAACCGATCGTCGAACATGAGGAGCCAACCAATACGGAGCCCGCTCAACATAGAACCCGCAGTCCGGCCGATGTTGGCTAAGATTGTTGCTGAAGTAGGACCATAGGATCTTGAGCCACGCCTCCCCTGAACCGCGCGGCAGATAGTTGGCTGGATTTACCTCGGGAACATAGTTATATGGCGGAGGCTCTCCGTCAAACCCGAGATGAGCAAAGTCGAACAAATGTACAGCATTCAAGAATTGAAACAAATCAGGTCTTGCCAGTAGAGCACTGAGCTTAAGACATGAGAGCAAATAATAACCGACCGACGGGAAAGACCGCGGGCAAGCTACTCGCGTATCGAGGCTCAAAAGCGAGAGAATTGCCGTCGCTCCGCTTCTTGCTGCCCCGGACAACAGGATAGGTCTCAAGTTCGGCTGATCGGAATTGAGTCGCGTGTTCAGAGAAACGCCACCTCACTTCGCCGGTTTGATGAGTTCATATAAGATTATCGCACTCAAACCATGCGAATCCTGTTCGTTACCAACGACTACGTGGGAGAAAAGCGCGCGGGTCCAGCGATTCGTGCGCTGGAATTGGCGAAAGTCTTGGCCAAGTATCACCAGGTCACACTGGCTTCCGCCCAGCCCGGCAGCATCGAGACCGACGGCATTCGCTTCATATCGGGCGCACGCAGGAATCCAAGCGAACTCCGGGCTACAGCTGCCAGCAGTGAAGTGGTGGTTGCGCAAGGCCTCGTTCTGTTTTCCTTTCCCTTTCTGGCTCGGGCACGTCATCTCGTGATCGAGCTCTACGATCCATATCTGTTTGAATACCTGGAGTACGCCCATGCTCGCTTTCCTGGATGGGGATACCGACGCCAGTGGTATTTGTTGAACCAACAACTGCTGCGGGGTGATTTCTTTCTCTGCGCCAATGAGCGCCAGTGGGACTATTGGCTGGGGCGGCTTTGCGCCCTGGGGCGCTTAACTCATGAGCAATACCGACGGGATGCAACCTTCCACAGCCTGCTGGGCGTGGTCCCATTTGGAATTCCTTCAGCGCCTCCAGTGCATAGCCAGCGGGTCGTGAGAGGCGTGTTGCCAGGAATTGAGGAGAGCGACATCCTGCTTATCTGGGGAGGAGGAATTTGGGAGTGGTTTGATCCCGTTACTTTGGTCCGGGCGATGGGACTGGTAGCTCGCGAACGCTCCGACATTAAGCTGCTGTTTCTGGCTGCCGGCCACCCAAATCCGCGCTCGCCGATCATGCCTGTGGAAATGGAGTGCCAGCGCGTTGCCAAAGAGCTAGGGCTATTGGGCCGGTCCGTTCACTTCGGCGAGGAATGGGTGCCTCAAGCCAACTTTCCAAATTACCTGCTCGAAGCCGATATTGGGGTGTCGAGCTACTGGGATAGCGTCGAGACACATTTCGCGTTTCGCACTCGAGTGCGGGATTACATTTGGGCAGGTCTCCCCATGATTTTGACAAAAGGGGACTCTTTCGCTGACCTTGTCGAAAATCAGCAGCTCGGTAGGACGGTAAAAGAGAAAGATGTCGAAGGCTGGCGAGAGGCGATCCTTGACTTGTCGCTGAATTCTGCCGAACGACAAGAGATTCGGACACGGCTGCAGCAGGTTGCCACACAATTCCATTGGGAGAAGGTCGCCGAGCCGCTTCTTCGCTACTGCGAGCATCCGTACCGCACAGAACGCATGCCGGGTTGGAGCAAAATACTGACTCCCCTGCTGAGTTCTATTTACCAGCTGTTGTATCGCTTGTCTGGACGCTCTCGTGGCAACTGATTGACCCGGAACCGTCAAATCCCAGAAAGTGCTTCTGCCGGGGTTTGACACGGGTGAGTGGCTGGTTATAAGTTTTAGTTTCCACATCCAAACCAGTCGGTAGAGCATGCATCAACTGTTTAGTGAAATTGCGCACAATCGAGAGCTTATCGTGGCCTTGGCGCTGCAGGAACTACGTGTACGGTACAAGCGCTCAGTCCTCGGTTTCTTCTGGGCGCTGCTGAACCCGCTCTTCATGATGCTCATCTTAACAGTAGTGTTCAGCACCATCATGCGAATAAAGATTCATGCTTACTCCATATTCATGCTCAGTGCCCTTCTGCCGTGGACCCTGTTCACGCAGGCACTAACTTATTCCGCCGAGACCATGGTCGGACATGCTCACCTGCTAAAGAAAATGTATATCGGGAAGGCAGTTTTCCCAGTGGCGGCCGTGCTGGCTAACATTGTTAACTTCGCCTTTTCGATGGTCCCGCTGCTCATCCTCGTCGTGGCACTTCGATTTCCTCTGCACTGGACTTGGATTTATCTTCCAATACCGTTCATGGGATTATTGCTGTTTTCTCTAGGATGTGGATTCTTTGTAGCCGCAGCCAATGTCTTCTTTCGCGATGTTGCGCACATTGTGCAAATCGTGCTGCAGGGTTGGTTTTATCTCTCGCCAGTGATTTATTCCCTGGACTTTGTGCCTCATCGATACCAATGGCTGTTTCATCTGAATCCGATGATTTACATTCTCAACGGATTCCGGCTCGCCATTTACTACGGTGTGCTTCCCACTTTTTTGTCTGCTTGCATGACACTGGGGGTAGGGCTGGCGGCTCTATCATTGGGCTACAGCTTCTTCCGCCACTACCAAGATTCCTTTGTTTTCTATGTATAAGAAGCCCGCCTCCAGGAACGGAATTCGGGTGCGATTCGAAAATGTCTGGCAGCGATTTCGCGTGATTCGCGAGAGACCCGATACTTTGCGGGAAGTTTTCACACGTGCTTTCCGGTATGGCTCTCGCTTCGAAGGATTCGATGCCCTGAAGGAGATCAGCTTTGAGATTGGCGAAGGCGAGGCAGTGGGCATAGTGGGGCGTAATGGGTCGGGCAAGAGCACCATGCTAAAGATCATTGCTGGTGTTTACCGCCCGACAGGCGGCCAAGTCACAGTTAAGGGCAGTGTAGCGCCCCTGATCGAATTGAGTGCTGGATTCCAGCCTGAGCTGACCGGGCGTGAGAACATCTTGATCAACGGGTTGATTCTGGGTCTTTCCAAGCGCGAGATCCAGGACCGAGAAGAGGGTATTGTCGAATTCGCCGAACTCGGTGATTTCATTGATTCTCCAGTCAAACAGTATTCCACCGGAATGGTGATGCGCCTGGCCTTTGGAATTGCGGCGGAGGTGGATCCGGATATCATATTGATCGACGAAATTTTGGCCGTAGGAGACGCCGCCTTCCAGCGCAAGTGCATAGCGCGTATCGAGGAGTTTCGCAGCCGGGGTAAGACGCTTATCTTCGTATCTCACGCGATACAGTCGGTAATTCAACTCTGTCCGCGCGCCCTTTTGCTGCACAAAGGCGAACTCCTCGCCGATGGACCGGTCAGGGAAATTGCGGAACGATATGAAGAATTGACGCGGGCGCCGGTAGCCACGCACTGACGATCGAGTCGCGAAAGGCGCGCGAGATCTCAGACGCATGGCTAAAATCGAATGAGCGAGGCACCCATAATATGGCTTCTATGCGTGAGCTGTGCACTCGCGGACCTCTGCCGCATGAAGGCATCCTCTTGGCGGATGGACCGATCCCGCACATTTCTGAAAAGTATGATTTTTTACATCTGTCGGTGGATGCGGTTTGATCGTTTTGTACCGAACAATGACCGTTCTCTCCCCTCATTGCGTAATCGGGAGATCCTTTAATGAAAATGGAGAGATTCGTTTCAGGGGCCTCTTATTGGATCCCGGAATCGCTCGTCGAATCCACTTGGACCGAGCATGCCCCGTTTGCGTTCTGGTTAATAGATGCCCACCGTCCCCAGCTGTTGGTAGAACTCGGGACCCACAATGGCTTTTCCTATTTCGCCTTCAATCAAGCCGTGAAACAGCTAGGCGCGGGGACGGCTTGCTTTGCAGTGGATACCTGGCATGGAGATCAGCAGGCTGGCTTCTACGGGCCAGAGGTCTTTGAGCGAGTACGCGAGTACCATGACAGACGCTACGCAGATTTCTCGCAGCTCCTCCGGTCAACGTTCGATGACGCCGTCGGTCGTTTTCAAGATGACACTATTGATTTGCTGCATATCGACGGGCGGCACGGCTACGAAGATGTCAAACACGATTTCGAGACTTGGAAACCAAAGCTTTCAAACCGCGCAATCGTCGTGTTCCACGACACGTGCGTTTTCGAAGAGGGCTTTGGGGTTCATCGCCTTTGGGGTGAATTGCAAACCCGCTACCCACACTTCGAGTTCGTCCATGGGTGCGGCCTCGGAGTCCTTGGAGTGGGCAGCGAAGTACACAGCCATGTTTCGGAGTTGTTTTCTGCCTCCCGAAATTCCGCGGTCACGGACGAAATCCGAAGGATATATAGTCGGCTCGGTTACTCCCTAGCAGTGCAAAACACTATGGTGTCCTTGAGCAATATGGTTAAGGATAAGGAGGTTCACGTCCGGAACTTGGAGGCATTGCTGACCCGGAAGGACGACCAGGCGCGCAACCTCAAGTCCGAGTTGCGAGGCAGCCAAACGGAACTGGAAGGGACTCGAAGCACTCTCAGGGTTAGTGAGGATCACCTCAGAGCTACTAAAGATCGCCTCAGCGCTATGGAAAACCTGGTTCGATCTCAACAAGCCAAGCTGCAGACCATTCAAAACAGCGCCTCATGGCGGCTCGTTCAACGTTTCTGGGCCTGGAACGTACACGCGTTTCCTTTCGGGACACGGCGAAGAAGGATCTACGAGAAGACTGTTGGAAATCTGGGCAGCCTCCTGCTGGGCAAGGGCAGAGCGCGCCGCACCGTCAGCAAACTTCCAAATTATGGAACTCTAAGCGCTGAGTTGCCGAGTCCCGACGCGAAATCCTCCAGGATCGAAATGAACTGCGATCAGCCGATGGCGGGTGAGCAATGCGGCGGCGCGGTCACGGTTCGCGGATGGGCTGTGGCTCCCAAGGGAGTTGAAAAGGTTGAAATTTCTCTGGATGGTATGAAATTGGCGCAGGCCCTTTACGGGCAACTACGCCCTGATGTAGCCCGGGATCACCTTCGGTGTAAAGATTCACAGAATTCCGGGTTTCTTTATATTTGGGATGCGACGCTAGTCACAGACGGCGTGCATCAGCTAACAATCAGGGTTTATTCTCGCGAAGGTGATCGGCGTGAGATGACGGTGCCGGTTGTGGTGGACCACAGTCTGACCACAAATCTTTACAACATTTGGACTCAGTTGAACGAGCCGACGCCGGAAGGACTCCAGGATTTGGCGGCGGAGTCGAAGACCTTCACTTACAGGCCCAAGGTCAGCGTCGTGGTGCCAGTTTATCGCACGCCTCCCAAGTTAGTGCGCGAGGCAATCGAATCGGTACGAGCCCAGGTCTATGACAACTGGGAGATGTGTCTGGTCGATGACGCCTCGAAGCGGCCGGAGCTCTCGGCTATTCTCAAGGAATATGCCGGGCAAGACACGCGGATCCGACTCACTGATCTTGCCAAGAATCGAGGAATCGCCGGCGCTACGAATGCAGCTCTAGCTCTCGCTCAGGGTGAATTCGTGGGCTTCCTGGATCACGATGACACACTCGGCCCCGACGCTTTGTACCGCGTTGTGAAGCACCTGCAACACCACCGTGACGCTGACCTGATCTATTCAGACGAGGACAAGCTGGATCCTGGCGGTGAGCGCTTCGACCCTTTCTGCAAACCCGATTGGTCGCCGGATCTGCTACTCGCTATGAATTACATCTGTCACTTTGTGGTAATCCGGCGCAATTTGCTGGAAGAGGTCGGGGGACTGAGATGCGGGTTTGATGGCGCACAGGATTACGACTTGGTGCTGCGAATCACAGAAAAAACTGACCGCATTCACCACTTGCCTCACGTGCTCTACCACTGGCGGCAGCTGGAGACCTCGACTGCTGCATCAGCCGAAGCCAAGCCCCAAGCGAAAGACGCTGCCAAGCGAGCCATCACTGAACATCTCGCGCGTAAGCAGGTCGTCGCCCGAGTGGAGCCTGGCGTCGCGATCGGCCGTTGGCGCGTGAGGTATGAAATCACCGAGCATCCGAAGGTCACTGTAGTTCTGCCGACCGGGGGACGGCTGGAACTCTTAGGTCCTTGTCTCGAGAGTTTGTTCAGCACTACCGATTATCCCAACTACGACATCGTCCTGGTGGATAATTCGAAAGGTTCCGACGTCAATGAATACGTTACCGCCCTCGCCAACCCTCGCATCACCTATGTTGATTACCGCAATCGGCCTTTCAACTATTCAGCATTAAATAACTTTGCGGTTCAGCAGACACAGGCACCACTCGTGCTCTTTTTGAACGATGACACCACGATGGTGCGGGCGGACTGGCTGAGTGCTTTAGTGGAGCATGGGCAACGACCCAGCGTCGGCGTCGTGGGTGCGAAGCTGGTTTACCCTTTTGGACTCATCCAGCATGCGGGAGTGGTGATGGGAATCTTCGAGAACACAGCACATGCCTTCCGCAATCTGCCAGCAGACTCGCGGACCTACTTTGATTTTCCGCAAATCGTACGTAATTGCAGCGCAGTGACTGCAGCCTGCATGTTGACCAGACGCAAACTATTTCTGGATTTGGGCGGTTTCAACGAGACCCGGCTCGCAGTCGCTTTCCAGGATGTGGATTATTGCTTGAGGGTTCGCCAGGCGGGTTTGTTCATTGTCTACACGCCGCATAGCATGCTGATTCACCATGAATCCGTAACCAAGGATGAGAAACTCGGAAACCCAAAGGAGGTTCGTTACATGCAACAGCAATGGGCCGAGGTCATCGCCAATGATCCGTTCTACAGCCCGAATCTGACGCGGAAAGCCGAAGACTATAGCTTGCGTATGGACTAGAGCGTTCACCGTCAGGCTGATCAGTTTCTCCGTGAGCCTCGTAAATTTTTGCAAAGGCGATTGATCTGGCATCTTTGTCTGGCATAATGTGTCTAATTTCGCGAGCTTGGTAACGTCTTCAGAACGCTCGATCTCTAAGCCGCTCTGTGGCGATCGGCACGAAAACCTGTAAGCCGAACATTTGTGGAATTTGACGGAAATAGGTCTGTCCCACTTCTGGGGGAGCACATTCCCATGAGCATGCCGCTTCGAAAGTACGGCTTGGCTTGGTGGAACTCGCGTCGTCGTGAGTTGGAAAGCGGCAGGAGCGAAAAACCCAAGCGAGAGCATGTCGAGGTTCTCACTCCTATCCTGCTGTCCGGTGGCGGTCGCACCGGCAGCACGGCCATCATGGAGTTGCTGGGCACCGATCCACGGGTGGCGTTCGACCGAGAATACCCATTTGAAAGCCGCTACTTGCTGTATTTCGCTAAATTCGCCAAGCTGCTCCAGCATCCAGAATTTTTTCAGTTTCTTGAGGCGGAGCAGTTATTCGATTTTGATTACCTGGGATTTGCCGGTCCGCCTCCAGCGACCACCTATGTGCCATCTTCGTCACCCGACGGTTACCTGCCATCCCTTCCCCTCCGTTCCACCGTTAAGGAACTATGGACATTTTTCAGCCGTTCGGTATTGCAGGGCCGGCCACACAGCGAATTTTATATTGAGAAAAGCCCTCCCTGGCTGTCACCCATCGTGCGCGAATGCATGACCTGTTACACAATTTATAACGTTCGCGATCCTCGTGACATCTTCATCTCGGCTAACGCATTCATGAAGAAACGTAACTATTTGGGTTTCGCCCGCCTTGCCGAGGATACAGATATCGACCATGCGCGGCACTTGGCGCTTGCTTTCGTCAATACCTTTGAGAATTATTACGCAGATCGCAAGCGTTCCGATACGATGCTACTGCGATATGAAGACTTCGTGCTGGACCGGCGCAAGGTCGTCAACGATGTTCGTAGACTTTGTGGCATTGTCCCCGATATCAAATCTAGTTCTGACTTCTTTTCCGTTCATCGCACTGCCAAGGATTTGGATCATACCGTCAATCGCTGGAAATCAGATCCAATCCCTCAGGATGTGATTCTGTTTTTGGAGAGAGCTCTCCAATCGGAAATGACTGAGCTCGGATATCCTCTAACTCAAGCGCAGCACAACGGAATGTGGAAGACCATCTCATTTGA
>Ga0210409_10005608_pt1 | contig 13177 bp, 11 predicted proteins | sample IncBWH17MmetaG_FD_161649 | JGI IMG/M metagenome (GOLD analysis project Ga0210409, IMG submission 161649) | Forest soil microbial communities from Barre Woods Harvard Forest LTER site, Petersham, Massachusetts, United States - Inc-BW-H-17-M | ecosystem: Environmental > Terrestrial > Soil >...
CTTTCTCAGAACGGCGGGATGCGATGAATACCAGGGTTACCATTTCAGCCGCCCGTTACCCGCGACGGAATTCGAGCGCCTGATCCGCGACTCGCAGGCGCAGGACGTTCTGACCGAGGACGATGCCGCGCGCACCCACAGCAAGCTGTCTGTGTACGTGCGCAAGAGAGGTTCCTAGGGAAAGGAACTATGCGGCGGTCACCGCTTTGGCTAATCGAAGGGGGAGTTTTTCCACTTTATGGCGGTAAATACGGAAATAGCGATATCGATCATGGCCATGGTGGCGGAATAGGCGCAGAACGCATGGTGTAGCCTTGGGTGGCCTGCCTCAGCGCCACTCAACTCCGTTATGTCGGCGACCAGATTCAGCGCTCCCACAATCTGGCCCTGATCGTTTCGCAACGGATGGGCGTGCGCTTTCCCGATGGTGCGTGTGCCGTCTCGCCGCTCAATCACGATCGCACGGCCGTGATAGGGCCTGCCTTGCAGGAGCGCGAGCGCCATCCAGCATTCTTGGTGGCGTATTCGCGCGCCATCCGTCGAATATAGTCGATACGAACCGCAGTAACGTTCACGCGCGTCGCGCAGTGTTGGCGCCCGTCCCCAAAGCGCTTCAGCAATAGAATTGAAATAGGTTATTTGCCCCCATGCATCGCATGTATAGGCGGCCGCTGGGATAGTCCCCAATATTCCTCGACAACTGGCGGCGATGGTCGCCCAGCGCGGCCGTTGGGGAAATTCAATAACCGGATTTTTTATTGCGATTTCCGGTGGGTGCATGCAAACAAGTTATTCTTTATTAATGAGGTCAACCTTACGCCGAAGTAAAAATACACGCGCAAGATTCTGGACGTCTGTGCGGTACCGAACGTAGGCGGCAAGGGACCGCTGCGGCCATCAGTCGTACCGTATGCCCAAAGCCCTGCAGTGTACGGGCCCATTGATGCGCACTGGCGCAGGCCTCCATGCCAATGACGCACGGCGGCAAATTGCCAAATAACATTGTTACTGGCGCGCGTCCCAGACTCGAGTTCCCGTGACGATGAGCCGCGCAATCATCGCCCAGCGTTGCGCGTAGCTTGACCAAGCGCACCCGCGCGTTGCACAAGCGACTCCGACAAGCGACGGCGTGGTAGGGCGTATCGTCAACATCGGAGAGCTTGGCACTGCTGTAGGCGATCACTCACGTACGATAGCGGCAGTCAGTTGTGGGTCGTTGCTGTATAACTCGTACCTCGCAGCGTCGTCATCTACTGGATACCGGCATCGAAACTTATACAAGTCAATTCCGACTCGTCAGCACGTGATGCAAGAGGCAATCATCACCATCAATGGCACCTTACTGAACGATGCCGAGTCCGAGACGATACGTGTAGCGATCGACACGTTGGCGAACGTGCTGGCTGGAGGGATCGACGCCATGGACGAGGGGATAACCGCTGCGTTGACGGAGTTGACTGAGCGCTATCTCGCCGCACTGGTCAGCATTCAGAAGCTGTTGATCAACCGCCCAGACCTCGCGCAGTAAATATTCAATTCTATCGCACCTGCGGGTCCCACTAAACGGACCACCGCAGCGCCGCGCGCAGCTGCTTGCGGGGCGGGAGGGCTACCGAGGCGTTGCGCTCTACACGTCGTCGATGCGATCACGTTCTTTTGACGCCAACAGGTCACGTTACTTGTGCAGGGCTGTCTGGGAACTCCCCTTCCTAGCTTGTGCTTGGGCATAGGTGTCTTTGACAGTTTTGTAGCACACACAGGCAGCTGCTATGAGGCCTTCATGGTCGAGAATGGTGATGGTGCCGCGGCGGTAGCCGATGAGCTTGCGTTCCCTCAGACGGCACATTGCCGCGCTGACGCCGACCCGCCGCACGCCCAGCATGAGTGCAATAAATTCTTGCGTAATGCGAAACTCATTGGAGTTGACGCGGTCGCGGGTCATCAATATCCAGCGGGCCATGCGCTGTGTCACCAGGTGGAAGCGGTTGCACGCCGCCGTCTGCGCGATCTGGATCATCAACAAGTGGGTGAAGAGGAACACCTCTCTCTTCAACGCATGGCTATTGCTGAAACTACGGCGAAAGTCCACTGTCTTCAGCCGCATGGCCGTGCCTCCGCCTTGTACCACTGCCCGAAAAGGCGAGACAGCGACACCCAGCGCCATGGGAACCCCGATCATGCCTTCGGAGCCGATGAGTCCGACCTCCGCAGCCCGGCCGGCATCCACAGTAGTCAGCATTGAGACGAAGCAGTCGATGGGAAAGTACACGTGCCGAATCTGGGCGTGGGATTCATACAGAATTTCCCCAAAGGTCAGCTTGACCGGTTCGAGGACAGGCAGCAGGTTCTGGTAGTCCTTGCGGGGCAATGCGCCAAGTAAGTGATTCGGAACGGAGACCTGTTTTGCGCGGACCATTAAAACTCACCCAGTGTGCCGTGTTTGTAACTCCTTTGGAGCCACTCTTCGAGTTTCGAAAGGTCGATCACGGATGGGGGCGAATCGAACGATTCAAATGTGCGGTAAGTATAATTTAATATAATTAAAACAAGCAATTATGTTCGTTACCGAACAAAACCTATGAACCTTGTTCCCTAGCGAACAAGGTCATCGCGCTGATCGGACTATTGGTGCATTTCATCAATCTTGCGGTCGACGGATGAATTCGCACAAGTATTTGAGGTGCTCGCCGCTGTGACGGCGCTTGCGGCGACAATCGCCTGGTGTCGAGCGGCGTCAATTGACCCAAATGCCTGAGCCCATCGCCGATTGTCGCCGGCGTCGGCGGTCGCGTCTATCCCGCTATTGGACCACCCCCGAACTGGACGAAGACTTGCGAGTCGATCCGATTGCCGAGTTCACCGGCCATCGAATCGGCACGATGCTTCCGCAACCTTTGCGCCTGATTGCGCAGCTCCCTGCTTTGCAAGCGAAGCAAATAAATGCGGGCGCCCTCGCCACTCTCGTTCAATGTCAGCGCTTCGCGGTCTCTTGAATCGGCTCTTCGTTCGAGCGATCGAATTTGAGGCCAGAGCTGATCCATTGGGTGCGCCTCGTTGTCAATGCCGCCAATAAGGAAGCCGTTGCCGTCCACCTCGGTGTGATCGACCACGATCTGCGATTCCATGACAGCTTCGCCCTTACCCTTGATCGTCTCAAGTGTCGCCCGTCGCTTGGATAGGATATTTTCGCCCGCCGGCCTGCGACGCATGAAGTAGTAAACGAACACGTCACTCATTGGAGCTCTACCTGCTGCATACGGAAATCGGGCTTTGAACTCTAAGTCTTGCGCCTCAAGGCCTTCCGTTCGCTGCCGCACAAAATCGGCTCGACACGGGGGCATTCTTGTTAAATTCAACAAACTAAAAAGCCTATGCCAGCTATACTTGTTCGGTAGCGAACACAAGAGGGCTCGATTCGCCTAGACCAGGGCTGTGCGCATCAACGACTCGAGGTTCTGTGGAAATTCTTTCGTCGGAGCCTATGAAAAACAACCTGCTCGCTGCGCTGCCGCATGCAGAGTCGGAGCGCTGGCTGCCGCTCTTGGAACCCGTCGACTTCTCGCTGGGCGAAGTCCTCTATGAGTCGGGCATTACGCTGAGCCACGTCTATTTTCCAACGACCGCAATCATTTCGCTGCTGTATGTCATGGAAAACGGCGCCTCAGCAGAAATTGGCGTCGTCGGCAACGAGGGTATCGTCGGCATTTCCCTGTTCATGGGAGGAGAGTCCACCTCCGGCCGTGCGGTGGTGCAAAGCGCGGGTAAGGGATTTCGCCTGAAAGCGCAGTGGATGAAACAGGAGTTCAACCGAGCAGGTCCGGTGCTGCACTTGTTGCTGCGCTACACGCAGGCGTTGATAACCCAGATGTCGCAAACGGCGGTGTGCAACCGCCACCACTCGCTTGACCAGCAACTGTGCCGTTGGCTGTTGCTGAGCTTGGACCGTTTGCACGGCAACCAACTGGTGATGACGCAAGAACTGATCGCCAACATGCTGGGGGTTCGTCGTGAAGGCGTGACCGAGAGCGCGCTCAAGTTACAGCACGCGGGATTGATTCAATACGTGCGCGGGCACATCACGATACTCGACCGGACAGCGTTAGAAGAACGCAGTTGTGAGTGTTATGCGGTGGTAAAAAAAGAGTACGACCGCCTGCTTCCCGTGAAGCTGGCGAGTTAACGGCACAGCGCCCCGTCGCTATCAGTACAGCCTTACGATTCCAGGAAGTCCGTCAAAGCCAGCGTCGAAGCTGAGGATGCGGCAACGCAATCGTGATCCAACTCTCAGAACGCGAAGATCACTGCGAAAATGAGACGCGGGCGACAAATGAATTGCCGCGAACTGGCGCAGCATCCGTCTCCATGACCCGAATCAATCGCCTCGTGCCGCGGCCCGTGGCATCTGCGTAGCTAGGTAACCTATGGGCGCCATCCTCGCCTTCGTCGCATTCATCGTAGCCCCCGGAGCGACCATGGGAGGGGCTCAAGTCTTCTACTCGACTCCCTGGCCACCTTGCGTCAGCGCTACCGATACGAACTGCTTCGAGCCAGAAAAACCGAGCCAAGTCGCCACGCGGTAAGAGCACGCGGCGGCGTGAGGATGGCCGCTCGCATTTACAGCAAAAGCGCGCAACTCGCTCAATGGTTGCCGGGCTGGTAATCGGCCTCGACGTTTCCAGCGAGCTGGCTTTCGGTGAACAATACCGGCTTGGTCTTCATGGCCACGAACAGCGGCGTCTGGTCGGCGTAGTGGGGCGAATGCGAATCCAACGTGGCCGAGCCGAACTGGTTGATGCTGTCCGAGGATAGAGCGCCCGCCTTGTCCCAGGTGACGAACATGATCAAGGTGTCGCCCGCCGACGCGGTCAGGGTGCCGTCCTTTTGCGCAACGCCATAGACCGCGCGATAGATGTCGGGCCCGCCGTCTAGGGCTAAGTCGAGCTTGCCCCGGTGGATGCGGTTGACCTGGCCCCACTCCGGATCGATGCGGCCGAAGTGGGTCTTCAGGGACGTGATGGCGTGGCGCAGGGCGTCGATGGGCGGCACGTCGGGATGGCTGTCCGAATGCGCGGCTTCCTTGCCCATCAGCACCGCGAGCGCCGCCGCCCGGCTGCCAATATCGGTGCGCCGGTCCCAGCCCTTGAGTAGCACCTGGGCGGCACTGAGGTCATTGTCAGACCCGGGATCGACTTTGATCACCTCGGCGATTTCTCGGGCGAACTCGGAGCGGTCGCTGTACGTGATGTCGAACTTGTAGGCGCGGAACGCCTCGGCGGTGATGGCCGCGTCGGCGCCATAGGTCTCCTGCGCGCGATAGGCTCTGTTGGTCATGTCGGTCTGGATGCCCATGGCGGGGCTGAAGTCGGCCGGCTTCAGTTCGTCCTCGACTCCCGTGGCGTGGAACGGCGTGTTGTTGGAGTTGAACACATAGCCAGACTTAGGATTCCAGATCTGCGGCACGCGCTCGAAAGGCAGATACCCCTGCCAGATGAGGTCTGACCGATCGCCGGGCTGGACCCGCGTCCAGTCGCGCCCCTCGGCGCGGTTCGGGAACTGGCCGTTGTAAATGTAGCCGATGTTCCCCTTCTCGTCGGCGTAGATGTAGTTGATGCTGGGCAACGCCTGAACACGCATGGCCGCCAACCATTCGTCGCGGTTGGCCGCCTTGTTGAGGCGATAGTACTGCAGCGTCTGGCGCGCCTCGCCCATGCCGGCGTAGCGCACCGCGAACACCCCGTGATCGGTCGTGAACACCGGACCCTGGACCGACCACAAAAGCGGGCGGTGCACCGTCCAGATCAGCGGCCCGAAGATCTTCACGCGAATGGCCGCATCGCCCTTCTCGAAGTTCTTCCACTGGCCATCCAGTCGGTACTGGTCCGGATTAGCGGGGTTCACATCCAGCCGATACACGGTTGACACATTGGGGGCGTTGACGGTGTTGGCCCAGCCCAGGTGGGCGTTGTGGCCGTGCAGCATGAAGGGAGAGCCGGGGAAGAAGCCGCCCGCGACGTGCCAGCCCTCGCCGGAATCGAGCACCGCCTCATACCACGCCACCAGCCCCGTGTAGGGCTGGTGCGAATTGACCAGTAGGCGCGTGGCGCCGTCCGCCGACTTCGAGGCCGCCACGGCGATGCCGTTGGAGCCGATCGGCAGGGATTTGGTGATGGTCATGGCGACCTGACTCGCCTTTGGTGCAGGCGCCATGATCTTTCCGATCACGTGATCGAGGCCATAGAAGAACGGCGTGCGGAACACGAACCCCGCCGCCACGTCCTGGCCGGTCATCGGCAACAGGCCACGCTCGACCTTGTCCGGATGCAGGGCGGCGTAATAATTGACCCCGTCGGCGTAGGCTTGCAGGACCGCGCGAGCATCGGCGGGCAGGGCGGTCTCGTATTGCGAACCCACGGTCTCGCGCACCTTCAGCAGCCGCACCAGATAGTCCGTCACCGCCCCCTTCGGGCCCTCGATGCTTGCCAACTGGCCGCGCGCGATCAGCGCCGCGGTCTGGATGGTGGCGAAATCGTCCTCGGAATGGGCGAAGGCCAACCCGAAGGCCACGTCCGGATCGGTGGGGCCGCTGATATGCGGCACTCCGTAGTGATCGCGCTGGATGCGGGCGTGATAGCGCGCCGCCTGAGCGATCAAGGTCGCGCGGGCCGGCACCGGCGGCTGGCTCAACCGATCCTGAGTGATCACAGCTATCAGGCCGACAAGCACCAGTGCCGCCAGCGCAGCCGCGCCGATCTTTAGATACCGCATGAGGCGTTTTCTCCCGACGTTATTGGCGCAGATCCAAAGCGCTGACCCAGATCACAGCAATCCTCTCTTGTGCGCCTTCTCGAAGAAAGCCTTCATAGAACGTCTGTTGGGAGCAGAGCCCCTGTTTTTTGCAAGCCGACGCAGTGAGTTTTACTGACTATCGAGATTCGCGTCAGTGTTTCTCTCCGCCACCGGTGGCCAACGCCGGCCCGGTGAATTCGGTTTCGATCGAAATGTCGATCAAATCCCCGACGCCCATCGTGGTTCCAGCGGCGGGCACTCCGTAGGTCATGCCAAAGTCCGAGCGCTTGAAAGAGCCGTGGGCAGAAAACCCAACCCGAGCATGCGGATCCATATTGGCGATTCCGGCATAGCCGCCGTTATAGGTGGCGGTGAGAACGATCGGACGAGTCACGCCGTGCAGCTCGAGCGTGCCGGTGATTTCCATCGACTTAGCCCCGGTCATGCGCACGTGCTCAGATCGGAATACGATCTTGGGATACTTCTCGATGTCGAGGAATTTTGGTCCGCGCACGATTTCGAAGCAGATCGGCGGCGCCGCGTCCAACTCCAGCGAGGCGGCATCTATTGTCGTCACCACTCGGGCCGCCGCTGGGTTGGCCGGATCAAACGTCAGCTCCGCATCGAAGCGGCTGAATCGCGTCGTATAGGTGGAAAACCCCAGATGGCTCACGCGCAGCTGAAGGCTCGCGTGAGACTTGTCGAGCTGATACTGGCCGGCGGGTGCTGCCGCCACGGGTGGCATCGCGGGCGGCGCCGCGGGTTCAGCGCCCAGCGCACCGTGGGCCCCGGCGCCTAGTAAGACCAGCGCGCACGTGGTCATGAGACCCCGCGTGGGTCGTATGGTTCTGTTCTTCATTGCATAAGACTCCTCTTGCGCCTTGCGGTCGCTCGAATACAACTAACCAAAACGGTCCGGGAGATTATCCTTGAAAATCGCACGCAGGGCGATGAGGCACCCAAGCTCCCGGCGGATCGCGCTTCGGATCATCAATCAAATTCGTGTGGCTTGCCTCGCGCAGTATCGACGAACGGTGGTCTCTACAGCGACTCCAACCCAGCGTGATTTCCCGCCAGCAGCGTCCAAGCGACATTCAAGGAAGCGGGTTGTCATAATGCTCGGGAGAGCGGGCATAGTGAGCAGCCCGTCACGCGCGGCTGTTTCCCATACCCATAGAGTTGCGAAGGCTTGATTTTGAGCAGAATGACAAGGACTTCAAATGCGCAACTATTTGATCCGTAGTGGTTTGCTCTGGGCGCTTATCGCCGCGACTCTCCCAGCAGAAGCGGACAATGGCCCGCTGTATGTGGCACCAGGTCCCTCCAGTCTGATTTCTGCGGACGTCATTAAACGCAATCAAGACCAATTAGGAGGCTCGGGCAGAAAATTAGGCGAGCTCATAGGCGGCTCGCTCAATTCACCAACCAGCCACGCAACCGATTTGGTCGTGACGACCAAGTGCGGACACTATCTATCCGCGACAATTACCTATGCAGACGGGTCGGCTAAAACTTTGAATTTGAGCAACGCTCCGGTGAGTCAGACCGACGTGGACAAAGCCAAGGCGGCAATCCCGATTTTGCGCATCGTTGATATACCCGGATGCGAACATTAACCTGATCAAGCAGCGGGGTGCTTCTCATTCTGCCCGCTGCGCTGCGTTCGATGCATCGAATACGACTTGGTCGTAGCGCCACAGCCGTTCAAACAAGGTGCACGCGGCATCGCGAAGCGGGATCTGCGGAACGATTTCGCTGATCGAGCGTTTGCCGTCGATCGCATCGAACATCGTCTTCTGCCGCGCGTCGATGGGCAGGTATAAATCGGTGAAGGTGTGATTCTGGTTGATCAACACCGCCGCGGCGCCCGGCGGGAGGCGCTCTTGAACCATGATCGTGTCAGGCAGGCGTATGGGCACATAGGCAGGCCACTCGTCGCCCGTAAAATCGATCGGATGACGAATCGGCCCATCACTCCGATACACCACGACGCTATGGCGAACCATCGAGCCGCGAAACAATTCCACCGCGGCGTATTGCTCCTGCAGCGGCAGCCGCGACATTAAATCATGATGAGGTGTCGATGCCAGAGCGCCACACTGCGGCAGATAGGGTGCTTGCCGCACCCAGCGCCCAAGTTGAAAGCCGCCTGCCGCGAGGTAGTCGAGCAGCTGAGGGACTGAGTAGGCACGATCCTGGGGGTGAAGCAGCGCGTCCGCCAACGCCGCTTCTTCGCGAAAGTCCGGCGACTCGCGCAACAGCGGAACCAGCGGATGATTGGGCGGCAGCGATTTGAGGCTGTTCGCGAGATCTTTGATTTCCTTCGAGGATGTCCCGATGCCCAGCCGGCGGCAATAGTCCTGCAAGAGATAGATCCCGGCACGGCCATAGGGGGCGTAGACCATCAGGTGCATGGCGCCGCTGGGCTCGAGCACCTCATGCAGGCCACGCAGCCCCACATTGGGATCCGGTAGATGGTGCAGCACCCCGGTGCATACGATGTGTTCGAAGCGGCGTCCCAGTTCCCATGCACGCTCCACCGGAAGTAAGAGCACCTCGAGATTGTCGAGTTGGTATTTCTGCTTGAGCTTCTCGGTGCGCTGGATGCTCGTCGTGCTGACGTCGATCCCAGTGACCTTCGCCCGCGGCCAGGCCAAGGCGTATCTGGCAGCCTGGGAAGTTCCGCAGCCGGCGATGAGAATGCTCCGATCTTCCCGGTAGGGCTCACCCGGCCAGAACAAATGAGCTGCGGCGCGCCGCCGCTCGTGGTTCCAAAGCCCGCGATACCGCTCGAGGCTGTCGACGGGTGGCGGGTAAGGGTGACGCTCATAGAAAGCGCTCACCTCTTGCGCAACCCTCTCGGCAGAAGACACTTGAGTGTCCTCGCTCATCAATGCACCGGATCCGCGGGGCGGCCTGTGGAGCCGGTGTGAGTGTTGGCGCTTGTCTCGTAGGCCTTCACAGCATCCGCGAGATTGAAGAACATGCGGGCCGGGCCCAACACCTCACCCAACGGGGAGCGCCTCACGGCATCGAGGGCCTGGGGATTCAGCGCGCTCAAGCACAACGAAATCCCTTGCTTGCGCAGGTTCTCCTCTGCCCGGATCAAAGCTCGCAGCGCCGTGTACTCAAAGTCCGGGATGGCGCCGCATTCAAGTATCACCACCGTTGGATTCGCCTCAGCGACCATGACCGCCAGATGCTCGCCGGCCCGAGGTGCACTCGCAAAGTTCATGCGGCCTTCGGTTTTGATGATGAGCAGACCCGGGATGGTCTCATCGTCCGGGTGATCGGAAGATTGCGGACGAAACACGTCGGTGGCTGGCTTGCGCCTCAGCGTGTACACCGGGGGATGGTTCGCCTGATACATCAGCGTCAGGATCGAGATTGCGATTGCGACCAGGATGCCTTGCAGGGTTCCAAGCAGCACGACGCCGGCGCAGGCTACGACGGCCCACAGGAATTCAGTGCGCCTGATACGTAGGATGGCGCGAAAATCCGTTGTGCTCAAGAGCGGCAGCGTGGTGACGACCACAACGGCGGCCAACGTCGCCTGCGGCAGTAACCTGATCAACGGGGACAGGAACAAGATTGTCGCAACGACCATGGCGACCGTGGCGAGCTCGGACAACTGAGTACGGGCGCCGGCTCGCGAGTTCACCGCCGTCTGCGAGGTGCCTCCGCCAGCGGGAAAGCTTTGAAAGAAGCTGCCGGCGAGGTTTGCCGCGCCGAGTGCGATCAACTCGCGGTTGGGGGTGGGCGGCGGATCGTCGTGTCGAGCAAATGTACGGCCCGCAGCAATGGACTCTGTGAAGGACATGAGTGCGATACCCAATGCGCCCGGCCACAAACTCTTGAGGAGGGACAAATCCGGAACTGCCGGCGCGGGAATGTGCGGCGGGATCGGGCCGGTGAGCGCCACGCCGGCCGCTTGCAGCCCCAGAAATCCCGCAGCTGCCACACCGACAATGACTGCCGCCAGGGGCGCCGGGAAGCGTGGACGAAAACGTTCCAACAAGAGGAGCATCACGACCGTGGCTGCCGCCAGCATCAGTGTTGCGCGGTTGGTCGCAGGCACTTGTTGCAGGGTGGCCAGCACTTTGTGGAAGAAATTGCCGCCGCCGATGCGCACGCCCAGCAGTTTCGGAACTTGGTCGACGACGATCACCAGGCCAATGCCGGCTCGGAACCCGGTCAGCACCGGGTCGGAAATGAAATTGGCCAGAAACCCCAGACGCAGCAGGCCGGCGATCATCAGGAAAGCGCCGACCAGCAACGCCAGCGTCGCCGCCGCAGCCATGAGCTGCGTGGCATCCGCGCCTGGCGCCACCAGCGTCAATGCGGTTGCGGTCAGCATCGCGATCGTGCTGGTGCTGCTGACGCTCAATGGCCGCGAAGATCCCAACACGGCGTAAACCGCCATGGGCACGAGCGCCACATACAACCCTGCCTGTACCGGCAAGCCGGCGATGCTCGCAAGGGCCATGGACTTCGGGATCACGACCGCCGCGGTTGTCACTCCAGCGACAGCATCGAAGCGCAACCAGCCTTTTTGGTATTCAGACAACAGTGTTCTCATTTGCATTCCACCCATAGGCGCATTGCCCGCCTCGACGAGCGAAAGCCTCGCCATGCACACGAAGAGAAAAGTCTACACTTAAGTAGCGGCGAGGGCGGCGAAGCAAATGGGAAGAGGGTAAATAATGAATCGCATGAATGCCGTGCTCCTCAAGGGGCACGGTGGTTTCGAGCAGCTCGAGTTTCGCGATGACGTTCCGGTGCCCGTACCGCGGGCCGGAGAAGTCTTGATTCAAGTCGGCGCCGCCGGCGTCAATAACACAGACATCAACACGCGCACGGGATGGTACGCGCGCGCAGTGACCGAGGGCACCACGGCCGAGGCCGCCGCGTTCGGAATTGCCGGCGCCGCGCACGCCGAGGACTCCGGCTGGACCGGTGCGATGCCTACTTTTCCGCGAATCCAAGGCGCCGACGCCTGCGGCAGAATCGTCGCGGTCGGCTCGGGCGTGAATGCAGCGCGCATCGGCCAGCGCGTGCTGATCGAGCCGGTTTTTCGCATCCCCGCGGCGTCCGACCCGTGCCGCGCTATCTACTTCGGTTCTGAATGCGACGGGGCCTTTGCACAATTCGCCTGCGCTCCGGCGGCGCACGCGCACACAATCTGCAGCGCGCTGTCCGACGCCGAGCTGGCCTCTTTTCCTTGTGCCTATGCGGCCGCGGAGAACATGCTGACCCGCTTGAATTTGATGGCAGGCGAGACGGTTCTGGTCACGGGAGCGTCAGGCGGAGTGGGGTCCGCAGCCGTGCAATTGGCGAAGCGCCGCGGAGCGACGGTGCTGGCGATCGCGGGTGCCTCGAAGGCAGCAGCCGTTTCTTCCTTGGGTGCCTCGCGAGTGCTGCAGCGCGACGCTGGAATGCTCGCGGCGCTTGGACGAGAACGAGTCGATGCGGTGGTCGATGTGGTCGGCGGCGGTCAATTTAGCGAATTGCTTGATGTCCTGCGGCGCGGCGGTCGCCATGCCGTCGCCGGCGCAATCGCTGGACCCATGGTTGCGCTCGATTTGCGGACACTGTATCTGAAGGATCTGAGCTTGTTGGGCTGTACGGTGCTCGACGAGAATGTATTTGTGAACCTCGTCGGTTATATCGAGCGGAGTGAAATCAAACCGCTGCTCGCCAGCGTGCATCCCTTGAGCGCCATCGTAGAGGCTCAACAGGAGTTCTTGGGCAAACGACACATGGGCAAGATCGTGCTCATCCCCTGAGCAAATCAATCCTGCGCGCCTTGCGCCGATCATCGCCCTTTGAATGCTGGCTTGCGCTTCTCGAAGAACGCAGTGCGCGCCTCCTTGGCGTCCTCGCTGGAGAAGGCGATGCGGATGTTCGACAATTCGTAGCGCAGCTGCTGCTCCAAGTCGGTGGTTTCCATCGACTTGGCCATGCCGCGCTTCAACAGGCGGAGGGTGATCGGCGACCACTGGCAAAGTGATTCGCAGTAGGCGGCGAGGCGTTCGTGAAACTTATCGTCGTCGACCACTTCGCCGGCCATGCCGAGCGCGACGGCCTCGTCGCCGCGAACCGTGCGGTTCTCCATCATGAAGCGCATGGCCTGCTCATAACCCATGGCCTGCGGCAGGGTGATGGTCAGGCCGCCATCGGGCGACCCGCCGATGCGCGTGTAGCCGGCCATCAGCCTAGCGCCGCGACTGACGAGTCTGACATCGGTGGCCATCGCCAATCCTAGGCCGGCGCCCACGGCGACGCCGTTGATCCCGCCGACCACCGGCTTGTCGCAGCGCCTGCGCATCGACAGCAGGAACTGGCCCACCCAATGAATGTCGTCCAATTGTGCGGACTGGGTGGATAAGGG
>Ga0210409_10005609_pt1 | contig 13176 bp, 17 predicted proteins | sample IncBWH17MmetaG_FD_161649 | JGI IMG/M metagenome (GOLD analysis project Ga0210409, IMG submission 161649) | Forest soil microbial communities from Barre Woods Harvard Forest LTER site, Petersham, Massachusetts, United States - Inc-BW-H-17-M | ecosystem: Environmental > Terrestrial > Soil >...
TGATAGCGCCTCGGGGACAAGAGTTTATCAGTGCAGTCGACCTTGCTGTGACGAGGACTTTTCCGTCGTGCGACGACGCACCCAACTAAGAGTTGTGGCTTCTTGGATCGTCGTTCGCACTGACGTTATTCAAGCCCAAGCGGCCCAATCGCGGTCACCTGCGTTATGTACTCACTGGATTTCGCCCAGTGGAAATGGGACGTATTGCCCGGCAGAACGATGACACTTCCGGGCGGATATGCCTCCAGCTTTTCCGCATTGAACTGATCGCCCAGACCGATGTAGAAAACGCCCGAGATTACCGTATAGACACGATCCTCCGGGTGCCGGTGTGGCATCAGCTTGACACCACGGGGTACTCGGACCCTCATCGTGTAGGGTCCGGCCTCCGAGGGCTGACCCACGATGACAGCCAGGCGGACCGAAGGTGGGAACGCCGCGAAGGGCTTCCAGTTGATGTCTTCGGACAGGACCGATTTGAAAACATTTTGGCCTGGCTGATGCGCTTCAACCGCCCTTTGTCGTGCTCCCGTCATCACTGCTGTTGTCTCATTTGGCATATAACGCTCCTCGTAATTTAGGCGTGGTACACATTCCCGATCAGACAGAGGAGAACGTCGGGCCTGCATGCTTCGTGGTGTCACTCGGCGGCACCGCACCGGGCACTGGACTTCGAAGCACGCAGCGGTTCAACGCTTCTGGTACGGGTGAAAGATGTAGTCCTTCGCCTTCACCGGCGTATGGCAAGCGTATCCGCAGTCTGATGGGCTTTTGGCATCGGCCGTGAACTTATCGGATGCGGGATCGTAGTTGAACCACGCGTATCCCCATCCGCCGCTTTTCGAAAATCTCTTGCTGTCCTTTTCCATCACGAACGCCTGGGAAAAGACATCTGGCACTTCCACGGCGAAAGGGGCCTCCGTGCTCTTCTTCAACTTCCACTGGAGCTTGACGATCATGGACCCGTCGCGGAAAGGCTGGCCGTTACCGGGGACACCCGTTTTATAAGAGTTGATCATCGTGGGGTTCGCGACGATCACCTTGAGTATTTCGGTGGTTCGCGCGGAGGAGACGTCAGCCCAGTCCTCGTATCCCCTGAAGTCGGAGAACGCAATTCCGCCTGGCGATACCAGCGAGTACTTGTCCTTGTCTTGACCCTGCGCGTAAAGGACTACGGCTCCGAGGACGGCCAGCACTGCCACGGCTGTCGCAACGATGGTAAAGCCCCCGATACGTTTCACGGCTGTGCGTGTTTTTATCCTCTGTTCTTGCGGCACAGATTTCCTCACAAACTCAGACATGGTGTGTTCTCCTCACAAAATTTGGCAAGTCCGATCAGCGGGCGTCGCGAACGATTGCAATTAGGCCAGAGATCACGGGAGTAAAACAATTGGACCATGGTATCGACGATACCTTCGTATTAGTCGGGAAAGTAAGGTTCCTTCACCCATCGAGTTTCAGGACCAGCTCCGTCAAAGGCATACGCGTCACCCATCAACGCACGGCAGTCGATACGAAAGTATGGGCAATACCATCGTCCAATTGCGCGCCCCGTTCTGTTCTGGCTGAATGGTTATCGAGGAAACCCATGGGGACTATGAACGCGCCTGCCAAACTCACACAGATGAACGCACCTACGAAATCCGCACAGATCCGCGTGACGCGACGGTCGCCCGCATATTGGCGTGTCACGATCGATAACCCGCCGATCAACGTCATGGGCCCGGAGATGGTGAAGCAGTTCCAGGGAGTCATCAACACACTCGAGGCCGACGAGCAAGTCAAGGTGGTGGTTTTCGACAGCGCGGTCGACGATTACTTCCTGAATCACTCGGACTTCACGGGCAAGATTGAAGACCTGACCTCGCTGCCGGATGGCACCACAGGCCTGCCGCCTTGGCCAGACTTTCTCGCGCGTCTGACCCGCTTACCAGTTGCGTCCATCGCGCTCATTCGCGGCCGTGCGACCGGCAACGGCAGCGAGATCACGCTGGCCTGCGACATGAGCTTTGCCAGCCGCGAGAAGGCCATCATCTCGCAATGGGAAGTGGGTGTGGGAATGGTCGCCGGTGGCGGCCCCATGGCCCGGCTGCCCCGACTCATCGGCCGAAACCGCGCCCTCGAAGTGCTCTTGAGCTCGGAAGACATTAGAGCAGATCAGGCGGAGGCTTACGGTTACATTAATCGCGCCCTGCCCGACGCCGACCTCGATGCATTCGTAGAGGCGCTTGCGACGCGGATCGCCAGGTTCGACAAGTGGGCGATCGCCCAGACCAAGCGCCTCGTCGACACCAGTCTGCCGCCTGACTTCGAACTTGGCGCCGGGTGGGATGCGTGCATCGCTTCGCTCGGGCGACCTGCCGCACAAAATGGAATCAAGGCGCTGATGGAGCGCGGCTTCCACAAGCCCGGGGATGTCGAAAATCGGCTCGGATACTACCTGGGGCAAATCGCGCGCTAGGTCGGCGCTCGATGCAAGTTCCGAACTCCTGGATGCTGCGGATGGGGCGCAGCTCGAAGCTGAGTTTGGTTGCCAGGACACGGAAGGAAATTCGGAATGAAAAAAGAGCAGCGCGGAATCGATCCCGTTTCGAAGCCGAGCGGCAATGGGTGTGTGGAATGCCTAGCGTCGCCTGAAGGCTGGTGGTTTCATCTCCGTCGCTGCGCGAAGTGCGGGCATATCGGCTGCTGCGACAGTTCTCCAAGCCAGCATGCGTCGAAGCATGCGACGAAAACGGGGCATCCCATCATTGCCAGCTTCGAGCCGGGTGAGGATTGGTTCTACGATTATGAGAAGCGGGCGATGATCAGGGGTGTGAAGTTGCTTCCGCCACGTTCACATCCGGAGGATCAACCATCACCTGGACCGGCAGGGAGAGTTCCAGAGAACTGGGAATCACTGCTGCACTAGCTGGCGTCGATCGGTTCTTATACGTGGGAGTGGAACTCGGGAGACCGTGCTTGTAATGAGCACCGTATCAAAGGAGCAATCAAATGAGCGGCGTACAAAAGGAACCATCGATGAACGCGGTACAGATCGATCAGAAGAGCTATGAGATGCCCCCGCGGGAGGGGATCAGCATCGCGCATTTTCTCACCGTCGCCGACGTCGAGCGATCGGCTCGCTACTACGAAAAGGTCTTCGGCGCTCGCATTCTGACCATGGGCGACGGCAACGCACCCCCGTACCTTCAGCTCGCGAATATCTGGATGATTCTGAACGTTGGGGGCGGACCGACCCCGGATAAGCCGACGGTAACGCTCAGCGTCCCCGACCCGAATCACATCAGCAGCTTTATGAATTTCCGCGTTGCCGACATTCAAGCGTGCTACAAGTTGTGGAAAAGTCGGGGAGCCGAGTTCATCACGGAACCGATACCGAAGTACGGCGAGATACGCTGCTACATCCGCGATCCTGACGGTTACATCATCGAAGTCGGACAGAGCACCGACCTCACATACGGTTAACAGTCGGGCCGGATGGGATGCCGACCCTGCGCTCGGGGTGGCGGTCTGCCAATTTCGCTTTGAACAGTCACTCGCTGTGACGTCGAAAGGAGTACCAGGGATGGTCGTCACAAACGAACTGAAAGAGGCCGCCCGTGATCGCGCCTGTCGCCTTGAACACGCTTAGTGTGAATGTTTTTACCGCCCCGGGAAAAACTGCTGTATCCCCGTTGGGTGGCCAATCAGTCGTGGTTGATGTTCGGATTCCCGGGGGCATAACCCGCATCAAGCGCGGTGGCCGGTCATCGGGCACTTTAGAAGAAGCAGCCGACGATGAGCGGGTCCACATTTTAGGAGAACAGAATTCGTTTTCAAAAAGGAGAACAACAATGGCAACAAAAGGAAAAGTCTTAGTACTAGTCTCGAGCGGTCGCGGCTTGCCCTTGAAAGATGGCAAGGTTTATACCGGCGCAGGCTACTATCTCAACGAACTAACGGTTCCGGTTCGCGAACTGATGAAGGAGGGCTACGAAATCACTTTCGCCAATCCCAAAGGCAACACGCCCCAAGTGGATGTGCATTCAGAGGTCCCCGATTTCTTCGGCGGGGACGCGGCCAAGCTTGAGGACTATATGCTATTCCGAGACGGTCTGAAGGGGCTCAGAGATCCAAGCCGCATCTTGGATGTCATCGCATCGGGCCTGGATCAATATGATGCCGTATTCGTCCCCGGAGGGCATGGTCCGATGATCGATCTTCTCGATGACCCCGACGCCGGCATTGTGATGAGGCACTTTCACGAAACATCCAAGCCTACGGCAGTGCTCTGCCATGGCCCGATTTCACTTCTCTCAGCTCTTCCCAACTCCAAAGAGTTCGTCGCAGCGCTGAGTGCGGGCGATGTCGCTGGCGCGCAAGAAAAGGCGAAGGGTTGGATCTATGCCGGATACAAGATGACGATCTTTTCGACTGCGGAAGAGAAGCAGCGGGAGCCGCTCGAGATTGAGGGGAAGGTTCTCTTCTACCCCGACTTCGCCTTGAGCACGGCGGGCGGCGACGTAAGTGTGGCCGCTCCATGGCAGAGCTACGTCCTTCAAGATCGCGAACTGATCTCAGGTCAGAACCCTTTCTCTGATCAAGCGCTTCTGAAACTTCTTCTACCAGCGCTCAGTGAGAAGAAGAAGGTAGTTTCAGCGGCATAAGAATTGGAGGGAAACCGGGGAGGGACGGGACCTTTTCAATTTTTCGGCAACGAAGATTAGTCAACGCCCCGTCTATCCCTGGTTTTTCTGTTTTGGGGTAGAGTGTCCGTCTCCTCGACTGGCAAAGCGGAAAGGATGATAGGCATGAAATCAGAGATCAAGATCGGCCAGCAATTCGAGTTCGCGATACGTGCAGATAAAGAGCTTAGACAGAAGGCGTTCGTAACCCGAGTGTTATCTAATCGGGAAGAAGGACTCGGCCCGGAAGTCGACTATTACATGGCCGATTGGATTGAGGCGAGAACACTCTCGGAACGGCCGAAGGCGCTGGTCTTCGTGCTTGCAAACGACGGGAGCGTTTAATTGAATGGCGAGCGGATTGACATAATCGTGGACCTTGCCGCGTAGCTATTGCGGGTAGTGCGCGAACAAAACAATCGCTACATCTCGATGTCACTCAAAATCCGCCGATCTCCAAGTACGGCGAGATACGGTGCTATATCCGAGATCCTAACGGTTACATTATCAAGGTCGGAAAGAGCACCGGCCTCAACTAAGGCTGATTGGCGCGGTTGCCCGGGCAAGTCTGCTGACATCGGGTATCGTTACAGCGTTTCCCTTGGATGGAGGAACGGGAGATGGATTGGAAACGGTTGGCCGAGTTTGCGCTGCAGGGTAGCAGTGATTTGGAACAATATGCCATCCTGCTGATACGCGTTTCGATCGGACTGTTCTTCGCCATCTCCGGGGCGAACAAATTGTTTGTCGCAGGCGGCACGAAACCTGTTTACGAGACGCTGGTTGAGGCCAGGGTCCCGTTTCCCCGCCAACTGGCCTATTTCGTCGCGGGTGTCGAGTTCGTTGGCGGGTCCTTGCTGACCGCGGGGTTTCTGTCGAGCGCGGCCAGCGTGGCTTTATTGATCGATATGATAGTCGCCACGCTGACTAGCGCGGTTTCCACTCTGCCTAAGGGACTTTCGGCACTTAACTGGCTCGACGATTTCCTCTACCTTCCGGAAGTCCTGTACGTGCTCTTCTTTATCTGGCTGATCTGCTCCGGTCCGGGAAGGTTCAGTGTTGATTACTGGCTCGCCAACCAGTTACGGAGCTGATCGATCGACGAAACGTCTGTTCCTCGAGAAAGACGAAGCAGCGACTATAAAGGCAACTTCAATCACCGTGCCTGCTAATCACCTAGCCTTGCTGTCTCACCCAAGAGAAGTGGCGGAGTCGATTGGGCAAGCGTCGGCCGAAGCCAGATAAATGAAGGTGTGGTTGATGTTCGGATTCCCGGAGACACAGCATGCATTTCACCCGCGTCGGCCCGTCTCTACGCACTTTGGAGGAAAACCGTGGACAGATGGAACGTTGCCAATTTCAATGAATGGGCTACCCGATCTGCAGTACGATCTTGCCGGACTTGTGTGGTGCGCCCGCAAGCATGCGTTGCGCCTGGCGCGCCTCCGAAAGCGGCAGGATTGAGCCTACACGCGCTGTGATTCTGCCCGCGTCAAATAATGTTGTGAGTGTCTCCAGGCGTTCGGTGGTCACCGCAGCGTAGAAGAAAATGGCCTCTGCTGGGAGCGGCTGCGTCGAGACCGAAGTGACGAGTTTGCCTCCGGGTTTCAACGCAGCGACGCAGCGTTGAAACGTACTGCCCCCGACCGTGTCGAGGATCGCGTCCACCTGTGGATGCTCGAATGCGGGCTTGCTCGAGTCGATGATAGATTTCACGCCCAATGATCGGAGCAGGTCCTCGTCGTCGAGGTGGGCGATGGCAACGACGTGGATTCGAGCGTCTACGGCCATTTGTACGGCGTAGGCCCCGACGTTCCCCGCGGCTCCGACGACCATTACCGTTTGTCCGCGCATCGCCTGTGCATACTGGAACAGCATTTGCCAGGCCGTTACCGCAATGACGGGAGCCGATGCTGCTTCTACGTGATTCAGCGATCGCGGTTTGCGGGCGATCATCCCAGACGTGGCCACGGCGAACTCGGCCTGGGCGCCACAGAACTGTGGATTGGTGACGCCATAGACTTCGTCGCCCGGCGTGAAGCCCGTAACGCCGGGGCCGACCTCCTGGACGAGACCTGAGAAGTCCGAACCGAGGGTGAGCAGAGGTTGCGGGCTAACCTTGCTCTTGCCCTCACGGATGATCGCATCCCAGGGAGCGACGCCCGCGGCCATCACGCGGACCAGAATTTCGTTTGGGGCCGGCGACGGCATCGGCACATCCTCGACCACCACGACGTCGGGCGACCCGAAGCTATGAATTCTGGCTGCTTTCACGGCCAATTCCTCCTCGCCTTGAGGACGCTAAAAGCCGGTTCATCCGAAGCTAGAAGACGGCCATGACAGCGAGATCTGTGATCGTTTGATCCTCGGCGGGAGTTGATTGATCGCTGCCGCGCCCGCTTTACCCACCCCCTCGTCTTGGGAAGAATTGGACGATGGTATCGGTCGTTCCTTTGTGTGAGTGGTACTCAAAATCGACTCCGGTTGTTGAACGAGTCTAGGGCCTTCTGGTGACGCCAGGCATTCCACACACCCGTTGCCGGTTGGTTTCGACTCACTCCCCGCAGCCCTTTGTCACTTCCGATTTTCGTTTCTTGCCATCTGTTCGCAAAAACAAAGTCAAGCCACCAGCAAGATCTTCCCGGTGCCACCCTTTTCTGCCGTTGCTTGCGCCTCGGCCGCTTCACTAAGTGGCAGTTTTTGGCTGATCGGGATTACCAGCTTGCCATCTCGCACCGCTTCGGCCATGAACTCGAGCGTTTCCCTGTCGAATTTCGAGAATACGTGCACCACCTTTACAGATGCGTAATATGAGGCACTCTGCGGCGGCGCAACAACCGTCGCAAACACTCCTCCCCGCTTCACCTTGGCGATCAACTTCTCGGCGGTTCCTCCTCCGACTGTATCCGCCACCGCATCGACCGGCGGAAGATTTACAATCGCGGTGTCGTCGTCGGTTGCGACCACCTGATCCGCGCCTACGGTCTTCGCCTCATCCATCTGCTTCTTCAAAACCCCCGCGATCACAGTCGCCCCGCGTTGCTTCCCAGTGAATACCGCCGACCGCCCGACATTTCCACCAGCACCCACGACGAGAACCGTCTGGCCGGCTTTGATTCCCGTCGCGGACGTCAGTTGGTTGCCGGTCACCGTCACCAGCGGCAGCGCCGCCGCCTGGATCAAATCGAGCCCCTTAGGAACTTTCGCTAAAGCCGCGGCTTTCACGACGCAAAGTTCGGCGTAAGTATTGTCTGCCATCGCAAACACCTGGTCGCCGACGGAAAAGCCCTCCACTTTCGGCCCAGTCTTCACCACCGTCCCCGCAATATCGACACCTATGAGACCGGGGAACTGGATGGGATAAAAATCCCTGGTTAATCCGGCACGGCGCTTGTAGTCGATGGGATTTACGCTCGCGGCGGCGACCCGCACCAGCACCTCGCCCGTGCCGGGTATTGGATCAGGATAGTCTTCAAACTTCAGCACCTCAGGTCCGCCATATGCGCGAACAACGATTGCTTTCATATTTGATCTCCTCGGGCTGTGCGATAAACATTCACAAGCAAAACTTAGGTGAGCGAAACTAGAACTCGGCCTAATTTAGTGCGAAACGACGCACCGATTCTGGCGCTCAACATGACTCTTCTTCCCCGGAATTCGGCCTTTCGCCCACCTCAGCACGTCCCAGATCTCGCACTGCAAGTAAAAACCTGACGAGATGCAAGGCGCAATCACTCCTTCGCCAACGGCATCATGAACCAGTTCGTACGCTGCTTCGTAACCCGGGATCTGCACGCGCTTAGCGAGTTCGATCAGTTCCTGCAGCGGAAGTTCCCGTTCAGCAATCAGCGAAAGCAACAACATAAGCCCGTCGGGGCCTGCGAAGCGGTCAAGAGCTAACCCCTCTACGATGCCCCGGTTTCTTCTGAATTCGGCTCGCGGATTGTATTGACATCCGTGAGGCTCACGCTGTCTCGGGCCGTTGTTGCGACAGTGGACTAACCGCAAACCGCTCACTTTCGGTTTTCCCTTAACGTCCTCTGCCGCAAGCCACTCCACCCAACCTGCCTGCAGATCCGACACAAGTTCGCCGCAACTATCACATCGCCAACCGGATCGAATGGACTTATCTCTCGCCATAACTCCCACAATCACTGCTCCAGGTGAACTGTCGTCAGGTGAGGTTCCAACAACGGGCTGAGCCTCACCTCACGATGCGTTCAATGAGTCACCGTTGTTTTTGAGGATGAATGCCCAGTTCGTGCCACGACGTTTCCGCGAGGTCCACGTCGTAGTACCCAGCAGCTTTCTCGATGTTGGCGAACGCCAAAGCGCGATCTGCATCAGAAACGTCGATGACTTGATCGAATCGCGCGACCGCATTACGCACATGCTGTGCGTCTGTCAGTGGTTCTTTACGCTGCTTCGGAAATGCGTAGACGGTGTCTGGCAAGTCGCTCTGCGTCGTCAACCGTCCATGTTTCTCGTGAGGCCTCCAAGTTGCTCCCGGCATATCTCTACCATCCTTTCTTGAAGTGGTCAGCAGGGGACCGAATCGGCCGTGATGGAGCGATTACACCCGAGGTGTTGCGGCGAATCAATTGGACAATGGTATCGGCGATACTTTTGTATGGGGGCCCGTGGAATAGAGAGCGTCCGAACCCGTTTCACAGCCCTAATTTCGTACTTTGTCGTGGTCGATACGTTCGTCCAATAGATTCGTCATCGCGATTGTGGCTTAATCGCAGCTGGTCTAACGGGAGGGAACTATGAGCACTGCAGTCACTGCTTCTCACTTCGATAGCGGAGCTGGCGCCAGGACAGTAGATATGAAGTTCGAGGCGGTCGTCATCCCCGTTGCGGATGTTGACCGCTCGAAGGAGTTCTACACCAAACTGGGCTGGCGGCTCGACGCCGACTTGCCGTTCGATAACGGCTTCCGGGTCGTCCAGTTCACGCCGTCTGGCTCCGGGTGCTCGGTTCAATTTGGCGCGAAGATAACATCGGCCCCACCGGGGTCGGCGCAGGGCCTCTACCTGATCGTCTCCGATGTAGCGGCTGCGCGCAAAGATCTTGTCGCACGCGGCGTTGAGGTGAGTGAGGTGTTCCACCCCGGAACGCCAGGCGCTCAGTTCCAGATCGAAGGCAGGGGTCGCATCAGCGGGCCAGCGCCCGAGCATGCCACCTACAACTCGTTCGCTACGTTTCGTGATCCCGACGGCAATGGATGGCTGTTTCAGGAAGTCACAACGCGGCTGCCTGGACGAGGATTTAGTAATTTGGACGTCGCGACACTCACCGAGCTCTTGCAAGAGGCTGAGAAGCATCACAGCGAATACGAACCTACCGCGCCGAAGCACGACTGGTCGGGCTGGTATGCCGCCTACATTGTCGCTCGTCAGGAAGGCAAGACCCCCGAAGAGGCAGCGAAAGACGGCAAGCTCCACATAGAGGGGACAAGGTGACGACTACGACGAAGCACTTCGACGCAATCATCATCGGGACGGGCCAGGCCGGGCCGTCGCTGGCGGCGCGGTTTGCGGGTGCTGGCAAAACCGTCGCTATCATCGAACGCGATAAATTCGGCGGCACGTGCGTGAATACAGGATGCACTCCGACCAAAACGCTTGTGGCGAGTGCCTATGCGATCCATGTTGCCCGCCGAGGTGCGGAATATGGTTTCGCCACCGGTGACGTTCGCGTCGACATAAAGCGGGTAAAAGCTCGCAAAGATGCGGCCTCTGCGCGGTCAAGCAACGGAGTGGAGGAATGGCTCCGAGGAATGACAAATTGTACGGTCATTCAGGGACAGGCCAGCTTTCAGTCGTCGAACACTGTCGTGGTCAACGATGAAGTTCTGCAGGCCGACAAGATCTATGTGAATGTCGGTGCGCGCGCTCGTATCCCTGACATGCCGGGAATTAACGATGTCCCATTTCTCACCAACTCATCATTGATGGACATCGATTTCTTGCCCGAGCATTTCATCATTGTTGGCGGAAGTTATGTCGGGCTGGAGTTCGCCCAGATCTATCGCCGGCTGGGGAGCGAAGTCACGATTGTGGAAATGGGACCACGCCTGATCGGACGGGAAGACGAAGACGTTTCCAAAGCCGTGCACGAGATCCTAGAGGCTGAGGGCATACACATCCGGCTGAATGCCAAATGCATCTCTCTGGCGAAACGCGATGGCGGTGTTGCCGTTGGCATCACATGCGAAGAAGGTCCTCCAGAAGTACTAGGCACTCACGTTCTTCTGGCCGTGGGGCGTCTTCCCAACACGAGCGACTTGGGACTGGACCGGGCTGGGGTTGCCACCGACCACCGCGGTTACATAGTTGTTGATGATCAGCTGCAAACGAACGCGCCGGGCATCTGGGCGCTGGGGGACTGCAATGGCCGTGGTGCCTTTACGCATACTTCCTATAACGACTACGAGATTGTTGCGGACAATCTGTTTAACGATGACCATCGCCGGGTTTCCGACCGGATCCAAGCCTACGGGCTGTATATCGATCCGCCGCTCGGGCGATGCGGCATGACGGAGTTGGAGGTACGCAAATCCGGACGTCGCGCCCTCGCTGCGAAATATCCGATGAGCCAAGTGAGCCGGGCCTTCGAAAAAGGCGAGACACAAGGTTTCATCAAAATCTGCGTTGATGCAGAGACTAAACAGATCCTCGGTGCCGCGATTCTTGGAGTCGGGGGCGACGAAGTGATTCACGTTCTGCTGGACGTGATGTATGCGAAGACGCCGTGCACGGTCACCCAGCGCGCCATGCATATTCATCCGACGGTCGCGGAATATCTGCCAATAATTCTCGCCAAGCTGGAGCCGTTTTAGGTAGCGTCCAAGTTTCCTCGCCCTACCGTACTTCAGGCCCGATACGAACGTATCCCCAATACTAACGTCCAATTGCCTCATTCTGACGCCTCTGTTTTTATGCATTGAGCACGTACGGCATGAAATCCGTTATTTGCAGGAGGGAAAGTTCTCAGGAGCACACTATGGCTCAAACCAGTGTTATCGCAGCGCCGGGCCAGGCACTAGCTATAGAAGTTGGTCGCCGCCGAGTTGGAAGCAACGTGCGCGATACCGACATCCGGTCCAAATACAAGGCCGTGCGGTCGGCGACAAGTGCTCTGGCGGCGAGCATGTCGGCTGAAGATCAGATGGTGCAGTCCTGTCCGGAAGCCAGCCCCATGAAATGGCACCAGGCTCAAACGACGTGGTTTTTCGAGACGTTCGTCCTGCGTCCCTTCCTCAAAGGCTACAAACCGTTTCGGGAAGAGTTCCACTGGCTTTTCAATAGCTATTACAACTCACTCGGCCAGGAGATTCTGGAGAAAAGCTTGCGCTCCGTCCTCTCACGGCCTTCGCTGGATGAAGTTCTTGCGTTCCGCGCACATATTGACTGGGAGATGGACCGATTTCTTGCGAACGGCGGTGATGAGGAAGCAACTCGACGAATAGTGTTGGGTCTGAATCACGAGCAGCAACACCAGGAACTGGCCCTGACGGACATTAAGCACGCGTTCTTTTCCAATCCGCTGTACCCCTCGTACATGGCGGATCCTCTCTCAGAAGAGAAGGACTCTCCAGTCTCCAAACTCACCTGGCGGAGCTTTGACGGTGGCTTGGTGGAGATTGGTTATTCACTTCAGGCAGACGATGCTGTCGATTTTTGTTTCGATAACGAAGCCCCCCGCCACAACGCCTTCTTAGAACCATTTCAGATCGCAACCCGCGAAGTCAGTTGCGGCGAATACTTGGAATTCATTTCGGATGACGCTTACACACGCCCTGAACTCTGGCTTTCCGAAGGCTGGGATAACGTGAAGCGCGCGGCTTGGCAGGCGCCTCTGTATTGGCGCCGTGATGCCGGCGATAAAACCGGCTGGCGCGGGTTCACACTGACGGGTTGGCACGGGCTTTCGGCCCTGCTTGACACGCCCGTATGCCACGTAAGTTGTTTCGAGGCCGAGGCGTTTGCGCGTTGGAAAGGCTGCCGGCTTCCGACTGAGGTGGAATGGGAATACGTTGCGAGCCAGACAACCGTCGAAGGAAACCTGCTCGAGTCTCGAAAACTCCATCCTGCTGCAGCCCGAGGTGCAGGGATTGAGCAACTTTTCGGCGATTGCTGGGAATGGACGGCGAGCGCCTATTCCGGTTATCCGGGATACAAGCCTCTTCCGGGCGCGCTTGGCGAGTACAACGGCAAGTTCATGTCCGGCCAAATTATTCTGCGCGGGGGATCGTGCGTCACTCCCGCGAGTCACATTCGGGTGACGTATCGTAATTTCTTTCCACCGGCGACCAGATGGCAGTTTTCCGGGATTCGCTTGGCACGCTGAAAGGACTCGTTGGCATGGCGACTTACGTTCAGACAGTTGACATCGGACATTTTGCGACCGCGGATGAGCGCGAAGCACTCACTCGCGAAGCTCTGACTTGCGAAGTGCGGCGCGGCTTGACCGCACGGCCACGCTCGCTCTCACCCTGGATGTT
>Ga0210409_10005610_pt1 | contig 13174 bp, 13 predicted proteins | sample IncBWH17MmetaG_FD_161649 | JGI IMG/M metagenome (GOLD analysis project Ga0210409, IMG submission 161649) | Forest soil microbial communities from Barre Woods Harvard Forest LTER site, Petersham, Massachusetts, United States - Inc-BW-H-17-M | ecosystem: Environmental > Terrestrial > Soil >...
GCAGACGGATTCCCGGAAGCGCTGCGCGAACAAGTACGGCAAAAAGTTTCGCTGAGTGCGATGACCTATTCGCATGAACTGGCGCGTGTGATGCTGGCCGAGCAGATTTACCGGGCACTTGCGATCCTGTCAGGGAGCCCCTATCCGAAATAGCGCGACTAGGCCATGAGACGCGATGCTATTGCGCGCGCGTGTGTTTTCCGGTGTTCCGTGGTTGAATGGGCAACGGAGAAAAAATGCCGAAACGAATTGCACCCGATGAGAACCAGCCATCCGTGGCCATTGAGATACCACTGGAAAAACCGCTGCCGGATTATGATCTGGAGCAGCTGGAACAACCAACGCCGCGAGACATCGACGCGCTGCTGGTATCGCAAGGGTTTCGCGACCTTGTGGATGACGCCAGGGGAGTGTTGACGGAATTGGTGGCGAATCCGCCACCGCTGCGAAATACCAGTCATTTGCAGGATCTGGAATTGACCGAGGTTCCGCATTTCGAGATTGCGCAGTTGACCGGCGCGATTTGCCCGGGAGACGAACTGTACCGGCCAGGGCTGTGGATCGTATTGAAAGACACGAAGCTGCCGCCCAAGAAACCGCTGACCGAAGTGGCGCTGGAACATGTGCGAGTGATTGTGGATGAGTTCGTGAAACGGCTGGGCCTGTAAAGCTGGGAGCTGAGATCTGCAAAGGTAGGAATTCATGCCGGAAGGAAAAGGATTGCTGATTGTTTATACCGGGCCGGGCAAAGGTAAGACCACTTGCGCGCTGGGCACGGCGTTTCGCGCGGTAGGGCAGGGATTGCGTGTGTTGATGGTGCAGTTCATCAAAGGTTCGTGGCACTACGGTGAGCTGGACGCAGCGAAGATGCTGGGAGATGACCAATTTGAGATTCGCCCGATGGGTCGCGGGTTCGTGAAGGTGGGCGGAGCAGAGACGGACCCGCAAGACATTCGCCTGGCCGAGGAGTGCTGGGAATCGGGGCGCGCCGCGATTTACAGCGGGAAGTACGACCTGGTGGTGCTGGACGAGATTAATTACACCATCAGCTACAAAATGCTGGACGCGGCGAAAGTGGTGGACGCGTTGAAGGGGCGACCGGAGCAGGTGCACGTGATCTGCACGGGACGCAATGCGCATCCGTTACTGGTGGAGCAAGCGGACCTGGTGACAGAGATGAAAGAAGTGAAACACCCGTACACGAAGGGTATACTGGCGCAACGAGGAGTCGATTACTGACAGGGGCGCGGTAGACTGCGCGGATTTCTGAAAGATATCAGGGATCAGATATCAGGGATCAGGAAGCAAAACAAAGTTGCCAGTTATCAGTTTTGAGTTCTAGGTACCGCGATATTGCGGCATGCTTAGCCGATGCGCGGTTTCGGCCTGAATTGGCAAGTCTTACTTAGAACTGATAACTTAGAACTGAAAACCAATATGTCATGGTTTAAAAGAGAGAAGAAGTCCATTGACCAGGCTACGCCGCCTGAAGAACGGCGTGTGCGCACGGAAGGACTGTGGGTCAAGTGCGAATCGTGCCGTGCGATTGTTTTCCGCAAGGATCTGGAAGAAAACCTGCTGGTCTGCCCGAAGTGCCAATTTCACTTCAAGATGAATTCAAAGCAGCGGTTGGCGTTGCTATTGGACGGGCACTGGACCGAACATGACGCTGGGATGGTGTCGACGGACCCGCTGAAGTTTGTGGACACCAAGCCGTATTCCAAGCGGATCAAGGATGCGCAGAAAAAGCTGGGCATGAACGATGCGATCATCACGGCGGAAGGCCAGTTGAATGGGCGGCCAGTGATTTGCTGCGCGATGGAATTTGGATTTATCGGCGGCTCGATGGGGGCGGTGGTCGGAGAGAAAGTGACGCGAGCGATTGAAATGGCCATCGCCACGCGGCAGTCATTGATCGTCGTGTCTTGCTCGGGCGGGGCGCGCATGATGGAGGGGACGATCAGCCTGATGCAGCTTGCCAAGGTATCGGTGGCGCTGGCGCGGCTGGATGAAGCCAAGCTGCCATACATCTCGGTGCTGACCGATCCCACGACGGGCGGTGTGACTGCCAGTTTCGCCATGCTGGGCGACTTGAATATCGGCGAACCAGGCGCGCTTATCGGATTTGCCGGGCCGCGCGTGATCGAGCAAACCATGCGCCAGAAACTTCCGGAAGGATTCCAGCGTTCGGAATTCCTGCTGGAACACGGATTCCTCGACGCCGTGGTGCAACGTAAAGATTTGAAGCCCTTCATCGCCAACGTGCTCGACCTGCTGATGAACTGAAATGAATTACGAGAGCGCGGTCCGCTATCTCCTGACACTTGGACGCGAACTGGCCGCTCCCACGCAAGCGGCGGCGGCAAAATTCAATCTGGAAAACATAACGGTGTTGATGGAACGGCTGGGGCGTCCGGACCGCGCGTACCCATCGGTGCACATCGCCGGGACAAATGGCAAGGGCTCGACCGCGGCGTTTCTGGAAGCGATCTTGCGCGATGCGGGATTCCGCACCGGGCTGAATACGTCTCCGCACCTGGAAAGAATCAACGAGCGCATCCGCATTGCCGGCGAGGAGATCAGCGATGAGCTGTTCGCCGAGCTTTTCACGCGGATTCATGCGGTGATTGAGGAACTGCTGGCGGAAGGTAAGCTGCGGGCGCACCCGACGTATTTCGAATGCGTGACGGCGTTGGCGTTTGAGGGCTTCGCGCGGGAACGGGTGGAGTTTGCGGTTGTGGAAGTGGGACTGGGAGGGCGACTGGACGCCACGAATGTTCTCGCGCCGATCGTCTCCGTGATTACGCGAATCGATTTCGACCACGAGAATTTTCTGGGACATTCGTTGCGCGAGATTGCAGGCGAGAAAGCCGGCATCTTGAAGGCCTGCGTGCCGGCGGTTTTTGCGCCGCAGCTGCCGGAGGCCGACGAAGTGCTGCGGGCGAAAGCGCAAGAACTGCAGTGTCCGGTGGTGGAGACCGAGAAAGCGTTCCGAGTGATCCGCGAAGAAATGCAAAACGGACGCATATGCGCTGAGGTTGAGGAGCGCGCCACGGGAAGGCGGCTGGCAATTGCGCCGCAGCTTGCGGGACGTTTCCAACTGCAGAACGCCTTGAACGCCGTGGCGGCAGCAACCGTGCTGCCAGAGCGGAAATACCGCATCAGCGACGAAAATATCGTTCGGGGAATTGCGGCAGCGCAGTGGCCCGGCCGGATCGAGAAATTGCAGTCGAGCCCCGACGTGTATCTGGACGGGGCCCATAATCCGGGAGCGGCGCGTGAACTGGCACGGTTTATGGAAGAGAATTTTGCCGGGCGCAAAGTGTACCTGATCTATGCATCGATGCGCGATAAAGCGGTGGACGAGGTGGCGGGGCTGCTCTTCCCCCACGCGGAAGAGGTAATTTTCACGGAGGCTAGGACGCCGAGGGCCATCAGCGCGGCGCAATTAGAGGAAATTGCCGGGCACCATGCGGCGCGGCATTCCGCGATTCCCGATGCAGAGAAGGCCGTACAGGCGGCGTTGGCCAAAGCGAACCCGCGCGACGTGATCGTGATTACGGGCTCGCTGTACCTGGTCGGACCAGTGCGGCAAGCGTGGCGGCAATCGAGAAAAGTCGCATCGTGCTGAGAAAGGCCGTAGAATAAGGGCCTATCGCGACACAGAGCCGGCCGAGTGGCCGGCGTTCTCTTTTGTGCGAAAAAGCGGGACAAATGAGCAACGAATCGAACAAATCTTCCGCAAAAAAAGATGGCGTATTGGTCGGCGTGATCATGGGCTCCAGCTCGGATTGGGAAACCATGGAGCACGCCGCAAAAACACTCGGCGGACTGGGTGTGCCGTATGAGACGCGGGTGGTTTCCGCGCACCGTACGCCCGACTTGCTCTTCGAGTACGCATCGAACGCGGAGCAACGCGGCTTGCAGGTGATAATCGCGGGCGCGGGCGGCGCGGCACACTTGCCGGGAATTGCCGCGGCAAAAACGATACTGCCCATCCTCGGCGTGCCAATCGAATCGAAGGCCTTGAAGGGACTTGATTCCCTGCTCTCCATTGCGCAAATGCCGGGAGGAATTCCCGTGGGGACGATGGCCATTGGGAAAGCGGGCGCGATCAATGCGGCGTTGCTGGCCACGGCAATTTTGGGAGTGAAGCACCCGGAATATCGCGAAGCGTTGCGCAAATTCCGGAAGGCGCAGACAGAAAAAGTTCTGGCGAATCCCGATCCGTCCGTGTCAGCGGCCAGCAGCGCAAAGGTAGCTCCAGAGAGTCCGCAGGGGAAGAAGCACGCATGACCATTGGGATTCTGGGCGGAGGGCAACTCGGGTACATGCTGGCGCTGGCGGGTTATCCGCTCGGGCTGCATTTCCGGTTTCTCGATCCTTCGCCGGAGGCACCCGTGGGCCGCATCGCGCACCGCGTCACCGCCGATTATCTGGACGAGTCGGCGCTGGAGAAATTCGCGCACGGACTGGAAGTGGTAACGTACGAATTCGAAAATGTCCCGGTGAATGCCGCACGATTCCTTTCCGAGCGCGTGCCGGTATATCCGCCCATGAACGCGCTGGAAGAGGCGCAGAACCGGCAACGCGAAAAACGACTCTTTCAAAAACTGGGTATACCGACGGCAGCGTTTGCCGATGTCGAGAAACGCGAAGACCTTGACGAGGCCATCAAGCGTATCGGCATGCCAGCAATCGTGAAAACCACGCGCATGGGATACGACGGCAAGGGGCAGTGGCAGCTGCGCACGGGCGAGGATGTGGAGAAAGCGCGGGCGAATTTGCCCGACGTGCCTATGATTCTGGAGAAGTTTGTGCCGTTTGAGCGCGAAGTGTCGCTGCTGGGAGTGCGCGGCCGGACGGGCGAGACGGCGTTTTATCCCTTGGTGGAGAATCACCACCGCGACGGAATCCTGCGCTTGTCGCTGGCACCCGCTCCGAATCTGACGGACACCTTGCAGCAACAAGCGGAAGCGGCGATGAGGAAGGTGCTGGAGGAGCTGCAGTACGTGGGAGTGTTGTGCATCGAATTTTTTGAGGTGCAGGGACGACTGCTGGCAAATGAAATGGCGCCGCGAGTGCATAATTCAGGGCATTGGACGATTGAGGGCGCGGAAACCAGCCAGTTTGAGAACCATCTGAGGGCGATTCTGGGACTGCCGCTGGGATCGACAGCCACGGAAGGACATTCGGCGATGGTGAACCTGATCGCGGAAGTACCGAAGCCCGCAGAAGTGCTGGCCGTGGCCAACGCGCATCTTCATGTGTATGGAAAAGAACCGCGCGAAGGACGGAAGGTTGGGCACGTGACGCTGCGAGCTGAAACCAGAGAAAAGCTCCAACACAAATTCCGTGAACTGCCGGCATTCTTCAAAAGGCCGGAGTATTGCCTGGACAAGGCCATGCCGGAAATCCTCGCGAAGAGAGTGTAGACTCCGACAAGCGGACTTCCAACTATGCTAACTCGATGGCTTCAAGCGTTTGTGTTTGCCTTTGCTGCCGCGTTCGCGATTACCTCCCCTGCTTTGGGACAACTGGCGGCGCCCCACAGTTTCGCCGCGAAAGACGGGCATTTCGAATTGGACGGCAAACCATTGCAGATCATTTCCGGAGAAATGCATTACCAGAGAATCCCGCGAGCCTACTGGCGCGAGCGATTTCGCATGGCGAAGGCGATGGGGCTGAACGCGGTCACCTCGTATGTCTTCTGGAACGTGCACGAACTGCAGCCGGGCGTTTACGACTTCTCTGGGAACAATGATGTTGCCGAATTCATCCGCGAGGCGCAGCAGGAAGGCCTGTATGTAGTCCTGCGTCCCGGGCCCTACGTTTGCGCGGAGTGGGAATTTGGCGGCTACCCGGCGTGGCTGCTCAAGGATCATTCCCTGGTTCTGCGCAGCAGCGATCCGAAATTCATTGAACCGGCCGCGCGTTGGCTCAAGCGCTTGGCACAGGAGCTGGCGCCGCTGCAGATCGGCAATGGCGGCCCGATCATCCTGGTGCAAGTTGAGAACGAATATGGTTCCTTCGGCAACGACCATGCCTACATGGAAAAAATCCGCGGCATGCTAGTGGACGTGGGATTCACAAAATCTCAGCTGTACACCGCGGACGGCGCGGAACAAGTTCCGGCTGGTTCCCTTCCCGATCTGCCGGTGGGCATCAATTTTGGCGGCGCAGATGCGGGTGCAGCCCGAAGAGAATTCGACAAATTAAAGAACATTCGGCCCGATGGCCCGTTCTTCAACAGTGAATATTGGGACGGCTGGTTCGATCATTGGGGCGGAAAGCACGCGTCGACGAACGCGGCCAATGAAGCGGACAACCTGGATTGGATGCTGAAGCAGGGCTACTCCGTGAGCCTGTACATGTTCCATGGAGGAACCAGTTTCGGCTGGATGAACGGCGCCAACAGCGACGGCAAGAATTACGAGCCCGACGTCACCAGTTACGACTACGATTCACCGCTCGATGAGAGCGGCCGCCCCGCGCCGAAATACTCTTTGTTCCGCGACGTGATCGCGAAGGACACCGGAGCAACTCCCCCGGCCGTGCCGACTGTCGCGCCAGCCATGAAGATTCCAGCAATCAAGCTGGAAGAATCCATTGCGCTTTGGAAGGTGCTGCCGGCTCCCGTGCATTCCGAGCAACTACAGAGCATGGAGGATTTGGGCCAGGCGTACGGCTACATTCTTTACCGCACGCGGTTGAAGGGCGCAACCAAAGGGAATCTCGTTCTGGATGGACTGCATGACTACGCGCAGGTGTACGTCGACGGCAAGTTGGCAGGGGCACTGGATCGCCGCCTCGATCAGAAGCAACTTCCCTTGGATGTGCCGGCTGGCGGGGCGCAGCTCGACATCCTGGTGGAGAATACCGGGCGGATCAATTTCAACGTGATTCTGCGCGGCGAGCGAAAAGGAATTGTCGGGCAAGTCACGTTGGACGGCAAGCCAGTCTCCGGATGGGACATCTATCCGCAGCCCATGGAGCAGCCCGCAAAATATTCGTTTACGAAGAGCCCCTGCGAGGGCGCGTGCTTCTACCGCGCGACGTTCCAGGTGGATGCACCGGCGGACACGTTTCTGGATACCAGCGCGTTCACCAAAGGTGAAGTCTGGCTAAATGGCCAGCCACTGGGGCGCGTTTGGAATATTGGTCCGCAGAAGACGCTTTACGTTCCGGGACCTTGGCTGCGCAAAGGGGAAAACGAAGTGGTGGTTTTCGATTTGCAAGGCGGCGCGGGGCGAATGTTGGTGGGACGGGATAAGCCGATTCTGGGCGGCAAGTCCGAATAGGTACAAAAGTTCTCAGTTTTCAGTGGTCCAACCTAAGCAACCCGCAAAACCGCGGCTTCCCACTGCCGCGTCGTCAGAGCGGAGACAAACGAGGCTCACCCCCGAAAGGGTGAGCTACAGGAATGGTTACGGCAAGCTCAGCTAGGAAGGCATGACCTAGCCTTCCCGGGCGCGGTTGCCGGTGGCCTCTGCCGGATGTTAGGATTTGGGGTTCTATGACTCCTGCCAGCCCCAACCTAGCCCGGATCGGTATCCCCTGGCGCACCTCTCAGGAAGAGAGGGAACAGAACCGCCCGAAGCTCCAGGAGTACGAGGAGGCCGTCCGGGAAGCCGGAGGGGAGCCGGTGCTGCTTTCTTTGGGAGCGGGAGCCGCACTAAAGGAGCAACTAGCCTCCTTGGACGGATTTGTGCTGCCGGGAAGCCCGGCGGATGTGGAACCTAGGGAATACGGGGCTACTGACAAGGGGAAGTCGGCGTCGCCGGACCTGCCGCGGGAGCGAACCGATCGGGCGATTCTGGACCACGCGTTTGCCGGAAAAAAGCCGGTGCTGGCGATTTGCTACGGTTGCCAGCTACTCAACGTCTACTTGGGGGGAACCCTGATTCAGGACTTGCGCAGCGAGACCGGAACATCCCTACCGCACCGGAAGAAGGATGTGTGGCCGATCGCGCTGAGCGATCCCAAGCATGAGGTGCGTTTCGAACCGGGCAGCCGCCTGGCGGAGATGGCTGGAGAGACGCAAGCGGTGGTGAATAGTTCGCATCACCAGTCGGTGGAACAGCCGGGGCAGCAGTTGCGCATAACTGGCAAGGCGAGCGACGGAATTGTGGAAAGCGTGGAATGGACCGGCAACGGGAACTGGGTGATCGGGGTGCAATGGCATCCAGAGCGCATGCCGGGCGACCCATTGGCACAGCGGCTCTTTTCCGAATTGGTCAAAGCCGCGAAGTCGGCCACAAAGGCAGGCGCGGCCAAGCCCTGAAGGCGTCCGACTGACCAACCGGCTATGGATTTTACGAATCTGAATATGGGGGAAACATGATCTCACTGGCAGGAAAGGCGGCACTGATTACCGGAGGTTCCCGAGGCATTGGCGCAGCGGTGGTGAAGCTGTTCGCGCAAGCTGGGGCCGACGTGCTCTTCAGTTATAACTCCGCGAAAGAAGCAGCAAAGCTGGTGGAGCAGGAAGCAGCCAAGCACGGGACACGCGTGGAAGCATTTAAAGCTGATGCGGGAAAGCATGCCGATAACAAGAAACTGGTGGAGCACACCATTGCGCGGCTGGGACGGCTGGACATTCTGGTAGCCAATGCGGGAGTCTGGAACCTGGAAGACCTGCCCATTGAGAACATGACGGAAAAGCAGTGGGACGACATGATTCGCATCAACCTGAAAAGCGTGTACAGCGTGATTCATTTCACGGTTCCGCAAATGATCAAGCAAAAATCCGGGAGAATCATTCCCATCAGTTCCACAGCGGGCCAGCGGGGCGAGTCGTTTCATACGCACTACGGCGCGTCGAAGGGCGGGGTAATCAGCCTGACGAAGGGGCTCGCGGCAGAACTGGCCAGGCATGGAATCTTGGTTAACAGTGTGGCGCCGGGCTGGGTGGCGACGGACATGTCCAATCCTGTGCTGAAAACGAAGGCCGGGCAGAAGATGGCGGCGTCCGTGATCCCGTTGGGCCGCGCGGCTACCGCAGAGGAAGTAGCGGGCCCCATTCTGTTCCTGGCTTCCGACCTGGCGAATTTCATGACCGGAGAGATCTTGAACGTAAACGGAGGCGCGGTGTTGTGCGGCTGAGAACTAGCCAACTCGGTCTAGCGCTGGCGCTGGTGGCGGCTCTTTTGGCGCCGGCGGCGAGAGCGCAGAATCCGGATACCATGGCTCCGGAAGCCAGCGAGGCCAAGGGCAGACAGATCCTGAACCAATTGATCGCGGCGCTGGGCGGGCCAGTTTATCTGAACGAGAGAACATCGGAGTGCGATGGCCGTCTAGCGCAATTCGGGCATAACGGAGCGCTGACCGGCTATATCGAGTTCAAGGAATATTGGTCCTACCCCGACAAAAAGCGTACGGACTTTGCGAAGAAGGGCAACATCATTGACATCTACGCTGGCGACGAGGGGTGGACGCTGGACCGCGGCGGAGTCTCCGAAGAACCAGCGCCAGCGGTAGCGGATTTCCAGGAAGCCGTTAAGAGAAACATCAACAATCTGCTGCGCAATCGCCTGAAGGAAGAGCGCATCCAGATTCGCTTTGGCGGCAACGCGGTGGTTGACCTGAAACAGGTGGACTGGGTGGAGATCACCGACGGCGAAGAGCGTGTCTTCCGCCTGGCCGTGGATCATTCAACGCATCTGCTCGTCCGCAGCATCGTCACCATCCGCGATGAGAACACCAACGAAAAAATTGACGAGACCACGGTGTACTCGAATTTCCAGGAAAAGGACGGCATTCAACTGCCGATGCAGATTACCAAGGAGCGAGATGCCCGGCGCGTGTATCAGGCCTTCTACGAGGGCTGCCACATCAACCCCGAATTCCCGCCGGACTTCTTCACGAAACAGGCTCTGGAAAAGCGTTATGGAGACGTTGGCGGCAAAAAGAAGAGGTAGGTACATGCACGATGCCCCATAGAATGATAGCTAATAGCCGTTGAGGCACAGGCTTTCTGGGCGGCCCGGAACCCTGATAACTTAGAAGGTCCCAGTCCCCAAAATGATCAGGCGGAGCATCCACCTGCGGTGCCGGTGCGGTATTTCATGAAAGTCCTGGATCCACATCGAAGCGGGCACAGCAAGGGCGAGCGCGGCTTCAGCCTCACGGAACTCGTCGTCGCGATGGCCGTAGCGCTGGTGCTGATGGGCGTCGGCATGCCCTCGTTTCTGCGCGCCTATCACACCTACCAGCTATCCAACGCGGCTTCGCAAACCGCCGACATTTTGCGCTTTACGCGCTACGAAGCGATCCGGATGAACACGCAGCTGAGTTGCCAGATTCAACCCTACGCCGGCGACCCCACGATGACGATTCTTTGGACCGATTCGATCAAGAACAACCAACCCGATCCGACCGAACAGCAGATCTTGTTGGGAAGTGGCGGAAACCTCGTGTCCGGCGCGGGCGTGCCGGGCGTGGCCACATTGACTGCTGCTGCGAACATCACCGGGGGAACGTTCCCGGTCCCGCCAAGCGGAACACCGATTACGTTCGATGCTCGGGGAGCGGTCAATCCTCAGAACGTCAATATGCTGTACCTGGCGAGCACCAACGCTCCGGAGGCTGGATACCGGGCGGTGCTGCTGATGCCGGCGGGGTCCATCGAGCTATGGACCGGAGACGCGAACGGGAATTGGCAACAATTGCGTTGAGACAGAAAGAATGAGACGCGCATTCACAAATCGCGCAAGAGCTAGGGGCAACCAGTCCGGCTTCACCTTGATGGAACTGCTGGTGGCCACAGTAATCATTCTTGTCGGGTTGGTCGCCGTGGCGCAACTTGTGCCCACCTCCGTGCTGATGAATTCGAACAGCCGCAACGATGGAACCGCTCTGGTCTTTGCGCAACACCAGATGGAAGCCTTGCGCGCCGTGACTTTGAGCGTGACGACATTCTCCGATCCACTGGGTGTGACTTGTCCTTCGGGAAATACGTGCCAACTGGGCGATCCCACGCAACCGGGAACGCTGGTGGGAAATGCCGTCAACACCGGTTCGGGTTCACCAATCATCGATTTTTCCGCGGACCCCGTGGCTGGCTATAGCTTCACCTACCTCGATCTGCACGACCCCTACGGAGCAGCGTATGACGTGCGCTGGACCGTGATCACGAGCACCAACGGACCAATCACTACTGGCAGACGCATCATTCTGGGAGTATTTCGACGTGGAATGCGCTCGGCGGCGCTTCCGGTAACCCTTGACACCATGGTGTCCAAGTGAACGCGCCGCTCAGAAATCCCCGGCAAATGGGGTTCACGCTTCTGGAGTTGCTGATTGCTACTGTGGTCTTTCTGCTGATTTGTACAGCGATTTTTGGATTGCTGGATCTCGCTCAAAAGAACTACGGGAGTGAAACGCAAATCTCCAGTTCGTTCCAGGAGGCACGCCTGGCAGTGGACCAGATTGTGAGTGATTTCGACCAGGCGGGTTACCCTTCACTGTCCATGTTTTCGGAAGTTCCGGCCGTGACATCCAGGTATGCGTTCGGTCCGGTGGCGTGGTGGCCGGGGTATACAAACAACCCGCCCACACCGTGCCAAGTGGGAACCGCCGGTGGCGGAACATGCAACCCGTCCCCTGGGGATTTTGACATGATCGTGGAGACAACCTCAGGGGGTACGGTCATGTGGATCCGATACCAACTGATTGGCACCACGTTGTATCGCTCGGTAGTACCGAAGACGCAGGGTGTGGACCCAACCGCGGCGACCTCGACGCCGAACGTGATGGTTCCTTTTATCGTGAACGTTATGAATAATCCGCCCGGAGGTCAACTTGACGAACTAATTGCCACCTATCCGAGCGTGTATCCCAGCGGACAGCCTGTCCCGATCTTCCAGTTCTCCTGTGATTCGCCGGCGGGATCGGTGCGCTGCCCAACGGCTGCACCGGGCGGCTTGAGCACGCAAATTCGCGACGTGGATGTAACCCTGATCGTCAGAACCACACAACGCGACCTGCAGACCCAGAAATGGAAGTTGGTGGAGTTGAGTGGCAGAGGGCACCGCGCGAATCCGGATAATTAGCTGAGGACGAAGAAGAGCCAGAATGAACTTGAGGCGCAAATCGACAAAACGGCGGACGGAAGCGGGGGCCGCCATGCTGATTGCGATCTTTGCCTTGCTGCTGATCAGCGTCATCGCGATTGCGCTGATCGTGTCGTCGGGCACGGAAACTGCACTGGCAAAAAACTATCGCACATCCACTAGCGCGTATTATGCGGGGCTAGCGGGGCTGGAAGAGGGACGCGGAAGGCTGCTGTGGCGCAATGCGAATTACCTAAACAATACGATTCCCGGGTTCATGCAAGCTTCGGGAAATCCTTCGATGAGCTTGTCGCAAGTGCTGTACATTCGGAATCCCGCGGGCGCTGAAGTCGTAGACCCGAGAGATCTGGCGGGTCCTTACGGAGACAACGAGTACTTTAACGAATTCGGAATTCAGGTGACGTCCGCGACGGTGCAGATGATCGATTCTGTTTCCGGTGCGGGAGGCGTGCCGGGACCGCAATTCAAATGGGTACGGATCACGCCGGTAACGGAACAATCGTTAGGTCCGCCGTCAGGTGTGGATGTGGACAGCGATGGCTCGATTGATACGGTCGCGCCGCTATACTACGACCCGATGCACATCAGCACAGCAAGCGGGACGGCCAAGCCCGGATTAGTCACGGTTCCCACATCCTCGGCGCTTCAAGCGCTCGAGGTTACGGTGCTGGCCGTGATACCACCCAACACGCAAAAGCTGCTGCAATACGTAGTGGCACCCGGCACGCTGAGCTTGAGTTTCCCCTCCGCGCTTACGCTCGACGGCAACAACGTGATTTACAAAGCGCCTACAACGAATCCCGCTGCGTTCTTTATCAACGGAAATGACAATCTCGTGAATAGGACCTGCACCACCCCTGTCGCTGCTTCTGTTCCGGCGATCGGATATACGAATCCCGGAGACACTTCCAAAACGAATATTCAGAACGGTATTGCCGTCGCGAATGGCGCCAATTATACGAGTACCGCACCGCCGGGCACGACTCCGAGTGTTGGGCAAGTGACGCCACCGCCCGGCACTCTGCTGCCCAGTATGCTGAAACCAAGCACGCTGGATTCGCTGGTAAAAACGATTACGCAGAGTGCCGACGTTGTATTGT
>Ga0210409_10005611_pt1 | contig 13173 bp, 14 predicted proteins | sample IncBWH17MmetaG_FD_161649 | JGI IMG/M metagenome (GOLD analysis project Ga0210409, IMG submission 161649) | Forest soil microbial communities from Barre Woods Harvard Forest LTER site, Petersham, Massachusetts, United States - Inc-BW-H-17-M | ecosystem: Environmental > Terrestrial > Soil >...
CTTCGAAACCGTATTCGAGTTCCAGGACGCCGCGCTGTACCGTCTCCGCCGTGGTTGTAATCGTCGGGCGGTTTGGAACAGCGGTTATTCCGGCAGAACTCTGATCCTGTTCTTGCTGCAGGTCTGTGGGCTTCTTCTGTTCTTGGGGAGCGTTCTGATCCTTCTTGTCTTCTTGCGTCTGCGCCTGCACCGACAGAACGGACGCAAGCAGGCAAATGAGCACGAACGCAAGACGCACACAGATCTGGTTGAGGATTCGCTTCATCACTGTGGGGCAATGAAAGTTTAGCAGCCATTTCGTGATTTATATGACTGTCTCCATCTGCTCCGCGTCGATTCCGACATGGCCGCTGCGCTCCGCATCCCTGTTTGTCGCCGTCGGTGCTCTCTGCGCTATTCTGTGTGCGTGGTGGATGCTGACAGTTCGGCGAAGCGCGGACCTGATGCAGGGCTGTGCGCCGCTTGTCTGCATGCGCGCCGCGTCGAATCTTCGCAGGGTTCGGTCTTCTATCTCTGCGAACTCTCCTTCACAGACTCACGCTTCACTAAGTATCCCCGCCTACCGGTTCTTTCCTGCGAAGGTTTCAAGAAAAAGCAGTAGCGCCTGCCATTCGAACAGCGTCATGCTATTTTCTTTATACAGTACCGTCACTTTATGGTAAGTTACGAATGCTCATTCATCCGACGAGGCCCTTGAGTGTCGTCCCGCACAAACCTTTCGGTCGGCGCGATCCTGGTGCTGCTGGTGTGCCCCGTGCAAGGCCTTGCCGATAAATTGCAGTTCACCAGCACTCCGGCGGGCGCGACCGTGGAGCTCGACGGCATGGCCATCGGCGTCACGCCATGCGAAAAAGAATTTCCCGGCGGATACTTCCACAAGACCAGGACTTCGTACGGTGCGCGGCTCGAACATCCCCTGGTCGCACGCATCAGCCTCGCCGGCTACGCCACCAAGGAAATTACACTCACCGAAGGACCGCAGAATTGGATTTCGCTGAATGGCCGCAACCGGGGCGAGTATTGGCTGCTCAAGGCCGACCACTTCCACGTGAATCTGCTGCCCATCGGGGAAACGTTTACCGGTGAGATCGTCGCAAAAGTTTCCGATACCGGTGGCATAGCGCCGGAACTTTCTCTCGAAGAACTGGTCAAGCAGACGAAGCCTGCGGTCGTTTACTTGAAAGGGTTGGACAAATCCGGCTCGGGATTTCTCGTCACCGGCACGGGCATCATTGTGACCAACGCGCACGTTGCCCGCGGCGAAGAAAGCCTGCTCGCGCTGCTTGCGGGCGGCCTGCAGCTGGAAGCCAAAGTCGTGTACATCGATGCAGACCTGGACATCGCTCTGGCGAAAGTGCAAGTCCCCACGGTTAACGCCGATTTGCCACATCTGACGCTCACCGCGGCCACCAATGTCCGTCAAGGAGAAACCGTGCTGGCCATCGGCAATCCGGGGGACGCTATGTTATTCAGCGTTACGAAAGGCATCGTCAGCGCCGTAGGAAAATTTCCAAATGCCGGACAGGGCACCTGGATTCAAACCGACGCGCCCATCAATCCGGGCAACAGCGGCGGGCCGCTTCTGAATTCGCGCGGCGAAGTCATCGGCATCAACACGCAAAAACTCATCAAGAAAAATGTCACCGGCATCGGTTTTGCGCTCAGCGCTTCCGATATTCTCGAGGTGCTCCACCACTTTTATCCCGGCGTCGCTCTACCGAGGCAAAGAACAGCTTCGGCCGCGGGCGCGCCTGCTGCAACTGAAATCAGCGATTCGGCTCAGCCATTAAATGCCTTCGCACCGGCCGCTCCCGATGGTGTCGGCACCGTCACGATTTCGTCGGAGCCGGATGGTGCAGAAATTTTTGTGGATGAAAAGTTTCTGGGCAACGCTCCAGCGTCCCTTAGACTTCCGGCTGGCACCCACGCCATCCTTCTGAAGTTCCCTGGCCATGGCGAATGGCGCCGCACACTCGAGGTTCTCAAGTCCAGCAAAGTCTCCCTCAAGGCCACTCTCGATCCAAGCCCTTGAAACAAAACGGCAGGACACCCGGGAGGATGTCCTGCCGTTTCACGCACTGATTTTTTCTACTGTTCGGGTTGTTTGGGAATTTGCGGATCCTGGTCCTGCGGCTCGGGATGCGCGGCCACGGGGGTGACCACCGCGGCGCCCGTGCTGCTCACCGCCAACTCCGACGGTTTGTATTTTGGCGCGCTCACGTAACCGTGCACCTGGTTCTTCTCGATGCGGTTCACCACGATTTGCACGGGCTGTGATTCGTTTTCCGTATGGATCCAGATGGGTTCGTAGAGATTCACCTTCTTCTTGCTCAGCTGGTTGTCATCCACGATCAGTTCCACGTCGTAGCTCTTGTGCTTGGTATCCGCTTTGCGCAGCGAGAGCGGGAGCGGCCCCACGCGCTGGAACTGCTTCGATTTCGTCAAGTCAAACTCAAAATAGCTGCGCTCCCCGCGCTTCGCGAGGGCCACCAATTCCTCGTGAGTCTTCGCAATGGACCCATTCAATTCGTCGCGTGTGGAGCCCAAGCTGCCTTCCAAGTCCGAGCGGTTCTTCGCCACCTGGTCTTGGGTATCCTTCAGCTGCTTCTGCTGTTCTTCCAACTGAGCCTGCAGTTGCTTGTAGCGTTTGTCCACCGCAGGGCCTCGCTTGCCATTGGAATGTGCCGTCGCGGCCACCTTCTTCTCCTGCTGAGCGGTTTTTGCCGCTGCCGCATCCTTCGCCGCCTGCTGCGCCGCGGCCATGTCGGTCAATTTCGAGTTCAGGGTGTTAAGTTCCCCTTGCATCTGGTTGATCGTCGAATTCGCCACCGACTCCTGCGCCGTCAGGTGGCCGACCAGGAGTTGTTGCCGGTAGCCGTAGCCGAAGGCCAGCCCCGCTGCAACTACCAGCGCGACCATCACAACTACCATCCAGCGATTTACTCCCGGTCGTAAAGATTCCCCTTTGTGCCCGTTCTGATTCGTTTCTTGATATTCGTCCATCTCGATTCCTCCATTTTGGCCCGCCCACCTCGGGCGAAAGCTCGCGCATTTGTTTTGTCTGCGCGGATATGACGGGAAATTTGCTCTGCCACCGTCTTACGTACCCAGCGGCGTACTTCCCCCATTTCCCAATGGCAATCGTCATGCCGACCCAAGCAAGAATGAGGCGCAGCTAAGTGCTGTGATGCCAACAACTAGACATTCACTCGTTGCAGTCCCTAAAGGATCAAGCAGTACTAGTCCCAGCACATTTTCCATGTGCCCAGTACGACTTGCTCGAATCACTTCCAGCTCCAAATTCTTGCCAACACGCGTTGCTCCAACCTTTCCTCTGTGCTAGCATCCGCCTCGTCAGGAGACCGGACCAGGGGAATTTTGCGGGACCTTCGCCCCCGCCCCACGGGGACCCAGGTACAGAGGCCACGTTCTCCTCCCTCAGTTCCAACTTGCCCGGCGCAGGCCCGCGCCCGCCTTCCGTTCGACGGACCTCGCCACGCCGGCTGCCATGCGGCTCCCAGAGCCAGGAGGCTTTATGAAGAGCTATCTCACCAAGGACATTCGAAACGTTGGCATTGTCGGCCACGGCGGCACCGGAAAGACGCAACTGGTGTCGTCGTTGCTCTACACCGCGGGGATGACCCCGCGCTGGGGAAAAGTTGCGGAGGGCAGCACCACCACGGACTGGGACGAAGAAGAGATCGCCCGGAAAATCTCCATCCAAACGGGACTCTGCTACGCGGAATGGCCCGCCACACCCACAACTCCTTCCGGCTCTTCGGAACGCGTCAAAATCAATCTCATCGATCTTCCCGGCTACTCCACCTTCATCACCGAGGCCAAAGCTTCGCTGATCGCCGCGGACGCCGCGCTCATAACCGTCGACGCGCACGTCGGCTCGCAAGTGACCACGGAAAAAGTTTGGGATTATTGCACCGAGTACGACATTCCGCGGGCTTTTGTGCTCACGTGGATGGATCGCGATCTTGCGAGTTTCGAACGCTCCATGGAATCGCTGGAGCAGGTTTTTGGCCGCAACGTCGTGGCGCTGCAGCTGCCCATCGGCGCGGAGAGAGGTTTCCGCGGCGTGATCGACCTCGTCGCCATGAAAGCGCACATCTACAAACCCGATGGCGACGGCAAGCCCTCGATCGAGGAAATTCCCGCCGCGCTCGCCGATGACGCCAAGGAAGCCCACGAAAAGCTCGTCGAAATGATCGCCGAAGGCGACGACGAGATGATGGAAGAGTTCTTCCGCGAAGGAACCATTCCCATTCACGATCTGATTCCCGCGGTGCGCAAAGCCATCGTCGCCGAAAAGATTTTCCCCGTGCTGATGGTTTCCTCGCTCCACAATATCGGCACCGCCAGTCTGCTCACGTTTCTCACCGACGCCTTTCCTCATCCCGATGAGCACGCGCAGGTCGGCTATAAGGATCCGGATGGCAAAGGCGACCGCCTCGAGCGCAAATATGACGACGGCCAGCCTCTCTCGTTATTTTTCTTCAAGACACTGGCCGATCCTTTCGCCGGGCGCATCAACTATTTCAAAGTGAAAAGTGGCGTGCTGAAAAATGACGCCACGCTGACCAACTTCAATCGCAACCTGCCGGAACGCTTCCAGCACATCCAGATCGTGCAGGGTAAGCAGCTCACCGAACTGGGCGAGCTCCACGCCGGAGATATCGGCGCCATCGCCAAACTAAAGGAAAGCACCACCGGCGAAACGCTCGGCGACAAAGCATCGCCCATCTATTACACGCCCGCGCGCTTGCCGGAGCCTTCGATTACTTTCGCCATCGAACCGAAAACCCGCGCCGACGAGGACAAAATCGGCGTCTCCATTCACAAAATCCTGGAAGAAGATCCGGCGCTGCGCTTCATGCGCGATCCGCAAACCAAGGAATTCCTGCTTGCTGGTTCCGGCCAGCAACACATCGAAGTAGTCGTTGCCAAGCTGCACAAGCGCTACCACGTTGACCTCACGCTCAAGCCGCCGAAGGTTCCTTATCGCGAAACCATCCGCGGCAAGGCCGACGCCGAAGGCAAGCACAAGAAACAGTCCGGCGGCCACGGGCAATTCGGCGTTTGCCGCATCAAGATGGAACCCATCGAACGGGGCAAGGGCGTCGAATTTGTCGACGACGTTTTCGGCGGCGCCATTCCAAGGAACTGGATCCCCTCCGTCGAGAAGGGCATTCGCGACGCCGCCGCGCGCGGCTATCTCGCAGGGTTTCCCGTCGTCGATTTTCGCGCCGTGCTCTACGACGGCAAGTATCACGACGTCGATTCCTCGGACATGGCGTTCAAGATCGCGGGCTCGCTGGCGTTTAAGGAAGCCATGAAGCAGGCGCGCCCCGCGCTCCTCGAACCTGTCATGCACGTGGAAGTGTACGCGCCCGATCAATACTCAGGCGACCTCATGGGCGACCTCAGCTCGCGACGCGGCCGCATCGCCGGCAGCGAAGCCCGCGGCCACAACGTCATCATCAAGGCGCAGGTGCCTTTTTCCGAGATGCTCACTTACGCCAACGACCTGATTTCAAAAACGCAGGGCCGCGCGAGTTACTCGATGGAGTTTTCTCACTACGATTACGTGCCTAGCGAGCTCGCGGAAAAAGTAATCTCCGCGCATAAAGCCGCGCACGGCGAACAACTCGTCGAAGAAGAAGCCTAGCTTCGGCGTTCGGATAGACCGCGCACTACGGATGCTGGCTTACGGATAGCACATTGCCATCTGGATCTTTGAACCACGCTACCTTGTCCCCGTTGGGAGTGGTCCAGATCCCGCGTTCGCGATCCTGAACGAAGGGATACTTCTCGGTGGCCACTCCTTGCTTCGTGAGCCAGGCCACGACCGCTTCAATGTCATTCACCGCCCAGCCTAGTACGGTGCTCTGAAGCGGCGTGAAATTCGGAACTTTGGAAATTCGAATGTTGTTCGCGCCGGTATTCATAACCAACGCGAACTGATCCAGGCTGACGAACCTAAACCCTAGCTTACCCTCGTAAAAAGCTCGAGCCTTGTCGTAATCCGCGGTGAGAACAAAACCTGCCATTTTGCCTGAAGCAAGCATTTTTGCCTCCTCGAACGTCTTGATCGAATCATCGGAAACTAGACTATCCTCCTGGCTTTGGTAAGAACATCCCTGTGTGCTTGGTGTGCTCTGCGAATTTTTCTCCGAACTCGTGGATCAGCCAAGCTTCTTCCTTGCGCGCTTTGGCGTAGAACGCGGCCAGCGTGATGGCGAAAGCAAGCAGGCCGCGCACTTCGCCACGCACCAGCGCCGTCCCCGCCATGGCCAGCAGCATCCCGGTATAAATGGGATGGCGCACGCGCCGGTAGGGCCCGGTGCGAATCAACTCGTGTTCCTCGCGGATGCTGACAATCGCACTCCAGTTTGTGCCCAGGTGCCAGCGCGCCCAGATGGCGAACGCCACTCCCGCAGCTGTCAATGTCACGCCGATCACAGCTGCCGCGGCGGAATCCGTCACGAACCGTCTGCTAATCCACCCAAGAGAAGTCGCATTGTAGAAAAGCAGTCCATACGCAACAGCCAACGGAGCCATGCGCTGCAGACGGTCCGCGACGGACTCGCTCTTTTTTGCCGCTTTGGAGGACAACGCGGAAATCGCCCAGTACAGGAAGAACACCAGCCAGCAGCAGATGGCGATCGGAAATAGCGTCGCACGATTCATGCGCGCGTTCAGATTAACTCAACGTGGCAAGCTTGAGGGTAACAAGTCGCAGCCCTGCCCGATCTAGTGGCCAGGAATTGCTTTATTTGCCCCCAACCGTCTTCAGTAGTAGTGCCAACGCCGATTGCGTTTGCCTTCGCGTGTCATTGATTCGCGTCAGCGACGGGATCGAATCCCGAAAAAACGGATGCAGCGTCTTCACAGAGTCCTGGAGTGCATTCAGCTCTTCACCCGCCGCATCCGGCGGCAATCTCAGGGCTGCCTCCACCAAGTTCATCAATTTGCGAAACGCGGCAATCTCCGTAGTCTTGGGCATCGTAAAATTGTCTGGCGCTGGCGTCCCTATTAGTTCTTTGTAGTAGGCCGCTGGGTTCGCCGCATTTCCCATTTCCTTTAGGGCAACCTCGCCAGAAACTTGCTCATACCACATGGCCTGTCCCCAGTCGAAACCGGTTTCTGGAAGGGCGCGAATCGCAGCGGCTATTTGTCGGCGTTGTGCTGTGTCCGGCGTGCCGCCCTGCGCGGCTTTGGTGAGCGCACGCAAATCACTGGACAAGACGGCGTTTGCCACAAGCGTTGCCAGCAGGCTACCTCCCTTGGCTAAGTGTTGTGAAAACTGAATTCCCGCTAGCCACGTATCCACGGCCTTTTGGGTGTCACCCTTCGCTGCGAGCCGAATCCCGTAGAGTGTGTTCAATCTTCCCAACGCGCGCGCGGACATCTGCGTAAAGGGAATCGGTGTGCTCGGTCCCAGGTTATACTCGAGCCCCCAGTCACATTCAGGAAGCTTCGTGGCGCGCTGCAGAATTCCTATGGATTCCATGTTGGCATCTACAATCGGGCCGAGCTTGTTTTCATCCCACGCGGCTTCACCACTGATCGTTTTTCCAAGCAAATCCGTGGTTACTTTGTCGGCGCTGGTATCCTTCAGTTCCGCAAAGGCCATCCAGTAGCGAAGCGCTGCGTTCTTCGTCTCCGGCGGGAGCTTGATCTGGCCAAACGCGGTGGCCGCGCTAAGGAGAACAGAAACAACCGCGGCTCCCAATCTCGAAAACGTCATTTTGTTTCGCTCCTTCAAAGCTATTCCATGGCCAGAACATGCAACGCACTGTCTCGACGATCAAAGCGTGGTAACCGATTTTCTTGAGCCGCTTCAAGCGCGGCATCCAAATCTGTGGGGTTCTCGACCGCGAGGCGTGTCAATTCCATAATCGACAGCGTACGCCGGGGAGTTTGCTCTCTCGACGCGGCAGACCGATTGTTTGCAGCATCAGGGGCTTTCTGACTGGCCTGCTCTTTCCACCCGGACCAGACCGAAGCGCCTAGGGCGGCTGCGATCGCGGCCGCAGCTGCCAAGCGCCGCAGACGAATCTGCCGGTCGATTGCCGGCTCGGGCAAAGCGCGTGGCCGGCGCGGCTGGAATTCGCTTAAATATTTTTCGAAATGTTCGTCGAGATTTTCCACGCTTAATCCCCTTCACTTCTTGCGATAGGGCTGCAACTTTTCGCGCAGTTTCTCCAGCGCGTAGCGATACCGTGACGCCACAGTGTTGAGTGGCGCCGCCGTCGCTGCGGTCACCTCTTCCAGCGTCATTCCGCTCCACACGCGCATCACCACCACTTCGCGCTGCTCTTCCGGCAATTCCGCCAAAGCATGCTGGAGCGCGAGCGCCGCTTCCCGGTTTCCGTTGCCGCGCTCGAAGACGCTGCTGTTCGAATCGAGCGGCGCGTCCCGCTGCCCGTTCCTCCGCGCGTTCAAGGCCGCGTTTCGAACCGCGCGATACACGTACGCCACCGGCACATCCGGCGTTTGAACCGGCGCGCTCAGCAAACGTAAAAACACCTGATGCACCACGTCTTCCGCCGCCGCGGCATCCGTCGCGAACGAACACGCGTAGGCCACCAGCGCGGGTCCGTGCTTGTCATAGAGGACGCGTACGTCCTCCGCGTTCAGCATTCGTTCGGGCAAATGTCCCGCCCCGGCGGTAGCATCATCTATTTCTATGACACACCAGCCCCCCCGAATTGTCTAAGGTAGGATGGATTCCGCCAATTTGGTGCTTGCCGGGAACCGATCTGCCGCCAAATAGTGGGTGTTATGAAAAACAAATCCGTACGCAAACTCGGCCCGCAAACCCAGGCCATTCATGGCGGCGAACCCAACCGCCGCGGCGTCAACGGCCCCATCGTCACCGAAATCATCCGCTCTTCCACCTTTACCTTTTCTTCCACCGAAGAGATGAAGCTCTGGGCCGAGGGCAAAAACAAAGCGTATATCTACACACGCTACGGCAACCCCACGCTCACCGTCGCGCAGAAAAAAATCGCCACGCTTGAAGGCGCGGAAGCCGCTATCGTCACTTCGTCCGGCATGGCCGCGATCTCTTCCAGCCTGCTGGCGGCCCTGAAAGCCGGCGATGAAGTCATTTCCACCGCGCAACTCTACGGCGGCTCCTACCGCCTGATGCGCGACATCTTCCCCAACATGGGCATCAAGGTTCATCAAGTCGGCACCGACCTCGCCGGCCTGGAAACTCTCGTGAACGCGCGCACGAAAGTTCTCTACGTCGAAACACCGACAAATCCCACGCTGCGACTCGTGGATATCCACAAAGCCGTAGCCTTCGCGAAGAAACACAAACTCGTCTCCATCATCGACAACACCTTTGCCACGCCAGTTCTGCAAAACCCCATCGCCCTCGGCTACGACATGGTGGTCCACAGCGCCACAAAAGCTCTCGCGGGTCACTCCGATATCATCGCCGGGGTCTCCGTCGGCAACGCGCATTGGATGGAGCGCGTGCGCCAGATGATCATCTATCTCGGCGGCTCGATGGATCCCGGCGCCGCCTATCTCCTTATCCGTGGCATCAAGACTCTTGGCGTCCGTGTGGAGCGTCAGTGTGAAAATGCCATGGCCGTCGCCAAGTTCCTGGAAAAACATCCGAAGGTTGCGCGCGTGCATTATCCCGGCTTGAAATCCCATGCGGATCACGCCCTTGCCAGAAAGCAGATGCGCGGGTTCGGAGGGATGCTGGCGTTCGACATGAAGGGCGGACTCCCGGCGGCGCGTCGCTTCTGCGATCGCGTACGCTTGTTCCTGATGGCCGCCAGTCTCGGCGGAGTGGAGTCGTTGGTAATTCTTCCGCTTTACAGTTCGCACTACAACATGAGCGAGGAAGAGCTGCGGCGGGCGGGCGTCAGTCCAGGAACGGTGCGCGTTTCATTGGGGCTCGAAGATAAGGAAGATTTGATCGAGGATTTGAAGCAAGCTCTCGCTTAGTCTTGCTTATGCGTCGGCTCAAACCGGCGCCGGCCCTCACTCCATGAGCCCCAGCTTTCGGGCATGTTCCCGGCACAGGAAGAGATGCAAGTAAGGATCCTGACGGGCGTCCCAGGTTTTCCATCGATGATCCCAGTCCGGCCTTCGGCAATCGCAGCCGTAATCGCCGAGAATCTTTACCGGCCGCGCTTTGCCCGTCCGCGTCTGCGCGTAGAAAATAAACTCCGCGCGGCAATCCGGCTTGACGGAAGCCTCCTCCGGCGGCGGAATTTTTGTTCCTTTTGACTCTTTCATTTCACCACTGGCCTGGATACGAAATACACCAGCGTTAGGGCCAATGCGCAGAACACCGCGCCGAGAATAACCTGGTCCGAAGCGGGCGCCCGCTGGTGCGAAACGGGCTCGTACAGCATGAATATCCCAATGGAAGTGAAAATGACGGCCAGGAGAATCGCGATTCCTCTGAAAAATCTCATTCCGTAATTACCCCTTCGCGATAGGTGCGTCAGTCCTCTCTCTGCGTGCTGCGCCCCGTCTGGCGATGAATGCATGAAGAGGTGTTTCGCAATGCCGTTCTTATTCGAAACCAAGTATTTCCCCGCAAACGCAACGATGTGCCGTAATTTGCGCATAGCTTGGGATTGCAACCAGCCACCCGCACCCGGAGCGCAGCCGCTTCGGCTCGCGGAATGTCCGCTCCAAGGCGGCCCCTTTCGCCAACGCGGCTTAGTACGCCCAATGGATGATAGGAAAAGGGAAATGAGCCGATCAGGCCCTCGGTCAACCCAGGGGAGTTTCTTGAAAGTGCTGGGAAAAATCGCAGAAGAGTGAATCTCTCTCGCTACTTCCTTGAAGAAAACTCCTGACGGCGAAAATTCGTTTGCCTGCCCTTGCCGGGACCGCATTGTTTTGTCTGTCAGCGTACTCGTAGGTGTAAGCCGGGCTTTTGCAGTCCGCGAACTCCGACTCGGGCGCGATGGAGCTCCAGCCTCGCCTCGCTTGGAATACCAACCACACTTCAATTAAGACTCGGGCTTTCTCATTTATCTCCTAGGCTACCCCGGGGTCGTAAATGGGGCGTTACGATCCCAATCTGCCCCGTCCCCAATTTCTCTACGGAGGCAATCATGTCCAAAATGAAAGTGTCTCTTATCCTCTCGCTTGCCGTTTTACTCGCTGCTGTGGCCGTTTTCTCGGGGGTGGTCCAGGTTCCCTTCTTGAACGCAGGTCAGCATAACCTTCCGGCGATGCATCACCAGAATGCGGTCGTCTTGACCGCCGATGGTACGGACCCGCAACCGAAACCGAGCCCCTTCCCCTGGCTCGCGGTGGCCGCTTAGGAAAAAGCTGAGAGATGGGGGATGACGCCCTGCGTTCTTCCCCCGCTCATGCTAGCATTTGGGCCGAGCGGCCTACGCTGGTCTGCCTCGGAGAAAAATGCTGGGCCAAGCCATCTGGTGGAGCGGAATAGCACTGGAAACCCTGCTTCTTATTCGTGGGTTTCGAGGGCGCTTGCTGGCTCGCTATCCCGTTTTTTATGGTTACATCGGATTTGTCTTGGTGCAGTCCCTGCTGCGTTTTTCCGTTTATCATTGGCGTCCGCAACTCTATGTCCCCGTCTACTGGATCACTCAGGCCTTAGGCGTCTTGATCGGCTGTGCAGTGGTCTTCGAAGTTTATCGCGTCGGTCTGCGCGCCTATCCCGGGACTGCGCGCATGGCGCGAAATGTGCTCGCCTTCGTATTTGTGATGGCACTCACGAAGGCCCTGGTGGATACATGGAACAATCCGCACTGGTTGTGGATCGTTTCGAACGTGGACGTCGAACGCGCGCTGCGCATCGTGCAATCGTTCGCAATTCTTGCCTTGGTTCTCCTCTTTCTCTCTTATTCCATCCCGTTTGGGAGAAACCTTCGCGGCATCCTTTTGGGGTATGGGCTCTTCGTCGCCGCCAGCGTGATTCAACTCACCTTTGTGACCAACGGCGACAGCCGGTTTAACACTTTCTGGTCCTACGTTAGCCCCGGCTCCTACTTCGCCGTTCTCGGTGTTTGGGCCATCCATTTGTGGTCCTATCGCGCAAATCCCGAGCCGAAGAAATCCGTGGAACTGGAAGCGCAGTACCAACGGCTGGCTTCCGCCACCAGCCATCGGCTGCGAGAAGCACGCGGCTATCTCGCCAAGGCGGTACGCCCGTGATCGGCGCCTACGGAGCTTTGTTTGTCGGTGTTTTGCTTCTCTTCCTGATCCTTGCGTGGGTTCGCGCCACTCTTGGGCAACGCGACGATCTTTCGGATCACCAGGCGCTGTTGTCTCATGAATTGGAAGATTTGGAAGCCTGCCCGCAAGAATTCGTTACACGAATTTTTGAGGGCGAGGATCAGAAATTTATTTCGCGATTCGCATCGCCCCAGCTCCAGAAGTTCTTCCGCCGCGAACGCAACGCCGTCGCGCTCCTTTGGGTTCAAGAGACTTCTGCCGCCATCCGCCGAATCATGCACCAGCACCTGGAGACCAGCCGTCGCAGCAAAGATCTGCACGTCGCGACGGAAGCGAAAATCTTCGCGCAATACGCGCAACTCCGATTCCTGTGCGGAATTCTTTTCGTCTCGATCGAGTTGGTAGGCCCGCAAAAACTGCGCGGTATGGCGCTGTACGCGCAGGAGCTCACCCAGCAACTCGGCCACGCCCGGTTAGAACTGGATTCCGCGCGGTAAGTTCGCCGTGCGCAGGTGAGGATTCGCCGGCGAATTCCTCGGCGCTTCCGGCAAGGAAAGTTTCAGAGAATGAGCGCAAGCGTCAAACTCGTGCCAGTGCAAGACGCCTACGACGATTTATTGCGCCGGACACTTTCGCGGATACCGTGCAACCTGGGGCGCCTTATCTATCTGGCTTCCACGCGGGACTACAATTCGGGCACCTATCATCATGAAGGACTGGCGGCGCGCTTTCATGAAGACGCGGCGCGCAAGGCGCTGGAAGTGGCGCACCGGCAGGTCTTTCATCTAGTCGCCGCTATTTCGTTGGAAGACCTGGTGAGCGAGCTGGACGTTTACCTGAAGTCTTCGCACGAAAGCCCGGAAGAAGTTGTGCGTACCTGGCAAAGATTAGAGCCGTATCGCATTGCAGTTCCGACGGAAGTGAATGCAACCATCGCGCGGCTTTTTATTTCCAACCTCAGACTCGCCTTGG
>Ga0210409_10005612_pt1 | contig 13173 bp, 11 predicted proteins | sample IncBWH17MmetaG_FD_161649 | JGI IMG/M metagenome (GOLD analysis project Ga0210409, IMG submission 161649) | Forest soil microbial communities from Barre Woods Harvard Forest LTER site, Petersham, Massachusetts, United States - Inc-BW-H-17-M | ecosystem: Environmental > Terrestrial > Soil >...
AAACGCGGCCGTGCCCACCACCACGCGATGCGCGCCCTGCTCGATCAGCCGCCGAGCCCGTTCCGCCGTACGCACGCCTCCGCCCACTCGGCATCGCGCGCGCGACGCCAGCAATTCCACCAGCGCCGAGTTCTCGCCCTTGCCCATCGCGGCATCCAGATCGATCACCTGAATCTCGGGAAACGCCGCGAACTTGCGCAACATCTCCAGCGGAGCGTCGCCCTCCAACGCCTTATTGCGCCCCTGCACGAGCTGCACGACTTTCCCGTCCATCAAATCGATGCAAGGCAGGATCATCGCCGGACAGGCACTCCCATCTGCCCCAGGTACTGTTTCAAATCGTCCACCGTGTACGTGCCGTAGTGAAAGATCGACGCCGCCAGTGCCGCGTCCGCTCCCGCGCCGACGAACACCTTGTAGAAATCTTCCGCCTTCCCGGCGCCGCCCGACGCGATCACCGGAATGCGCGTAGCTTCGCGCACCGCACGCGTCAGCCAAAGATCGAAGCCTGTCTGCACGCCATCGGTGTCCATCGACGTCAGCAGGATTTCGCCGGCGCCCAGACTCTGGCCGATTCTGGCCCAGTCCACCGAATCGATCCCTTCATCATGACGGCCGCCGCGAGTAAAGACGTTCCACCCTGGCTCCGTCGTCGAGCGCCTCCGCGCATCGATCGCCAGCACCACCGCCTGCGCGCCGAACTCTTCACTCAATTCCGAAATCAACGCAGGCCGCCGCACCGCCGCCGTATTCACGCTGACCTTATCCGCACCCGCGTGCAGAATGCGGCGGGCGTCATCCACGCTGCGAATCCCGCCGCCGACCGTCAGCGGAATGAATACCTCGCGAGCCGTTCGCGCTACCACGTCCACCATGGTTTCGCGATCGTCGCTCGACGCGGTGATGTCCAAAAAGACCAGCTCATCGGCGCCCTGTTCGTTGTAGCGCGCGGCGAGTTCCACCGGATCCCCGGCATCGCGCAAGTTGACGAAGTTGACGCCCTTCACCACGCGGCCGGCGGTGACGTCCAAGCAAGGAATAATGCGACGCGCGAGCACCTAGAACTCCGACTCGACAAAATTGCGCACGATGCGTTGCCCCATCGCGCCCGATTTCTCGGGATGAAACTGCACCCCGCAAACGTTCCCCTGTTCGAGCACAGCCGTGTACGGCACCATATACTCGCAAGTCGCGGCGGTTTCTTCCACCACCGGACAGTAATAGCTGTGCGCGAAATACAAGTACGGCTTGTCCCCCGCGCCTTCAAGCAGACGTGAAGATCTGAGCGGCTCGATGTCATTCCAGCCCATGTGCGGGATGCGCTCCTTGCCGACAAAGCGCCGCACAGTCCCTTTATACACTCCTAATCCCCGCTCCTCCGAAGCCTCCTCGCTCGAAGTGAACAGCGCCTGCAACCCCAGGCAGATTCCCAAAAACGGCACGCCCGCGCGAATGCGTTCGACCAAAGCTTCACGCACGCCGAGCGCATCCAGCGCTCGCATCATCTGTCCGAAGTGCCCCACCCCCGGAAGAATGATTTTCGTCGCGCGGCGCAGCGACTCCGCGTCGCGCACCTGAACGAAGTCCGCGACGATCGCGCCCAAAGTATTCTTCACCGACTGCAAATTTCCCGCGCCGTAATCGAAGATCGTGATCATGACGTCCGTTACAAAAGACCCTTGGTCGACGGCAGTTGTTCCTTCAAACGCGCGTCCGTAGAGCACGCATACCGCATGGCGCGCGCAAAACATTTGAAGATCGCCTCGATCTTGTGATGATTCGACCGCCCGTACAGCACTTTCGCATGGAGGTTCGCGCCCGCGTGATTCACGAATCCGCCGAAAAAGTCCTCTACCAGTTCGGTCTGCAAATCGCCTACCAGCCGCGTCTTCACCAGGTCTTTGTAAACCAGCGCCGGCCGCCCGCCCAGGTCCACCGCCACCACCGCGAGCGTTTCATCCATCGGCAAAATGAAATACCCTGCGCGATTGATCCCACGCCTATCGCCAAGCGCTTTGCTGAACAACTGCCCCAGCGCAATCCCGACGTCTTCCACGGTGTGGTGCTGGTCCACATCCAAATCGCCCTTGGCGTCGAGCGTCAAATCGAAACCCCCATGCTTGGTAAATAATTCCAGCATGTGATCGAAAAACCGGACTCCCGTGGAAATGTTATACCTGCCGCGGCCCTCGATCTTGAGGCCCCCGCGGATCTGCGTCTCCTTGGTGATGCGCTCGACGTTCGCCTTTCTCACAAGGCCTCCTCAAGAATCCGCTCAATCCCGTTGACCGTCTCGATCACCGCGATAGCCTTTTCCTGCGCGAATAACTCCAGCAATTCCGTCCGCAGGGAATGCTCCCGCGCCGCCACGCCGATGAACCGCACGCCTGCAGCCCGAGCTGACCGCGCATCGTCCACCGTATCCCCCACGTAGATCAGTGTCCGCTCCGGCTTTCTCTCGGCGATCGTCAACAAGCCGTCCGGCGCGGGCTTCGATCGCGCGACATCGTCGGCGCACATGATCGGATCGAAAGCGATCCCCGGAGCAAACCGTCGCAGCGTGTAATCCAGTTCATACCGCAGGCGCCCGGTGAAGATGCTGAGACCAAATCGTGCGCCCAGTCGTTCGAGCAAGCCGTTTTCCGGCAGCCAGCTCTCACGCGAGATCAGTCCATCGCCATCGTTACCGATGAAAATCTCGTTGAAATAATCGACTACGGTCTGGTACGGAATCTCGACGCCGCAGTCCGCCGCGATCTTCTGCGACAGCGCCCAATCGTTGTTCCAACCACCCTCGTTTTTGTACTCCTGAATCAGGTCGCGCTCCGGACGCCGTCCCGTGAAATGCTGCACTGTCTGTTGAATCGCCTCCCGATAGGACTCGGTCACCTCGGCCAGGACGCCATCCATATCGAAGACGATTAGCGAGTCCACACCGTCTCCAATTCGGAAAGGAAGCGCTCAATCTGCTCCCGCGTGCCGATCGTAACGCGAACGCATCCGGGAATCTCGTAGCTTCGGTCCCGCACCAACACACCGCGCTCCCGCAGCGCATCGCGAATCGGAATCGCCCGCTCGCCCGCGAAGAACAAGACAAAATTGGCGAACGTCGGGAAGTAGCGAATGCCGAGCCGCTTCAGACCATCGATCGCCAATACTCGTGACTGAAGCACTTCAGCCGTATACCGCGTGCGATACTCCACGTCTTCAACCGCGGCGCAAGCGGCCACCGCGGCCAGCATGTTGACGCTATACGGCGATTGAGCTTTGCGCATCCACGCAACGTTCTCCGCGTTGGAGAACAGGCAGCCGCAGCGCATCGCCGCCATGCCGAAGGCTTTCGAAAATGTGCGGCTGACGAACAGATTAGGATATTCGCGAATCCAGCCCAGCACGCTGATACGGAAGAAATCGAAATACGCCTCGTCGATCAGAATCGCGGCCTGCGGGGCCGCGTCGAGCGCCGTATCAAGGATGGACCGAATCTCCGCCTGGCCAATGGCTCCGCCTGTAGGATTGTTAGGATTCGCGATCATAATCGCTCGCGTGGAAGGTCCAATCGCCTCGAGCAAAGCCGCCAACGGAAAGCTCAAATCCTCGGGATAGCCGATCTCGCGAATCCCAGCTCCAGCGAGTTCCGCATAGAACCGGTACATCGCATACGACGGCTTCACCAGCAGGACTTCACCCTGATCGCCGACGAACGTATTCACCAGAAGCTGGATCGCTTCATCGGTGCCATTGGTCATGGTGAAGTCATCCGTTGACACGCGGAAGAATCCAGCCAGCTTCTGAATCGCGTCCGTGTACTCCGGATAAATCGTCAGCGCGTCGGCGCTGATATATTTCCGCAGCGCCTCGATCACTCTTGGCGAGCATCCGACAGTGTTCTCGTTAAAATCCAGACGCAGCTTGCCTGCGCGCCCCCCAGTGGGTGGGTGGTACGGCGCCATGCGCCGCACGGCCTCTCGCGGCTTGAGCCCGCTACTCATGGCAACGAGCCTCCCCACGTACTTCGACAGACCGAGCATGCGCTTCCAGCCCCTCCGCGCGAGCCAGCATAGTGATCGACTGCGTCAACCCCGCGAGCGCTTCCCCCGACAATTCCTGCACCGAAATCACCTTAACGAAATCCGCCGCCGACAACCCGCCCCGCAACCGCGCCTGCCCCGACGTCGGCAAAACGTGGTTCGGCCCGGACGCATAATCGCCCGCCGCCTCCGGACTCATAGGACCCAAAAACACGGAGCCCGCGTTTTGTATCAAACGCAAAAGGCTTGCGTCGTGCAGCGCCAGATGCTCCGGCGCCAACGAGTTCGAAAACTCCACCGCGCGCTCGAGCGAATCGACCACCACAATCGCACCATTGTTCTCGATCGATGGCCGAGCCACCTCGGCTGTCGGCAGGACCGCCAATTGCAGCTCCAGTTCCTCGGCGACCTCCGCCGCCAGCGTGCGCGAAGTAGTCAGCAGGATCGCCGACGCGTCCACATCGTGTTCCGCCTGCGCCAGCATATCCGCCGCCAGCCACCGCGCGTTCCCCTCCGCCGCAATAATCACGATCTCCGTCGGACCAGCGACAAAATCGATCCCCGTCTCCCCCGCGATCAGTTTCTTCGCCGCCGCGACATAAATGTTGCCCGGGCCCACGATGCGATCCACCCGCGGCACCGTCTCCGTGCCGAAAGCCAGCGCCGCAATCGCCTGCGCTCCGCCCATCTGAAAAAAGTGCGTCACGCCCAGCCACGCCGCTAGCCCCAGAATCTCCGCGCTCGGACGCGGGCACGCCACGCATGTCGTTTTGACCCCCGCCACCTGCGCCGGAATCACGTTCATCAATAGCGTCGAAGGCAGCGGATATCGCCCCGCGGGCGTGTAAGCGCCCATCGAATCGAGCGGGCGGACGATCTGCCCCAAGCGCCGCCCCCCCGGGTACTCGACGGACTTCTCGACCGGCAGCTGCAGCTGAGCGTACTCGCGAATATTCGCCGTCGCCACGCGGACGGCGCGTTCAAACTCGGGGCTCAACTGCCCACCTGGCGTGATCCGCACGCTGCCGCCCGAGTACCCATCGAACTTGCGCGCATACTCCAGCAGCGCGGCATCCCCGCGCTTACGAACGTCTTCCAGGATCGGCGCAACCACGCGCTCGGCTTCCTCAAACCGCTGCGTCTTGCGAGCCGCCAGCGCCCCGGCGTCCTTATAATCCAATACGCGAATCATCGTTCACCCGCGCACAACGGACTTACGCCTGTGCGCTTCATCACATCACAATCTTGTTCAGCGGATATTCGACAATCCCCTGCGCCCCGGCCTTCTTCAAGCGCGGAATGATCGTGCGAACGGTGGATTCGTCGATGATCGTGTTCAGCGCCAGCCATTTCTCATCGCTCAAATGCGAAATGGTCGGCTTCTTCAGAGCCGGCAAAACTTCCAGCACCTTCGCCAGATTGCTGTTCTCCACGTTGAGCATCAAGCCGACTTTGCCCAGCGCGTTGATCGCGCCTTCCAGCAGCATCTGGATATCTTCCAGCTTCCGCCGCTTCCACCCATCCGCCCACGCGGACGTGTTCGCGATCAACTGCGTGTTCGATTCGAGCACGGTTTCGACGATGCGCAGGTTGTTGGCGCGCAGAGACGAGCCCGTCTCGGTCACCTCCACGATGGCGTCGGCCAGCACCGGAGGCTTCACCTCAGTCGCGCCCCAACTGAACTCGACCTTGGCCTTGACTCCGTTGGCCGACAGATACCGGCGTGTGGCCTCCACCAGCTCCGTCGCGATAACCTTGCCTTCCAGATCCTTCACAGTCTGCACCGCCGAATTCTCCGGCACCGCCAGCACCCAGCGCACCTTGCCGAAGCTCTGCTTGGCGTAGATCAAATCGGCGACGGTGTGCACCTGGGCGTCGTTTTCCATCACCCAGTCGCGCCCGGTGAGGCCCGCGTCGAGCACGCCGTCCTCCACGTAACGCGCCATCTCCTGCGCCCGGATCAGCATGCACTCGATCTCCGGATCGTCAATCGCCGGAAAGTACGAGCGGCTGCTCACCGTGATCTGAAATCCCGCGCGCCGGAACAGATCCACTGTCGCGTTTTCAAGACTGCCTTTAGGAATGCCTAGTTTCAATTTCATTGTCCGTAAACCGCCTTGGGATCGTACGTCTGCGTGTCCGTGATCTTCCACTCGCCGGCATCCAGCTTGCGGAAGAAACAGCTCTCATAGCCTTCATGGCATACACCCGGACCCAGCGCTTCCACTTTCAGCAGCACCGCATCGCGATCGCAATCGGTGGAGATTTCCTTCACCACCAAACGATGTCCGGAGCTCTCCCCCTTCAGCCACAGCTTGTTGCGCGAGCGGCTAAAGAACACCGCGAAGCCCGTTTCCACCGTCTTCTGAAACGCCTCCTGGTTCATGAAGCCCACCATCAATACGCGGCCTGTCTGGTGATCCTGAATCACCGCCGCCACCAATCCGTCCAGTTTCGAATAATCGAGGTCCATAAGTCTCCCGTAAAAATCAAAAGCCCACCGGAGGTCCGGCGGGCTGGTTGGAATCTGATTGAGAAATCGTTCCGTTACGCGTGCGCCCGCCGCGGCCCCGAATGGCCGTGGTGATGATGGCGGTGGGTGGTGCCTGAAAAGTAGCTGCGCGCGAACATGAAACAAGAGTGTAGCAGAACCTCGCCCGCGCTCGCAGCCCGGCCCAACCGCCGCTCTGATATTTTGGTAACCGGCTGCAACTCGGGTACCATCTAAGAAACAAGGTCTCTCTCGATTTCAGGCGCACGGCGTAAGTCCGTGTGTGCGGGTGAGGAAGGTCCAACATAATAATGAGAAGCACGATCCATTTGCCCGTGATCGCCCTGTTGTGCGCGGCCGCGCCGGGGGCCCTCCGGGCGCAAACCGTGTCCGGATTCGGCGAGGTCAGCGGGAAGGTTAGCGACACGCAAAACGTGGGCATCCCCGACACCACCGTGGCGGTTTTCAACGAGCGCCTTTCCGTCCAGCGCACCATGACCACCACCGACGATGGCGTCTTTGATGCCGTAGCGCTGATTCCCGCCAAGGGCTACAAGCTGGAAGTCACGCGCAAGAACTTCGAGAAGTGGGAGTCCGGCGAGTTCGAGGTCGTACTCGGCCATCCCGTCAATTTCAACATCACGCTGCTGATGGAAAAGGAAGCCGCGCCCGCCGGCACGCCCCCGGCGGTCCCGGGCCTGAACCCCAAGGTCTACGACGTTTCCGAAACCTTGGACCAACTGGAGTTGGAATCGCTCCCCAGCCGAACCCGCCGCGCGGGTCAACTGGCGCCGCTCACGCCCGGCGTGACGGCCGACGCCGATACCGGCGCTCCCATCTTCGTGGGCGTGCGGTCTACACCGGCGATGACCATCGACGGCTCCTCGGTCAGCAACACGTTCCACCTTCAAATGCCGCTGGCCGAGCAATTGCCGCAGGAGGCCATCCAGGCCATGCAGACGATCTCCTCCGGCGTTTCGCCCGAGTTCGGCAACACTATGGCCGGCGCGATCGACGTCGTTACCAGATCGGGCTCCGACGCGCTGCACGGCTCGCTGTACGATTTCTTTAACAACCACGGCTGGAACGCGGGCAACCGCTACGGAGCCGGGTTCCGTCCCACCGGCCGGCAACATCAGGGCGGCTTCAGCGTGGGCGATCACGCCCGGCCCGACAACGCATTCTGGTTCGTGAACGCCGAGATCGTGGACGACACCACCGAAGGCATCAACCGCATTACCAACCCCCTGATTACCAATCCCGCGGGCACGGCGATTCCTGCCGCCAATTGCGCCGTGAGTATCACGGTGACCGCCGCGCAGTGTGCCTCCGCGATCAAGTTCATTCAATCCCAGATGAACGTCGTCGTACCTCGTACCTTGTATTCGCTTTCCGGAGTCGCGAAGGTCGACTATCATCTCGGCCAGAGCAACACGGTCAATCTGGAGGGTGACGCGCGGCATTTCAACGGGCGCGACTGGGCTTTTCCCGGCCAGATTGCTCCCAATGGCGGCATGCTCGGCGGCAACGGCAACCTGGGAGAAGAAGAGCGGCACGCCAAGGCCGGGTTGCTTAGTGAATTGGGGACACGGGCTCTCAACGATTTCCGCTTCACGTACTTTCACGACCGGATCTCGGATTACGGCGACTCGAAATTGCTCCCAGCCACCGGCCCCGTGGTGATCAACGTCGCAGGGACGTCCATCGGAGGCAACCCTGTGGTCCCGATGGTGCTCAGCGAACAGCGCTGGCAATACGCCGATCACTTGACCCTTCCCATTTACTCGACGACGTTTAAGGCCGGGTTCGCTTACACCCGAACCACGGACGCGCTCAACCAGCTCTTCAACCGCTCCGGAGTGTGGGATTATCCGTCGCTGACGGCATTCGCCAGCGATTTCAGCGGCAACACCGCGGGCCGGAAAAGCTACACCAGCTTCCAGCAAACGCTCGGCACCCTGGCGAGCAACATTACCACGCCCGAGTACAACCTGTACATTCAGGGCAACTGGCGGGCGTTGAACCGTCTCACCGTCACCTACGGATTCACGTGGGACAAGAATCGATTCTCGGCGCCGCTCAAATCCAACGCCACCTACTACCAGACAGCCAGCATCAGTTCGCCCAACAAGGATTTCGCTCCGCGCGTTGCCGCGGCCTATTCGCTGAACGACAAGACCATCGTCCGGGTCAATGTCGGTGAATACTTTCAGCCCTTCCTCGGCAACCTGATCACGGCGCTGAACACGCAGAACGGCGCGATCAAGAACACCATCTGGCTGAATCCCACGCAGACCGGAGCTCCGGTTTTTCCCCGCGGGCTGGTTACTTCCAACAACTATCCGACCGGCTCGCAGAGCGTGTTTTTCGCGCTCAGCAAATGGAGGAATCCCCACACGCTCGAAGGCACGGCGAGCATCGAGCGCCGCTTGAGCAAAGACACGACGGCGACGGTCGGCGTCATTTATTCGCGCGGCGTCGGGCTGTGGACCATCAGCGATCAGAACCTGAATCCCAGCACGACGCTTAAGACTTATTTGATCGACGACGCCAAGGGCAACCAGGTGGGGACCTTCATGTCCTTGATGTACGATTCCACGGCCACGGTCAGCGGGAAAAACAACGGCAGTTGGGCGCACGCCTATCAAATCGCCAACGCAGGCAACTCGAAGTACGAAGCCGCCTTCGCACAGTTGCGCAAGCAAATGTCCCACGGCTTGTCGGCGCAGGCGTCCTATACTTTCTCGCACAGCGTCGATGACGTCTCCGGCCCCTCGCTGCTGGGACCCATTCCGCTGACCACGTACAACGGCGATTACCGGGCCGATCAAGGCCCGTCGTCATTCGACCAGCGCCATCGTGTCACCGCCAGTTGGGTCTGGCAGCCTTCCGTCAGCGGCCAATCCTCAGCGGTCATGCGGGGCGTTGTTAACGGCTGGCAGGTCTCGGGAACGTTGATGGCGGGCTCATCGATGCATCAGACGCCCATCGTCATCGTTAACGGCCAGCAGTTTTCGTCGATTACGATGCTCTACACCAATTCGATGGACGGATCCGGCGGATGGAACCGGGTGCCGTTTGAGCCGGTCAACAGCCTGTCCACGGGGCCGCGTTACGAGCTGGACGCGCGCATCTCGCGCACGTTTTCCTTCGGCGAACGCTTTAAACTAACCGTGCTCGGCGAGGCGTTCAACGTGCTCAACAAGCAGTTCAATACCGGAGTGAACACCATCGCCTTCACATCCACGGCGGGGCTGCCCCCGGGTTTGAAGAACGGGCCGATTTCAGGAACGCTCACGCCGGTTCCGGAAGTTGGCGTGCCCAACGCCGCCAATTCTTTTCCCTACGGTACCAATTCGCGGCGCGCGCAAGTGGCGTTCCGGTTCGTGTTCTAAGATTGTCAGACCGCGAGGGCTTGGTTTAAGTCGGCGATGATGTCGTCCACGGCTTCGATGCCGATGGATAGCCGCAGGAGGTTGTCGCGGATACCCATTTTCTCGCGCTGCTTGGGGGAGACGTCGCGATGCGAGGCCGTAACCGGGTGGGCGATCAATGTGTGCACGTCGCCCAGCGAAGTGCCGCACACGATCATCCGCAAGCGGTCCATGAACTTCATGGTGCCGGATTTATCCGCGCCCTTGATCTCGAATGCCACCAGCCCGCCGTCGAGGCCCTTCGGGAACAAGCGCGCGACCGCGGCGGCATCGGGATGGGCCGCATCGCCGGGGAAGTACACGCGCTCAATGCCCGGATGCCCGGCGAGCCATTGCGCGACCTTGCACGCGTTGGCGCATTGCCGTTCCATGCGCAGGGCTAGCGTCTTGATGCCGCGCATCGTTAGGTAACAATCGAATGGACCGAGCACGGGGCCGAGCGTGCGAGCAACTGGGCGGAGGGCTTGATAGGACGCGTCATCGGCCACGATCACGCCGCCGAGCACGTCGCCGTGCCCGGCCAGATATTTGGTCAAGCTGTGAACCACGATGTTCGCGCCGAGTTCCAAGGGACGCACCAGCAGCGGCGTCGCGAAGGTGCTATCGACGATCAGCGGGACATCGTGTTTGCGGGTGATGTGCGCCAGGTGATCGAGCGGGGCCACTCGCAGAAGGGGATTGGAGATGGTTTCGACGACCACCGCGCCGGGCTTGGCCTTAACCAGCGTAGCCTCGAATGCATCGGGGTCGAACACGTTGACGAACGATGGCTCGACACCTATCGGCCCGAAGATGTTCATCAGCATGAACGTCGTGGTGCCGTAGAGGGCGTCGGCGGCGAGAACTCGCTTGGGGCGGTCGAGCAAGGTCGCGAGCAACGCCGTGTGCAGAGCGGCCATGCCGGAGGAACACGCGACAGCGCCGGCTCCATTTTCGAGATCGGTCACCAAGGCTTCGAGTGCGTCGCGCGTGGGGTTGTCGAAGCGCGCGTAGGAAGGGCCGGTTTCTTCGAGGCCGAAGACGCGATCGAGATGCTCGGTGGACTCGTAGATATATGTGGAGGAATTGTAGATGGGCGTAGTGGATGGAACCCAGTTGCCGCCGGTCTTTTTGCGATCGCCCGAGTGGACGGTTTTGCTTTCGAACTTCATGCCTATGCGCGCTTCCAGCGCACTCCTTCCTTAGTGTCTTCGATCACCACGCCCTGATCGGAGAGCTGCTTGCGGATCTCGTCGGCGCGGGCGAAGTTGCGGGCCTTCTTGGCGGCGGTGCGTTCGGCGATGGCCGCCTCGACTTCCGCGTCCGAGAGGCCGTCGGCTTGGGCCGAGGGCTTGAGCACGTCGAAGACGGAATCGAACAGCGCCAGAAACTCGAGCGCGGCGGCGGCGTTGCCGGCTTGGAAGGCTCCGGCGTCCATGGCCGTATTGGCGTCGCGAATGAATTCGAAGACCGCGCCCAGGGCTTCAGCGGTATTGAGGTCGTCGTCCAAGGCTTCGCGGAAGGCGGCTGTGGCGGCTTCGGTGCGCCTGGTAATTTCGGGGCTCGCGCCGGGCGGGAAATGATCGGTCTTGAGACGCAGCTCGAAGTTGCGGAGGCGTTCGATGGAGGTTGCGGCGGCTTTCAGTCCTTCAAAGGTGAAGTTGAGTTTGCGGCGATAGGGTACCGACGCCAGCAGATAGCGCACGACTTCGGGCGTGTAACCCTTGGCGAGAAGATCGCGCAGGGTGAAGAAGTTGCCCAGCGATTTGGACATTTTCTCGGAGTTCACCAACAAATGTTCGGCGTGCAGCCAGAAGCGGACGAAGGGCTTGCCGGTGATGCCTTCGGCTTGCGCGATTTCGTTTTCGTGATGCGGGAACGTCAGGTCCACGCCGCCGGTGTGGATGTCGAGGGTCTCGCCGAGATACTTCTGCGCCATGACGGAGCACTCGATGTGCCAGCCGGGGCGGCCGGGGCCGAAGGGCGTGTCCCAGCAAGGGTCGCCATCTTTGGCCGCCTTCCACAGAACGAAGTCGCGAGCGTCGTCCTTCTCATATTCGTCCACGTCGACGCGAGCGCCGGCGCGGATGCCGCTGAAATCGTTGTGCGAGAGCTTGCCGTAGCCGGGGAAACCGGCGATGCGGTAATAGACCGAGCCTTCGCTTTCGTAGGTGAGACCGCGCTGTTCGAGTTGCTGGATTGCGGCAGCCATGTCGGGGATATGGTCGGTGGCTTTGACGATACGCTCGGGGCGCTCCAGGCGGAGGGCGGCGGCGTCGTCGAAGAAGGCCTGCGTGTATTTGGCCGTGTACTCGTAGATCGACTGATGGGCGGCGGCGGCATCGCGGATGATTTTGTCCTCGATATCGGTGATGTTCATCACGTGATCGAGCGTGTAGCCGGAAGCGCGCAGCCAGCGGCGCAGAAGGTCCTGGAAGGTGAAAGTGCGCAGGTTGCCGATGTGCACGTAGTTGTAGACGGTGGGTCCGCACGTGTACATGCGCACTAGGTTGTCGTGAAGGGGCTTGAAGACTTCGACCTGTTGCGTCAGGGTGTTGTGGAAGCGCAGGGCCATGGGTTCGGAACCGGCGGCGAGACGGTTCTCTTATGTTATCAGGGCCGCGTCGAGAGACAATACGAGTGAGGCGCGGCAAAACCTGAATTGTCAAAGAACCTGAACCACACGTAAAAGTGCGGGAGCTCCGCAACCGGGGTTTTAACCTTAACTTTACCGGCAGAAGGACCAGTTTTAACGCCCAGTGCTGGACGGCCTGTCTCAAAGACCGGCGGACAACTATCTTCCTGTCAAGTTGCGAGTGGTATCTAAAAAGACGCGCCTCGCGGGGTAGAACGTCCCGCTCTCTTCGGTCTCATGGTACAGGAGGGGACTAAGGATTCGTGCTTGGGTGTCTGTAAGTGGTTGAAGGGAGGGGGGATTTTACTCGTGACTGGGCATAACTGGGGGCCATGGTTTCCTTTTTTGGCCACGAATCGACACGAATCGGGAAGCGGCGCTGCGTCAAATCACCCAAATTTACTGGGGGAATCGTGATACACTTCTTCCAACGCCTGTAAGTTTTTGAGAAAACGGGCTGCAACTTATGGATGTACGATTGCATCGTCTTAGGTAGTGGCTTTCATGACTACGGTTTCCGGCGCTCTCGTGGACGTTAAGAACCTGTTGCCGGGTTCTTTGCTGGACGTCGAGACGAAGAGTCGGCACTACTACATCGAATGC
>Ga0210409_10005613_pt1 | contig 13170 bp, 10 predicted proteins | sample IncBWH17MmetaG_FD_161649 | JGI IMG/M metagenome (GOLD analysis project Ga0210409, IMG submission 161649) | Forest soil microbial communities from Barre Woods Harvard Forest LTER site, Petersham, Massachusetts, United States - Inc-BW-H-17-M | ecosystem: Environmental > Terrestrial > Soil >...
ATCAAGAAGCCAAACCGAGCAGAGCATTCCTTCACGATGAGATTCAACAACCCGCGCCACGCTCGTCAGCACTTCCTTCAAAGACGCGCCTGCGAGAATCATTCTCAAGATTTCGAAAATATCCTCACTGGCGAGGTCTTTCGCCAATGCGCCATCCGGCTGCGGATCGGTTGAGCGGACAGGTTGGTGGGAACCATGTTCTCCGGATGCCATCCGCGGATTATAGTCCAACCGGCGATTCCAAAGCCTTCTTGGAGCTTATGGAGACGTGAGCCAAGCCTTTGAACAGCGCGATTGCAAAAACTTTGAGCCGCTCCGGGGACGGGGTGCACATTGAATTCCTGCACCTGCTGACGGAAAATTTGAGGGTCCCTTACTTCCAACCACCGGAGGCTAAAATTGTCTTGCCAGTGTCTTGTTGGCCATCACCTGGCTAGCGGAATGACCATCGCAGAGTCTGCATTCGCGCTCTTCCCAAGCGTACGGTCCTGACCGGAGCGGATAGGGTCCGCTAAGGAGGAAGTCCATGACTTTTTCGGATCTGACCCGATTGAGTGCGATAGCAACGGCCTCGGTCAGAATTGGAGCTTGAGGGCGAGCTGGATGGAGCGGGGGCCGCCGATCTGATAGAGCGGGTTGAAATCGCCATTGGCGCCGCCGGAGCCGAGGCTGCTCGCCAGGGTTTGGGTCGAGTGGCCGAACAAGGGGCTGGTCAGGCTGTTGTTGGGATTGCAAAGTTGGGGTGGTTAAAGATGTTGAAGAACTCGGGTCGGAAACGAAGTCCCAATCGCTCGGTGAAGTGAAATTGCCGTTGCACTGCAAAATCGGCTTGCCAAGCTCCGAAACCCCGCAGGACATTGCGGCCGAAATCGCCCTGCTGTCCTTTCGGTGGTGGAGTAAAAGCCGCTTTATTGAATATCTTGCCGCCAGGATTGCGACCCGTACAGTTCAAGAGGCATCCCCGGCACCACGTCCGGGCCTCCCGTCTGGCTTGATTAATTTTTTGAGTCCCGTTTTTTCGATTTGATAGAGGCCGGGAGGGAGAGTCGTTAGGTAGTACTCGCCGGAGTCGTTGGTTGCCGTTTCATAGCGCAAATTTGTGGCGGTGTTGATAGCGGCGATGTTGGCATCGGCGATGGAGCCTTTGGCGGGATCGGTGATGCGGCCCGTAAGGCACGCGTTCGTGGATTGCGCGAAGAACGGACGGGAACGAAACAAGGATCAGGAAGGCGAGGGCGGGGACACGCACAATCTCACCCAAGGAAACGCGGAGGCCGTGAGAGTATTCTCGGCCTGCCGGGTCATCACCCAAAGGGGTCGCGAAGTGGCTCTCAAAGGGGTCGCCTCCCTACACCTCAAAAGAGGGATGCAAGTGGCTCCTCCGCTGAGATAAAACGAGAGTAACATTTGGGTCCTATGGGAAAACCCCACGGACAAGGACGATGCGCGGCGCTGGGCCTTGCGGTAGCTGGATTACGCACAGTCCAGCTAAGCATTTTGCTGGCAGTCATGCTGCCCGCGTGGTGCCCGCGTGCGATGGCGCTGAATCCGGCGCTTGACGTGAGCCAGTACGCGCACACGGCGTGGAAGATTCGTGACGGGTTTTCCAAAGGCATCATCTTCTCCATTGCGCAGACGCCCGACGGTTATCTCTGGCTGGGCACGGAATTCGGCTTGTTGCGCTTCGATGGGGTCAGGACCGTCCCATGGCAACCGTCAGCCGACCAGCATCTCCCTTCAAACTATATTACCGGCTTGCTCGTCGCACGCGACGGGACCTTTTGGATCGGTACCTTGAAGGGACTCGTCAGTTGGAAGGACGGCAAGCTCACTCAATACCCGGAGCTTGCTGGACAGCTTGTTTTTAAGCTCCTTGAGGACCGCGATGGAACGGTATGGGCCGGCAGCTTGTTTCTTCCTCCTGGGCGGCTCTGCGCGATTCATTATGGCAGCGTTCAATGCTATGGGGGGGACGGCGCTCTTGGCCCCGGAGTCCTGGGTTTGTTTGAGGACAGTGGGGGGAATCTCTGGGTAGGAGTGGCGAACGGGCTGTGGAGATGGAAACCTGGTCCCCCAAAATTCTATCCCCTGCCGGGTGAGGTGAACGGCATTCAAGGTCTGGCTGAAGATGTCGACGGCTCGCTATTGGTCTCAATGCGCGGCAGAGTTATACGCCTGATAAATGGAAAAGCCGAGATAGCCTATCCGTACCCAAGTCCGGTCAAGCAGATCGAAGCTCTAAGGCTGTTTCGGGATCACGGTGGCGGTCTGTGGATTGGAACTTCGGTCCGGGGCCTCGTGCACATGCACGAGGGAAGGACAGATGTGTTCGGGCTGTTGGACGGCCTTAGTGGCGATGATGTTAACGCTCTCTTTGAAGATCGAGAAGGTAGCATTTGGGTGGCAACCTCGGGTGGGCTCGACCGCTTTCGCGATTTTGCCGTTCCTACGTTTTCGGTTAAGCAGGGTTTGTCGAATGCCGAAGTCACGTCCGCTTTAGCGGCCAAGGATGGGACCACTTGGGTGGGTACTCTTGGTGGATTGAATCGATGGAAGAACGGGCAATTTTCTGCTTACGGCAAAGACGGCGGAAGACTGAATGGACATGGCCCTCATGCCGTTTTTCAGGATAGTCGCGGGCGAATTTGGGTTTCGACAATTAGCGGTCTTGGCTACTTGGAGAACGACAGGTTTGTTCCCATACGCGCTGTTCCAGGCGGAGGGGTGTATTCCATCGCTGAGGACACCGCTGGGAATTTGTGGATCGCCAACCAAGAAGCCGGTCTCATTCAGTTGTCTCACGAGAGCATAGTCCAACAGATTCCCTGGGCCAAGCTGGGACACAGCGACTATTGCGTGGCTTTAGCCCAGGATCCATTGCAGGGCGGTCTCTGGCTGGGATTTCTTAACGGTGGCGTTACGTATTTCAGTGACGGTCAGGTCCGCGCATCGTACGGACCCGCCGACGGGCTCGGCGGGGGCTATGTCAAGGGCTTACAACTCGATCCGGAAGGCGCGCTCTGGGCCGCCACCGAGAGCGGGCTCAGCCGGTTGAAAAACGGGCGATTTGCAACGCTGACCAGCAAAAATGGATTGCCCTGCGATGCGGTTCAGTGGGTGATGGAAGACGACGACCATTCGTTCTGGCTATACATGGCCTGCGGCCTGGTGCGCATTGCGGCTACCGAGTTGGACGCCTGGTCCACCGCAGTGGACAAAGATAAGGATGAAAAGAGGGCGATGCAAGTCACGGTTTTCGACAGTTTCAACGGCGTTAGGAGCACACCTGTTGCTTACGGCTACGCGCCGGTCGTCTCCAAGTCCTCGGATGGGAAACTGTGGTTCCTTAATCTCGACGGTGTCGGCGTCGTCGATCCGCGCAACTTGCCCTTCAACAAACTGACGCCGCCTGTACACATCGAGCAGATCACTGCTGACCGCAAGACCTACGCTATGTATCCCGTTGGAAATAACGATGGAAAGGGGCAGCTGCATTTGCCTCCGCTGCTTAGCGATTTGGAGATCGACTATACGGCACTCAGCCTAGTCGCGCCCGAAAAGGTGCTTTTCCGCTATAAGCTGGAAGGCTGGGACCGCGATTGGCAGGACGCCGGCAATCGGCGGCAAGCGTTCTATACGAATCTTTCTCCGCGGAAATACCGGTTCCGTGTGATGGCGTGCAACAACAGCGGTGTGTGGAATGAGACCGGCACGTTCCTGGATTTTTCCGTTGCACCGGCGTACTACCAGGCCACGTGGTTCCGTCTGTCGTGTGTAGCGGCGTTTTTGGCGTTGCTCTGGGGGCTCTATCAACTCCGGCTTCGGCAACTGGCGCGGGAGTTCAATGCAGGACTGGAAGCACGCGTCAACGAACGGACCCGCATCGCTCGCGAACTCCATGATTCGTTGCTGCAAGGCTTTCAGGGACTAATGTTCCGGCTGCAGGCGGTGCGCGACCTGCTTCCCGGGCGAGCGAGCGAAGCCATGCAAGCACTCGACATCGCTCTGGAGCGCGGAGACAAAGCCATTGCGGAAGGCCGGGATACCGTCTCGGACTTGCGCGAGCCCATCCTAGGCGACAGCGACATTGCGCAGGCATTGACCGCACTTGGCAAGGAACTGGCGCTACAGAGCGGCAACGGCTTGGCGCCGTGCGTGCGCGTGCTGCTGGAAGGGAAACAGCGAGAGCTGAATCCCATGCTGCGCGACGAAATCTACCGCATTGCCCGCGAGGCATTGCGAAACGCGTTCCTCCATGCCCGAGCGCAGAAGATCGAAGCGGAGATTGCCTACAGTGATTCCGAGTTTCTTTTGCATGTTCGAGACGACGGGGGTGGGATTGATCCTGAGGTTGCCAATCAGGGAGCGCGTGCCGGACACTGGGGGCTGCCGGGGATGCGCGAACGCGCCAAGAGCTTTGGCGGGAAGCTGGAAGTCTGGAGCGAACAGGGAGCCGGAACGGAAATCGAGTTGAGTGTTCCTGCGGCTATTGCTTATGGCGAATCTGAACCGCGTCGCAGATTCGCGTTATGGCGAAAGAAGATTGAGGAATCCGATGGGCAGCAGTCCTAAGATCGGCGCTGGTCCTGGCCCAATTCGCGTTCTGACTGTGGACGACCACGCTCTGATACGCGAAGGAGTCGCGGCGCTCATCGCCAATCAGAAGGATATGAGTTTGGTTGGCGAAGCGTCGAATGGGCGCGAGGCCATCGAACAGTTCCGGTCGCACCGGCCGGACGTCACTTTGATGGACTTGCAGATGCCAGAAATGAACGGGATCGATGCACTGATTGCGATTCGGAGCGAATTTCCGGACGCGCGGATCATTGTGCTGACGACTTACGCGGGCGACGCGCTGTGCAAGCGGGCGATGAAAGCCGGTGCGCAAGCGTATATCTTAAAAGGCAACGTGCGGAAGGATCTTTTGGACACGATTCGGGCTGTTCGAGCCGGCAAAAAATTCATTCACGCGGAGGTCGCCGCCGAGCTAGCCAGCCATGCCGCTGATGACTCTTTGAGTGAAAGAGAGATCGAGGTCCTTTCCCTGATTGCAGCGGGAAACTCGAACAAGCTGGTTGCCGATCAGCTAGCGATATCGGAGGATACGGTCAAGGGCCACGTCAAGAGCATCCTTTCCAAGCTTGGCGTCAATGACCGAACCCACGCGGTGACCGCAGCTTTGAAGCGCGGAATCATCGAATTGTAAATCCCTCATAAACCACCCAAAAGAGTCTTAAGCGCCCCTCACATTTGGGGATTCGCGGGGTCCGCTGTCCCGTTACATTCGCCTCGTACGAGTGTGAAATCTCGGTCGGGTCAGGTCAAACTTGCAACGATTGTTTACGATGTTTCCTGGCGGTTGGCCCGGGGCAGGACTTCTTATTCTGCGGCTGGCCGCGGCAGTTCGGTTGTTCGTTGGTATCAGCACTCTGGGCGGAGTGCCACATTCTTGGCACCATGTACTCCAATTCGCAATGCTGACCGTAGGGATACTTCTACTTGCGGGCCTGTGGACCCCAATTGCGGGAGCTTTGCAGGCGATTATCCAGATAGGAGTAATCTTTACTCCCGGAAACGTGATTATTCACGTCCTGCCCGCGGCCCTCGGAGTGAGCCTGGTAATGCTCGGGCCAGGCGCGTGGTCTATAGATGCACTGCTGTTTGGCAGGAAGCGAATTGATATTCGTACGCGTTAACGGTCCACCTGGTCTCACCCACGCGCGGGCTGGCAAATGCCCCATCGAGTGCTTGAAAGAATTCGATCTGACTTTTGCAGATTGAACAGATTTGCTCTATCGTGAGAGTTCAAACCGGGGAGCTGATCGATGGTGCCGCGCCCGCACATCGTTGCACGTACCGCAACACTCCCAGTACTGCTCGTGTGCTTCCTGCTGACCGGATGCCACTCTTCATCAAAAAGTTTAGCTCCGACGGTTGCTTTCAGCAAGGTGCCCGCCGCATATCAGGAGAGTCCCTACAAGACAGACATAACCGAACGTGACTACAAGCCAGGTATCGCCGAAGGTCGTGCCATAGGGGCTCGACAAGGGCAGCGAATCGTGTTGTACGCAAAGACAGATGGCCGGTGGGGTTCGTGCCCGCAATCGGGTCAGCCGTTTACCAATATCGAAAATGGCGGCCGGTGGAAAGCTTCAGTCCACCTGGGATTACAATATGCCGCTCTGTTGGTTGACCCGACCTACAATCCGCCTGAACAAACTGAATCATTGCCGATCGTTGGTAACGGCGTTGTTGCGCTGGCAATGGTTAACGGGGAAGGGCCGGCGCCGGTGCTCCCGTCGCCCAAGATACTGAACTTTAGCGGTTACGAGTGGACCACGAGCGCCGGTCCAATTTTTCACGCTGGGTCAAGAAACTTCTTTGATCCTGCGAACGTTTGGACGGACGAAAGAGGTGCACTGCATCTCCGCATCTCGGGAAGCCCGGGAAAGTGGGCTGGGGCGGAGCTGGAACTCACGCGCAGCCTGGGATACGGAACATACAGGTTCCAGCTGCGTGATGTCTCTCATCTCGAACCTTCTGCTCTTCTAACACTAATCGCCTGGGACGGCGTTGGCACAGAGAGCACCCGCCGCGAGTTGGACGTTGAGCTTGGTCGTTGGGGCGATCCTGATAATACCAACGCGAATTACGTCGTCCAGCCTTACTACGTTCCAGCTAACATTGTTGCCTTTCGGGTGCCGCCCGGCACCTACACACATTCCTTCCGCTGGGAAGCGGGGAAAGTAACGTTTTCGACGGTAGCAGGATCGGGCAGTACAGGAGCTGGCCATGTCATTAACCAGCACGTGTTTACCTCGGGTGTGCCTTCCCCGGGGGGCGAATCGGTGCGCATCGCCTTGTATGTATTTCTTCAAGGCCATATTCCGATGAAAAACGAAAATGAGGTGATGGTCGACAAATTCGAGTACCTCCCGTGATTTGCAGGCTGAAGCAAACTCGATGGACTCTTATTGGACTCGTGCTAGCGGGCCTTGTCACCGATGCACGCGCACTCGATCCCAATCGTATGCTTTCGCAGTACGTCCGCGAGCAATGGACCACCGAAGCCAGATTTCCCGGCGGCGCTGTGAACGGTATTTCGCAAACCGCAGATGGATACCTTTGGATTGGAACCGACAGAGGCCTGCTCCGTTTCGACGGCTTTAATTTCAGGCCTGTCTCTTTTACTTCCATCACCACCGCTTCGAACGTTTCTGTATTGCAACTGCTTGCAGATGCTCGCGGAACACTGTGGATCCGTCCACAGGGCGCCTATCTCGTACGCCAAAGAGATGGCAAGTTTGAGGGCGTCGGTCCCGGTTTACCCGCAATCACCGCTGCGTCGAAAGATAACAACGGCGGAGTACTGGCTTCGGACGTCGAGCTGGGCGTATTCCGTTTCATGGTAGATGACTTTCAGAAACTGGCTCCCGATGTATTACCTGGGCTACCGCCAGTAATCTCTATGGCCCAAACAGCCGACGGCAAGATTTGGATGGGCACACTCGGCGCTGGCCTTTTTTTCCTTTCGGGCGGGGGAGCTACCAAGGTCAGTGCAGGATTGCCCGACCGAAAGATCAATTCTCTGCTGCCGAACGGCGAAGAGTTGTGGGTTGGCACCGACACAGGCTTGTATCACGGGAACGGCAAGGGCTTTCGTCGGGTTGAACTGCCACCGTTCCTAGGCAGTGTCCAGGTTTTGAGCCTCCTGCGCGATCATGACTCGAATATCTGGACGGGTACAACGAAAGGGCTGCTCCGCATCAATGCGAAAGGCATTTCGTTCTCAGAAGAAAATGCAGTCCGTGGAGGCGGCGGGATTAATGCTCTATTTGAGGACCGCGAAGGAAATCTCTGGATTGGAGGTGCGCGCGGGCTAGGCCGCATTCGGGACAGTGCGTTCGTGACGTATTCACCTGTTAGCGATCGTCGTTTCGAACACAATGGCCCCGTATATGTCGACCCGGAGGGCCGCACCTGGTTGGCTCCCGCTCAAGGTGGGCTGTATGTTCTCCAGAATGGACAAGTTCAACCCGTTACATCGATACCACCAAATGAGGTCGTCTATTCCATTAGTGGGCGGGCAGATGTGGTGTGGGTCGGACGTCAGCGCGGGGGACTGACCCGTCTACGATTTCGCAACGGTGCGATAGCGAGCCAGAGTTATACAAAGGCAAACGGACTGGCCCAAAACAGTGCCTATGCAGTTCATGAGAGCCGCGATGGCTCTGTGTGGGCCGGCACGCTGAACGGCGGCGTCGGCAAATTCAAAGATGGGCACTTCACCACTTACATGACGACCGACGGCCTCGCTTCGAATACCGTCTCGTCCATCCTCGAAACCCGCGATGGTGCAATGTGGTTTGCCACACCTAGCGGGCTGAGTTCTTTGTCAAACGGCCAATGGAGAACCTATACAATGGTAGAGGGTTTGCCTTCGCCAGAGGTGAACTGCCTTTTCGAGGATTCATCCGGAACTCTCTGGAGTGGAACCTCTGCTGGCCTTGCCTTTTTTGCCTCTAACCGTTTTCAAATTCCTCATGAAGCGCCCGACGTTTTGCGCGAACAAATAGTCGGAATGGCGGAGGACAAGAGCGGAAGGTTTTGGATCGCGACCTCAGACCATGTGTTGCGCGTTCCACGCAGCAAACTGGTAAGCGGTGTTGTGAAGGCAGTCGATGTTCGCGAGTATGACCAGGCCGACGGTCTAGAGAGCACTGAAGGAGTGAAGCGGAGCCAATCGGTGGTCTCGGATTCGGCTGGCAGGATCTGGTTTTCACTCAGGAGCGGGTTGTCGGTTGTTGATTCATCTCAGATAACGGACTATTCAGTTCCCGCGCTGCCTCACATCGAGGCGATCACCGCCGAGAACAACCTCGTAAACCTCGCTGGCTCCCTTCGAATTCCTCCATCTCCCAGGCGAATCACGTTTGAGTACACGGGGCTAAGCCTCGCGGTGCCTGGGCGTATTCGCTTTCGATATTTTCTCGAAGGCTTCGATCGCTCCTGGAGTGAGCCGGTTGCAACCCGCGAAGCCGTGTACACTAATCTCGGCGCTCATTCATATCGTTTTCGTGTGGTAGCCTGTAATAGCGAAGGGTTGTGGAGTGAGTCCGAGGCTGCGGTCGGGTTCGAAGTTGAACCGGCCGTCTGGCAAACGTGGTGGTTTCGGACTGGCTCCGCCGCCTTAATTCTTCTTTTAGTGTGGTGCGTGTACCTCTATCGCTTGCGCCAACTCGCCAAGGTATTCAATATTCGCGTAGAAGAGCGCGTCGGTGAGCGCACGCGTGTCGCGCGGGAATTGCATGACACGCTGCTGCAAAGTTTTCACGGATTGTTGCTGCGCTTTCAAACGGTTTCCAACCTACTGCCGGCGGGCGCGCCCAAGCAAAAACTAGATGATGCTATCGATCAGGCAGCACAAGCGATAACCGAAGGGCGGGATGCCGTGCAGGGGCTGCGGTCATCTACGATCGCGACCAACGATCTCGCGAGTGCAATAACCGCTCTCGGAACAGAACTTGCGAGAAGTGAATTGAATCCAAATGCTGCCGAGTTTCATGTGGAAGTAGAAGGCACGCCGCGTGACCTCCATCCTATATTGCGAGACGAAGTCTACCGGATTGCTGGGGAAGCATTGCGCAATGCATTGCACCACGCACAGGCGCAGCGGATCGAAGTGGAAATCCGGTATGACGAGCGGCAGCTTCGGTTGCGGGTCCGGGATGATGGGAAGGGCATTGACCCGAAGCTTCTGAATGAAGACGGACGCGCCGGACACTATGGTTTGGGGGGGATGCGCGAACGCGCCAAGCTTATGGGCGGCAAACTGGCGGTGTGGAGTGAACTCGATTCGGGTACAGAGGTGGAGCTGAGGATTCCTGCGTCGCGAGCTTACGAGATATCGCCCGCTCGACGGCGTTGGTGGCTGGCTGAGAAGTTTTCTGGGAGAGACACGGAGTGAAGTCATGAGTGCCGATCCCGGAAAAATTCGGATTCTGTCTGTCGATGATCATCCATTGCTACGTCAAGGGGTCGCCGCGCTGGTAGGTGGGCAGGCGGACATGAGTCTGGTCGCCGAAGGATCGAATGGGCGCGAGGCGATCCAGCAATTCCGTGCGCACCATCCGGACGTCACGCTGATGGATTTGCAAATGCCGGAAATGAACGGGCTCGACGCAATTATCGCGATTCGTGGGGAATTTCCTGAGGCACGAATCATCGTGCTGACGACTTATGCCGGGGACGTGCAGGTGATGCGGGCGCTCAAAGCAGGCGCGCGGGCTTACCTGCTGAAAAATAGCCTGCACAAAGAACTGCTGGAGACGATCCGAAGCGTCCATGCTGGGAAAAGGGCCCTCTCGACAGAGGCCTCGATGCAACTTGCCGAGCATGCCGACGACGACGCCCTTACCCCGGCGGAGATCCGAGTCCTGGGCCTGATTGCGGAAGGGAATGCCAATAAAGAGATTGCGGCGCGGCTCTCAGTCAGCGAAGAAACCATCAAGGGCCAAGTCCGAAACATCCTCTCGAAACTGGGCGCCAACGACCGAACCCACGCCGCGATGATCGGTCTGAAACGCGGAATCATCGAGTTTTGATTCACTCAAAAGAGTGTTTCGCGCGTGCCTTTTGGGGTTTTCGGCTGGCGCTGGGAAATTCTATGCTCGACCTGTTTTGCGACGACTTTTCTCCACATTCGCTCACGGCTGGCCCGGAGCCGGCCTTCTACTCATGCGCCTGGTCGTTGGCCTAGCACTAGTCATTCGAAGGATTACCGAGCTGCAAACTGGGCCTCCAATCGGCCTGGCAATAATCCACGTTCTCGCGATTGCCGCAGGAATACTACTGCTCGCAGGTTTGTGGACGCCTATCGCGGGAGCACTTCTGACAATCATTGAGATATGGAGCGCCTTCTCGCATCCCCATGATCCGTGGAGCTATATCCTGTTGGGAACCCTTGGTGCCGCCCTGGCCATGCTCGGACCGGGCGCCTGGTCCGTCGATGCACGCCTTTTTGGATGGAAGCGCATCGACCTTCGAGACCGAAAGAGTTAGATCTCACACCTCTTTTGGGTTAGTCCTCACGCACTTCAAAAGGGTATTCCTCCCGGTCCTATATGGTGCGCACGGCGACTCCATCTGGGGTTGGCGGCAGACGGGAGTGCCTCCAGAATACTCGCAGTGAACCAAAGAGGCCTAACAAGGGTGCAACGTTCCTAGATCGGCGAGGCAAGTTATGGCTAGCGTCGCGGTAATCATGGCGGATCCAAAGCAGTCTGAAGAGAGACTCAAACACGAGAGCGTCGCCCTACTCGACGAAATCGACCAGGGATCGATGTGCGACGAGATCGTCGGGAGCTCTGGCGCCTTGCAAAAAGTACTCGCTCTTGTGTCTAAGGTTGCTCCCACAGACGCCACCGTGCTGATCACCGGGGAGACCGGAACGGGCAAGGAACTTGTTGCGCGTGCGATCCATCAGCGGTCGCGGCGCTCCTCACGCGCTTTTGTAAGCGTAAACTGCGCAGCCATCCCGCGCGACTTGATTGCCTCTGAATTGTTTGGCCATGAGAAAGGCTCTTTCACTGGAGCGTTGCAGCGGCGCCTGGGGCGGTTCGAACTCGCGGCAGGAGGCACGATCTTCCTCGATGAGGTCGGGGAGCTTCCCGTCGAGACTCAGGTCGCTCTGTTGCGTGTTTTGCAAGAACACGAATTTGAGCGTGTCGGAGGAACTCAATCCATCCAAACAAATGTTCGAGTGGTTGCTGCCACGAACCGCAACTTGCAACAGGCCATCGCTGCCGGAAGTTTTCGTAGCGACCTGTTTTATCGCCTCAATGTTTTTCCGATCGAGATTGCCCCCCTGCGAGAACGACGGGAAGATATTCCCATACTGGTTGAGTACTTTATTGATCGCTGCGCGAGGAATGTAGGAAAGAACATAAGGGGGATCGAGAAGAACAGCTTGGATTTGCTTCAATCGTATCCGTGGCCAGGGAACATCCGCGAATTGCAGAACGTGATTGAGCGATCTCTCATCATGTGCGAAACAGAGAATTTCTCGGTCGACAAGACCTGGCTTGCTGAGCAACCGCTTGCGACCGAACCGAAAATCCCGCTGGACCTCTCCGAAAAGCTCGCCACTCAGGAAAAAGAGATGATTGAGGCTGCCTTGCGAGAAAGCGCAGGGCGGGTCTTCGGACCTTCCGGCGCGGCCACCAAACTGGGCATTTCCCGATCTACCCTGGAGTCCAAGATTCGAACACTGAAGATCAGTAAGAACAGTTTCAAAACCTTCGCCGAAACGATACCTCGCCGATCTTTGTTTGGAATCGGTTAGTAACTCTGCCTCAAAGGACGTTGGACCGCACGAAGTGGCCGGCTGCACCACGGGCAATCCATAAGCCACTAGCAGAGGTTCACTGGACGTCGTCAGACAACCTCCACCCTTTACGAACCGGTGCGCGGAGCGAGTGTGGCGTGCAAGTCCAATTGCATCAACTCACTTTCAGGAGTACTCCGCGCCGACAGCAGCCGCGTGGTAAGAATCGCTGCGGCTAACAGGTACACGATCGTGACGCAAGTCCACATCAGTGCGCCTGCGCATTGCTGGTCTTCGAGAGCGGAAACCCCAAAGTACTTCGGTGTGGACAGGTAAACCGAGTAAACAACACGGTCGCAGAACGCAAGGAACGCGGAGAGAATGTCACACGGCAACGTAGCGAGAAAAAGGTAGGCGAGCATCGACCAACGCGGCCATCTCGGAACACTCGGCCACGGCTGCACAACGGGCCACCAGAAAAGAAATCCGGACCCGAGAAAGCAGGCGTGCTCAACCGCATGCCACGCTTCCGATTGCAATCCCAGCGTGAATGCCGCCGGAACATGCCATCCCAGCAGTGCGGCGGCGGCGGCGAGCCAGCAAAACGCAGGCTGCGAAAGTACACGTCCAATTCCTTGCATCGCAGGCGACCGAAACAATGGACCGAGAATGGATTGCAGGAATTTCCGGGGCAAAGCGTGCAACAACGGCATCACGGGTGCGCCCACCAAAATCAAAGGAGGAGCGACGGTCATGAGCAGCAAATGCTGAACCATGTGGACGGTCAGCAATTCCTCGTCGCAGGGTGCGAGAGGTGAGCCCACTGCCAGCCAGATCAAGAACAG
>Ga0210409_10005614_pt1 | contig 13170 bp, 10 predicted proteins | sample IncBWH17MmetaG_FD_161649 | JGI IMG/M metagenome (GOLD analysis project Ga0210409, IMG submission 161649) | Forest soil microbial communities from Barre Woods Harvard Forest LTER site, Petersham, Massachusetts, United States - Inc-BW-H-17-M | ecosystem: Environmental > Terrestrial > Soil >...
CCGGTGCCACGTAACTGAACATCGCGCTTTGCTGCGTATCTTTTCCTCGCATAGGTTAAAACATAAAGACGTACCCTCGTCTTCAGTGGTGACAGCTACCCGACTATCTTTTTCATCATCCTGCTAGACTAGACGCTCTTGCGCTTGATCTTAAGCGGCCCGGTTTGCGCCTGGGCCGGCTTCTTGACGACCGGTTTGCGCCGCAGCAGCCGGTTGACCGAGCGCACCAAGTGCGAAACTTCATTGGCGCTTTTCTGAATCACTACGTCGGCGCCGGTCGAGGCCTCGTTCAATCCCAGGGTATCGACGTAACCGGAGATGAGCACAATCGGCAGGCCCGGTGTGAGCTTGCGCAGCCGCTTGATGAGCTCCAATCCATCCATGCGCGGCATTTTGTAGTCGGTGACCACCAGGTCGAACTTGTGCGAGCTGAACTGCTCGATCGCATCGGCTCCGCTTGCGGCTGTCGAGATGCGATGGCCCAGTTCTTCGAGAACAGTCTTGCGCGCGGAAAGTCCGTTGGCGTTATCGTCCACCAAAAGAATCCGCGCATGCGCGGAGGGAAGCGAAAAATTGCGTGCAGCCATGTAATGGGAACATCGAGAAAGTAACAGAGCTGTAACCGCGTGTCAACGAATTTTTATCTGCATCAAAAATCGCCACATTGAGTTCTTGACTTTGGAACAAAACACGCGGACCGAGCGGCGTTCTCACTCGACTTCGTGTGGCGCGGTGTAGCCGGGCTTGGCGACAATCTGATACTTGATGGCCTTCCCCTTTTCGTCATTGACGCGCAGTGGCTGGTTGGTTTCCGGATCGATCAGCTGCACTTTGATCTTCCGAACCTTGCCATCGCGCGCTTGGTTGGACGGGTTGTAGGTCAGCACGTACTCATTCCGCATGGCCTCGGCGACCGAGCGGAAGATCGCTGGAAACTCGCCTTGGAACCGCGGGAAAAAGCTCATGCCTCCGGTTTCACTGGCGAACGTGCGCATCTGATTATCGGCCTGCAGGAAGTCCAGCCGGGCGCTGGAACCGAGCGCGCCCGAGGCGTCGGCAAATTCCCGCGCGGACTGGAGAAGGCCGATCGTGTAAATGGGCACGCCCGCGTCTTGGATGGCACGGCGGGCCTTGTCGAAAGTCAGCTTGCTGAACGTGTCGATTCCGGAGGCGATCAGCACGATGGCCTTGCGTCCCTCGATATCCTGCATGCGCTGGGCGGTATCTACCACGGCGTCGTACATGCCCGATTCCGAGAAACCGGGGAGCCGCAGCCGGGACAGCGCTTCCGCGGTCTGCTGCCGGTCAGTGGTGAAGTCCGAGAGCCTCTCGGAACGCAGATCGTACGCCACGATGGCGACGTAGTCTTCGGGCTTGAGGGTTTGGACGAAGCCGTAGGCGGCAGATAGCGTTTCAAACCACCCTTGCGAATAGAACTGCTGGAACTGGTTCGAGAATTCGATCACCATGCAGATGGTCATGGGCGCCTCGCCCACCGAAAAGCCCGCCACCTGCTGGGGCACGCCGTCTTCCAGAATGCGGAAGTAATTCTTGGGGATCTTGGGGATGAAGTGCCCTTTGGTATCGAGCACAGCCGCGTCCACGCTTACCGTCACGACGTCGGACTTGAACGTAGTCACGCCGTCGGGCAGATCGCCCTCCTTGGGCTTTCCGAATTTGGACGGAATTTTAGGCTGATCCGGCTCAGCCGGCGCAGTCGGAGCAGCGCCGGGCTTGCGCGGCCGGGCGACAGTTTCGCTGCCGTCGGTCTTGGGCCCCTGCTGGGCTAGCAGGAACACGGTCACGCCGAACGTGCACAGAAGAACAAGAACGAAAATCCGCAAGGTCTTCATGCCTAAATTATGACGCAAAACAACGGGCCTGGGTTGCCGGGGCCACGCCTAATTCACCCAGCGGTCCCGGTCGGAGCCTTTCTTGCGCAAGTACACCTGGAATTTCCTCTTGGCGCGGGCCAGTCTCCAGTTGTTATACGATTCCTTGAGCGAGCCTAGCGGATCAAACCCTCGCGTCCGAGGCATCTTTAGGAAGATGTAGCCGAACAGCATACCTCCCAAGTGCGCCACGTCGCTAACCGGACTGTTGGTATTAAAGGAATTCAGGAACGCGATCGCCCCGATGATCGCGACAAAGTATTTCATCTTGACCGGGATCAGGAAGTAGAACAAGATCTGGCGGTCGGGCCACAGAACAGCCGAGGCCAGCAGAATTCCGTAGATCGCGCCGGAGGAGCCGATGGTAGCCACTCGCGGGTTGCCGAACAGGTAGTTGGCAATCACTACGCAGACTCCCGCTCCGATCCCGCAGAAGAAATAGAAGCGCAGGAAGCGGCGCGTTCCCCACAGCTGCTCGAACTCGCGGCCAAACATCCACAGAGCGAGCATGTTCCACAAAATGTGTCCCAGGCCTCCGTGCAAGAACATGTAGGTGGCCAGCTGCCAGATCATCAAGCGTGTGACCACGTCGGAGGGGCGCAACGCCAGCGGGCCGAACAAGCCGTCGAGAGCCCCGCGCGAGAAAAATTGCACCAGGAAAATCGCGACGTTCGCGATGAGCAGCGCCCGGAGGCCGGGCGGAAGCCCGCCCGACGAGAGATAACCGCGTGCGTAGGATCGCGTTCCGATGGCCATGCAGACTTCTAGTCGCCAGCATAGCATTCGTAGGGACAGCCTACGAATTTCCGAATCCACGGACTCGAGAAAACGCGACTGCCCCCGAACGCGGAAATTCGCCGGCCGTCGCAGTTGCTACGGTGCGAAGTATCCAAAGATATCCAGCACCAGGTGCGTGGGGGCCGAGGGGAATACACTAATTGACCCGGTTGTGGTCGGCACGATCGCCATATTATTGGTGACCGCCCCGTCATAGGCGTTCAGCGTTGCGGCCAGTGGCTGGGTCTGCCCCTGCGGCCACATCGTGATGTAGCCCAAAACTCCCGGCGGAACCGCTGTCACATTGAACACATAAGCCTGAGCCGTGGCGGGTACGCCGCAGGAGGCCGCCGTGACATTCACGTCCCGAGTCGTACTCAACGGCTGCGATCCCGCCGGCAGTCGAGAGTCCAGCACCCGACAGGGCGTCACCGTAAACAGCGACAGGCCGCCCGGCCCCTGCGGCGCGAAGTACCCGTTAATGTCAATCACCAGATCAGTCGCGTCGGTGGCGAACACATTCACCGCCCCGCCGAGACCCGCGGGTACGATGACCGCATTCGAGAGGACAGTACCGGTTGCATCGTTCAGCGAGGCCACCAAAGGCTGTTGTTGTCCCGCCGGCCAGGCGGTGAGATATGCGAGGGACGCACCCTTTGGCACCGCGGCAAAGTTCAAGGAATACGCCTGCGCGTTTGCCGGCAGTCCGCACGAACTCGCCAGGATGGGGAACGACCGCGTGCTCTGCGCCGCCAGACTCGGTCCGCCTAACGGAGCGATTGCATCCCGCGTGTCCGCTATGCGGCACGGCGTCAGGGGATAGAAGGCTAGTGCAGTAGGGCTGCTTCCCGCTACAAAATAACCGTTAATATCCAGGACCACGTCCGTCGTATCGGTCGCAAACACGCTCACCGCGCCGTTCGAACCTGCCGGCACGATCGCGGCGTTGGATTTAACCCTGCCGTCGATCGAATTGAGCGTGGCCGCCAGCGGCTGCGATTGTCCGGCGGGCCATAGAGTAAGGAATCCCAACGGCCCGCGAGGAACCACCGCAACGTTAAGGGAATAGCCGGCTGCGTTGGACGGAATACCGCAGAGGCTGTTGGGAATCACAAAGTCGCGTGATGTGCCTCCGGCGATGGCTGGCCCGCCGAACGGCCCGCTGGGGTTCCGGGTGTCCGCAACCCGGCAGGGAATAACCGGCACAAGACGCGTTCCGGAAGGGAGTTGGACAGTCGCGGAAAACGACAGCACAAACGCATCGTTGAAGCCGCCGTAGCCCGCCTGCACAGGATTGGCAGTCGGGAAGTTGACAGAGCCCGTGGCGCCGGTCACATAGGCGTTTGCCGAGGCGTCCACGGCGATACCGGAGCCAAAATCGTCCGCGCTACCGCCCACGTAGGTGGAGAACGCAAACGCCGAACCAGCCGCGTTGATCTCGGTCACAAACGCATCCAAGCCCCCGCCGTTGCTTATCTGAAAGGGGTTAGTGGTGGGAAAGTCAGTCGAGCCTGTCGAACCCGTTATATAGGCATTGCCCGCCCTGTCAACAGCGATGCCGGCTCCACGATCGTCGCCCCTTCCGCCCAGGTAGGTAGAGTATACCAGCGCCGAACCCGCTGCATTGATCTTCGTCACGAACGCATCGTTGGCGAAGCCGCCGTGGGCCGTCTGCAAAGGGTTAACCTTGGGGAAATCGATCGATATGGTGTATCCCGTCACATAGGCGTTGCCCGCGCCGTCCACCGCGATGCCTTGGCCGACATCGGGCCCGCTGCCGCCCAGGTAGGTGGAATACACACGGGCCGAGCCCGCCGCGTTGATCTTGGTCACGAACACATCCGTGAAGCCGCCGAAGTTGGGTTGCAAAGGACTGGTGGTGGGGAAATCGGTCGAGTATGTGAAGCCCGTCGCATAAGCGTTGCCCGCGTTGTCCACCGCGATGCCTTGGCCAAAATCGTCCCCGCTTCCGCCCAGATAGGTAGAGTACACATAGGCCGAACCCGCGGCGTTGATCTCGGTCACGAATGCATCGTAGCCGCTGCCACCGTTGCTCTTCTGCAGAGGATTTTTGGTGGGAAAGTCGCTCGAGTTTGTGTAGCCAGTCACATAGGCGTTGCCCGCGCCGTCCACTGCAATGCCTTGGCCCAAATCGGTCCCGCCGCCGCCCAGGTACGTGGAGTACACCAGCGTCGAACCCGCCGCGTCGATCTTGGTCACGAATGCATCCTCGGCGCCGAGGGCGAAGGCGCCCTGAATCGGTTTGCTGGTGGGAAAATCGAACGAGTCTGTGAAGCCCGTCACATACGCGTTGCCCGCGCCGTCCACCGCGATGCCGGTGCCTTGCTCGGTCACCTGGCCTCCCAGGTAGGTGGAGTACACACGAGCCGAACCCGCCGCGTTGATCTTGGTCACGAATGCGTCGAAGGTGCCGCCGCCGTAGCTTACTTGGATAGAGCTGCCGGCGGGGAAATCTGTCGAGCTCGTGAAGCCTGTCACATAGGCATTGCCCGACCCGTCCACCGCGATGCCGCGGCCCTGATCGACCCCGCTGCCGCCCAGGTAGGTGGAGTACAGCAGTACCGGGTCGATCACCAGTGGCTTCGCCGCGTCGTACGTGGCGAGTTCGAACGCGACCTCGCGGCCGCGCACCACGTAGCCGCCCTCGATCCGCTTCCCATTCTGGAAGATGATCGGCTTCTGCTGAATCAGCGACGCGCTCAGCACCAGATCGCCGCTCGCGTTCTTTGTCACCTGGCTCGGTCCTTCCCACCTGACGTGGATTAGTTTCGGATCGGCGCCCGGTCCAACTATCCAGTCGTATTCCAACTGGCGCTCGTTACCGTAGAAGATCAGATCGATTCCCGGATACACGTCGCGCAGTGCAACTTTGCCGTAGTTGGGAATGTTGGTCCGCCATTTCAATGGATCGTTGCCGATGAAGTAATTGCTGATGCCCGGCTGCTTCTCCAGCGGCTCGACTCGCGGCCCGGGATTCGCGCCGATCAGCTTCATTCGCTCCACCGAGCCGTCGCGCCCGGTGAAAACGGCTTCCTCCGCGGTCAGAAACAGCGTGTAGCCGGAAGCACGGGAGAGAAACCTCACTCGCCCATCGGTCTGTCCCCGATTGGTCTCAAAGCTAAGCGGTAGTTTGCCGTAAGTGTTTCCCGCAGCCGCCAGCGGCAGGCTGACTGCGAGCAGCGAAAAAAACAGGTTCCTAGGACCACAGCTTGTAGTGAAGCGCACGTGTTGCCTCCGTCTCACGCCCGGCGAATAGGGGTGCCTCTATAAGTTTTCAAGTCGGGGGAGTTCTCTTGGGACGGTTCTACCGTCGAGACGGTTCCAATTGTATGTCAAGGAATCAGATTTTTCCGAACTCTTTTGGAAATGCCTTCCCGTTCAACCGCATCCCGAGCCGGCGCGCTCAGTCCTCGTTGCGCAACACAGCCAGGCCTTGCTCGACATCTTCCGCCAGGCGGATTACCGTGCTCAGGCGCGTGATCTCGAGTGCCTCGCGCACGCGAGGCCGAATTCTTGCCAAAACGAAATGGCCGCCGCAGGTTCTGTACAAGCCCACGAGAAAGCTCAGACCTGTCGAGCCGACTGAACGCACATCCCGGAAATCGGCCAGCACTTTGGCGCAGTTGAGGGCTTCGACCTCTTCCATCTTGGCGCGCAAATAGTCCGGATCTTCGCCCGTCTGGAAGTCTCCCTGGAGGCGCAGAAGACACACATCCCCTCGTCGCTCGATCTCGATCAGCAGCGGTGCGGCCACGCTCCGCACCGGCGCGGGTAAGGCGCCGCAAGACACTTCGAATCTCCGTTTCTGCCCGGCTCCGGATTTCGCGGAGCGGTTGCACTACCGAAGGCAGCACTTGGCCTGCCAAAACTCGTGAAACCGTCCGAGATGTGGGAAGCTGCTCGTTAGAGTATCGTTGGCCGCTTGGCGGTATAATGTTTGGACACTCGATTGCGTACTCCGGTCCTAATCTTCTAGTAGTGTTCGGGTTGCCCTGTGACGACAGGGATGGTCCACACAATCGGTTAGACCTCTTACGAAAAGGTGAGAGCGTGAGTGCAGCTCAAGCGACGGATCAACGATGATCGAGGGGCAAAACATCTCGCATTACGAAATCACCGGGAAGCTGGGTGAGGGCGGGATGGGTGTGGTCTACAAGGCGTGGGACCGCAAACTCAACCGCTCAGTCGCGCTCAAGTTCTTGTCCGGCCATCTTGCCGAATCGCCGGAGCAGGTCGCCCGTTTCCACCAGGAAGCGCGCGCCATTTCGGCGCTGAACCATCCCAACATCGCTACCATCTACGAGATCGAGGAAGAGGGCGGGCACTGCTTTCTGGCGCTGGAATACTTGCCCGGGGGAACCCTCAAATCCGCCCTGGAGCAGCTGAAATCAGCCGGACAGCAAATCTCCGTCGAGCAGGGGCTGGACTACTCGATCGAAATCGCGGAAGCGCTGGCGCATGCCCACGCGCATGGCGTGATTCATCGTGACATCAAGAGCGCCAATGTGCTGTTCACGGAATCCCGGTCGCTCAAGATCACCGACTTCGGACTGGCGAAGCTGGCCGAGGGCGCGGCGGTCACGCAGACCGGAAGCGTCCTGGGGACCCCGGCCACCATGTCTCCAGAGCAGGCACAAGGCCTGGACACCGACCACCGTTCCGATATCTTTTCGGCCGGTGTGGTGATGTTTGAGCTATTCGCCGGCGAGCTTCCGTTTCGAGGCGCGAGCGCAGTGGCGATGCTGCACCAGGTGGTGTACGCGGCAGCGCCGCCTCTCGGCCAACTTCGCAATGGCACTCCGCCTGCATTAGCGCGGATCGTAGCGAGGGCGTTAGAGAAGGATCGGGATACGCGCTACCAGTCGGCTGCCGATTTGGCGGCTGACCTGCGCGCGCTGCGCCGAGAGTTAATGTTCGGCACTTCCCGTGACCGCTCGGCGCTGGAGACGATCGCACTGCCACCCGCGCCGTCTCGGAGGCGGCGCTGGCGGTCGATGGGAATGGCTGCCGCCACTGTGGCGGTGGTGTTGGCAGCGGCGTGGGCCTGGACGGCCGTACGCGACCGCGGCTGGGTAACTCTAAGCAGCTTTCACGGACGGTCCCTCCCGGCGGAGAAGCGCCTGGCGGTTTTGCCGTTTCGCAATGTAGGCGGAAATCCGAAGGACCAGGCGTTTGTTGACGGCCTGAGGGACGTCGTGATCGGCAAGCTGACGCGCCTGGAACGTCCCGGAGGCTCGCTCGTGGTGGTGGTGTCGCCGGACGAGCTTCAGGCCAAAGAAATCACTACTGCGGCGGACGCGGGCAAGCGACTGGGGGCCAATCTGGTGATGACGGGCAGTGTGGTGCAAGCCGGACAACAACCGCAGCTCATCGTAAACGTGGAAGATCCGCAAAACCTGACCGTGCTTCGCTCGGAAACGATTGACGCTTCGCGCCCCGATTTGGCCGCGGAGTCTGCCCGCCTGGTGCGAATGCTCGAACTGGAGCTGGGTTCCGCGGCGCGGGAGACTCTTCGCGCCGAGGATTCTCCCAACCGGGAGGCTACGCGTTTCTACATCGAGGGCCGCGGTTACTTGTTGCGCTATGATCGCGTGGAGAATTTGGATCTCGCGGCCGGCGCCTTTCGCGATGCCTTGATGAAGGATCCCACTTACGCGCTTGCCTGGGCGGGCTTAGGCGAAGCGTTATGGCGAAAGTATAGAATCCTGAAAGATCCCACGCTGCTGGTCGAGGCGGCCGATGACGGCAGCCGGGCGATGCAGCTCAATAACCGATTAGCCGCTGTCCACATTACGCTGGGACAGATCCGAGCGACTCAGGGCGAGCAGGCGCTGGCCACAAAGGAATTGATGGAGGCGCTCAAGCTCGAACCGGCGAATGCGACCGCGTTTCGCGAGTTGGGCAATGTGTATGCGAACATGCGGCGAGACAACGAAGCCGAAGCAACCTTTCAACGGGCGATCTCGATGCGGCCGGGCGACGCTTCCATTCACAATTATTTGGGCGTCTTGTATTTTAATCGGGAACGGCTGGCGGATGCCGAGCTTAGCTTCCGCCGCGCTATCGAGCTCACCCCCGACAATTACCAGGTCCATAACAACCTGGGCTCGGTGTATCTCCGGACCGGGCGCTTTACCGAAGCCGTCGATCAGTTCCAGAAATCTGTTGGGATTGAGCCCAATGCGCGGGGCTACACTAATCTGGGCGCAGCGTTCTATTATCTGGAGCGCTACGCGGAGGCAGTGCTGCCGTACCAACGGGCAGTTGAGCTGGCTCCAAAGAACTCCAGCTACTGGGGCAATCTGGCGGATGCGTACCGCTGGGCACCCGCTCTGGCTGATCAGGCCACGTCAGCTTTCCGGCGCGCCATCGAACTGTTGAATGATGAGATCCGAATCGATCCGCGAAGCGCGGCATTGCACGCACGACTCGCAATGTATTCAGTTTCTGTCGGCGAGCGGAACCGAGCGCTGGCAGAGATCGCGCAGGCGTTGCGGCTGGAACCATCCTCGGCGTACGTTCAGTATCGTGCCGCGCTGGTTTACGAGCAAGTGGGCGATCGCAACAGCGCCCTGAAGGCGCTGGAACTGGCGCTCAAAGCCAAGCAGCCGATGGCCGATATTCTGGCGGCACCGCCGTTGAGACAGCTTCGTAAAGATCCGCGTTTTGCCCGCATGGCCAGTCCACAGCCTTAATGGCTGGCTCTCGATCAACCAGTAGTTGCAACCCGACGGAGGAGAATACGATGCCCATTCAGATCAATATCAGAGTCCGGCGCCTCAACGCCGGACCGACCGGTCCCGACGATCCGGAAGACGGAACTTTCGAAGAGCCATTTCCAAAGGTAAGAGTCAAAAAGGGAAAGGAAGTTAGATGGAAGAAAGGCGGAATCATCGAAGCATTCAAGGTGACGTTTCAAGACTCGTCACCATTCGAAACAGAAGACGGCGACCCAGTGTTTGAAATCACCGACGAGGAGCCGCGTACCGCCTGCGTAGCCGGGACCTTCCACTATTCGGTGATTGCCACCGACGGCACGCACATCTGGGATATTTCCGCCTGTCCGGAGATCGGTGTGGATCTTTGATGCTCTCGCGGTGACCGAGTGCAGAGCCCGCGTTTGTGCGTCCTGAGCAGTCCGCGGCCTTCACCGATTGCCTCAATATCAACCAGTAGACCGAGTAGACCAAAGAACGGAGACTCGAATGCCAAATATCGCGATCCAGATCCATGTCCTGCCCGCTGACGCCGCAGAGGGAAGAGGAGGAACGTTCCTGGGCCCTCCGCCTTTAGTGCGAATCAGTAAGAGCGGTGGTGATACCGTAACATTTAAGGTGACCCCGGCCAATTTCACATTCCAAATTGCTTTTTCGGGTTTCTCGCCGCTCAACAATACCGCCCCGATCACGGACACGTACCCCGGTCCGTTCAGCCCGATCGTCACCGGCCAGTATCACTATCAAGTATCGGTTACCGACCCAGCGACCGGAAACCGCTGGTTGCTCGCAAACTGTCCAGAGATTGGTGTCGATCTTTGACAGCTTCACCGTGATGGCACTGGTCGCCTGAATGCGCCGGCTCCGCCCGAATCGTATACTAGATGACACTCTACATGGGTGCTGTCCTGGTAGGGATGGACGGTCCGCCGAAAGGGCGGCTGGTTCCGCTCGGCGAGTCCGAAGTGTCGGTGGGCCGCGACCAGGCCAACGCCGTCGCCATTGACGATTTGGCCGCGTCGCGCCACCACTGCGTTATCCGTGCGGCCGGCGAACGGTTTCAGCTCACCGACCTGGAGAGCCGCAACGGCACCTTTGTGAACGGGGTGCCGGTGCGGCAGCGGCTGCTGGAGCACAACGACCAGATCCGCGTCGGTGGTTCGCTGTTTCTATTTCTGCGCGACGCGCCCGCCGAGAATCCCGCCAGGAGCGTCGAGCTGGATGGCGCGCTCGTCACACGCTCCACCGCGCTGCTCGGCAGCGGCCACTCCATTTACCTCAACCCGGAGAGGCTTGCGAAATCGCTGCCTTCCTCCGAGCGCACAGTCCATGGGGTCCAGGTTTTGCTCCGCATTAGCCAGGCGCTGCAAGGCGCGCGGACCCTGGAAGAGCTTGAGCGCCAGTTGCTCGAGCTGCTGTTTGAAGCGGCGCCCGCCGAGCAGGGCGCGATCCTGCTGGCCCCGGCGGGCGGCGGGGATTTCGACTCTACGTTTACCTGGCACCGCGCCGGACGCGCTGCGTCCATCCAGATAAGCCCGGCCATCTCGGGCCAAGTGATGAGCGAGGGCTTGACTCTGCTGGGAGAGATGGAAGGCGAAGGGAAAGGAGCCCGGCGCTGGGTCCTCGCCGCGCCTCTGATGTGCTTCGAGCGTATCGAAGGCATTCTATACCTCGAGACCCGCGGAGCGGCGACGCGCTTCGATGAGCAGCATCAGGAACTGGTGTCCGCTGTGGGCGCGATCGCCGGCGTCGCCATCCGAAACCTGCTCCGCGCGGAGAGTCTGCAAACCGAAAACCAGAGACTGCAGGCCGAAATCCGGATCGAGCATGACATGGTGGGGGAAAGCGATGCCATGCGGGCGATCCACCAATTCATTAGGCGCGTCGCGGGGACCGATTCGACGGTCTTGATCGACGGGGAAAGCGGCACCGGGAAGGAATTGGTGGCGCGGGCCTTACATCTCAACAGCCCGCGCGCCAGCGGGCCGTATATCGCCATCAATTGCGCCGCCCTGACCGAGTCGCTGCTCGAGGATGAGTTATTCGGGCATGAGCGCGGCGCGTTTACGGGAGCGGTCGGTCTCAAGAAGGGCAAATTCGAAGTGGCTCATGGCGGAACCCTGTTTCTCGATGAGGTCGGTGAGCTGGCCCCTTCGCTTCAAGCCAAGCTGCTGCGCGTATTGCAGCAGCGCGAATTCGAGCGCGTGGGTGGTACACGCTCCATCCAGGTAGACGTGCGAGTCCTCGCCGCCACCAACCGTGATCTGGGTACGGCGGTCCGCACGGGCGCCTTCCGCCAGGACCTGTATTTCCGCCTCAATGTGATCCCCGTTACGATGCCGCCATTACGTGGCCGGCGCGAGGACATCCCTCTGCTGGCCGCTTACTTCGTCGAACGGTCTAGCCAGCGAGTAAAACGCAAGGTGATGGGTATCTCCGACAAGGCGCGCGCCCTCCTGGTCCGCTACGATTGGCCGGGCAACGTGCGGGAGCTCGAGAACGCCATGGAGCGCGCCGTGGTGCTGGGAGTTTCCAATACGATCCTGCCCGAGGACCTGCCGGAGCCCGTGCTCGAGTCGGCCTCCGCGTCGGTGCCGACCGCCGCAGTCCCTAACAGTTACCATGAGGCCGTTCTCGAAGCCAAGCGGCGGGTGGTCCGCGATGCACTCGATCGAACCGCGGGAGTATACACGGAAGCCGCCAAGCTGCTCGACATCCACCCCAATTATCTGCACCGGCTGGTCAACAGCCTGGGGTTGCGGTCATCAGGTGGCGCAGCCTGACGTCTCTCACCTTTGCGCGAGCGGCTATCCGTTCCGTTAGTCTCCCGCTTTGGCGTGCTGTCCTCAATTGCTTGATGATGCGGTGCCGTACCGTGGCCCGCGGATTGCCTGTCTCACAGCGCAGACATTCCGGGGAATCCGGAATCAAGCAGAATCGGAGGTCCACATGATGAAAGCAATCGGTATTTTGGCGACGTTGAGTCTGGCTGCCGTTTCCCTGACGGCGCAGTCCAAGCCGCTCAAGGTGAGCGTTCCATTCAATTTCGTGGCCGGCGGCAAGACGCTACCGGCGGGCGAGTACCGGGTCCAAACGGATCGGCCCAACCTGGTGTTGATTCAGAGTATGGATTCCAAATCCAATATGAATCTGCTCACACATTCGGCCCAAAACACTCAGATGAGTGGTGTGGGCGCCCTGAAGTTCAACCGGTACGGGGATCGGTATTTCCTGTCCGAGATCTGGACCGGCAGTGACGTGGGTCAGGAATTGCCCAAGTCGCGTGCGGAGAAGGAGCAGATCGCGGGAGCTCCTACGCATCGGGGTACCGTGACACTGGCCGCGGGACGCTAAACCCGTGAAGTATTGACTCGTGCACGGCAGCACGGGTCCCGACAACCGGGGCCCGTGCTGCCGATTTTTGTATATTCAACGGCAACCGGACTGGAGGCGGGCAACGTCTTGGCTGCTGCTCGAGTTGAGCGCGCAGAGGTAATATCTGCGCGGCCAGCGGGATAGCAACATCGATTTTAGAAGCACACCTCTTGAATAGCGGCGCGCAGCGCGGTTTCGATATCATGACAATAGTGCGGGATTCTTTGTACACCCCGCCCGTTCCGCTTTCCAAGTTGTCTGAGATCGAATTGGTGCTGGGCGAGGCGATCCGCGGTAAATCGGAAGTGCTGCGCCTCTCGCTTGCCTGCTTGCTGGCTCGCGGGCATCTGCTGATTGAGGACGTCCCCGGCGTCGGGAAAACCACGTTG
>Ga0210409_10005615_pt1 | contig 13169 bp, 12 predicted proteins | sample IncBWH17MmetaG_FD_161649 | JGI IMG/M metagenome (GOLD analysis project Ga0210409, IMG submission 161649) | Forest soil microbial communities from Barre Woods Harvard Forest LTER site, Petersham, Massachusetts, United States - Inc-BW-H-17-M | ecosystem: Environmental > Terrestrial > Soil >...
TTCGACCTGGATGAAGCCGAGGAACTCTTCACAAGCTGCGGTGTGGTGGCGAAGAACACCAACCGCTACAAAGTGGTCAATGAGGAATCCCGCGACCATCCCGACATTTTGGTGTGCCGTCACTTGCGGAAGACTTGGCCAGAGTTCTGGCAGAGATTTCGCCGCTTCGGATGATCGTGAAAGGGCGAGAAGCTCATTTCCGAGCAGAGCGGCGAGGGCGCTTGGGTCTTGCCGGTGTCCCCTTGGCCTTGCTGCCTTGAGCGGGCTTCCAGAGATGGGACCGCAGGTGGACGCGGGATTCGACGATCTGGACGCCTTCGGATTCCAGGAGCTTTTTTTGCAAAGAGGCGTAGGGTTCGCGGATCAGGATTTTGCCGCGTTCGCCCACCACGCGATGCCAAGGAATGCCTTTTCCGGAGGGCGTCGCAGCCATGGCTCGCCCGGCGCTGCGCGCTCCACCCGGGAGGCGCAGAATCTTAGCCAGCGCCCCATACGATAGAACCCTTCCGCGGGGAATTTGTTTCACCACACGATAGACGCTATCCCAGGACATTTTGTTGACACTCGTTTCTATGTTGAAACAGCATCCTACTAAATTGCCGAGCTGTTTGCTCAGAGGCAACGACAAAAGGGGCGCTCACGTGTTTGATACTTTGAGGTCGGAAGCGTGCCATGGTTGGGGAGCAAACGAAGTACAGCAAAAGGCAGGAAGCGATACAGGAAGCATATTTCGTTGGAAAGCATCTAAGGAAGAGTAGGGGAAAGCGGCAGTTTATCGATGCGCGAAACAAATGGAACAGAGCAAGAAATGTGATAGAGCGAGGCGATTTTGTTCGCGTATCTTCTAGGGCAGTTGCGAATCCCGGGAAAGGAAAAGCAATGCGCGCCTCGCTGCGGAAACAGATCGGCGGTAGGGTTAACGCTTTAGAATCAATTTCGCGCGGCAGTATGAAACGGGCATTGAATGCTGTAGTGGAAGTGAAGTACACTACAGACAAGTTGGAAGTTATAGGGTGAGTTCGATGGCATTCGTTCGCCGCAAAGGAAATGCGTTCTACCTGGTGCACAACGTGCGCCGCGGCGGCAAGGTGCGTCAACTGCATCTGGCGCGACTGGGTGATCGCGCGCGAATTACGGAGCGGGTGGTAAAAGAGGTTTCGAAGAAGCATCCCTTCGTGGAGCTGAATTGGCGGGCATTGCGTGAACAGATAAACAACCATCTGGATCTCGCCGATCCCGATTCGCCGACGGTCCAGAAACTGGTTGCAGCTTTGCGAGCCTTGAATCTTGATCTTGCGGACCTGTTTCCGCCGATACTCCGAATTTCTGAATCGCCCGCAGTGGCGCGAGAGCTGATGATGCAGTTGCGGCTCCTGCAGTCCACGCTCCAGGTCAAGCTGGCCCAGTTTGACCACGGACGCGGTCGATTTGGTTCAGCGTCACCGCAGTTGCGGAGGCGCTAAGGAGGCGGCCATGGGAGAACATATACTGCCACTCGATCCGAACCAGCGCAGTACCGACACTCTGGAATTTCAGACGTCGCTGCGGGCGAAGATCGTCGGCCAGGATGAAGGCGTGCAAGCGCTGGTCGACCTCTATCAGGTATTTTGCGCCGGCCTGAATTCACCGGGACGTCCGGTGGGGAATTTGCTCTTTTTGGGTCCTACCGGTTCCGGCAAAACGCGCATTGTGGAAGCCGCCGCGGAGATCCTATTTGGCGATGCCCGCTCTTTGATCAAGGTAGACTGCGCGGAATTCCAGCATTCCCACGAAATCGCCAAGTTGATTGGCTCACCTCCGGGATATTTGGGGCATCGCGAGACGCATCCGCTGATCACACAAGAGGAACTGGCCAAGAGTCATACGGAAAAGCTGAAACTATCGTTTTTGCTGTTCGACGAAATTGAGAAGGCTTCCGACGCGCTGTGGCAATTGCTACTCGGAATCCTGGACAAAGCTACATTGACTTTGGGCGACAATCGCCGCGTCGATCTGTCGCAGACCGTGATTTTCCTCACTTCCAACCTGGGCGGTGGCGAAATTACCGAATTAATGCACGGCGGAATGGGCTTTGTGCAGCCCACCGATACCCCGGCCGCGGGCCTGGACCAAAAGGTCGAGCGAACCGCGGTGGAAGCTGCACGACGAAAATTTTCCCCGGAATTCATGAACCGGTTGGATAAAGTGGTCGTTTTCCATCCGCTCCGCCGCGAACAACTGGAAGAAGTGCTGGACATCGAATTAGGACAAGTGCAGCAGCGCGTGTTGGAGACCGCCAAGGGGCAGTTTCTGTTTCGGGTAACTGCTGCGGGGCGCGATTTCCTGCTGAAAGAGGGCACCGACCAACGGTATGGCGCGCGGCACCTGAAGCGAGCGATTGAGCGTCACGTGGTCTATCCGCTGGCCAACCTGCTGGCTACCGAGCAAGTGCATCTGGGCGACTTGGTCTGCATCGATTGGGACCGGGAGCACATGCGGCTTACGTTTATCCGCGAGGGCGAAGGCGCTTTGGTGCAAAATCAGTCGTCGGATAAAGGGCAAGTTGGCGCCGGGGCCGAAATGAAGGACGGCCGCAAAGCCGAGATTCCGGCGGAAGCCGTGGCGGAAGGGAAGAAACCTCGGACCGCGCCTGCCGCCGCCGCGCCTGCCGCTGCGCCCCAAGCGCGAAAGAAGCCAGAACGCTGAAAAATTTACACTTAAAATCACTTGAGGGGCGGCAGGTAAACACTCTGTCGCCCCTTTTCGTCGTACGGCTGTTGACACAAACTGTTTCAGCTCTCTCAATTTTTGCAGCATTGAAACGTTGTCTCAACGCATGAGACAAATTGCGGAATCCTGAAATCGGTATGTCCATGAATTTGCACGGGTTTCGCACGAATGACTACCCCATGAAAGTGGCACGCCCCATGCAACGTTTCAAGCTTGCGACTTCGCGAGACGCGTTTGCGTTCAGAAAAGCTGGGCGCAACTGAGGTAGATCCTATGAAAGCTGCCGTCCGACACCAACTGGACCCCACCATCCGGAGCACCGATACCCGGGACTTCCAAGGGGCGCTACGGGCGAAGATCGTCGGGCAAGAAGAGGGTGTGCAGGCGCTGGTCGACCTGTACCAGGTCTTCTGTGCTGGTTTGAACTCACCCGGCCGGCCGGTGGGAAATTTGCTGTTTCTGGGGCCGACGGGTTCGGGCAAGACTCGGATTGTCGAAGCCGCGGCGGAGATCCTGTTTCAGGACGCGCGCGCGGTCATAAAAGTAGATTGCGCGGAATTCCAGCATTCCCATGAGATTGCGAAGCTAATCGGCTCGCCGCCAGGCTATTTGGGACATCGCGAAACTCATCCGCTGATTACCCAGGAAGAGCTCTCGAAGAGCCACACGGAAAAGCTCAAGCTTTCCTTCCTGCTGTTCGACGAAATCGAGAAAGCCTCAGACGCCCTGTGGCAGTTGCTTCTGGGCATGCTGGATAAGGCTACGTTAACCTTGGGCGACAACCGCCGCGTGGACTTGTCGCAAACCGTGATTTTCCTGACCTCGAACTTGGGCGGCGGTGAAATCACGGAATTGATGAACGGTGGCATGGGGTTTGTGCAGCCAAAGGATCTGCCCGCTTCTGGTCTGGATCAGAAGGTGGAGCGGACCGCTGTAGAAGCGGCGCGCCGCAAGTTTTCTCCCGAATTCATGAACCGCTTGGATAAAGTGGTCTGTTTTCATCCACTTAAGCGGGAACAATTGCAGGAAGTCCTGGATATCGAATTAGGACAAGTGCAGCAGCGCGTCCTGGAAACAGCCAAGGGCCAATTCCTGTTTCGCGTAACCGTTCCGGGCAAAGAGTTCTTGCTGCAAGAGGGCACCGACCAGAGATATGGCGCCCGCCACCTTAAGCGGGCCATCGAGCGGCACGTTGTGTATCCTCTGGCGAATCTGCTGGCTACAGAGCAAATACATCTCGGCGATCTGGTTTGCATCGATTGGGATCACGATCAGGATCGTCTGACCTTCATTCGCGAGGGTGAGAATTTGGCGATGCCGGCACGGCGGTTGGAGCCAGCGGCCCCGGTGCGGCTGGCCAAGGCGCACAGCGGAAAGAGTGTGGACGCCCCGGCTTCAAACACTGCGGCGGAGCCCAGCCCGCGGATAGCGCGCTAAAGCCTAACCCCAATAATTCGAGCAAGTAGGGCCCGAGCGCCATCGCACTCGGGCTTTTTCTTTTGGCTTCCGGGCAGTGTAAAGTAATCCTGGAGCATAGATTTTTCATCCTAGCCTGTAGCCGGAGCAACGGATGCGCGTTTGGGTACGGCAAGAACAATCGAGGTGGCGGTGGCGTTTGCCCGGTCGAGTCGTTGCTGTATTGGCGCTCGCGTTCGCACCCGGAGCTTCAGCGCAGCGTAGCACCTTGAAACCACCCTGGAACGCAGTTTCACCGGCAAGAGATATCCAATTAGGGAAGCAAAACGCCGAGATTCTGGAAAAGAAGCTTCCGCTTTGCAACGATCCCAAGGTTGATGCCTACCTTACCAAGCTAGGTTTACGATTGGCCGCCAAGCTGCCGACCCGAGGCGTGGAATACCCCTGGGAATTTCATTGTGTGAACAGCAAGGAAATCAATGCGTTCGCGCTACCTGGCGGATACGTGTTCGTCAATCGCGGGGCCATCGAGGTCGCAGACAATGAGGCGCAGCTTGCCGCGGTGATGGGACATGAATTGTCGCACGTGGCACTGCGACATGGGACGGCGCAATTGTCCAAAGCGCAACTAATGCAAAGCGCGGCCCAGATATTCGGTGGGATTTTCGGTGGCAGCACCGGTGGGGCGCTGCTGACCCAAGGTGTGGCCCTCGGCGCGGGCAGCGTGCTGCTGCACTATTCGCGGTCGGATGAGACGCAGGCGGATGTGCTGGGCACGCAGGCGTTGTACGACACCGGATATGATCCGCGGGCCATGGCACAATTTTTCGAGAAGCTGGAAGCGGAGACGAAAGGCAAGAATCCGCCACAGTTTCTGTCGGACCACCCCAATCCGGGGAATCGCGTGGAGCGTGTAGATGAAGAGGTGGACAAGCTGGGCGGTGTGCCCGCCAATGCGAAGAGAGACTCCGCCGAGTTCGAGGCCATCAAGCGGGAAGTGTTGGCGCTGCCGGTAGTCAAGATGCCGCCAGGGGTGAGCGCGGCTCCGGCGCTGCCTTCTGGCAATTATGTCGAATACCGCGGGGCTGGCTACGCGCTGAGGATTCCAGACAATTGGCACAAGTACGAGGATAAAAGAAGTGTGACCTTTGCGCCGGACGGAGGGATCTTGCCAAAAGGCGGGCTCGTATACGGCGTGATTGTCAGCGTCAACCCGGTGCAGGCAGACGCTACCGATCGCCCGCTAGAGAACGCCACGCAGGCGCTGATCCAGGAATTGGCTAGAACCAATTCCGGGTTGAAAGTGACCCGGGAGCCAGAGCGGGTGCAGCTCAATGGGCAGCCCGCACTTTCGACATACTTGACCAATGATTCGCCGGTCGGCGGCCCGGAAAGCGATTGGCTGGTTACCGTGCTGCGACCGCAAGGTCTGGTTTCTTTCCTGTGCGTGACGCCGAAGGCGGCTTTTCCGGAATACGAGAGGACGTTTACGGCGATTCTGGATAGCGTGCGGTTAACAGAATAGCCGGTCCGGAGAAGCCGCTCTTGCGCTGGAAAAAAGAACGGCGGCCCCGAAGGGAGCCGCCGCTGTAGGTAACATCCGATCGAAGTCTTTCAGATCGCACTTAGTTGTCGTTGTGGTCGCCAGCGCCGAAGAGCTCCGGCAGGACTGGTGTCCCTTCCAGCCTAACGGCGTCCAGGGCTTGTGGATCCAGGCCTAGGAGTTTCAGGATCGTGGGAGCCACTTGAGCGGTTTCCACAAAGCTGTGGATGGTGCGGGCCTTGAGGTCGGGATTGGATACCAACAACATCACGTTAGTATCATCCCATGCGTAGCCGCCGTGTTCGGCTTGCTTCTTTAGGTTTCCGGTATAGACCACGCCGACGTTTGGAATCACTACGATGTCGGGAGTACGCGGGTCGCCCCCTTCCCGAAGCTTGCAGCAGGGGCCGGGGTTCTCCGGCACGCCCGGCGGGTTAAAGAGCGTGTTCAGTGAGGCGCCATAGTAGATCTGGCCCAATCCGATCGCGATGGCGGCGTTCTCCAGAGCCGTTACCGCATCCGCCGTGCGGTTTGAATTTGCCAGCCAGATCTGAGAGATGTCGTCCTCGGCCAGCCCGAGGCCGTTATTGGGATCGTTGTAGACTGCCGGGAGAAGATTTCCGATGATCCCAGACGGCGGCGTGCCGTTGTTGCCGGACTTGCCCGGAATGGGGAAGAAGCGGTTCGGATCGATCGGTGACTGTCCGTGTTTTGCAGTGATGATGATGGTAGTCGAATCGAAGAGGCCTTCCTGTTTGAGCGCAGCCACCATCTGTCCGATCGCTGCATCCACGTACTGGATTTCGGCCAGCATTTTGGGTCTGGGGGTACCCTGAGCATCCTCATAACCTCCAGTGTTTGCGTCCGTTCTGACCGCGGAAGCGGGTTCAATCAACTTCTGTCCAACACTCACCGCCTGGAAGTTCATGCCGAAGATGACCGGGACTGGAGCCTTGCTGGCACCGAGGTGCGTCCTTCCGTGGATCTGGTTCACCACCGCGTTGACCTTCAGTTGGTCGTTGCATTTGATGGCATTGAAATCGGTCGTCCAGTCACCGCCATTGGGAACAAGCGTGCCGCAGTCAAAACTGGCTTCGGGGCTGTGGGCTGCCGTCTTAATCCCGGGCAGCACAATCTGAAGAGAGTTGACCTCAGGTGAATAGTAATCATCCACGTTGCTGGGTTGGTCGGTTCCGGTGGGGCCCGAAACTGAGGCGTACGCAGCGTGCTTGTCGGACCAAGCTGTGTAGCCGCGCGCGGCGTGGATCACGCCAAAAATGGTGTTGGTGCGAACGTAGTTCCAGGAGTAGATGGGTTTGCAGTTGTTGAACGGATCGCGCACCAGCCTGTCGGGATTAATGGATTTAACGCCACCGTCGATGGTGGAGTATCCGGCGAACCCGCCGTTGAGCTTATTCTGGTCGATTTCGTTGCCTTCCTCATATTCGGTCTGCGTTCCGTTAATGACGTTCAAATTGCAGGCTCCGCCCGGCAGTCCGTTGCCGGTAGCAATCTTCGGTGGTGCCAGAACGCGATCATAGGCAACGTCGTAGAACGCGCCTACCGTTCGGGGGCTCCCGCCGGAGACGAGTGCCATGAGGCCGGGAAAGGAGTCGGACGGCCTGGATGTGGTCGTGCGCGTGTAGTTCACTCCGGTCCGGCCGAGAGCGGCCAGATGTGGACAAGTCTTCGATGCCACGCAGTTTTCATAATCAACTGCATGCATGCCATCGATGCTGATCAGCAAAATGTGGCGAACGCCGTTGCGGTTGTCGATGTGGCCGTGCTCTTGTGCGAGTAGATTCGGGGCGGAAGGCACCGCCAGCAAAGCGGTGGCAGCTGCCGCCAGAAACTTCTGCTTTATCATGCAAACTCCTCCTTGAGTCTAAGTGAGCCCAGCAGCGTGTCTATGTGGACGGAAAAAACTTCGCGGACAACATGATTCCCCGGAGATGGCGGGGCTGCGGATTTCCGGCCTGAGAACGAACTGCAGGCGGGTGAGAGTAGTGCGGCGAACGTTACAGGATGGAGAACGGGGCGTGGTGTTCCTGTAAAAGCGGAGCGTGGAGTAGAAGGACGACTAGGTCTTGGCGACTAGATCTTCCTTGTGGAGCTGTTTGCTTTATTCGATGGCTGACGGAGAATTGTTCGCGAGTGAGAATCAGGCCGTAGGAATCACCGGCGTGGGCTCGAGGTGTTTGTGCTTTTTGTGCCCGGCTGCTTCTGGCTGAGCTTCTTGGCGCGCGGGATCCCAACGCAGAATTGGCTTCCGCGCGGCGCCGACTTCGTCAAGCCGACGGACACGAGTCGAGTGCGGCGCGGTCTTCACCAACTCGGGATTTGTGGCGGCTTCTTCGGCAATCGAGCGCATGGCGTCGATGAATAGGTCGCACTCTTCCTTGGATTCGGATTCGGTAGGTTCGATCATCAGCGCGCCGGGAACGATCAGCGGGAACGCGGTCGTATAGGGATGGAAGCCGTAGTCGATCAGGCGTTTGGCGATGTCCATGGTGCTGACACCATTTTTTTTCTGATGCGCGTCGCTGAAGACAACTTCGTGCATGGAGGGCAGGGAATAAGGCAGATCGAAAACGCCTTCGAGATGTTTCCGGATGTAGTTGGCGTTTAGCACCGCGTCTTCCGTGGCCTGCCGGATGCCTGGCCCGTACGCCAGGATATAAGCGAGTGCGCGCACCAACACTCCGAAATTTCCGGAGAATGCTTTTACGCGGCCGATGGAATCAGGCCGCACGGATTCCAGGGCCAGGCGTCCGCCTTCTTTTTCGACGAGGATGGGGACAGGGCGGAAGGGCTCGAGGATTTTCTTCATCGCCACCGGTCCAGCGCCCGGACCGCCGCCACCATGCGGAGTCGAGAACGTCTTGTGCAGATTCAGGTGCATTACGTCGACGCCAAAATCGCCCGGCCGCGTAACTCCGGCCAGCGCGTTCATGTTGGCGCCGTCCATATATAGCAATGCGCCTTTGGCGTGCAGGATCTGCGCGATCTCCGGAATGCGCTGCTCGAAGATGCCGAGCGTGGAGGGATTAGTGATCATCAGCGCGGCCACATCAGGCGTGACCAGTTCGCGCAGTTTGTCCACGTCAATCTGGCCGTGCGATTCCGACTTGATGTTCTCCACTTCGTAGCCGGCGATGACGGCAGTGGCCGGATTGGTGCCATGCGCGGAATCCGGGATCAACACTTTCTTTCGTGGATTTCCTTGCTTCTGAAGGTACGCGCGGATCAGCAGCAGGCCCGTCAGCTCGCCTTGCGCCCCAGCGGCGGGTTGCAAAGTGATCGTGTCCATTCCCGTGATTTCGAGCAGGCACTGTTCGAGCAGGCGCAGGATTTTCAGGCATCCCTGCGAAAGCTCCTGCGGCTGGTACGGATGCTCGGTGGCGATGCCGTCGAGGCGCGCTACGAATTCATTCACCCGTGGGTTGTACTTCATGGTGCAGGAGCCGAGCGGATACATTCCGAGGTCGATCGCGTAGTTCCATGTCGAGAGGCGCGTGAAGTGACGAATGACTTCAATCTCGCTGACTTCGGGAAATCCGCTGACGCCTTCTCGGCGATGATTTTCGCCGAGCGCCTCGGCAGGATCGATATTCGGGACGTCGAGCGGCGGCAATTCAAAGGCCCGCTTGCCAGGTGAAGACTTCTCAAAAATGAGTCCTTCAACCTGGTTGGTGTGGCGCGATGCTTTCTCGATTTTGCGATTCAAATCAGTCCTTGTGGAACAGCCCATCTTGGCTGTTCTGTGTTTTTATTTTCGGCGATCTCTAGACAGCTTCGCCAGCCCATTAGTGAGCACAGGCATGAGAGCCTGTGCTAAATGGGTTTTGCGAGCGCGCGTTTTAGAGCGCCGGCCAACTTTTCTATATCCGTACGCGTTGTCGTCTCGGTGACGCAGACCAGCGCTCGCTTGGTCAGTTCCGGGTATGCCGTTCCCAGCGCGACCGGACCAATGATTTTCTCGGCCAGCAGTTCCGCATTCACAATTTTTACGGAGCGCGGGAATTCGAGCGTGAATTCATTGAAAAATGGCGCATCAAACGCGCGCCGCACACCTGGAACCTTGGTGAGTTCGGCTAAAGCGAAGCGTGCTTTGGAGAGGTTTTGCTGAGCCATTTCGCGAAGGCCTTCCTTGCCAAGCAGCGTCAAGTGCACGGTTGCCGCGAGAGCGCAAAGCGCCTGATTGGTGCAAATGTTGGAAGTCGCCTTTTCGCGGCGGATGTGCTGCTCGCGCGTGGCTAGGGTGAGGACGAACCCGCGCCGGCCGTCCAAGTCGGTGGTCTGGCCCGCCAGTCGTCCCGGCATTTGACGAACAAATTTATCGCGCGAAGCGATCACGCCGACGAACGGGCCGCCATAACTGGGCGGCAATCCGAAGCTTTGCCCCTCCATGGCGACAATGTCTGCTTCCGCCGGAGGCCGCAAAGCACCAAGGGAGACTCCCTCGGTGATAGCGACCAACAGGAGAGCGCCAGCGGAGTGCGCGATGTCCGCGAGCCCGCGAACCGACTCCACACATCCGAAAAAGTTCGGCGATTGGACGACCACTGCGGCTACATCGTCGCGGATCGCGGACCGCACGGCTTGCTCATCCACCGTCCCGCTCTTGGAGAAGGGAAGCTCCTTGATTTGCAAGCCGGAATTTTTCGCGTAAGTCCGGAGAACGTCCCGGTACTCCGGATGCAAAGAATGGGCCACCAATACGCGGCGGCGCCCGGTGATGCGCTCGGCCATCAGCACCGCTTCGGTAGTCGCCGTCGAGCCGTCCCACATGGAAGCGTTGGCCACTTCCTGGCCGGTGAGCTGGCATATCAAGGTCTGAAACTCAAAGATGGCCTGCAGCGTGCCCTGTGAGATTTCCGCCTGGTAGGGGGTGTAAGAGGTAAGAAACTCACCGCGTTGGATAATCGCGTCGGTAACCACCGAGCGTAGATGATTGTAAACTCCGGCGCCTCGAAAACTGGTGTAGCCGCGGGAATTCTCAGCGGCGCGCTCGCCAAAATACTGAATGATTTCTGCCTCAGACAATGGCCCCGGAAGCTTTAACGCCTCGCGCAGCCGGTATCGCTCGGGAATGCTGGAGAAGAGTTGATCGATGGAATCGGCGCCTATGGCCGAAAGCATTTCCTCGCGCTCTGCCGGGCTTTTGGGCAGATAGCGCATCAGGCGGAGGCTTCCTTGCCCTTGTCGGCGATGAATGCCTCGTAGGCGGCGGCATCCATCAGGGATTTCACTTCCGCAGGATTTGCCAGCCGCACTTTGATAAGCCAAGCGCCGTTGTGCGGATCCGTATTAATTTTTTCCGGCGTATTATGAAGGTCCCCGTTGACCTCCGTCACCTCTCCGGACACCGGAGCATAAATCTCGCTGACCGCCTTCACCGATTCGACGGTGCCAAAAGATTTGCCGGCTGTCACCTTTGTTCCGGGCTTCGGTAGCTCTACGAAAACAACATCGCCCAGTTCATGTTGCGCATAATCCGTGATACCGATGGTGGCCACGTCACCTTTGGCGTCCACCCATTCATGCTGATTCGTGTAGCGATAATTTGCCGGATACGCCATGTGTTTGCTCCTTTGCGATTCCCGGCTCGCCGGGCGTCGAACTGCCGATGCTTAGACCGTTTTGGCCGTAGAAGAAGCCACGGCGTGCGGCGCGGCCTTTCGCGCTCGCTTGTAAAATGGAGTTGGAACCACCTGGGCTTTCGCTTTTTGGCTGCGAATTTCCACGTACACCGGCGTGCCAACTGCAGACATTGCGGGCGGAACATAAGCCAATGCGATATTTTTCCCCAGCGTCGGCGAAGGCGAGCCGCTAGTCACCACGCCGATCGTCTCGCCCTTCTCGTTGCAGCAGCAATACCCATCGCGGGCAATCCCGCGCTCCACCATTTCCAGGCCAACTAGCGTTCGCGTCAGTCCCGCGGACTTCGCGCGCTCCAAAGCCGTGCGGCCAATGAAGTCGCCTTTTTCCATCTTACAGTAGCGGTCCAGCCCCGCTTCCCAGACATTAATCTTGTCGCTGATCTCGTGCTCATAGAGCGCCATCTTGGCTTCCAGCCGCAGCGTATTCCTTGCTCCTAGGCCGCACGGAAGTATGCCAAACTCGCGCCCAGCTTCCATCACTTTGGCCCACACTTCTTCGCTGGTGGCTCGATCCGAGGGCACATAAATCTCGAAACCGTCTTCACCGGTGTAGCCGGTCCGCGCAATCAAAGTATTTTTCAGGCCGCAGACAGTGCAATGGATAAACCAATAATTCTTGATCGGCGCGAGATCGGCATCGGTAAGTTTTTGCAGCACGTCCACCGCGCGCGGCCCCTGAATGGCCAACTGCGTGTAAGTGTCGCTGAGGTCTTCGACAACACAATCGAACGCCTTCGTATTCTGGCGCACCCAATCGACGTCTTTCTCGCGCGTTCCCGCGTTAATCACCAGCAGAAAATCATCTTCGCCCAACCGGTGCACAATGACGTCATCCACAAACGTGCCTTGCGGATAGAGCATCGCCGAATACTGCGCTTGGCCGACGGCCAGCCGTGAAGCATCGTTCATGCTGATATGCTGCACGGCCGCAAGCGCGCCTCCCGGTGCCCGTCCAGAGTGGATTCGGACGTCTCCCATGTGGCTGACATCGAAAAGGCCCACGCTGCCGCGTACGGCCTTGTGCTCGGCGACCAATCCTCCCGTCGATGGATACTCGACAGGCATGTCCCAGCCGCCAAAATTAACCATTCTTGCGCCCAAACGGCGGTGCAGCGCATTCAGCGGAGTCTTGCGAGTTTCAATGATTGTAGGCGAGTTGGCGGCTTCCATTCCGATGGCTCAGGGCAGAAATCGATACTAGCATGCACCTCCACACGCGTCAAAGAAACGGGCAGCAAGCGCGAAAAGGCGTTGCTTGGTGCAAAATCCAGCCGGTGGCCGAAGGTTCAGTAAGAAATTCGCCGCATCAAAGCAACGCGCGTCTTGCCGCGAGTCGCCATGCTCAGGTACAGTTTTCCTGGAGGCTCCCATGCCCGCACCCGTCGCTTGCGTGATGTGCGATATGCCGGAAGAGCGTTGCGCCTGCGAGAAATATTGCACCATCTGCAAAGGCCAGCACAACGTGCGCTTGGGGGCCGACGGTGTTTACTACTGCCCGGATTGCCGGGAAGCCTGCGACGTTCCGTTGGCGAACTCCCGTGGACGTTGAATCGAAATCCGTTCGCATGCAAATTGAGGCGGATCCGCGGTTCGCCGCGGCCGCTGGCGGAGCTGCGCGTTATTTTGCGGATGCCGCAGGCCTGGAACCACCGGCGATTGCGGGCTGGCAAACGGCTATCGTGGCGGCCTGCAAGGAAGCCTTTGCGCACTTAACGCTTGAGCATCCACGCCTCGATGTAAGTTTCACGCGCTTGGTGGACCGCCTGGAAGTAGCCCTGTCTCGCGAGGGGGAGACCGCGCCGGCGGTGGGGCTTGATTCGCTAACTGGATTGTCCCCG
>Ga0210409_10005616_pt1 | contig 13167 bp, 12 predicted proteins | sample IncBWH17MmetaG_FD_161649 | JGI IMG/M metagenome (GOLD analysis project Ga0210409, IMG submission 161649) | Forest soil microbial communities from Barre Woods Harvard Forest LTER site, Petersham, Massachusetts, United States - Inc-BW-H-17-M | ecosystem: Environmental > Terrestrial > Soil >...
GGACCTTGGAGCTGTTCACCAACCTCTTTGAACTGCTGGATCCCCGATGTCCTTGCGTCCTGCCGACCTACTCCCGCAGCACACTGCTTCGGGTCACGCTCCTGTTGGCGGGATTTTTTGTGGGCATTGGACACGCCACCGGTGAAAAGGAGGAGACCACGATCGCGGCTAACACGCTGGATCTGATCGAAGAGCCGCTGGATCAACGCTGGCTTCAACGCGTGCAACGATCGAGCAGCGCCCAGCCGCTGCTTGAACCGATTTACCGCCAGGCTCCCCTCTCTTCAGAATGCTGGCAACGGCTCCAGTCTCACCCGCAATTCAAAGCAGCTTAATCCTGCTTTTCGGCCATTTCGCCTTCGTCGGCGTCGCTCCCGGGCTGTGAGCCGTTATACTCGTGAAGCTTGTTTCGAAGGGTACGAATACTCACCCCGAGCAGCTTTGCGGCATGGGTGCGATTGCCTTTGCAGTGGTCAAGCGTGGCCAGGATGTGGCGTTTCTCAATTTCGGCAAGCGTCGGCGTGCCTCCATCCGCCGCAAACGACCCCATCTGAGCGGACGGAGCAAGCTGGGCCGCCGAACCGGTCGAGGCGGGAGCCGTCGCAGCCTTGGCCATGCCCAGGTGTTCGGGCTCGAGCACGCCACTTTCACCCGAAAGGATGACCGCTCGCTCGACGACGTTTTGCAATTCGCGCACGTTGCCGGGCCAATCGTGGCCGCACAGCACCTTAAGGGCGTCGTCCGAAAATCCGCGGACGTGGACGCCATGTTTGCGGCCGAACCGGCGCATAAACTCCTCAGCTAAATAAGCGACATCTTCACGACGCTGGCGCAAAGGCGGCACTTGAATGGGCACCACATTCAGACGAAAAAACAGGTCCTGCCGAAATTCCTTTTTTTCCACGCTGTGTTCCAGATTTCGATTGGTGGTCGCTATGACCCGCACATCGACCTTGATCGTCCGGTTGCCACCAACGCGCTCCAGTTCCCGCTCTTGGAGGACCCGGAGCAATTTGGCCTGCACCGTGGGCGAAATCTCGCTGATTTCATCCAGCAGAATCGTCCCTCCGTGCGCCAGTTCAAAGCGCCCTTCCCGCTTGTTTAGCGCGCCGGTGAAGGCACCCTTTTCGTGGCCGAAAAACTCGCTTTCAATCAGGTTCTCGGGGATGGCGGCGCAGTTCAGTTTGATAAAGGGAGCATTGGCTCGCGGGCTCTCGCGGTAGAGCGCCCGAGCGACCAGTTCTTTGCCCGTCCCGCTCTCGCCTTGAATCAGTACAGTGGCCTGGGTGCGGGCCACTTTGCGCACGAGCTGCCGCAACTCGTTCATCGAAGCGCCCTGGCCAAGCAATTCCTGGCCGGTCTCTTCGTTGTCGCGGCTCAGGTACTGATTGACCTTCAGGATCTGGGTAAATTCCTCGGCTTTGCGCAGGGTCACTTCAATCTGCTCGTTGGAGAACGGCTTGATCAGATAGTCGAAAGCGCCATTCTTCATGCATTCCACGGCCGATTCAACGCTCCCGAAGCCTGTGGTCACGACGGCCAAAGGCCTTTGCGGACGGGACTGAATAAGTTTGAGCAGGTCAGTGCCGTCGCCGTCGGGAAGGCGCACATCCAGGAAGATGACGTCGAAGTTGTCCTTGGCCAGGCAATCCTGGGCCGCGGCAATGGTCGAGACCGACGCCACATCATAGCGGCGGCGGCGCAGACAGTTTTCGAGATTTTTGCGGACAATTTGATCGTCTTCGAGGACGATCACTTTTTCTATGGGCATAGCTCAGCAACGAGAGTGGCGCCGATAGATATCCGCTACGCAATGGGACTGTTGCACGCCTCTTGAAGGCAAATGCTGCGCCGGCAAGAGGCCGTGCCGGAGGAGAGCTTGCTGGTTTTCGCGGTCCAGCAGCAGCACCTTCATGAGCAAAGTTTGCACGGATTGAAAAAGAGCCTTTACTTCTGAGCAGCCGGCGCGTTCAGCCGGACTGGCTTGCTGCCAACGATTACGCCACTTTCGCAGCGCCATTAAGGACTCTTCAAGCCGGGGCAGCAAGTTCTTTCTTTGCTGGTAGAACTCGAAAGAGGCGTAACCCGACTGGCGGGCAAGGGCTTGGTTTTCGCGGGCGGTCAGGCTCATCACCTCTTCGCAGAGAGCGAGGTGCGCGCGCAGGTCCTGGGCCAGGGCAACCTCAAAGGATCCGCTCATGGCGACCCCGTTTTTGCCGCGGAATTGTCGCTCTTGGCGGGCAAAACTTCACCGCCTTCAGGCCGAGCCGCCGCTTGAGTCTCCGCTTTGGCTTGCCACTGGACAAAGTCGGCGCGCCAGCGGGCCATTTCAAAGAGCACTTTGGTTCCGGCAGGCGCGTTAGTGCCCACGTCGGACTGCCGCTGCAGAATTGCCTGGTAGCTTTGAAGCGCCTTTTCGGGCTGGGCCAGGCGTTCGTAAGTCAGGCCAATCTGGTAGCCGACGGGCAACTGCCAGGCCGGCTGGGGGTCTAACTGTGCCAGCTCCAGGTAAATGCTCAGCGCCCGGACATAATCCCCTTCTCGATAAAGCTGGTTGCCAATCTCGTTGCCGGCTTGTTGCTGCCAATAGGCCCACAGCTCAGGGTGTTCTTTGGTTCGCTCCTTTTGTTCCTGGAGCAGCGCGAGCACCTGCTGCAGCGCTTCACCATTTCGGCTCAGCCTCTTGAGTGCCTGGGCCAGACGAAAGCGCACCTCCGGCTGCTCGGGGGCGTCCGGGTAATGGCTCAAAAAATCCTGACCTTCAGCCACGGTCTCGTCGCTCCGTTCCAGGGCGGAAAGAGAACGAATCAGCCGGTACTGCGCACTGGCTCTGTTCAGGGCCGGATTGGCTTGCTTGAGCAGACGGGAATAGAAATCAGCCGACTCGGTGTATTTGCCCAATTGGAAATGCGTCTCCGCGATCTCAGTTTGGGCCGCCAGCACAAGGCGCTGGTAATAATCCAGTTTGTCATTCTTGAGCACTAACGAGCTCGTCATGACGGCGTAGAATTTCGCCAACGCTAAATTGTTCAAGCCCATTTCGCGAAAGAGCTGGCCCTGGCGCAACATGATTTCCGGAATCAGAAAGTCGTTCGGCCAACGATTGAGGTATTGGGCATAGATTTGTTCGGCGCGCGGCAAGTCGCCGGCTTCCTTGGCCGTCATCGCCAACTCGAGCAATGCCTGCTGCTTTATGGCGTCAGGTGAGCTGTCCTCCAGCAGCTCGACCAGGAGCGGTTCAGCTTGCTGGGGCAGACGCATATGCCGGAAATGCCGCGCCAACTCCAATTGTGATTTGAGATGTTCATTCAAGTCCGCTGAGGACAGAGCTGCGGCGGGCATTGCGTTGGAAGCGTAAACCAACGAGGCGGGCCAATTGGTCGTGACGATTGGACCCGTTTTATCAGCGGCTGCTGGCGAGGCGGACGCTTGTGTGACGGGCGAAGCAACGGTGTTCTCTGCGCGCAGGCTCGGCGACACAGCAGCACACAAAAGCCAACAGCAAAGCAGCCTCAGGGCTCGGCGGGAGCCTCGCCCCACCAGGTGAGTCGAAGCAGCACACAAATGGCAACCGCAAAGCAGCCGCTGGCAGGTCATTGGGTTCGATAAATGGCCTCACTCGCTGGCAGCTTGGGAGTGGGCGGATTGAAAGGAAGATCGGGCCCGGCAGGGCCGTTGGTCGCTCCGCGAGTGAGGTTATCCAGGTTTGCTTTGAAATAGTCTGCCAACATCTGCGGGGTCAGGATAAGCAAGTTGCTTGCCGAAAGGAGGTTCCCATCCGTTCCCAGTTGGATTTGCCCAAGTGTCGGGGAGCCGGAAGCAAGGGTTTGCGGTGAAGGTATGGCAGAATTGTTGGTCTGTGCAGGCGGAGAACTGGACGTTAGGACAAGGTTCGTGCTGATGACTGGGACAGAATCGGTTACGGCGGCGGCGGAGTTTGTTGCCGAGGGGAGCGGATTGAGCCCAATCGGCCAGACGTAGCCCTTGGACGGTGGGGAGGCGAAGCGAAGCGGGGCGGGCCCGACGCACGCAAGATAGGACTCGGAGCTCCGCAAACACGGGAGCGGAATCGTCGCGAGCAGGAGTGTCAGGATGGCTTTTTCTGCGCCCATTTTGTTAAATATCGGCAAAAATTGCCCAAACTTAAGGCCTGCTTCTCACGAAAAGCTCACTTACTTCCCTCTTTGTGTTCTTTGCGTTCTCTGCGGTTAAGAACGATTTGTTTGTTCGTCCCCATTCGTGAAATTCGTGTCACCCTCTCTGAATAATTCGGGCTTAAGTAGTTGGTCCTGTCGCCGATATAAAGCTTGAGAATAGCCGTAGCTGAGCAATGCAGATCGTGGAGCCGCAAAGCCTAAAAAAACTGGATCCCAAGAGCATCCGGTCGCAGGTCGAGTCATGCCCCGCCCTGCCCTCGCTGGGAAGCATCAGCAAAGCTTTGCAAGGTTTGCTCCTTGCCGAGCAACGGTATTCAACGCAGATCTCCGAAGTCATCCGCCGCGATCCCAGCCTCACCGCTCGTCTGCTGCGCCTGGTGAATTCTGTTTACTACGGCTTGAGCACGCCTGTGAATAATATCGAGGAGGCTGTGTTCTATCTGGGGGTGCGCCAAATCCGTCAGCTGACGATGGTCACACCTATCATTGAGGATTTCCAACGCCTGACCCACCAATGCTCCTTTCCCTGGCGCGAGTTCTGGCAGCATTGCATCGGCACCGCCATCATCACGCGCGAAATCATGAGTTCGGTTCAGGCGCCGATGGATGAGTCCGACTACGTCGCCGGCCTGGTCCATGACGTGGGCAAGATCGTCATGGCGTGGTCATTCCCGGAGCACTTCGCTGAAATCCATCGCCAGGCCGCCGCCGGAACGCAGGATCTCGTTGATATCGAAAAGGAAGTGTTGGGGCTCGACCATGGCGAAGTAGGTGCCCTTTACCTGGAACATCATCGGCTGCCCTCAGTCATGATCGAATCCGCTCGCTTCCATCATCGTCCAGAGCAGGCCGAGCAAAACCGCGGCGTCGTGGCTTCGGTTCAGATCGCGGACTTATTGCTGCGCAACGCCAAGATCGGCTGCAGCGGCAATTTCGTAGAAGTTACCCAGGACCAATGCCTCGCCGCTTCGGGCTGGCATGTGCTGTTCCCCCAACCCGGCGCCGCCGAACACACTATCGCTCGCGCCTCCCTCAATCGCAGCCTCGAGCGCCTGCCCAGCGTCCTCGAAGGCCTGGTCTGAGCCATCGGTCGTCAGCTCCGTAAAGTCACTAACAGATCCTTGCTTTCCACCGTGTCGTTCAAGGCGACGTGGATCTCGTCGACCACACCATCCAGCGGCGCCGAAACGGTGGTTTGCATTTTCATGGCTTCGAGCATCAGCAACTTGTCGCCTTTGTTGACCTTGTGCCCAACGCTCACCGCTATGGAAGCAATTAGACCGGGGATGGGCGCGGGAACCTGTCTTGGGTTCTTGAGGTCGGCCTTGGGCCGGAGTTTGGCTTTGGGAGCGAGTTGCTTATCGGCGATGAAGGTTTCGCGGGTCATGCCGTTAAGCTCGACGGTGACCGTGCGGCGACCGTCCTTCTCGGGCTCGCTGACATTGACCATGCGAATGATGAGCGTCTTGCCCGGTTCAATCGTGACGCTGATTTCCTGCCGAGGCTGCAAACCGTAGAAAAACGCGGAGGTGGGCAGGACGCTGACATCGCTGTAGTCCTGCCGCTGTTTGTCGAAATTGGTGAACACCTCCGGATACATGAGGTATGAAAAGAGGTCGTCGTTGTTGATCGGCCGCTTGAATCTGTGCGAAAGTTCGGCGCGCAGTTTGTTCAGGTCGGCAGGCTCGAGCCTACCGTTGTCGGCCGGCAATTCTTTGCGCATGGCCAATTCGTAGCGGGCCTTTGCTTCCTTGAACTTCTTTTCTCCCAAAACAACTCTCCAGACCGGTTCAGGCCAGCCATCCGAGGGCCAGCCCAAGTCGCCCCTGAACATGCCAATCACGCTCTCCGGAAACGGGGTCGCGCCCGGCTCCAGATTAACCACGTCCTGCGGATGAATGCCTCGGCTGAACAAAAACAGGGCCATGTCGCCGACCACCTTGGATGAGGGCGTCACCTTGACAATATCGCCGAAAAGCTGGTTGACCTGCGCATAGAGCCGGGCGATTTCGGGCCATCGATGGGAGACGCCCATGCTGGCGGCTTGTTCCTTGAGATTGGTGTATTGGCCGCCGGGCATTTCGTGCAGGTAAACCTCGGCGCTGCCGGTCTTGGGCGCCAGGTCAAAGGGCGTGTAGAATTCGCGCACTCTTTCCCAGTAATCGGAGAATTCGTTGAGAGTATCCAGATCGAGGCGCGGATCGCGTGGAGTGTGTTGCAGGGCGGCAACGACCGAGTTGAGGTTGGGCTGGCTGGTGCTCCCGGACATCGAGGCGATGGCCAGATCGACCACATCGGCCCCCGCCTCCGCGGCGCGCAACACGCTGGCGGCGCTGGTGCCACTGGTGTCGTGGGTGTGAAAGTGCACCGGCAACCCGACCTCCTCTTTGAGCGCCTGCATGAGTTTGCGCGCGGCCAGCGGCCGGCACAGACCCGCCATGTCTTTGATGGCGAGAAAATGTGCTCCCATCTTCTCCAGTTCGCGAGCCAGTTTTACGTAGTACTTCAGAGAAAACTTGTCACGGCGTTCGTCCAGAATATTGCCGGTATAGCAAATGGCCGCCTCGCAGACCGCGTGGGTTTCCTGCACCGCTTCCATGGCGACCCGCAAATTCGGCAGGTAGTTGAGCGAGTCGAAGATGCGGAAGATATCCATGCCGCAGACAGCCGCGTGTTTGACAAAGCCGGCCACGACATTGCCGGGATAGTTGGAATAGCCGACCGCGTTGGAGCCGCGAAAGAGCATCTGGAAACAGATGTTGGGAATCGCCGCGCGGAGTTGGCGCAGCCGTTCCCATGGGTCCTCCGAGAGAAATCGCATGGCGCTGTCGAAAGTGGCGCCGCCCCACATTTCCAGGGAGAACAGGCCGGTTTCGAGCGCTCCGAGTCTGCGGGCCAATGGGCCGGCGCACGCCAGCATGTCATGCGTGCGCACCCGCGTCGCCATGAGAGATTGGTGGGCATCTCGAAACGTGGTGTCGGTGATCAGCAGCCGTTTCTGCTTCAGCGTCCACTCGGCGAACTTCTTAGCTCCTAATTCCAGAAGCAAGTCGCGCGTTCCCTTGGGCATGGGAACCTGACGATCCTGCGCGGGCACTTTGGCCGAGTCGAAAGGCTTAGGGGGCTTAAACCCTTTGGCATGGGGGTTCCCATTAACAATGACGTTGCCCAGGAAATTGAGCAGCTTTGTGGCGCGGTCGCGACGCGCCGTGAACGCGCACAGCTCGGGCGTATTGTCAACCAGGGTGGTCGTGGCCCGGCCCGCCGCGAAGGTGGGATGGTTGATGACGTTTTCCAGGAATTGAATGTTGGTTTTGAGACCGCGAATGCGGAACTCACGCAGAGCCCGGTCCATGCGATGGCGGGTCAGGTCCCAGGAATCGGCCGAGGCGACGACCTTGACCAGGAGCGAATCGTAAAAGGGCGTGATGACCGCGCCGGCGTAGCCCATACCGCCGTCCAGCCGAATGCCGAAACCCCCGGTCGAACGGTAAGCCAGGATCTTCCCGTAATCGGGCATGAACTTGTTCTCAGGGTCCTCGGTGGTCAGGCGGCATTGAATGGCGTATCCGTTCCGCGCGACCTTGTCTTGGGCCGGCATCCCCACTTGCGGGCTATGCAGCGGATAGCCTTGAGCAATGAGAATTTGCGCGCGCACCAGGTCCTGGCCAGTGATCACCTCCGTGACGGTGTGTTCCACCTGGATGCGTGGGTTCATCTCGATGAAGAACCACTCGTTTTTGTCCAAATCGTAAAGAAACTCGATCGTGCCGGCGTTGTCATAGCGGATCTCGCGCGCGATCCGCGCCGCCGCCTCGCACAGCTCGCTGACCACGCTTTGAGGAAGGCCGTAACTGGGGGCTACCTCCACTACTTTTTGGTGCCGGCGCTGCACCGAACAGTCGCGCTCATGCAGGTGGATCACGTTGCCATATTGATCCCCGACAATCTGCACTTCGATGTGTTTGGCGTGTGGAATGTACTTCTCCAGAAACACCGCTGGGTTGCCAAACGCCCGGTCCGCTTCGGTCTGCGCTTCGTCCACCAGCCGGGCCAGATCGGCCGGCTTGGGTACCACTCGCATGCCTCGCCCACCCCCGCCGAAAGCCGCTTTGATGATCAGCGGAAAACCAATTTGCCGCGCGATTTTCAGCGCCTCGTCACGGTCGCTGACCGCCTCCTCGGTTCCGGGCAAAATCGGAACTTGCAGGCGCTTGGCCAGCGTGCGCGCGGCGGTTTTGTCGCCCATCATTTCCAACAATTCCGGCCGGGGCCCGACAAAAATGATCCCGGCCTGGGAACACGCGCGAGCAAACGCCGCATTCTCGCTCAAAAACCCATACCCCGGGTGGATCGCCTCGACTCCGGTCTCTTTGGCGAGGGCCACGATGCCCTCAATGTCCAGGTAAGCGGCAACCGGACCTTTGCCTTGCCCAACTTGATAAGCTTCGTCAGCCTTGAATCGATGGATGCTGAAGCGATCTTCCTGGGCGTAAATCGCCACTGTGCGCATGCCCAAGTCAGTCGCCGCGCGAAAAATGCGAATGGCGATCTCCGACCGATTAGCGGCCATCAACTTGGTAAACGGTCGCGGCGCTTTCGAGTTGATCGATTCCCGAGTTTGTCCTGAACCCATAGTTAGGCGCCAATTATAGAGGAAGTTAGGAGAACTGCAAAATTGCAATTACGCCGCGGATATTCTGGTCTAATGCCACCGGAATTTCTGGGAAAGAGTTAGGGGCGTGGGAATGGCCTCAGCAATGCCAGTTAGGGCTGAAAGCCTGCGATGTGAGAGCCTGGGCTGGAGCGAAGCGCAGGCCCAGAGAAGGAATGAAAAAGGATGGTTTGAGGCCTGTAGGGCCCAAACCCGCGAGCGTTAACAACCGGCGCGTGTTTCAGGAGGATTGGAAAGCCCCCAAGGAAAGCTCGTTCGTGGCTGCGGACTGGAAAGTCCGCGCGCCGGTAACCGAATTGCGCCTCCCGATATGCTGGGTGCCTTTCAGATTGTTGGAGATTGCCAACCGTAGCGCAGACTGCCAGTCTGCCGGGCGTGGAACAGGCTGCCGCGTCCCACCGCTTCGCACGACTGCCGACTACAAGTCGGCGATGCACCAGACTCAAAGTCTGCGCTACGGTCGCAATAACGCGCGTCTGCTAATGTTAGTCACCGAAGCATGAAAATGCGTCAGCCCCCACCCCCAATTGCTCGCAGCTTGAATTCCGTGGAACTCCTGACACTCATCGTATTCCTGACCGCCGGCACGCTCAGCAAGGCAGCGGAGGCCCCTCACACCTTAGGACCCGTTTCCCCTGCGATAACGGACACCGATTCAGCAGCGGAACTTAAAAAGATTGAGGATGCGGACGATGCGGCACAAGCGGAAGTGAACACCTGGCTGCGCGAAAATAATGCGCTGAAGGAAAAAGGCACAGGCTCTTCGGAAGCCGAAATCGAACGCCGCATCGCCGCGCGCTTTGAGCCGGTCCGCCGAAAATACGAGGATTTCGTGCGCCGCCATCCTGGCGATGCTCGGGCGCACCTGGTGTATGGGAGTTTTCTCAACGATCGCCAGGACGAAAACGGCGCCCGGGTGCAATGGGAACAGGCGTTGGCCTTGGATCCTGCCAACCCGGCCATTTACAACAACCTGGCCGGCCGGTACAGCGAGAGCGGCCCGGTGAACAAAGCATTCGAATATTTCGCCAAAGCCATAGAACTCCGGCCGGCCGAGCCGGTTTATTATCACAACTTCGCTGACAGTCTTTATGTGCTGCGCAATCGGGCCGCGACCTATTACGGCCTGAGTGAACAGCAGGTTTATGGCAAGTCCCTGCTCTTGTACAGCAATGCCCTTCGTCTGGATCCCACGAATTTTGCCTTCGCGCGCGACTTGGCCCAAACTTTCTATTCTCTAAAACCCCTTCCCACGGACGCAGCGCTCTCGGCCTGGACCAATGCGCTGAGCATTGGCCGCGACGAAGCGGACCGGGAAGACGTCTACGTCCACCTGGCTCGGGTCAAAATGCTAGCGGGTCGATTGATGGAGGCGCGCGAGCAGCTGCAGGCAGTTACTAACCAGTCTTCTTTGGCGGCCAAGACGGCCCTGCTCCGCAACCTGCAAGAACGGGAAAAGCAAGCTCGCCCCAACGACGTTCCGAACAGTGGAGCAACAAAGCCATAGTCGTACGTTTTAACCTTCCCCTGACCTGATTTCTTTGTGTCCTTTGCCCCGTTGTCTGGTTAGCCTGCCTGCGCAAATATGAACCAGAATACAATCCTGTGGGTCTACATTATTTTATTGTTGGTCGGCGGCATGATCGGTTTTCTTAAGGCCGGCAGTAAGATTTCGCTGATTACCTCGTCGGTGGCAGCTGCTTTGCTGGTGCTAACGACGCTCTCGGGAGTATTTACCTACAATTTCCGACGCAACATGGCCGATATTATCATGGCCGCTTTGCTGGTTGTCTTTGCCATCCGGCTGACCAAAACCAAGAAGTTCATGCCCAGCGGCATGATGTTGATTCTAACGCTCGCGGCTCTGGCCCTGCGTCACCTGGCAAGCTAGCCGCGGCCCTTTCCAGAGGCACCCAGCTTTAACAAAGTCGCGGCCAGGCTGGAACCAGCGAGGCGGCGCCTCAGACCGCTGAAGATTGAAAATTTTCAATTGGTAATTTGCAATCCCCGCCCAAACCGACTCACTTTTTGCCATCGAACCGAGCTCTGCCCGTATAAACACCGCCGAACCCGCCGCCACCAGTCAGGCCATCAAAGCCTGCGCCTCGCGCGTCATCCGTATAGGCGGTAACTCGCGCGTGCTTCTGAAACTCCTCAGCCGTCAAGCTGCCTTTGGCATACGAGTCGATGTCCGTTTTGGTGGCGCGGATCGTCAGAATGGTGCGCCTGCTAACCGAGCCAGGTAGATCGGCGACCTCGAAATTTCCACCGAGCGTGCCTGGAAGGTTATTCTTGAAAACCCTGCGTCTTGCCGCGCCACCGGTACCCCCGCCGGCCACCCAAATCGTGATGAACTCATCGGGTTTCAACTCGCGAATGTTCGCAGCGTTTTTGAGAGATTCCAGCAAAGTTTCCTTTAGCTTATCGACCTTTTCCTGGCTGTACTCCTCCGCCGGCTCGCCACCCATTACGCCGTTTGGACGAAGTCCATAAAGCTCCTGCCGGGCGTCCTCCCAGGCCGAGTCGGCGCCCGGTTTTTCCTCCGGCGGTTTTTCCTCCGGCGCGACCAAAGGGAAACCGACACCCAGGAAAAACACGGCCCCATAATTGTCGAGATAAAGACTGCGCATCGGTCCCGAGCGGCTCCACTCGGTCAGCTCTATACCTAAGGCGTTCATCGGGCGCGCTTGGCCGCCGGGCAATTCATCGATCACCTTGGTCAGCAGGTGCGCCATGACCGCCAGGTCTTCTTCCAAGGCAGCCTGGGATTTAGGCTCCGGACTGGAAGTGCGAACCAGCAGCGCCCTGGGCGCGCCGATAGGTCGCACCAGCACATTCTGGCCGCGAAAAGACAGGCCTGCCGGGGCAGTGCTCCCCGCCATTCCGGCACTGCGGCCCCCGGGGAAGGGGGCCAATGAGTTTTTTGGTTTGTTTTCGCGCGTGGGTTGCGCCCCCGCGTCGAGCTGTTGCAACAGCACGGCGTCTTCCGCCTGTTCCTTGTCCTGCTGGAGAATTACATCCGGCGGCTGGTTGCCGGGAGTAGCCGGCGGCCGAGCAGCGGCGGCTTGACCAAAAAGAGGTGACGCGGCGAAGAGTGAAATCCCGGTCGCCAAGGTTGCGCATGAGAGAAGTGATTTCATAGGTAATAGCATTGAGTGGTTTTCGGATAAGCTCATCGGTCGGGCGTGGGTTGGATTGCCGGCTCCTGGTAGTCGGCCACCTGAACCAATTGTTCGGCGGTGTTGCGCAGACCGACGGCAGCATTGACCGCGAGGGTCTCCACTTCCTTTTTGAGCGACCCATAAATCTGTTGACCTATGCGGTCGGTATAACGCCGGCTGGAGGCTAAAGTTAAAGTAGCCGCCCTGGCTACCTCCTGGCGCACCAACGCGGCCGTCTCCTGCTGGAGGTCGCTTCGGAGCTCGGGCACCAACGACGCTCGCAATTTATCAGTGTCGATTTTGGGCGCCGTGGCTCGCCCGATGGCGATTCCAGCCGTCAATATGATGGCGGCAGCGGCGGCCCATTGAACGAATGGGGCCATCCGTTCCCAAGGGCGTCGGCGCGCCCGGGTTACTTTCCAAGTGTCCAGCCGGTGTAAGCTGCGTTTCCAGGTTTCAACTTCTTCCCGGCACTGCTCGCAGGTCCGGAGGTGAGCGGCCAGCTCCTCCCGAGCTACTGAGTTAGCTTCGCCGTACAGGTACGGCACCCATTCTTCAGGTTTTGGATGGTTCATAATACAAAAGATTCTTTGGGCATATTGAGCGGGTCGATGGCCGACAGATGGGCCGGCGCGCTTTTCAGTTTCGGTTCCAGCATGCGACTCAGCCGGACCAGCGCCTCAGCCATGCGCGAGTTGACCGTTCCTTCGGGGATTTCGAGGATGTCGGCGATTTGAGCCAGCTTCATGTCTTCGTAATGGCGCAGAATAATAACGGCGCGATAAATCTCGGGCAGTTGCATCACGGCTCGTCTCACCATCTCGCCCTCTTCCAGTTTCACCGTCAGGGCGTCTGGTCCGGTGGTCTCGGCGATCGGCTCGACCGTCGCTTCGTCTCCGGTTTCAGCCTCGGCGGGGCCCAGGACCTCGCGCCGGCGCTTCAGGCGGCGCAACTCGTCGTAACAAAGGTTGAGAGCGATGCGCCAAAGAAAGGTCGAAAAGCGGCTCTTGGGCTGATAAGCTTTTCGTTTCTCGAACAGACGCAGAAAGGTGTCCTGCTTGAGGTCTTCCCCCCGGTGAGCATCCCCCAGCATCCGCTCGCATAACCTCCGGATGGGCTCCTGCCACCGTTTGACCAACCGATCAAACTCCCGATGATCATCATAGAGTTTGAC
>Ga0210409_10005617_pt1 | contig 13166 bp, 14 predicted proteins | sample IncBWH17MmetaG_FD_161649 | JGI IMG/M metagenome (GOLD analysis project Ga0210409, IMG submission 161649) | Forest soil microbial communities from Barre Woods Harvard Forest LTER site, Petersham, Massachusetts, United States - Inc-BW-H-17-M | ecosystem: Environmental > Terrestrial > Soil >...
CGACGCCGCCGGAGGAGACCAATCTGTATGCCGCCGCTGCCGATCGTGCTGCCGCTGTCGAGTCCGCCGAAAAGGACAATTTCTGTCCCGCCGCCGCTGATCGTGCTGCCGCTGCCGAGCCCGCCGACAAGGACAATTTCCGTGCCGCCGCTGCTGACGACCGTGGCCAGGCTCTTGCCGCCACTGCTGACCCGCTCCTGCCCGCCTGCCTCTACGCCGGTGCCGACCGCTGTGCCGCCGGCGCTGACCGCTTCCGTACCGCCGCTCAACACCGCAATGCCCAACGTGGTGCCGCCCGAGCCGACGATTTCCTTGCCGCCGCTGAAGATGAAGGTTCCGAAATCGGCGAAGACGACACCGCCGGCCGCGACCTTGCCGGTGCCGCTGACAAACATGTCCGCGGCCGTGCCGCCGTGGCCGACATCCTGCTCGCCCCCAGGCAAAACGAATATGGCTTCGACCGCCCCCGAGACGATCTCCTTGCCGCCGCTGCTGATCGTGACGTCGCCGGCGCGGCCGCCCAAGGCAACGACCTGGGTGCCGCCGCTGTCGATCACCGCGGTCATCGCACTACCGAAGGCCAACACCACCTGTTTGCCGCCCTTCGAGACTGTCGTGCTGGTGGCGAAGCCGCCCCCTTGGACAATCTGGGTGGCGCCGCTGACCGTCGAACCGCGGGCCGAGCCGGCAAAAAAGATCAGTTCGGTAATGCCGCCGCTGACATTGCCGCTGAACACGTAGCCGGAGCCGACTGCGACTGTCGCGCCGCTGCGGAACTGCGCGCCGGCCACGATCGGATTGCTGCCGAACCACTCAAAGGTACCGCCGCTCGACACGACAACGCCACTCGCGGTGCCGCCGGCCCCCACAGTTTCGTCGCCGCCGCTCTTGACCACGGTGCTTGACGCAAAGCCGCCCGATTGCACCAAGAACCGGCCTTTCGCCGTCGCATTGAACGCCAACCCGGCGCTGAATACGTCCACTTCGCCGTTATTGGTGACGGTGGTGTTGCTCGCCTCGCCGCCAGAAATGAACTGGAAGCCGCCCGCGACTGTGGCGCCGCTCGCGAGGCCGCCGGCGGAAACAATTTGTATCGCGCCGCCGTCGATAGCGGTGGCGAAGACCACCCCGGCAAAACCAACGATCTGCGTGCCGCCGCTGCTGATCGTCGCGTTGCGGTCGACGGCGGCGCCCAACAGGGCGCCGACCACCGACTCCACGCCGCCGTTGCGGATCGTGGTCGCGATGCTTGTCCCGCCGGGGTCAACGGACTCCGTGCCGCCGCTGGATACCCTGGTGACAGAGGCAAGACCGCCGCCGAAAACGTCGACGATGCCTCTGTCGGTGGTGGCGGTGATCTTGCCGCCGGAGAGCACGTTGAGCGTGCCGCCGGAATCCACGATCACGCCGGTGCTGGTATGCCCCGAGCTGACGTTGAGAGTGCCGCCGCTTGAGACAGTCGGCATCGCGAAGGCTCCGAGACAGCAATCGTCGCGCGAGCAGCTCAGGCGGGGGGCCGCGCCCGCCGACGCCTTTCTTCAGCGGCGCCGACCATACTACAGATCGGACGCGAGGGCCACAAAATAGCGGCGGCCAGATAGCCGCCTTGGGGAAACGGATACGGTTGCGTGTGTTTGACCTGGATGATTTGGGTCTTGCGGAAGATCAGAGCGCAATCAAAACGAACGCCGTGTCGAGTTTTTATTGTGGTGGGCGTTGCCAATCGAGAAATTCGATTTTGTTGATGGACCGCGGTTTGGAGCCGAGGAATACAACCAACCGCAACCCATCGGTCAGATACGGATCGCCCGCAAGATTTGTGCGCGGATCTGCTGCGGTTGAAACACCGACGCCGCTGGCGAAGCCGAAACGCGCGACTTCGCCTGTCACGGCTAGATCTTGCAGCAGGTAGTATCGATCCTGGTCGACCTCGGGGCTGATCCTGTGGGTTGTCAGATACCAAGACTGTGTAGTGAACTTGATGCCAATATCACGGCTGATTTGACCCACCCACACATACTCGCCGTCGATGGTGAACGGCGCACGCCACAGCCGCAAGTGATTGCGGAGGCTGATCTTGTTTCGAGCCTTTTGCAGCGAAATATCCTGCGTTCGGCCAAAAACGTATAGCGGGCTGATCGGTGCGTTTAGATACTCTGAGCCGAACATGAACGCGCGCACGGTCCGCAACGCGCTATGAAAATCGAGCGGCTCATCTAGCCGCCATCCCCGCAAGATAAACGGGAAAATCGCGTCGGGGCCACTGCCGATAACTACAAGATTGAGCGGATCACCTGATCCGCTACCCTCCTTGTTGACGGTGCAGCAAGGCAAGGTTTGCAGCCGGGCGCGAAGGGCCGTGAGATCGACTTGTTCGACCGAACCCGGCGGGTACAGGCTGTTGAAGTCGACCTCTTGAACTGCATAGGTCCTGCCGCCGAGCGGCAGCACGAACCGGAAGTCGAACTGCTGGCCTGACTCGACGAAGCTTGCGTTGAGGAACTTCAAGCCACCTTCACGGTGGGTAAGTACGAAACCGGCTGCAGTTTGGCGCGGTTGGACGATGTCCGGCATGGCCTCGCGCGCAAAAAGGTGATCCATCGCCGTGTTGGCCCCGGCCGACCGCCACGAATGGAACAACTGCGCGGCCTCCGGCGGGGTGAAGTAGTTCGGATCAGTCATTACGGGCAGATAGTACAGCAAAGCATCGCTCGCATTTTCAACACTCATCCAGACGGCCTGGATACCCTCGTCGGCCAGCGCGACACCCAAGTAGCGCTCACTTTCATCATCGGTGAGTACGGCTGCGCGAACCGTCACAGGGTCCTTATGCTGGGTGACCGCGCGCGACATAAATTGGTCCCTGCCTGACCGATCGGGCTGGGCTCTGCCACAGCCAAACAGCAAAAACAATAGCGGGAGTACAACGATGCCGGCTAGGAGCCGTGACTGTTTCGAGACGATCTGCATGGTTGGAGATCAATATCTGTTTTCAACAAACTTACGGTTCTTGATGGACGTTAGTCTAGGTCGTCATGCTTGTTTTTCCTGGATCGGTCCGGCAACTTCACCTTTTTCTGTTTTCACTCTGTTGTACGGAATCAATGACAGGGCGTGCGAGATGTCGTTGAGCCGGCCGCGGCGCTTGTCGTCCGCACGGAAAATATACAGCGGAGCATTATACAGCAGGGCATTCATTATACAGCAGGGCATTCATTCGCCAGTTTCCAGCCACGCAAGGGCCGCAGCTTTTTGCGGAAAATCAAAAACCCTAATTTGCGCTTCGATGAAGTGTGTTGCGATAGTAGGAATAATCTTTCGGAACCCGCTGTCGGTCACGGCAGCGATGCGTGCGATTTGGCGATGATGATCCGCTACGAATCTGAGATGTGACACAAGGGCACCGAAGCTGTCCCAGACCGGAAAGGATTCCGTATATATCAATAGACCCGTTAGCTTCCCCTTGGACGCGATAAAGGGATCGACTTCCTTCGCGAGTCGTTCAAAATCAGCTTTTTCGAGCGGTCCATTCGGGGTGACAATAAGAATCCCTCGATCCCGCAATAGTTCAAATTTCAGCATGATTTGTCCTCCTAACGCCGTAGGGACATTCATTGCTCCATTCGAGGCACACCCTCAAGAGGATCAACCCCGCTGGCGCTCAGGGCCCGGTAGGCGCTACGCATTTTTCGGGGCTGGCCTGGTAGCTCATACAGGATCCTAGCCAGGACCGCGCGGCATCATGAATTGCACGACTGGCGGCTGGGAAGGTATCAATTGCGATGATGAACTGGCTTCTGCTTTTCATACCTGCCGCGGTTGGCCTGGAACTGCTCGCTCCGGAGCGGTATCTCCTTATTTTTATTGCTTCTTCCCTTTCAATTCTGCCGTTGGCTTGGTGGATGGGCCGAGCAACAGAGGAACTGGCGGAGCGACTAGGTGAAGCGATTGGCGGACTTTTGAATGCTACCTTCGGGAATGCCGCCGAACTCATTATCGCGCTTACGGCTTTGCAGGCTGGGCTCCACGACGTCGTGAAAGCGTCAATCGCCGGTTCCATCATTGGGAATATCTTGCTGGTGCTCGGCGCCGCCATGTTGGCCGGAGGCCTGCGTCATCCCGAACAACACTTCAATCCGGCTGGCGCCCGTTCGCAGGCGACGATGCTCACGTTGGCGGCGATTGCGTTAGTCCTCCCGGCGACCTTTCAAGCTGCAGCGAATACGAAAACAGAAGGGCTCAACCGACTCAGCGTCTCGATCTCCGTCGTTCTCCTAGTCGCATATTTGCTCAACCTGGTGTACGCGCTGATCACTCATCCGGCGCTCTTCGCGGGCTCCTATGTGCCCGAAAAAGGGAAAGCAAATATCTCTGTGAGGCGTGCCTCAGCGGTCCTTGCTGCAACCACGGCGGGAATTGCTTGGATGAGTGAGATTATGGTGAAGGCGATCGAGCCCACGGTGCACGAACTCGGTCTGAGCAATTTATTCGTCGGTGTGTTCATGGTTGCTGTTATGGGAAATGCGGCCGAGCATGCAACGGCAATCACTGCAGCGCGCAAGGACCGCATGGACCTATCGCTCTCGATTGCGATCGGCTCAAGCGTGCAAGTGGCGCTCCTCGTGACACCGGTCCTGGTGTTATCGAGCCTCATTTTCGGTCCCAGGCCAATGGACCTTGCTTTTCCCGTTGGCCTCGTCGTGACCATTCTTTTATCGGTTTTAATAACGGGCCAAATAGCCGGCGATGGACGGTCCGACTGGCTCAAGGGCGCACAACTCCTCGTGGTTTACTTAGTGTTGGCGCTGGCTTTCTTTTTCCTGCCTGGCAGCTCGCCATAATTCGCAGGCAATTGTGCCATCTCGCGGGCGAATCTTTGCCTCGCTCTACCGGCGCCGGCGGAGATTCCGGATCGGCACCCATCGCGCCCGGCCGGCGCGATCGCAATCGCCGGCGCAACGCGTCACGCCCGGAACATTCGGCGGCGCAGCGGGTTCTCATTAACGGACACCGCGTTTTTAATCGAAATGGAATGGACGACGGATGAAAGGATCATTCGCCATCAGCTTGTTGTTCGGGGCCGCGATGTATGCCGCCTTAGGGCTGTTCGGGCTCGCCGTTTTTCACGACGCGGGACCGGTCACGCGCGCCGTAAGCGATGGGTACGGTATTGCCTACGCCGCGATCGCCGCCGCGGACACGTCCGCGGCGCAGGCCAGGAAATAGCGAAGGCGCCCTCGCCCGTCGCTGCGCCGTTTACCCGCCCAGCCGCACGGCGGACACGCAAGCCGCGGGCCTCTTTCAGCCGACTTCTTGATCTCGCGCGCGCAAGGGCGTAGCCGGCGACCGGTGGCATTGCGGTCCAGGCCGCACTAAACTGGCTGGCAGTCCGAATGACCGGCGGAATGTTTGCCATGGCGCACGACCACGATCACGATGACCATGACGGGCACGCTTCGGAGCTCTCCGAGATGCAGCTGCGCGTGCGCGCCCTCGAAACCGTGCTGGCCGAGAAAGGCTATATCGATCCGGCCGCGCTCGACGTGATGATCGAGGCGTTCGAGACCCAGATCGGCCCGCACAACGGCGCCCGCGTCGTCGCCAAGGCGTGGGCCGATCCGGCGTTCAAGCGCGCGCTGATCGAGGACGCGACCAAGGCGGTGCAATCGCTCGGCCTGATCAACCGTGTCGGCGATCACCTGATCGCGGTCGAGAACACTCCGGGACTCCACAACGTCATCGTGTGCACGCTGTGCTCCTGCTATCCTTGGGAAGTTCTCGGCCTGCCGCCGATCTGGTACAAGGCGGCGCCGTATCGCTCGCGCGCGGTCAACGATCCGCGCGGCGTGCTCGCCGATTTCGGCCTGAAGCTTCCGACCGACACGCAGATCCGGGTGTGGGACTCGACCGCCGAGACCCGCTTTATCGTGCTGCCGATGCGGCCGGCGGGCACCGAGGGCTGGAGCGAGGACAAACTCGCGACCTTGGTCACGCGCGACTGCATGATCGGCACCGGCCTGCCGAAGAACCCGGCGGAGGCTGCGTAATGGACGGCATTCACGACATGGGAGGCATGCACGGCTTCGGCAAAGTCGAACCGGAACAGAACGAGCCGGTCTTTCACGCCGTGTGGGAAGCCCGCTGCCTCGCGCTCAACCGCGCCATGGGCGTGATCGGCGCCTGGACCATCGACGAAGGGCGCTCCGGCATCGAGCAGTTGCCGCCGCAGGTTTATCTCGCGCACTCCTACTACGGAAAATGGGCGTTGCGACTGGAAAACATGGTCATCAACCGCGGGCTCGCCGGCGCCGACGAGATTGCCGCTGGGCACGCGTTGCGCCCCGGGAAGGCCGTCAAGCGCAAGCTTGGCGTCGCCGACGTCCCCCACGCCCTGACGCGCGGCTCGTTCGGCCGGCAAGCGCCGGCCCCGGCCCGCTTCAAGGTCGGCCAGCGGGTGCGCACCAAGGTGATCCACCCGGCAACGCATACGCGCCTGCCGCGTTACGCGCGCGGCCGCATCGGCACGATCGAAGCCCTGCGCGGCTGTCATGTGTTCCCCGATTCGACCGCCGTCGGTGCTGGGGAGAATCCGCAATGGCTCTACACCGTGGTGTTCGACGGCCGCGAGCTGTGGGGCGAGAACACCGACCCGACGCTCACGGTCTCGATCGATGCGTTCGAGCCGTATCTGGAGGCGGCGTAGTCCGTCATCTGTCAGTTGCGAGGCGACTAATCATGGATTCCGGCGCGCGCTCTCTCCGCTCGCTTGGCCGGGACGACGGCCTCGATGTCCCGCGCGACGAAGACGGCCCGGTGTTTCGCGAACCCTGGGAAGCGCAGGCCTTCGCGCTGGCGCTGTCGCTCCACGAACGCGGCGTGTTTTCCTGGCAGGAATGGACAGCCGCGCTCGGCGAGGAAATCAAAAAGGCGCAGGCGGCCGGCGACCCCGATACCGGCGAGACCTACTACCACCACTGGCTCGCCGCGCTCGAGCGGCTCGTGGCAGCGAAGGGGCTTGCCGACGCACAGAGCTTGGCGCGCACCCGCGACGCGTGGCAGCGCGCCTGCGAGCGCACGCCGCACGGCATTCCGATCGCGCTGCAGCCGGAAGATTTCGGCGAATAGGTTTCGCGCGTCGGTCCGGGACGCTTCCAAGCAGCGCGCGACTGCGCGCGGCGAATCAGACGCTGCCGCCGTTGGCCTGAATTTGCTCCGCCCGGCGCTCGCGGTTGGTGCCCCGCTCGATCAGATACTCGCGATCGAGGAGCTTGACCGAATGATTGAGGTCCGACTGCGCGATGAGCACGGCGACATCCTTGCCGCGCAGCATGCCGATGACTTCGGCGAGGCGTCGCGACAGCGCCGGCGCGACGCCCTCGAAGGGTTCGTCCAGCAGCAGGAGGCGCGTGCCGATCGTCAGCGCGCGCGCGAGCGCCACGAGCTTCTGCTGGCCGCCGCTCAGCGCCAGCGCCTTGCGCTGGCGCATCGTCGCCACCTCGGGCATGAGGCCGTAGGCATGGTCGAGGCGGCTCGCCGCGTCGGGCGCCCGCGTGGCCCAGCTCGGCAGCAGAATGTTCTCCTCGACCGTGAGCTGCGGCACCAGGCGGCGGTCCTCGGGCATGTAACCGATGCCGAGCGCGGCGCGGCGATAGGTCGGCAGCGCGGTCAAACTCTGGCCGGCGAAGCTGATATGGCCGGCGTTTGCGGCGACGAGGCCCATGACCGCGCGCAGCGTCGTGGTCTTGCCGGCGCCGTTGCGGCCGACAAGGCCGACCATCTCGCCGGACTGGACCGTCAGGCTGACGCCGCGCAGCACCTCCACCGCCTGCAGCTTGACGCGCAGGGCGTCGATGGTGAGGAGCGTCACGGCGCAACTCCGGTCACGTAGCGCTGGACCTCGGCATTGCCGAGCACCACGGTTGGCGTGCCGTCGGCAATGACGCGGCCCTCGTAGAAGGCGAGCACGCGTTCGGCATAGCGGCCGACGATCTCCATGTCGTGCTCGACGAAGATGACGGTCGCATCGCTACCCTCGAGCGCGCGCATGATCACGTCCATCAGCGGGAACTTCTCTTCGGCGGCGACGCCGCTGCTTGGTTCGTCGAGCAGCAACAGCTTGGGTTGATGCGTCACCGCCATGGCGATGTCGACGAGCTTGCGCACGCCGCCCGGCAAGGTTGCAATCGTGTGGTGGCGATATTCACCGAGGCGAAAGCGTTCGAGCAGGTCCTCGAGGCCGGCCATCATCGCGCCCGAACGCGCCGGCCGCCACGCCGACATACCCTTGTCATCGGCGATGCCGAGCGCCATCAGCAGGTTCTCCTCGGGGGTCAGGCTGGCGAAAAGCTGCGGGATCTGGAAGGAGCGGCTGACCCCCTGCCGGCGCACACGGCGCGGAGCAAGCCCGGTGATGTCGGCGCCGTCAAGCACGACGCGCCCGGCATCGGGGCGCAGATAGCCGGTGACGATGTTGACGAAGGTGGTCTTGCCGGCGCCGTTGTTGCCGATGAGACCCAGCCTTTCGCCGCGGCGCGCGGCGACCGAGATGTCCTTGGCGGCGATGACCGCGCCGAAGGATTTCTGCAGGCCCTCGGTTTCCAGAAGCGCGGTCATTTGACGCTCTCGACCGGCTTTGGCGCCGGCTTTACCGCGGTGCGGCGGCGGCGCCGTACCAGCGAGCCCAATCCCTCCGGCAGAAACAGAATGACGAGCAGGAGAAAAATGCCGAGCGCCCCTTGCCAGGTGTTGGGGAAATATTGGCTGGAGAACGAGCGCACGAGTTCGAGGAGCACCGCGGCGACGAACACGGCGGTCACGCTCGCGTACCCGCTCAGGATCGCGAGGAACACGAACTCGCCCGACGTCGTCCAGAACGCGAAGTCAGGGTCGATGTGGCCGAGCGAGAGCGCGGCGAGCGCGCCGCCGATGCCGCCGAGCAGGCTCGAAATGATGAAATTCGTGCCGCTGACCCAGCGCACAGAGGCTCCCAGATATTCGACGCGGATTTCATTGTCCCGCGCCGCCAGCGACAGCAGTCCGCGGATCGAATCGAAATGAATGCGGCAGAGCGCAGCGGCGACGGCGGTCAGCAGGCTCGCGAGGACGAAAAGCGCGTAACTGACCTCTTGCGAGGTCTGCGGCTGGTAGGTGAGGAAAGTCGGCGCTTGCAGATTGAGGCCGTCAGATCCGCCGAGCGAATAGGTCTTGTCGAGAATCCCGTAGGCGATCATCGACAGCGCCAACGTCAATGTGGCGAAGAAGATGCCGCGGTATCCGGCCAGGAGCGGCGCGATGATGAGCCCGAGGATGAGGGCAAGGGCGCCGCCCAGCGCAACCAGCAGGACCGCGTCGGTGACGCCGAGGCTGCGCATCGCAAGGCCGGCGGCGTAGCCTCCGGCGCAGAAGAAGATGCCCTGACCGAACGAGACGAGGCCGCCGCGCATAAGCACGACCAGTCCGAGCGCGACCAGGCCTTTGGCGAAAGCCAAGGTGGCGACGAGCACGAACCAGTGGGGCAGGATCCGACCCAGCAACGCCAATGCCGCGAAGGCGAGAAGCGCGGCGCCGAGGGTGCCGACACGGCCGGTCATTAGATCTTCCGCGTCGTCGTGCGCTGGAAGAGCCCCTCGGGCCGCAGCGCCAGCACCAGTGCCATCACCAGATAGACGATGAACAACTCCGCCGAGGGCATCAGGTGAATGGCCGCGGCACGCGCGAGGCCGACTATCAGAGCGGCGATCGCCGCCCCCTCGACGCTGCCGAGGCCGCCGATGACCACGACGGCGAAGCTGAGCAGGATGACCGAGATGCTGATGCCCGGCTGCACCGAGATTTTCGGCGCGGTGAAGGCGCCGCCCAGCGCCGCCAGGAACACCCCGAAGGTGAAGGCGACCACGAAGACGCGGGTGACATTGACCCCCATGGCGCCGCTGATGTCGCGATCATGGATCACCGCCAGGACCACCTTGCCGCTGATGGTGCGGTTGAGCCCGAGCCACAGCAGGACACCGGTGAGCAGCGCCAGGCCGACCAGCGCGAAATCGTATCCGACATAGCTCAATCCGAAGACCGAAACGTTGCCGAGGAGGCCGTAGGGCTCGTACGCGTAGTAGGGGTTGACCCCCCAGATCAGCTTGGTCGCGTCTTCGAGAATGAGGAAGAGCGCGTAGGTCACGAGCACGATCACCACCTCATCGCGGCGATAGAAGAGGCGCAGCACGCCGCGCTCGAGGAGCGGCCCCATCGCGACCGCGACCAAGAGCGCCGCGCCGAGCATCACGAAATAGCCGAGGAAGGCCGGCCCAAAATTGCCGCCGTAATACCAGCCGACCGCGCTCGCAGCGGTATAGGCGCCGACGGCGAACAGGCTCCCATGGGCAAAGTTGAGAATATTGAGGACGCCGAAGACCAGCGTCAGCCCGACCGCCACGATGAACAGCCAGGACGCGTCGATCAATCCGTCGACGAAGATTGCCGCCGCGACGTTCACGCGCCGTCTCTAAGGAAGGAAACGGCCGAAGCGAGCCATGCGTCCGCTCCGGCCATCTGCTGAAAATCTGCCGCTCAGTTGCACTTGGCGCCGGTGAAGCCTTCGGCGATCCAGTCCGCCGACTTGATGCCGGGCGGCGGATTCACGCATTCGGCGGCAAAGCGGACGATGTCGATCAGCTTGATCATCTTGGCGTCGGCATCCCACTTGGTGCGCCCGGCGGCATTCGACTGGATGGCCTGATGGCCGTCGCCGAGCGCGAGCTTGATATGGCCGGACGGCGCGTCCCACTCCTGGCCGACCATGGCTGCCGCCATTTCCTCGGTGGTCGGCTTCTTGCCGCCATTCGCCGCCATCGCCTTCTCGACCGCGGTCTTCACCGCCAGCACGCCTTGCGCGCCGCGATAGTGCGGCTGCACCGGGTTGACGCCCGGATGCGCCTTGGCCACGGCGGCGACGAACCAGTCATTGATCGGGCTCGGCTCCGCGAACTGGCCGTTGGCGCCGCGTGCGCCGACAATGACGCCGTCGGGCATCCTGTTGCCGAGCGGCTGCAGCACGTGGTCGGACGCGCTGAAGATCACCAGGCGGTCCTTCATCAGGCCGCGCGGCGCCGCCTGCAGCACGAATGCCTCGAGATCGCCGCCCCAGAGGCTCGAATAGACCAGACCGGGCTTCTCCTGCAGCAGCGTCGAGATCTCGGTGCCGTACTGCCCCGCGAACAGTTTCGGCCAGAGTTCGACCTTCGCCTTCGCCTCGGGCTCGAGTTGCGCCAGGCTGCCCTTGAAATCCTTCCACGAGTCCTGGCCCCAGGCATAGTCCTGGTTGATGGCGCCGACGTCGGCGACCTTGAGCCCTTGCTTTACCAGGTAGCGGGCCATGGCGATGTTATCCATCCCGCCATGCGCAGCCGAACGGAAGACGTATTTGAACTTGTTCTCCTCGAAGATGCGCGGCGTGCCGCAATCCATCAGCACGAGCATCTTTTTCAGCTGCTCGGCCGCCGGCGCCACGGCGAGGCAATCACCCGAGCTGATGTAGCCGAGAACCGCGTCGACGTGATCACGCTCGAACGCGTTGCGGAGCTCCTCGACCTGCTTGGTGGCGCCGCCGGCCTCGTCGATCAGATCGACTTCGATCTTGAGGCCGCCGAACCCGACCTGGTCGTAGGGCTTAATCACGGTTCCGGCGTTGAGCGCGTCGATCACCGTCTTGGCGCCGTCCCATGCCGGCTTGCCGAATGATTCCGCGGCCGGTCCGGACAGGAAGGCGACAACGCCGAGCTTGAATACCTTCTCGTCCTGGGCCGCCGCGCCGGCCGTCAACGCACCAAGCGCCGCGGCACCGATCAGACAGCGAGCGGCAAATCCACGATAGTTCATGGCTCGGACCTCCCTTGGAGAATTGTTGGAACGTGCCCTCGCACAGGGCCCTTTTTCGCTTGCCGGTAATGTGCCCAACTTCGGGGGACCTGTCCATGACCGTCGTGGCGGCATCAATGCCGCACCGGCACCGCTTTCGTTCGGCGCATCGTCGGCGACGGCGGCGCGTGACGGGCGAAGATCGGCTTCGGCGGCGCGAATGATTTCAGTGCATCGCGGCCGCGGCGCGCGGCACGAGCGCGCCGGGATGGCGGATCACGTCGCCAGCGAGGCGGTGCGCGGCGCCCGCCGCCTGCGCTGGGTCGCGGCCGGCGAGACGGGCGGCGAGATAGCCGGCATTGAAACCGTCGCCGGCTGCGGTGGTGTCGACCGGCACCACCACTTCCGGCACCGGCACGAATTCTTGCGCGCCGGCGGCGGCGACGAGCGCGCTGTTTGGGCCGTTCTTGACCACGATCTCGCCGATGCCGAAGGCTTGCAGCCGGGTAACCGTGGCCTCCGGGCTCGGGTCGCCCCACAGCACGGCCTCGTCGTCGAAAGCCGGCAATGCGATATCGACGCGCTTGAGCGTCTCGATGAAGACGGTGCGCGTGCGCGCCAGATCTCCTTTCCAGCCGCGCGGCCGGAAGTTGCCGTCGAACGCCACCTTGACGCCCTGCTGGCGCGCGGCCTCGAGCACGGCGAGGAACCGGCCGAGCCCGTTGTTTGAATAAAGCGAAAGGGTGATGCCGGAGAAATAAATGAGCCGGGCGGATATCAGGCTTTCGGCGACGCGCATCCAGTCCGGGAGTTCGAACAGCTCGCGCACCGGGGCGCCGTCGCGCCAATAGCGGAAGCTGCGTTCTCCGGAAGGACCGTTCTCGACCAGGCACAGCCCCGGCTGTCGCCCGGGCACCCGCAAAACGAGATTTGCGGAGACGCCCTCGGCGGCGGCAAGCGCGATGATGCTGTCGGAATAAGGCTCGTCGCCGATGGCGCTGGCAAAAGCCACTTCGATGCCGGGGACACCGGCGCGCGCGAGGTAGACGGCGGTGTTGAAGGTGTCGCCGCCGCAGGACAGCGCGAACCTGCCGTCAGCTCCGCGCGCCAATTCGATCAGCACTTCCCCGACGCAGACGGCGCGCGCTTTTTGTTCGCTCATCCTACCCGCTCACGGTCCTGGCTCGCGCGGTCGCCCAGCCAAGCAGGTCGCGAACATGGGCGCGCGCCTATCGCTTGGCAATAGTGCTCGTCAAGGCCGCAGCGACGATGAGGACCTGTTCGCTCCGCGCGCAATGACCCGGCACCTTTCGACC
>Ga0210409_10005620_pt1 | contig 13164 bp, 16 predicted proteins | sample IncBWH17MmetaG_FD_161649 | JGI IMG/M metagenome (GOLD analysis project Ga0210409, IMG submission 161649) | Forest soil microbial communities from Barre Woods Harvard Forest LTER site, Petersham, Massachusetts, United States - Inc-BW-H-17-M | ecosystem: Environmental > Terrestrial > Soil >...
ACTAGATCAAGGTGTAGACGCTCACGAGCAAAGAAAAGAAACCAAAAAAGAAAGCAAAGCCCTCCTCAAAAGAGGAAAAAGCCAAGACTCCAAAAAAGAAGGATGACTCTCTGGTCGAGAAACCAGAAGAAGTCTCGGCTCCGAAAGGCGAGATCGAGGAAAAACCCGAAGAGATCACCGAGGAACCGGAGAAAGACGTCGAAGCTCCAGTAGCACCAGAAGCCCTGCTGAACCAGAAGAGCCTGACGAAGACGAGCTGGAGATAGTCGAAGAAAAATTCTATGATCTCAATCTCCGACGAATATGGAACGCTCCAAGAGAGAAGAGGACTCCGAGAGCCGTAAGATTCTTGCGCGAGTTCGTGGCTCAACGGATGAAGACGACCGAAGTCTCCCTAGCCGAGGAGACGAACAGTATGCTCTGGCAGCGAGGAATAAGCAAGCCTCCCCGCAAAATCCGAATCAGAGTTGTCAAGGACAAAGACGGGAGAGTCATAGTCTTTCCGGGCGAGGGAAAGAGCCGTGCCAGTGATACTGTCTGACATCTTCGGAGACCCTAACGTAGGAATATTCTCCTTCGCAAACGAGAAAATCGCAGTCCTACCAGCAGGAACCTCCACAGGTAAACTAGCCAGCTTCAAAGAAGCACTTGGCATCGAGGCTTACGGAATAGGCGTCGCGGATTCAAGACTCGTAGGAATCTATCTTAGCGGCAACTCCAACTCCATACTCCTGCCCTACATTGTAACCCAAGAGGAAGTCTCCAAACTACGTTCAACCGGCGCACAAGTCACGATAATAGATGAAAAGAGAACCGCGCTAGGAAACATCATCCTATGCAACGACTATGGGGCGGTTGTGGATCCGCGTCTGAAACCACGGACGGTTTCGGCGATTGAGAAGGCGCTGAAAGTTCCAGTGAAAACCGCAACCATCGGAGGACTGCCCCAGATAGGGTCCCTAGCTACCGCTTCAAACAAGGGAGTCCTGGCAAATCCAATAATCGATGAATCCGAGAAGAAACACATCTCCGAGGCTCTGGGAGTCCCAGTCTCAATTGGAACCGTCAACTCCGGCGTTCCTTATCCGAGGTCGGGAATCGTCGTAAACTCAAAGGGAGCCGTAGTAGGGTCACACACGCTCGGAGCAGAATTGTTAGCCGTTAGTAACGTCTTCCAGACGGACTAGTTTAGAACAGTCTGATAGGTTTTGCAATAAGGAATTGTAGGCTAACCGGTCCGATGACAGCTAGCCTCCGACCCTTTACAGTTGGGCGCATAGGAATAGAAGGCGATGGGCTGGAGTACAACGGTTAACCCTTGAAGAGTTCTTCTTGTGCCCGAGACACAACCATGAATTCTGATTATCTAACCGACGCGGAATTCCTAAGAAGAAAAGCGAGCCTTAGCGGGACGCTCGCGGAGAGTCTCGCCCACAGAATACTTTCGTTGAAAGGTTTCATCTCTATAGTCCGTGGCTACTTCAAATGAAACTTGAACAACCCACGGTAGAATACTTTGACTTGCAAAATGAGTTAGCTAAGTCGGCGATTGAGAGGGACAGTGACTACAAAATTCTATTGAAAGACCAAAGGGTAAGCGGGTTCTTGAAGGAAGTTGTCAAAACTTTTCGGGGAAGTGGACTTCCGGACATTATCGCGAAGAAGGGAAGAGAAATCTATGCAATTGAGGTTAAGACCGGACGTTCGTATCTTCTTCTAACTCAAACAAAGATTTTGGAATTAGCGAGCCGACATGGAATCAAACCGTATGTTCTTCACATGAAGATAGATGTCAAGGTCAAAGAGGCTAATCTTATGAAAATGGAATCGTATCCGAGAAAGCGTAAGAGCTAAAGAAACCGGATTCCAGATACAAGAAATACGGTGAATATCGTCAGAACTAAAGTTAGCACAACCAAAAGGTAAGTCAGTCTATTCAGCTTGCGCGAGTGATTTACAAGCCTGCGCGAGTGAATTACAAGGTCGGCGGCGCTCGATTGTAGCGCTTCAGTTGCGTGCAGAAGTAATTTCTCTCTGACTTGAGCAATCATTCTTACTCTCAATTGCACTTCTTCACTTTTCATTTGGTAATTTGGGTCGTTGTATTGCGTTCCAGCTAAATCCGCTTCCGAAGAAAATAATTCGTTAATTAGCGCAAGTCTTGCCTTGAGTGCTTCTTCTACTGACATGGTTTCAATTTGCCTTGGTGAATATTGCGAACCCATAGCGCCATTGTATCGGCGTTTGAGTATTAGAATACCGCTACTACTTGTAGTTCTAACTCATTCTTTCCAGCAAGCTTTCCAACAAAAGTTCGAGCTTGCCGTTCTGTCGGGTCAATTCCGGCAAACTTCGAATTAGCGACAATCCCGGTATCGAGAAAGCACATCTTGTTGGCGCACGTTTCAACCCATTCACTTTCAATGCGGTTCCAATCTATGTAAGAGCTTTCCGCCGCCAGCTTGTTCTAGTGTCCAATTATCGCCAGCAGTTACGTCGATTAAGGCGTTCGGCACGCAATCTATCGAATATGGTACGCTTGAAATTTTCTTCTCCAAGGGCCGATTGAACAATCCCGGAAGCATGGACCGATAGACGTACACGGTTAGCGACGATTTGCCCTCTTTCCGCATTTGGTCTACGAAGCGTTTGCAAACCGAATAGACCGTAACCTTGTCCGACTTGATGGATTCCAGAATGTCGTAAATTTTGGAATGGTTAGCCTTCTCAAGATACGCCACACCACTGCTTACGGTTGTGAGTAGAACCTTCAGCAAGCGCCGAATCGTTAGTCCATTCGTGAACGGTAACAGTCCTCGCTCGTTTCCAGCAACATGTGGCATGGGATAGGTTAAGTACGGCCAAGCGCTCCAGACACTCGTTTCCGGCAAGCTGTCACTCATGAGTGAAGTTAAGTTGTACAAGATCACGGGCAACCTCCGAAAGAGAGGCGAAAATCTCCATTTCACGAAAGAGATTAGAGCCCTCAAGAAGGAACATGCTCTGCAGAGCCTCTACGCCGATATGGGCAGCAGGCACAAGGCGAGAAAGTTTCAGATAGCCATCAAAACAGTTGAAGAGATCGCTGAACCCGGAGAAAGCGCGTAGTGGCTACCACCCGTCGACAGACTAGTCCAAGACAAGTTGCCCCTCCGAGACGACAACCTCAGGCACCAAGCATTGACGATCAGATGCGTCAGATGCTGGTGGAGATACGTTTCCTCGAAAACTCCGCACGAGTTCTTCAGTCTAGACTTGATTACGTAGCGGCCGCGCTTTCAGAGACCCTTACAGCAATATCCACACTCGAGGGAACAAGAGGAAAGTCAGTCGACACTGAGACACTCCTCCCAATCGGATCCGGTAGCTTTGTAAAAGCGAAAATCGCGGACACCCAGAATATCGTCATCGGCGTCGGTGCCGGGGTCTGCATCGAGAAACCCCTTGAAGATTCAATGAAGGACCTTCGACTACGGTCAAGCGAACTAGAGAAAGCAAGAGTCAGCGTCACTCAACAACTAAGCCAGGTCCTAAACCAGGCCGAAGACTATCGGGCACATCTCAGCGATATGGCCAGGAAGAAGGGCGGTGGACCGGTAGAGATTGTTTGACCGGCTCAAAGCACAATTCTCCAACTTCTACGATCGAATCGCAAAGACTGAACTGAAAGGCAAAGACCTCGACACCGTCCTAGACCAATTTCAACTATCACTCATCGAGAACGACGTCGCAGTCTCAGCCGCTGACTTCGTCAGCAACCAGCTAAGAGAGAAACTGAAAGACGTTCAATTCGCCCGATTCACCGATCCTCGTGCCAGAGTCAAGGTCATCCTTCAAGAGGTTCTCCTCTCGCTTCTTCAGGGAGCGGGACAGCTCGACATTTTCGCGCTAATCGACAAGAAGAAGAGCATCGGAGAACCCGCGGTCCTAGTCTTCATAGGAATCAATGGGACTGGAAAGACGACCAGCATAGCAAAACTCGCACACGTACTCCAGAAAAAAGGTCGAAGTGTAATTCTGGCAGCAAGCGACACCTACAGATCAGGGTCCATCGAACAACTCGAAGAGCACGCTCGTCGTATCGGAGTACGAGTAATCAAGCATCAGTACGGAGCCGACCCAGCGGCCGTCGCGTTTGACGCCGTAAACTATGCGAAGGCCCACCGAATAAACGCGGTCCTTATAGATACAGCGGGAAGAATGCAGAACAACAAGAATCTTCTCGAAGAGATGCGGAAGATCGTGCGTGTGACAAGCCCAGACCTGACGATCCTGGTAGTAGACGCTTTGACAGGAAACGACGCCGTAGAACAGGGCAAAGTCTTCTCAGAGGCCGTGAAGATTGACGGAATTATTCTAGCAAAACTTGACGCTGACGTGAAGGGAGGAAGCGCGATCTCTCTCTCATACATAATGGGAAAGCCAGTAGCTATGGTGGGCACTGGACAAAAATACGATGACCTAGAACCGTTTCAGGCCGAAGCGATTGTAAAGAACCTGATCGGCTAGAAACAAAACAGAGGCAGGACGAACCAGGCAGCCGATGCCGCTTAGGTTTGCCGACTCGATTGCCTATTACTTGGATGGGATTTCGAGAGGAATGGATAGCTTCGGTTCGATCTGCTTCTTGATCTCTTCGACCGTTGGGAATCGTCCCTGCTGTTTTCTTGAAAAGATCAATTGCCCATCAAGTACAATGTCGAAGATTCCGCTATCCGCTGGTTTCAGCGCCACGGTGAGCTTCTTGTTTAGAGGCATCCCATACTCCGCCAAGAGTTGATTTACCAATTCAACGGCTCTCGGTTGGTGTCCACAAGGCTGGCAGTAAGTTATTTCCAAATCCACCATGTCTATTGCACTTGCTGTTTGGATCTCACGGGGGCGATTTAAATCTGGTTTCTAGCTCGCTACTGATAGTGTCATCGAGAGGCGATCCCGCATCATGGAATATTGCTCAGACGCTCATAACGAAGATTGGGTTTGAGAAAGAACCTGGTCAAGGGATAGAAGCATACTCGAAAGGAAGCATCCGGCTGTTAGTTCTCGAAAAGTTGGGAATATACGCAGAACCTAGCGAGATTCCAGCTGACGTCAGTACGACGATTTTCGTCTCCAAGCATGTGAGTGCTTCCGGTAGAGCGGCCTTGACTGTTCATGCGACTGGCAACTTGACGAAGGAGGCTAAGTTTGGAGGCAACCCTGAGGAAGTGTCGTACGTAAATCCGTCAATCATTCGACACGCCTTGAGAGCTCTAAAGTCGGGAGCGGCGCAAGCAGGGCTTCAGATCGAGGTAACGATGGAGGCAACTCACCACGGCCCCACCAACCTCTCAATGCCGGTCTGTTTCATCGAAATCGGCAGCGGAGAAAAAGAGTGGACGGACCCGATCCTGGGAGAGATTGCAGCTAACGCGGTAATGTCAGCGGTCGCCAAGGTCGAAGAAAGCCCTCCGACGGCCGTCGGGTTCGGAGGAACACACTACTCAGCCAAGCATACCCGAATCTGCATGGAGGGGGATTATGCAGTCGGTCATCTAGTGTCAAGTCATTCGTTTGACGGCCGAGTCTCAGAACGAGTGATCGGAGACACATTCACCAAGACGACTGGCTCGTGTAGTACTGCGATAGTCGATTGGAACGGGCTTCACAGCAATGATAGGCGCAGACTCATAGCCAATTTGGAAGCAGTTGGCCGCGAGATTGTCAGAATCTGATTATCGGACTCTGTCATGCTGTCGTCAGTCTCGCTGGGTGCTAACTATCGTTGGAGGTTACCGCAGGAACAGTTGAGGTAGGCTAAGTAATAGAACAATTAGTGACAACGCGAGAACGGACAACGCGGTGCGTACGGCCTGGCTTTTATCCATTGGTCGAAACAAAAGTGTCGCTGACGCAAAGATTGTGATTATTCCGCCCAATGGTAAAGAGAAGAGAAACGACATCTGAAGTATCCAAAAAGGGATCAAGAGAATCGACGGAGGAACGGTGAGCAACAACCGTCTTGATGAAGACAACGTCGCTAGTAAGAACAGTCCAGTAAAGCCACCGGGGAGGCTGGCGACGACCGCGACTCGAACAGGCCAACCCAACTCATGCCAGGTGAGCATATTGTACTATCTTCTTCGACCCTTCCATTACGCTTTGCGGTTTTCTCACCCTCCCCGCTTGGATGGTGATGTAGTCGTCCGAAAGGAGTTACCAGCTCTGGACTTCCGATAAGTTATCGGACGCTGTTGTCGTATAGTTAAATAGGGAAGGGCGACCGCCGCTTTCCGAGAACATAATCGAGGGCTTGTCATGGGCGCTAGAACCTTCATACAGTCAGCTAGGCGATTGTTTCATGTCGCTCAGAAGCCGGACTGGGAAGAGACCGCTCTCCTAATCAAAATAAGCCTGCTGGGCGTCGGGATCGTTGGAGGAATAGGCTTTGTCATCAGAATCCTATTCTGGCTGGTAGGATTGTACAACTTGCCAGCAAGCCAGAGCCCTAATCCTACGGGCTAATTGAAGGGAAACTTACAAAATGGCGACGCAGACCCAGAAAACATCGATTTACGCAGTCCGCACCACGAGCGGCCAGGAACGAACCGTCGTTGACCTTATGGCCAGTCGTGCTCAGCCAAAGAAGTTGCCAATCACCGCTATCCTGGCTCCGGAGGTCATCAAGGGTTACATTTTCGTCGAAGCTAGCGGACCCCACTTCGTGGATGAAGCGATCGCGGGGACTAGACATGCCCGCACTAGAACTAAGGGTGTAGTTTCAATTCAAGCGATCGAACGTTTCATAGTAACTAAACCAGTCATCGAGGAACTCAGCGTCGGAAATCTTGTCGAAGTGGTCGGTGGACCATTCAGAGGACTACGCGCAAAGATCACTCATGTAGACAAGGTCAAGCAAGAAGTCGTAATCGAACTGTTGGAGGAAGGCTTCGCGACACTGCCTATCACGGTCCACGCTGACTATGTGAAACTAGTGAGCAGAGGGGAGGACTCTGGGCGAGAAGAAAACAGTTGATGCAATAATCGACGGCGGAAAAGCAACAGCCGGCCCACCGCTAGGACCAACACTGGGTCCACTAGGAGTAAACGTTCTCCAGATCGTGAACAAGATCAACGAGATCACCAAGGCCTACGCGGGGATGAAGGTCCCTGTCAAAGTGCTGGTCGACGTTGACGACAAGAGCTTCGAAGTAGAAGTAGGAACCCCCACAACCTCCGCCCTCATCGTGAAAGAGCTTGGCGTGGAGAAGGGGTCCGGTACGCCGAAAGCCACCAAAGTCGGAAACCTGAGTCCGGAGCAAATAGTGAAGATTGCCGAGATGAAGAGGACCGATAGCTATGCCAAGACAGTCATTGCGGCGGTCAAGGAGGTCGCGGGCGCGTGCGTCAGTATGGGAGTCACAGTTGATTCTAAGGAGCCGAAAGAGTTCATCAAGGACCTTGACAAGGGGCTGTACGAGAAGGCTCTGAAAGGAGTATAGGAGATAAGGACTGGTGCCAGTATCAAGAGACGCTATCGCGAAAGCGATCGCGGAAATGAAGGGAAAGACTGAGAAGCGAAAATTCAACCAGTCCGTAGAATTAGCAGTCAGACTCCGAGAACTCGACCTGAAGAGACCTGAACAGAGGATCAACGAATCACTCGAACTTCCTACTGCAGCTAGCAAGACTGTGAAGGTAGCAGTCATCGCCGGCGGAGATCTCGCAGTCAGGGCCAAAAACGCTGGGGCGGACATTGTCATAGGCAAGGAAGATCTCGACAAGATGGCCCGATCGAAGAAAGATGCCCGGAAGATCGCACAGCAGTACGACTTTTTCGTCGCCGAAGCACCCCTCATGCCCCAAGTAGGCAAATCTCTAGGCCAGATGCTCGGACCAAGAGGCAAGATGCCTACACCAATCCCACCAACAGCACCCATCGACGACGTTCTCAAACGTCAGAGAAAAAATGTCCGTCTCAAGATGAAGGACCAGCCGGTCATACAGACCAAGGTAGGGACAGAGGACATGCCTGACGATGTGCTGGTACAGAACATTCAGACAGTAATCTCGCGATTAGAAGCTAAGCTCGAGAAGGGAGCGAAGAACATCAAATCCGTAGCGGTCAAGACCACGATGGGACCGCTCGTAAAAGTCGAAACAACACAGGTCTGATACTCTCTGTCAACCCACAAGATCGCACAGTGGAAGAAAGACTCACTCGGAGAACTCCAGGGTCTACTCGCGAAATATCCAGTAATTGCCGCAGCTGACCTGACGAAAGTTCGATCTTCCCAGATTCACGAGCTGCGGAAACGCTTGCGCAATCGGGTCACGATGATCGTGGCCAAGAACAATCTCCTACGCAAATCCGTTGAGCTGTCGGACGCTAAGGATGGAAAACTCGGAGAGTTCGTCAAGGATCTCGTTGGATCAAATATTCTTCTCTTCTCCGACCTCAACCCCTACTCGCTAATCATACTACTCGACAAGAGCAAGGTCCGAGTCCCAGCGAAGGCAGGAGACATAGCTACCAGTGAAATCATGATACCAGCCGGCAACACAGGACTCCCACCAGGACCGGTCATCAGCGAGTTTGGAGAGATAAGGGTCAAGACAAAAATTGAGGGAGGAAGCATATGGGTGGCTCAGGACTCCGTAGTCGCCAGTAAAGGCGATCAGATTACAGCCAAGATGGCTTCTGTTCTCTCAAAGCTCGGACTGAAACCCATGGAGGCTGGATTGAGCCTTGCAGTCGCATTCGACAACGGAACAATCCTTCGAACCGAAGACCTCGCCTTCGATCTGCCTTCTTACAAGAACGATTTTCTCTTAGGGATCAACAACGCACTCAACCTATCAACAGAGGCAGGCTACATCGTCCCCGAGAACGCTCCTCGAATACTCGTCAAGGGAATGAGAGAGGCGCTTGCGCTTGCAGGAGAAGCAGGCTTCCTAGAAGAAGGAACAATCGAGTATGTCCTGAAAAGGGCCGTCACAAACGCGACTGTTTTGGACCAGAAGATCCCCAAGCAAGAGAACGCCTAACCAGCATGGACAAAGCGCGCGTACTGGATCCTGATAGCGCTTCGGGATTTCTCACCGTCTACTTCTTTGGGATAATTTTTGGGCAAGCCCCTTGCTTGCGTGATTTCGATACCTGAGACAGTAGGATGATTCTAACGCAAGCTTCTCTCATTTAAGAGAGACTAGAAAGGTCGAACGTTCCTAAATCTCGGATTCTTCGATCTGATGTCGATGACAGGATGACTTGTGTTTCTGTAGTAGAATCCATCTACAACGAAGTTCTCTTGTTGCTGTGAGAGCAGTCCAATATCCATGCCGACAAACCAACAATTGGTGATCCTGTTGTTTCTTCCCACGCCCATTCGGATACCGATGGATCTCCCAGCGATCTCATCGTCAAGATTCTTCACCTTCAGGGCCGGTATTGGCTTGCCCATCTTCCCCTTCTACTCGTACATTCTTCGACTTCGGCTTTTTAGATCTAATGTCGAGATGACCTGTATATCCCTTCGGAACAACGACATTTTCGACCTCTGGCCTGTCACTTTCAATTGTTGTGACGCCCGCTTTGGGTAGCTTGTCAAAGTCGAAGTGGTTCAGGTCGAGAGCACCTTGTCGTTCGGCCGTAGACGTCACGGAATCTCCTCTACGATTGTTTCTACGAATTCTATAGACGGCAATCGCAACCGCTAGAATGCCCGCAACTAACAGCATGTAGCCAGCGAAGGTAAGGTAATCCGAAACAGAAATCGCCGAAGCTGAACTGAGAAAGACATCAGCGATCTTGGCTCCGATTTCGAAGAGAAATCCAGTGATTATGCCACCCACTCCGCCGATTGCCAGAGTCTTCGATGTAAACTGCATATTACCTGGCTCGTTATCACCTAGCCATTTCTAAAGAGTACCCCGATAAGTAATCGGGAACCGTGCTGGAAATGCTTAAGTGTATCAGGAACAGTCCCCTCGAATCTCACAAGGAAAGCGGTAGAAGTCTAAGATGCCAATGAAATATGTTTACGCAGCATTACTGCTCCACTCATGGGCACAACCAGTAAACGAAGAAAACGTAAAGAAGATTGTATCCGCAGCAGGCGGACAAGCGGAAGAAACACAAGTCAAAGCCCTGGTTGCCGCTCTTTCAGAAGTCAACATCGACGACGCATTGAAATCTGCAAGTTCAATGATGATGGCACCCGCGGCCGCGCCAGCAGCGCCATCAGCAGAGGGCAAGAAGAAGGACGAGAAGCCCGCCGAGGACGAGAAGAAGAAGGAAGAGGAAGCGCTAGCCGGATTGGGCGCTCTCTTCGGATAGATTGGGGGTTTGCGGTATAGCTCCGCACGGCGTTCTCGAGAGCCTTTCGTTCTAGCCTAGTCGACGTACCAAACTCTTTACTCCCTATTGGCGAAGTCCAGGAGACTCGCTAATTGCCGGAGATCAACCCAGAAGAATTCGCGATTCCGTTCTTTACGGAAGGGAACTTCACAAGGCGGAAGTGTCCCAGCTGCGGTAGCTACTTTTGGAATCAGAATCCTAGCCAGACGACGTGTGGAGAAGCGCCCTGCGCGCCTTACACTTTCATCGGAAATCCGCCGACGAAAAGACGATACACTGTGCCAGAGATGCGGATCCAGTTCATGGACTATTTCGCGGACAACGGCCATACTCGCATCCCGCCGTACCCGATAGTGGCGAGATGGAGGAACGATGTCTACCTTGTCGGCGCATCGATCTACGACTTTCAACCCTACGTCACTGAGGGAACGATGCCCCCTCCCGCCAATCCTCTAGTGATCAGTCAGCCCTGCATCAGGTATACCGACGTCGAACTCGTCGGACCCACGGGTGGAAGACACATGACTATCTTCGAGATGGGAGGAGCACACGCCTTCAACTATCCGACCAAGGAGGTCTACTGGAAGGACGAGTGCGTCCGCTACCATCATCAACTGTTGACAGAGGTCCTTGGTGTTCCCTCCGAATCTGTCAGCTACAAGGAGCATTTCTGGTCGGGAGGAGGAAACGCCGGGCCGGACCTGGAGACGATCACTGGAGGCTTGGAGATCGGGACCCTCGTCTTCATGCAGTATAGGGTTCAGGGAGATCAGCTGATCCAACTACCTATCAGGACTGTAGACACTGGATACGGCATAGAGCGATGGTCGTGGCTCTCCCAAGGGTCTCCCAGTGGATTCCACGCAGTCCACGGTCCAGTTCTTCAGCACGTGATGGACCTGGGGAAGATTAGTGTTGACGAGTCGATAATCGGAGCGTTTACCCGAGCCTCGAGCATTCACGGCTGGGCCTCAATCAACAAGAACCGAGAATCATACATTCAAACAGTCTCAGAACAGACAGGCATCTCACGGGACACTCTCCGACCAATGTTCTCTTCACTCGAGGCAGCTTATGCGATAACGGACCACACGAAAGCAGCCACATTCCTGCTTGCAGATGGCGTGGTCCCGTCGAACGTGGGTGAAGGATACTTGGCCCGGCTGATAATTCGGCGCGCAGGAAGGTTCGCTCGACAGCTCGGAATCTTCTCCGAGCTTCCGTCGATCGTGGATGCTCAGATCAAGCTCTGGGGAGGCGACTTCCGAACACTTCGAGAGATGAGGTCCGAGATAATTGAGGGCCTCGAACACGAGATGAAAAAGTACGAAGAAACGATCAGCCGGGGCTTGGAAGTAGTAGTCCGTTTGTCGAAAGACTTGGCGAGCAAAGGGGTCCGGAACGTTTCAACCGATCAACTGGTTCAGCTCTATGATTCTCAAGGGCTACCGCCCGAGATTGTCAGGGAAGCAGCAGAGAAGAGCGGGGTAGCAGTTGAGATACCAGACAATTTTCTGACCCTGGTTGCGGAGAGCCATTCACGACCGGCCAAGGGCGACGGAGAAGGACCGTCGCATGCAGACATCGAGGCAAAACTTGCCAACTTCCCGCCCACCCGACCGCTCTACTATGAGAATTCCTACAAGACAAGATTCAAGGCGAAAGTGGTGGGTAGAGTTGGGGAAAACGCAGTAGTTCTAGATCAGACAGAATTCTATCCTCAGGGCGGTGGACAATTGGCGGATCACGGCGAGCTAAAGTTCGCCGACAAGAAGGTAATGGTGGTTGACGTCCAGAAGTATGGAGATAGAATCGTCCACTATCTATCTCAGCCCATAGATCCAGGCGTCGATCTTGTAGAGGGGGAGATTGACTGGCAGCGTAGGCAGAATCTGATGAGACACCATACGGGGACACATGTCCTGCTTGGATCAGCTAGACGTGTCCTGGGCGAACATGTGTGGCAGGCGGGGGCCCAAAAAGAGGTTGAGAGCAGCCGTGTCGATATCACTCACTACCAGCAAATTACTCCTAAAGAGAGAGAGAAGATTGAACGACTGGCGAACCAGACGATCCTTCGGGATCTTCCTGTGAGAATCAACTGGATGGCCCGAGAGAAGGCAGAGGCAAAGTACGGCTACAGACTCTACCAGGGAGGCGCGGTTCCCGGCGGAAAGATTCGCGTCGTCAGAATTGTCGGATGGGACGCAGAAGCCTGTGGAGGGACACACGTCAAGAGAACGGGAGAACTCGGCGTCTTCAGGATCGAAAAGATAGACAGACTACAAGACGGGGTTGAGAGAATAATCTTCTCCGCCGGAATACCCGCGCTCAAACGGATCAGCGACGAGAACGAGAAACTAGCTACGACAGCCCAGCTGCTAAAGACCACGCCTGACCAAGTTCCCAAATCAACGAAGGCACTCATTGCCGAGAGGGATGCTCTACAGAAGGAGCTGGAGAAGCATTCGGCCAAGACAACGGAGGCTCACATACAGCAACTAGCGAAGAATGCCAAAGTTTTGGGTCCGGTCAAACTCGTAGTAACAAAGGATCCGAAGCGGAAAGGTATAGATCCAGTCGAGATCGCGAACCGGCTCAAAGAGGCCGATAAGAGGATGGTCGCGGTCATAGTCGAGGTCTCCGACAGGGTCCAGATTGTTGCGGCTGCAGGCGACGAGGCGGTGAACGCTGGCATCAACGCGAACGAGATAGTCTCCCTAGCGGCCAGAGCAGTAGGAGGCGGTGGAGGAGGCAGACCATTCTTCGCATCTGGCGGAGGACCTCTAAAGGAGAAAGCCGAGGAAGCGCTGCGAATCATAGAA
>Ga0210409_10005621_pt1 | contig 13164 bp, 9 predicted proteins | sample IncBWH17MmetaG_FD_161649 | JGI IMG/M metagenome (GOLD analysis project Ga0210409, IMG submission 161649) | Forest soil microbial communities from Barre Woods Harvard Forest LTER site, Petersham, Massachusetts, United States - Inc-BW-H-17-M | ecosystem: Environmental > Terrestrial > Soil >...
GACCGCGTGCCCGTGATGACCAATCAGCCCGAATCCCAAGATGTGGATCAGTTGGTAGCGGGCGGCTACGAAGCAGCGATCATCGCAACCCAGCCGTTTGAACCTGATCGCAATTCGATGGCCCAACTACGTGTGCAGGACCTGCCTATTTCCACGAGAGCTCGAAATGTTCTCAGGGACGCAGGAATAAGGACCGTGGACGAGCTTGCCCAAATCGCCCCCGGAACACTGATCAAGGTCGGGAACTGCGGGCGACGGACGATTGCGGAACTGGCGAAAATCCTAGGGGCGTATTTCGCGTCGTTACCCAACTCTGGGATAGCGTTCTACCGCGGCACCAGGCCCAGCTGGCTACGACATGTGACTTCCTCCCCATCGAGCAGCGAACATTCACTTAGCATATTCCTCCAGCCGGAAGAGCGCGCGGTTATGGAGGTGATAGAAAATGCCTTAACGACGTTAAGACCTAGGATGGTCTCCATCTTGGTTAAGCGGATGGGCGTCGCACCAGGCCAACCCAGAAAAACGCTGGAGGCGATTGGGCGCGAATTCGACCTCACCCGTGAGCGGGTCAGACAGATTGTGGATAAAGGGCTCCAGATCATTTCGAGAAATGTTAGGACGCTGTCCCCTAATACGTATCCCAGCATTCGGACATTCATTCGCACCCAGAAGGTCGTTTCAGTCGATGACGTGATCGGCAGCATTCCGAATCTTGGCAGCTCTCCTCAATTCGATTCAAAGTCCTGTATTCGGTTACTTCTGTTCGGCAGTCAGGATGATAGCCACCCGTTGGACGCTCGCGGCAACGTGTGGTGCTCGAAGGAAATCACCCCCGAGTTTCATAGAAGGGTGGTAAGAGCAGCGAGAAGAATACTCAAAGGGATACCGATGACATGTGCAGACTTAAGCGTTGAGATTGCGAAGTCCTTGCGGCAATTCGACGACACACAAGTCAAGACAATTCAGAAATTGCTTCTCAATTCGCCTACCGCGCTCAGGATCGAGCATTCTCCCGGGGGCGAGATACTCCATCCGCCTCGTCAGAATAGTTCAGACCGGAGGCGAGCGTTCATCTACACCTACATTAAGGAACAAGGTGTCCCCGTTCACATTCAAGAGCTATTTGGGGCTATCCAAGATTCGATGCCCGAACTTATTCCCGATTCGCCTACTCGAAAGTCGGCGATTAATACAATAGCTAGTGGCATGGAACGCGATGATCGGTTCGCATGGGCCGGGTCAAGCACTTGGGGCCTTCGGGAATGGGGATATGCTAGTCGTGGAGCTTCAATCGCCGCCGCCGTTCTAGAGGTTTTAAGAGCCGCAGGGGCGCCACTTTCGGCAGCACAAATCACGAAAGAGTTGTCTCATCTGTATCGAATTACTCGGTCGGGGGTATCTGTTGCCTTAAAATCCGCCGAAGGTGTGACGATCGAGAAAGATCGCCAGGGCCTTTGGCGCCCGATTTAGGTTTCGCCTTGCATATGTTGTGGCGCGAAAACCACTCGCCTATACTCGGCTTCTAACCAAGCGAGGGGGATTGTTCTTTGCGCAACCGGGACGCGGCGCGTTACGCGCGCTGGGCGGCGATGACTGCCGGACTGATCGCGCTGGTCGTTGCCGGCGTGTACGCCGAGCGCGCCTACCGGCGGGCTCGCGCACTGCGCAATGCGCCGGCCGCGGTTTCCATCGCGGTGCAGCAACAATCGTCGCAATTCTCGTTTTCCAAGGTCGAGCAGAATCGCACCATCTTCACGGTTCGCGCCTCCCGGGCCACCCAGTACAAAGAACAGAATCGCGCCGTCCTCGAAGACGTGTGGATCACACTCTACGGCCGCGACGGCAGCCGCAACGACAACATCCACACGCGCGAATGCAGCTACGAGGGCAATGGCGACGTCCACTGCCAGGGCGACGTCGAGATGGACCTCGCCAACGCGCAGCTCGCGCCCGGCCAGTCGCTGGCGCGGCCCGCGGGCACTCTCGAAGTAAAAACCAGCGATCTCTCGTTCAATCGCAATACCGGCGAAGCGTCCACTCCCGCTCCCGTGCAATTCCGTTTTCCCACCGGCCAGGGGCATGGCGTGGGAGTGTCCTACAGCACCGCCAATTCCGTGGTCCGCGTCGCGCACGAGGTCGAATTCGATCTCACCGCGTCGGACCAGACCGGCGGCCTTCCCGTCACCGCCACCGGGAGCAGCCTCGAAATTCGCCGCGCGGACCACACCGTGGTGCTCGCCGGGCCGGCGATGGTGCGCGAGGGAGTGCGCGAACTCTCGGCCGATGCCTTCTCGGTGGAACTCGACGCCGATTATCACGCGCGGCGCATGGTCGCCACTGGCCATCCGCAGATTCACACCACAGAGGGCAGCGGAAAGATCTTCGTTTCCGCAACGCAATTTCAGGCAACCCTGAACCCGGAGGGCTGGGTCGAGCATGTTGCCGCCGATGGAAATATCACCGGCACGCGCCAGACCGCCTCCGGCACCGACAGATTCTCCGCGACGCACGTGGAATTCGTAATGGTTCCGCAGAAAAATCTCATCCAGGACATGACCGCCACCGGAAACGTGGTGGCGGAATCGCATCAAGGCGGAAATTCGCACGCCTTGAAAACGGACGCGTTGCGCATGACATTTTCGAGCGGCTCCGCCAGTGCGCGCCCCGGCCAGGCGCCGGCCAAGGCAGAGCAGCAACGGATCGAAAGCGCCGAGACTCTCGCGCCGGCGACCATTGAATCCGCCACCAGCGCTGAAACAACGACGCTGCACGCCAGGAAATTCGTGGCGCAACTCGGCGCCGGAGGCCACCTCGACAAATTACTCGGACACGGGGGCGTCGAAGTCCGCAGGAAGAGCGGCAATGCCGCGCCACAGTTGCTTTCCTCCGCCGAGCTGATCGCCACGTTTGGCGCTCACGGCGAATGGGACACTCTCGATGAGCGCGGGAACGTGCGGTTTCAGCAAGCCGACCGCCAGGCGACCGCCGACCACGCCACCATCATCAGCTCCACGGACATGATCGCGCTGGAGGGTTCGCCCGTGATTACCGATGCCACCAGCCGCACCACCGCCGCGAATGTGTTGGTGAATCAGAAATCGGGAGAGCTGCGCGCCACCGGCGGCGTGGTTTCGACCTATGTACCGTCCGCGCAAGCCGACGCGTTGAGTCTCAGCTCCGGCAGCGCGCATATCTCCGCGGACTCGCTCGTCGGCACGGTCGGTTCGAACCACGCGACGGTCACCTACACCGGACACGCGCGCTTGTGGCAGGGAGATTCGGTTCTCGACAGCGATCAGATCCAGCTCTGGCAGGACGACAAGAAATTGCAGGCGACCGGACACGTGGTCGCAGTTTTCTCGCAGGCTTCCGGTTCCTTCGCACCCGCGCCTGGAAAACGCTCCGCACCGAGTTCCGCAGCGGCCTCCGGTTCCAGCACAACTCTTGCTCCCAGCTCCGGTCCCACGTTATGGAAAGTCCTGGCACCCACGCTGACCTATTGGAGCGACCAGGGCAAGGCGCACCTCGAGGGTGGGGTCAGTGCCAGTTCGGATCAGGGCGTTCTCGAGTCCCGTACTCTGGACGTATTTCTCAGTCCGCTCGCGCCCGCTGCGGCCAATGGCGGCCCTCCCGCTGCCGCGCCGAAGGCTCCCTCTGCGGCGCCCAGTGCCCCCGGAGGACGGCAATTGGAAAGGGCGCTGGCTCAAGGGAACGTGATCGTCCGGCAAGGCGATCGCCGTGCCACGGCGGAACAGGCACTGTACACCGCAGCGGACGGAAAATTCGTTCTTTCCGGCGGCCAGCCCACAATTGCAGATGCTTCCAGCGACACAACCACGGGCCATTCGTTGACCTTCTTTGTAGCCAGTGATACGATTTTGATTGATTCGCAGGAAGGTTCGCGCACACTGACCAAGCACCGGGTTGATAAATGAACCGGTATGTTGAAACTCCAAGCCGCCGATCTCAGGAAGTCTTACCGGGGTCGGAAGGTCGTTAACGACATCAATTTGGAGATTCAACAGGGTGAAGTGGTTGGGCTGCTCGGGCCGAACGGCGCAGGAAAGACCACGACGTTCTACATACTGGTCGGACTCGCGCGTCCGGACTACGGGCGTGTCATGCTGGACGGCGAGGATATTACCGACCTTCCCATGTACCTACGGGCCCGCAGCGGCATCAGCTACCTCCCCCAGGAACCTTCGGTCTTTCGTAAGCTGACAGTTGAACAGAACCTGCTCGCCGTTCTGGAGACGCTTTCGATCTCTCCCGAGCAGAGGCGCGACCGGGTCGAGGAGCTTCTGGCGCAAATGGGACTTGAAGGAGTTCGCTACAGTCAGGCGCACGTGCTATCCGGCGGGGAGCGCAGACGCCTGGAAATCGCGCGCTCGCTGGTGCTTTCGCCTGCCTTTGTGCTGCTCGACGAGCCCTTCGCCGGAATTGATCCTTTAACCGTGGTGGATATTCAGAAGATCATCGGGGATCTGAGCCAGGCCGGCATCGGCGTTTTGATGACCGATCACAATGTCCGCGACACGCTCGCGGTCACCAACCGCGCCTACATCATTAGCGACGGCAAAATTTTGGCGGCGGGCACTCCCGCGGAGCTTTCCGCCAACGCTGACGTTCGCCGCATTTATCTGGGAGAGGGTTTCCGGCTGAACTGAAAACCATGAACTGGCTCGCACCCAAATTGCATCTCCGGCTGGCACAGAAGCAGATTCTGACGCCGGGGCTCGTGCAGATGGTCAGCGTGCTGGCGCTGAATCGTCTCGAGCTGCGCGAGATGATCAACCAGGAGATCATGGCGAATCCGGTTCTCGAAGAGCTGTCCGAAGAGGGCGCCACCGCCGATAGCTACACCGACGAAGCCTTCCTGAAGAAAGAAACTGAAAAACTTCCGGAGACTCCGCCAGCCAATCCATTCGATGAATTCGATTTCGGCTCTTTCTTTTCGCAGTATCTCGATACCGGCTCGGAACGCGCGGCGAGCGCCGAGCACGAGGAAATCGAAAGGCCGTCGTTCGACAAGTTTCTTTCCTCGCCGGCCAGCCTCACCGATCACCTCACTTGGCAGTTGAGCGTCAGCATCTGCAGCGAGACGGTCCGCAAGATCGCCGACACCATCATCGGCAATCTCGACGAGAGCGGCTACCTGACCGCGACCCTCGATGAGATCGCGCAGTCCGGAAACTATTCGATGGAGGACGTGGAAGAGGCCCTGGCCGTGGTTCAGGAATTCGATCCGCCGGGAGTGGCCGCGCGCAATCTGGAAGAGTGCCTGATTATGCAGGTCAAATTGATCGATCCCCAGAACACGCTCGCGCAGCAGATCATCGCCGAACATCTGAAGCTTTTGCAGAATAACCAGCTGAAGGAAGTCGCCCGGGCGCTGAACCGCCCCATCGAGCTCGTCAAGCGCGCCGTGGATCTGATCAAGCGTCTCGATCCGAAACCCGGTTTGCGCTACAACAAGATCGAGCCCCGCCTGGTCGAGCCGGACGTTCAGTTCCGCAAGGTGGACGGCGAATGGCAAGTCTTCATGAACGACGACGACGTGCCGCAGCTTCGCTTAAGCCCCACATATCGCCGCCTGCTGGCGCGCGACGCGGCCGATCGCGACGTTCGCAACTACGTCAAGGAACGCTTCACTGCCGCCATTCAGTTGATGAAAAATATCGAGCAGCGCAAGCACACCATCCTGCGGGTCTGCAATTCCATCCTGCGCCGCCAGGGAGACTTCCTCGACTATGGCCCCGATCACCTGAAGCCCATGATGATCAAGGAAGTCGCCGAGGAAGTCGGCGTGCATCCCTCGACCGTCAGCCGCGCCGTCGCCAACAAATACGTGCACACCCCGCAGGGCGTTCTCGAGCTGCGCAGTTTCTTTTCGGAATCGGTGAACGGCCCGCAGGGCGGTGAAATGTCGCTGTTGTCTTTGAAGCGGCGCGTCAAACAGATGATCGAAGAAGAGGACACCTCCCATCCGCTGACCGACGAACAGATCACCAAAAAGCTCAGCGACGAGGGCATCCACGTTACCCGTCGCACCGTGGCGAAATACCGCGAAGATCTGCGCATCCCGAGCACCCACCGCCGCCGGGTCAAGGCTTGACCCCGTCCCCGTGCCGCGCCCCGACCCCGTCCCCGTGCCGCGCCCCGACCGGAAGCCGAACCCCCACCAACTCGTCATCCTCACCGGGCTGTCCGGTTCGGGCAAGCGTTCGGTCCTGAATACCTTCGAAGATCTCGGCTACTACTGCGTGGATAATTTGCCCGTCGCGCTGATTCCCATGTTCAGCGAGCTGTACGAAGGCGGCCGCGGCGAAGTGGAACGCGCCGCGCTACTGGTGGACGCCCGCGAGGGCGCGCAGATTGACCGCTTGCCGGGAATTTATCGCAAACTGAGCAGCGAACGCGCCGCTACGCTGGTCTTCATCGAGGCGAGCGACGGCGCTCTGCAGCGCCGCTTCAGCGAAACCCGCCGCCCGCATCCGCTCGGCCAGGGGGTTTCCATCGCCGAGGGAATTCGCGAGGAGCGCCGGCGCATGGCTCCGATTCGCCGCCTCGCCGAGGTCATCATTGACACCACGAAATTCAACGTGCACGAGCTGCGCCAGCTCATCATCGACCGTTTTCAGAATCCGGGCCGCCGGCCTTTGCTCGTATCGGTCGTGAGTTTCGGCTTTCGTTACGGGATCCCCGCGGATGCGGACCTGGTTTTCGACGTGCGCTTCCTGCCGAATCCGCATTTCGTTCCGCGTCTGCGCCCGTTCAGCGGCAAAGATCCCCGCGTCGCGCGCTACATTCGCTCGTTTCCGCAGACCGGAGAATTTCTGCGCCGCATCGAAAGCCTTTTGGCGTATTTAATTCCGCATTACATCCGGGAAGGCAAAAGCTACCTTACGGTCGCGCTGGGTTGCACGGGCGGGCGGCACCGCTCCGTGGCGCTCACGGAGGTGATTCGCCACTCGCTGCAGCGCAAAGGGTACGCAGCCAAAGTCGTGCACCGCGATCTAGACAAGTCCGCCTCCTGATTCCGCGGTGGCACCCGTTTTGCGATTACGGCTTGCAAGATATCGGGGCGATGCTTAGGCTAGGGCAGTTTCCTGCATAAAACTTTGGCGACCAAAACCATCGACGGTCTCGCGGGCGTGACCGCGCACGACGAAATCCGGCGGCTCCTGCGGTATCTGCGGCCTTACGCGCCGCGTCTCGCCGCGGGTATTGCTCTCATCGCCGTTATGGGCGCCGTCGAGTTTCTTATCGCCTTCGCGCTGCGCCCCGCGTTCGACGTGATCTTGAATCCGCACTCCACTTCCCAGGCTTTGACGCTGTTTCAGATACCTTTCACCGCCCGCGTGCTCGACCTGCACTCGTTTGTGCCTCGTCACTTTCACAACGTGTGGACGGTGTTCGCCGTCGCCCTGCTGCTGCTCACGCTCGTCAAGGGAGCGGCCGAATACGTCGGCAGCATGCTGATCCAGCACGTGGGGCTTTCCGCCGTCACCGATATCCGCAACCAGGTTTACGCCCAGATCGTGCAGCAGCCCATCGGCTTCTTCCAGCACAATCCGGTCGGCCGGGTGATGTCCGCGGTGATTGCCGATATCGAGCAGATTCGCAACGCCTTCTCGGACTGGTTCGCGGAGTTTTTCCGCCAGATATTCGCGCTCGTCGCATTCGTCGCCGTCCTGCTGGTCATCAACTGGCGGATGGCGGTCGGCGCCGCCATTTTGATTCCTCTGGTGGTGTGGCCGGTCAGCAAGTTCGGCCGCCGGATTCGCCGTTCGTCCGAAAAGAGCCGCTCGCGCCTGGCGGATCTGAGCCAGATTCTGCAGGAAACCATCACCGGAAATCGCGTGGTGAAAGCGTTTGGAATGGAAGGGTTCGAGATTCGCAAGTTCCGCCAGGCGGCGCGCGATCTGCTGCGTGAAAACATGCGCTGGATCAGGGCTTTCGCCGCCACTTCTCCGGTGATGGATCTTCTCGGCGCGGTGGTTGTCGCGCTGATTTTGCTTTTTGCGCGCGACGAGATCAAAGCCGGGCGCATGAGCGTCGGCCTTTTCGTGTCCTTCGCCTACGCGTTGTTCAAGGCGTACGAGCCCATTAAACGCCTGAGCAACGTCTATCAGCTCTTCCTGCAGGCCGCGGGAGTCTCCAAGCAGGTCTTCGCCTTCATTGACATGCCGCGCGAAAGAATGGAAGTGCCCGGTGCCAAGGCGTTGCCGCCGTTCTCGAAGTCCGTCGAGTTCGATCGCGCCAGCTTCGCCTACGATAGCGGCCCGCTGATTCTGAAAAACATCGACTTGAAAGTTCCTGCCGGGGCGGTGGTCGCCATTGTGGGCTCGAGCGGCGCGGGCAAGACCACGCTGGTGAATCTCCTGCCGCGCTTTCACGACGTGACCACGGGTGTCGTACGAGTCGACGGATATTCCGTGAACGACGTCACTCTTCGCTCGCTGCGCGAGCAGATGGCCATCGTCACCCAGGAAACGATTCTATTCAACGATACCGTGCGCAACAACCTCTGCTACGGCCGTCCGGACATGACCGACGACAAAATAATGGCCGCAGCCCAGGCGGCCATGGCCCACGATTTCATCATTCAGATGCCGCAGGGCTATCATACGGTGATCGGCGACCGTGGTCAGCGCTTGTCCGGAGGCCAGCGGCAGCGCCTGGCCATAGCCCGCGCCCTGCTGAAGAACGCGCCAATTCTGATTTTGGACGAAGCGACCTCGGAACTCGATTCCGAGTCCGAGATGCTGGTGCAAAGCGCCCTGAACAACCTGATGACCGGCCGCACGGTGTTCGTCATCGCGCATCGCCTCTCGACCATTCGCCGCGCGGACATGATTGCCGTCCTCGACGACGGCGCGATCCGCGAGCGCGGCACGCACGAAGAGCTTCTCGCGCGCAATGGCATTTACGCGCGGCTCTACGAAATCCAATTCCGCGACGCCGAACCCGTTACGCGCGTTGCAGGGCTCGAATAAGAAATGTCCGGCGCAAAGTCACAACTCGCTAATGCGTCCAAGCCCGCGTCGAAGGGCCTGAAGTCCATGACCGGCTACGCGCAGGCGCACGCCACCGAGAGCGGCTTCGGTCTCCGCGTCTCCGTGCGCAGCGTCAATCACCGGTTCCTCGATCTGCACCTGCGCGTGCCCGAGGGATTCGAGCCGCTCGAACCGCGCATTCGCCAGATCGTGCGCGAGCGCGTCCGCCGCGGCCATCTCGACGTTACGCTGCGCTACGAGCTCGCCGGCCCCGCTGCCGTCGCCGTGAATCAGGAAGTCGCCGCGGCTTATTTGCGCGCCGTCTCGGATCTGCGGACGCAATTCGGCATGACCACCGAACCGGACCTCGCTGCCATCCTGCGCTTGCCCGGCGTGATCGGCACGCCTGCCGCGTCCCTTGACGACGAAATCGCGCGCGTGGAATCGGTCGTCGCGCGATGCCTCACCGAGGCGTTGGACAACCTCGACCATATGCGCGAACTGGAAGCCGGCGCCCTGCGCGACAATATGTCGGCCCGCCTCGCCAGCATCGCCAGCCTTGCCGCCCGCGTCGAAGTTCTCGCCGAGCGCGCCCGTCCTGCCTTCGCCCACCGCCTCGAATTGCGATTGAAGGAATTGCTGGGCGAAGTTTCGATCGATCCGGCGCGACTGGCGCAGGAGGCGGCGCTGGCCGCCGAACGCAGCGACGTGTCCGAGGAGCTCGCGCGGCTGGCCAGCCACGTGCATCAATTCGAGTCGCTGCTCGCCGGCGCATCCGACGTCGGCAAGAAGCTGGATTTCCTGCTTCAGGAAATGCAGCGCGAAGCCAACACGCTTTTGTCGAAGACTCCCGGCAACGAAGCTGAGAGCATCGAAATCACCACGCTCGCGCTCGAAATCAAATCCGAGGTCGAGAAACTCCGCGAACAGGTGCAGAACATCGAATGAGCCGGCGGGAGCCATTGGTGCTCATCGTTTCCGGACCTTCCGGTTCCGGAAAATCCACGCTGGTGCAAAAAATTCTGGAGCTGCCCGGCACCATGCTGGCTGTTTCGTCCACCACGCGCCCGCCGCGCAAGACGGAAAGCAACGGCAAATGGTACAATTTCATCTCCGAAGCGGAATTCCGGACCATGATCGAGCGGGGCGAATTTCTGGAATACGCCCAGGTCTTCGGAAAGAACTGGTATGGAACTCCGCGAAAGGCGCTGAACGAAGCGCTCGAGCAAAAAAAAGATCTGGTCCTGGAAATTGACGTTCAGGGCGCGCTGCAGGTAAAAGAGAAGATGCCGGGCGCTGTCGCGGTCTTCGTGATTCCTCCTTCTCGCCAGGATCTGGAACGTCGCATCCGGGAACGCGGCCTGGATTCGGAAGATGAAATTCGCCGTCGGCTCGACCGCGCGCGGCAGGAAATGCTCAGTTACAAGAGTTACGATTTCGCCGTGGTCAACGACGATCTCGAGCGCGCCGGCCTTGAAGTTCAGGCCATCGCGCTGGGCTCGCGCTGTCTGGTGGCGCGAACCGAAGAAAACATTCTGGAAATTTTGAAAACTTTTGGAGGTTGATGTCCTAATGGCTGCACTTACAGGAATACCGGATAGCCAGTTCGCCTACGTAGTAGTCGTATCGCGCCGCGCGCGCCAGTTGATGATCGGCGGGCGGCCCATGATTGATAACCCCAAGTCGCGCAAGACCTCGCGCATTGCCGAGGAGGAGCTGCAGCTGGGGCTCTTGGAATACTCTTTGCCGGAAGTGCCCGAGGCGGAAGAGCGAGACGGCAAGCGCCGCAAATAGCGGCGCCGCTTTGAAAAGATCATGAAGATCGCTCTCGGCGTCACCGGCGGAGTCGCAGCCTACAAGGCAGCGGAGCTTGTCCGCCGCCTGCAGCAGGAAAAGCTCGACGTGCAGGTGGTGATGACCCGCTCGGCGCAGGAATTTATCACCCCGCTCACCTTCGCCGCGCTCACCGGGAAAAAAGTCATCACCGAAATGTTCGGCGCGGGTGGCGCGGAGGCTGCCAACGTCGAAAGCGCCATCGAGCACATCGCGGTAGCGCAGCGAATTGACCTCCTTGTCGTGGCGCCGGCCACCGCCGACATCCTTGCCCACTTCGCGCAAGGCATCGCCCGCGATTTCCTCTCGACTCTCTATCTCGCGACGAAAGCGCCGGTCGTCGTCGCGCCGGCGATGAACGTCAATATGTGGGAGCATCCCGCGACGCAGGAGAATCTGCAAAAGCTTCGCGCCCGCGGCGTTCACGTCGTGGATCCCGATGAAGGCTATCTCGCCTGCGGCATGACGGGCGCCGGACGCCTCGCCGCAACCGATGCGATCGCCGAAAAAGTCTGCTTCGTGCTGGGACTGCGCCGCGATCTCGAGGGCCAGTCCATCCTCGTCACCGCCGGCCCCACGCGTGAGGATCTCGATCCGGTGCGCTTCCTGACCAATCGCTCCTCGGGCAAAATGGGTTACGCGCTGGCGGAAGCGGCCGCGCGCCGCGGCGCGCATGTCGTGCTCGTCAGCGGCCCCACAGACCTCGCAGCTCCCGACGGTGTGGATTGGGTTCCCGTGCGCTCAACTGAAGAAATGCGCAACGCCGTTCGCGAGCGCGCCGCGGACGCAAACGTGGTCATCATGGCCGCGGCCGTGGCGGATTATCGTCCCGCTGCCGCGCACTCGCAAAAACTCAAGCGCGGCGACGGCGGGCTAACGCTCGAGCTCGAGCCTACGCCGGATATTCTCGCCGAGCTTGGCCGCGACCCCGTTCAGCAAAGCGGACGGCGCGTGCTGGTCGGCTTCGCCGCCGAAACGGATCGCCTCGCCGACAATGCCCGCGGCAAACTCGCGCGCAAAGGCGCGGACATGATCGTCGCCAACGACGTCACCCAGGAAGGTGCCGGCTTCGACGCCGACACCAACATCGTCACCCTCTTTCTGCGCGACGGCCGTGAGCTTCCTCTTCCGAAACTGACCAAGTTCGAAGTCGCCAACCGCATCCTCGACCGCGTCCTCGAAATACAAAAGCACTAAAGGTTTGCGTCGGCACGTTGACACCCTTGTCGTAGTGAGTTACAAACCTTCGACGGACTTTTTTGCGCTCCACAGAAACCTCGTGGATCGGACTGGACAAAACAAATGGAAAACGTACGACGATTGCGCTGTGCGTGTGCGCTGCTGGCCGCCCTGTTGCTCGCCTTCAGCGCGCCGATGGTCCGGGCCCAACAGGCCAGGGACAAAGCCGCCGAGCCTGCGGCGAACAAGCCGGAATCGCTCGGCTTCTCATCCGAACGGCTCGACGTTCTCCACAAAGCGATCCAGGAACAAGTGGACCAGAAATATCTCGCCGGCGTCGTCACCCTGCTCGCGCGTCACGGCAAGGTCGTCGAGCTGAAGGCCTACGGCAAGAAAGACGTCGCCGCCGGCACGCCCATGACCACCGACACGATTTTCCGCATTTTCTCCATGACCAAGCCCGTCACTGGCGTCGCCATGATGATTCTCTATGAGCAAGGCAAATGGCATCCCGAGGATCCCATCTCCAAATACATTCCCGAATTCGCCCACCTCAAGGTCTATAAGGGCATGGACGCGGACGGCAAAATGATTCTCGAGGATCCCGCTCATCCGCCGACGATGCACGAGCTGATGACCCACACCGCCGGATTCACCTATGGTGCCTTCGGCAATACGCCGGTGGACAAAATGTATCAGGCCCAGGGCATTTTGCAGTCGAAGTCGCTGCAAGACATGGTCGACAAGCTTGCGAATATTCCGCTGCTCTACCAGCCGGGCACCAAGTGGGTTTACAGCGTCTCGATGGATGTGCAGGGCTACATCATTGAAAAGCTCTCGGGCCAGACGCTGCCCGATTTCGTCCAGCAGCACATTCTCGGCCCGCTGGGAATGAAGGACTCCGGCTTTTACGTGCCCAAGGACAAATGGGATCGCTTCGCCACTCTGTATGTGGGCGACGCTCACGGCCAAGTCGTCCCGGCTCCCGGCCCTCCCGGCGCGGGCTACGACCACCAGCCGGCCATGCCTTCGGGCGGCGGGGGAATGGTTTCGACCGCGCAGGATTATTTGCGTTTCGCGCAAATGCTACTCAACGATGGCGAACTCAACGGCGTGCGCATCCTCGCACCCTCGAGCGTGCGCCTCATGA
>Ga0210409_10005622_pt1 | contig 13163 bp, 9 predicted proteins | sample IncBWH17MmetaG_FD_161649 | JGI IMG/M metagenome (GOLD analysis project Ga0210409, IMG submission 161649) | Forest soil microbial communities from Barre Woods Harvard Forest LTER site, Petersham, Massachusetts, United States - Inc-BW-H-17-M | ecosystem: Environmental > Terrestrial > Soil >...
ACAAACCGGAGGCTTTGGAGATCCGAACGGGCTTCCGGGCAAGGGCAATCCCAACAAGACGATAAACATTAACCGGCTGGGCTCGCCGGCATTGCCGGGCGGCCCCGGATACGGAAACGGCACAGGCGGCGACAAGGGAGTGCGCGGCACGGTGGCCAGTACCGGATTCGGAAATGGCGTGGCAACTCCTCCGCCGAGCGGAAAACATGGAGCGGTGCAAAGCGGCGGCTTCGCCGACGCCAGTGCGGTAGACAACACGCCCAAGAAAAAAACGGTGTCGGGCGATTCTCCGACAACCATGGTTGACATTCTGGACAAGCCCCACCCGCAATACACCGCGGAAGGCCGTACTCTAAGACTTGAGGGCGACGTGGTCCTCGAGGTGGTCTTCCAGGCCGATGGCACGGTGCAAGTGAGCCGCGTCATCAGCGGGCTTGGCCACGGGCTCGATGAGGCCGCGGAGCAGGCTGCTCGACAAATGAAATTCAAGCCAGCCAAGCGAGATGGCCAAGCGGTGGACTTCCCAGCGCGCGTGCGCATTGAGTTCCGGTTGGCTTACTGAGATCTGCTGAGGGGAGAGAGAAATGCGCAAGCTAGTAACAACGATCCTGGTGCTGGTATCGAGCGGGATGTGGAGCATGGCCGCCGCAGCGGCACCGCGTCCGGCCGACCAGCCACGGACCATGGAAGAGGCTGTCGACCGCATCATCGCCAACGAGAATCACCTCAATCAGGAAGTCCGCAAGTATTCACCGCTGGTGGAAACGTACATTCAGAACCTGAAACCGGACAAGGATCTTGGATTTGTGCCGGCCGGAGACAAGTACTTTCTGGGCCGCGCGGATTTTTCCAAGGGCGTGAACCTGGTTTCGCTGACAGAGGCGGACACCAAGGGCAAGAAGATTTTCACCGGCATTGGAAATTTCTTTTCCTTCGCGATGCAGTTCCTGCCCGACGGCTTTTTGCAGATGATCTTCATCGACACCAACGGCTTCGACAAGCAGCACTATAAATTCGAATACATACGCCGCGAGTTCCTGGGCGAAGTGCGCTGCCTGGTGTTCGACGTCACACCGCAAGAGAAAGCCGGCAAGGGCCGCTTCACCGGGCGCATTTGGGTGGAGGATCAGGATTTTAACATTGTGCGCTTCAACGGAGCGTACGGCGGCACGGGGCACGCCACCTGGTATTTCCACTTCGATAGCTGGCGCACCAACGCGCAGCCGGGCCTGTGGGTGCCCTCCTTCGTCTATAGCGAGGAGAAAGATTTGCACTACGCCATGACCAAGAAGCTGGACTTCAAGGCGCAGACGCGGCTGTGGGGATACAACGTGGGTCACGCCGCGCAAGAACAGGAGTTGAGCAAGATCCTGGTGGAGAGCGCGGTGCGGGATGACACCAAAACCGCGAACGATCTGAGCCCCGTGCAGGCGCAGCGTACCTGGGACCGCCAGGCGGAGGAGAACGTAGCCGACCGGCTGCAGCGCATCGGCTTGGTGGCGCCGAAGGGCGAGGTCGACAAAATCCTGGAGACGGTGGTCAACAACCTGGAAGTCACCAATAACCTGGACATCGATCCGGAAGTGAAATGCCGCGTGCTGATGACCACCACGCTGGAATCTTTCACGCTCGGCCACACCATCGTGCTGAGCCGCGGGCTTATCGACGTGCTGCCGGATGAAGCCAGCCTGGCCACGGTAATCGCGCACGAGCTCGGCCACGTGGTCCTCGCGCATCGCATGGACTCAACCTACGCCTTCTTCGACCAATTGCTTATCGATGACAAGGAAACCTTCCGGCACTTCGGCTTTGCCCGCACGCAGGCGGAAGAGCAAGCTGCCGCCGCCAAAGCCATCGAATTTCTGAACAATTCGCCTTACAAGAACCAGTTGGCTAATGCCGCGCTTTTTCTGACTGCCTTGCAGACGCGCCAAAAGGAAATTCCCAACCTCATCAGTGCGCACTTGGGAGATCGCGTTCCCACCATCGCGGATCTGAAGAGCCAGGCCGCTTCCGATCCCGATGCAAAGAAAAATCCGCAGATGGTCGCGGCGCTTCCTATCGGCGGGCGCGTGAAACTCGATGTGTGGTACGACCACCTGGACCTAATCAAGAGCAAGCCGGTAGGAGCGGTTGCGGAACGGGAAAAAATGCCGTTTGAGGTCACGCCGTTCATGCCCTACCTCACGCGTTACGGCGCCGATGCTTCCAAACCAATCAGCGCAAACGCGGCAGAAAACAAACCGCCGGAAACTGCATCGAATCCGCCAAGCGATGCGAAGCCGGTCGATCCTGCGAAACCGGCCGACCCTGAAAAACCCTGACATCATTCAATCCGCAGTTTTCCGCCCGGTGAGCGTAAGTTCGCCGGGCTTCTTTTTTTGATCTGGGGCTCGGCGACCTGAGTGCGAGAGGTGAAATTAGTGGATACGCCGTTGCGACGCGTTGCTTCTCTTCCTGCGTGTACATAAACTGTTGACGTGTAAACGAGGGGGAAGATGATGAGACTCGCGGGACGGCGTCTTGCCAAGATAGCGGCCGCGGCGGCCCTTTTTGCCGGTGGTGTGGCGGCTGGGAACTGGCGCGCGCAGAGCGTTGCGGCGCAAAACAGGTTTGGCCAACCAAAGACGGTGGTCCACTTTGTGGTGTACAAATGGAAGAACACCGTTTCGCAAAATGACAAGGACCGGGCGCTGGCCGGCATCAAGACGATGGCCGCAAAAATTCCAGGCGTCAAAAATATCTGGCTGAAAACGCAGCGCAACCAGATTCGCGATTTTGACGGCGTGTACGCGATCGAGTTTGCCAGCCCGGAAGCGGCGGCCGACTACGCGGAGAGCCCGCTGCACGAAACGTGGCGCAAACGGTGGGAAGAGCTGCGCGAAAACAGCTTGTCGTTTCAGGTTTCTAACCCGTAGAGGGCAGCGAGAATCAACTCCGGTTGTCGCGGTCGATTCGATAGCGCCGGCGCAGCATGGCGTCGATGGCGCTATCGGTCAGCAGCCGCTTGCTCCACTTTACGAAGGGCGCCAGGGAAGTGACGCCGTAACGCGCTTTCGGCCGCGGCGTTTCTATGGCGTGGAGCATCACGCGCGCGCAGTCTTCAGGCGTGTATTTGGATTTGGTACGCATATCGTTGACGCTGGTGAAGAATTTCGCGTAGAGCGGAGCGTAGGGTCCGCCTTTTTCCAGGTACGGCTTGGAGAGCTCCGCGGCCGTCTTTTGTATGCCGGTGATGATGTAACCTGGTTCGATCAGCACGACATTGATTCCGAACGGATATAGCTCCATGCGCAGCGCATTGCTCAGGCCTTCCAGGGCGTGTTTGCTGCTGCTGTACGCGCCTTGCGTGGGAGGAGTCATCAGGCCCGAGAGCGAACTCATCATCAGGATACGGCCGCTGCGGCGCTCGCGCATCCGCGGCAGAACCGCGCGCGTGACACGCAGCACGCCGAACACGTTGGTCTCGAACTGGGCGCGCCAGTCTTCCATACTGAGATCTTCCACGGCGGCGGTGTAATTCACGCCGGCGTTGTTGACCAGCACGTCGATCGCGCCCGTCTTGCCAAGCACGGTCTGGACGGCCGAGTGCACCGAAGCGTCGCTGCAAACATCGAGAGCGATGCTCGCCAGCGCTAAGTTCTTCTCTCGCGCGATGCTGTCGAGCTGCGCGAGTTTTTCCGGCGAGCGGCCCGCGGCGAACACGCGGTAGCCGCGCTCGGCAAGTAGCAGGGCCAGCGCCTTCCCCAAACCGTCGGTGGCTCCGGTGATTAGAACGGACTTCGGCTGGGTGTTCCCGTTTTTCATGTTTGCTCCTTGCCGCGAGAGAGTATCCTACCCCGGCTTTGCAAGGAGGTCACCGGGCGAGGGGACCCCAGGGTTCGCAAAAGAAGCACTTTCGTCACAAATCGTCTTAGCCGCCTGCGGAATCCTCCATGCGGCCTGTTAGAATTGGTGGATTCTCTCGGTTCCACAGACAGCTTGGGTGCGCCGGTATGTCTCCAGACGGAAACCTTGCCATGTCCGAAAGCAAACCGAATTGGCGGCGCGGTTTCTGGAGCCTGATCGCCACGCAGTTCCAGGGCGCCTTCAACGAAAACGCCCTGAAATTCCTGATAATTTACCTGGTTCTGGCGCTTAAGAAAGACAAAGCGCAACGCGACCAGCTCGAATTCCTGGTTGGAGCGCTTTTCGCCGCGCCATTTATTCTATTTTCGTTAAGCGGCGGGTACCTGGCGGACCGCTTCAGCAAGCGCAGCGTCACCATTGGGACGAAATTGTTCGAGATTGCGGTGATGCTACTGGCGGTATTGGCGCTTGCCGGCCCGAATTTTCCGTTGGCGCTTGCCGCAATCTTTTTGGTTTGCACGCAAGGCGCGCTCTTCGGGCCATCCAAATACGGGCTGCTTCCTGAGCTTTTGCCCGCGGAAAAACTCTCCTGGGGCAACGGCGTGCTCGAGTTGGGAACGTTCCTCGGAATAATCGCCGGAAGCGTCTGCGGCGCGCTCCTGGCCGACGCGTTCAAAGGGCACCAAATCTATTCCGGAATGCTGCTGTTCGCATTTACGGCCGTGGGCCTGCTCTGCAGCCTGGGCATCAGCCGCGTGCCACCCGCGGACTCCGCAAAAAAGTTCAGCGCGCTCTCCCTGGTCGACGTCTGGTCGCCGATGAAGCTGATTCGCGCCGACCGCGTCCTGTGGTTGGCGGTGCTCGGCAATACCTACTTTTTCTTCGTGGCCGCGCTGTTGCAGTTCAACATTTTTCTTTACGGCCAGGATGTTCTGCACCTGGATTCGACGCACGGGGGATTTCTTCAGGCGGCGGTAGCCATTGGGATTGGCGTGGGCAGCCTGGCCGCGGGATTTCTTTCCGGCGGGAAAATCGAATACGGGCTGATTCCGCTCGGCGCGTTGGGCATCACGCTGCTGGGACTGTGCCTGGCGATTCCAGGGCTGACGTTTGCAGCGGTGCTGCTGCTGCTCGCGGGGCTGGGGTTTGCCGGCGGATTCTTTATCGTGCCGATCAGCGCGTTGATTCAGCACATTCCGGAGGAGGAACACAAGGGCGGCGTTCTCGGCGCGGCAAACTGGCTTTCCTTCGTCGGCGTGGGCGTTGCGTCCGGGGCGTATTACGGCGTGTCGCACTGGCTGCATCTGAGCCCCGGAGCGATTTTTCTTTGGGCCTCGATTGCGACGCTGGCAGCCACCGGCTACCTGTTGTATCTGTTGCCCGACTCGCTGATCCGGCTGCTGCTGTGGATGGCGGCGCACACGATCTACCGGCTCGACATCGCGGGGCGCGAGCGGGTTCCGGCGAAGGGCGGGGCGCTGCTGGTGCCGAACCATGTCTCCATGGCGGACGCGGCGCTTCTCATTGCCTCGCTCGACCGGCCCGTGCGTTTCCTGATGTTCAAGGGCTCGTACGAGCATCCGCTGGTCAAGCCGTTCGCGAAAATGCTGCGCGTGATTCCCATCGCTTCGGATCAAGGGCCGCGCGAGATGATTCACTCGCTGCGCGAAGCCACGCAAGCGCTGCAAAACGGCGAGCTGGTGTGCATTTTCCCGGAAGGGCAGATGACCCGCATCGGCCAGATGCTGCCGTTCCGGCGCGGCATGGAGCGCGTCATCAAAGGCGTCGACGTGCCGATTATTCCGGTGCACCTGGACGGGGTATGGGGCTCGATTTTCAGCTTTGCGCGCGGAAAGTTTTTGTGGAAGCTTCCGCGGCACCTGCCGTATCCGGTGCGGGTGACGTTCGGGGAGCCGCTGCCGGCAACGGCCACCTCCACGCAAGCGCGCCAGGCGGTGCAAAACCTGGGCGCGGAGGCGTTCGCGCGGCGCAAGGAGCGCATGCTCACGCTGCCGCACTCGTTCGTGCACGCGGCGCGCCGGCATCCGTTTCGCTTTGCGATGGCGGACGGACAAACGCCGCGCCTGAATTTCTTTGCGGTTCTGGCGCGCACGCTGTTCGTAGCGCGGCGCCTGCGAAAGCACTGGCAAAGCCAGGAAATGGTGGGCATTCTGCTGCCGCCGTCGATTCCGGGAGCGCTGGTGAACCTGGCGGCGATGTTGATGGGCAAAGTGCCGGTGAATTTGAACTACACGGTGTCGAACGAAACGCTGGCGTCATGCGCGAAGCAATGCAATCTGAAGACGATTGTCACCGCGCGGGCGTTCCTGGAGCGCGTGCACATAAAGCCGCCGGTCGACCCAATTTTCCTCGAAGACGTCGCGAAAGAGCCAAAGCTGACGGAGAGAGTGGCGTCCGCTTTGGCGGCGGTTTTGCTGCCCGTGCGCGCCCTAACGCGGTTTGCGGGCGGCGAACGAGTTCCCGGTCTCGATGACCTGGCCACGATCATTTTTTCAAGCGGATCGACGGGCGAGCCCAAGGGCGTGATGCTCACGCAGTACAACGTCGCGTCGAACGTCGAACAGCTCGACCAGGTCTTCTTCCTGCGGCCGGACGATCGCATCATGGGGATTCTGCCGTTTTTTCATTCCTTCGGCTTCACCGCAACTTTGTGCCTGCCCGCGGCCGTCGGCGTCGGAGTGGTGTTTCATCCGAATCCGCTGGATTCGCGGGTCATCGGCGCGCTCATCAACAAATATGCGGTGACCATGCTCCTGGCGACGCCCACATTTCTTAACGCGTATTTGCGGCGCTGCCCACCCGAGGAATTCGGCAGCCTGCGCTTCGTGATGGCCGGTGCGGAGAAGCTGCCGGAGCGCGTAGCCGTGGCGTTCGAGGATCACTTCGGCATCCGGCCGCTGGAGGGTTACGGCTGCACGGAATGCTCGCCGGTGGTGACGGTGAACACCATCGATTTTCGCGCCGCGTCGTTTCGGCAGGTGGGCGCAAAGCGCGGCAGCATCGGTCATCCGTTGCCGGGAATTACAGTGAAGATTATCGACCCGGAAACGCAGGAGCCGTTGGGCGTGGACGCGCCGGGCTTGCTGCTGGTGCGCGGGCCCAATGTGATGCAAGGCTATTTGAATCGTCCAGAGAAAACGGCGGAAGTGCTGCGCGACGGCTGGTACAACACCGGCGACATCGCCGCGGTCGACGAAGATGGATTTTTGCGGGTGACCGACCGGCTCAGCCGCTTCAGCAAAATTGGCGGCGAGATGGTGCCGCACATCAAAATCGAAGAAAAACTGCAAGACCTTGCAGGCGCGTCGGAGCAGATGTTCGTGGTCACCGCCGTGCCGGATGAGAAAAAGGGCGAGCGCCTGATCGTTTTGCACACGCTGTCCGAAGAGCAGCTGCAAGAATGCCTGACCGGCCTGGCCAAGAGCGATTTGCCGGCGTTGTGGCGGCCGCGGCACGATCAATTCGTGCGCATCGAGAAATTGCCGTATCTCGGAACAGGCAAGCTGGACCTGCGCAAAGCCCGCGAATTGGCGCTGGAAACGAGCACGCGTGTCTAGCGGCGAAGGCACAAAGCCTGGTGCGCGCCGCGGCCTCGTTCTGCGAGTTGTCGCGACGTTGGCCGCGCTGGCGATTTGGTTCTGGACGCAGTCGCTGATTGGCGCGCGCGCTCCGTCCGAGCAAATCGGCGACGCGCTGCAGAATTTGTTTGGCGGGCTGAATGCGTATTTCGGGCAACATCCTTACGCGGCAAACGTGCTGCTGATCGTCAGTTCAGGATTCATTGATGCGCTGGGATTGTTTCTAGTCGCCGAGTGGATCTTGGTTGGCCGGGTGCGGCCGTTTCTGGGTTGGTGCTGCTGCTGGGCCTGCGCCAGGTGATACAAACGCTGTGCGCGCTGCCCGCGCCGCCGCACATGATTTGGCGGTATCCGGGATTTCCCTCGCTGTTCGTCACCTACAACGTGGGCAACGATTATTTTTTCTCCGGCCACACGGCCATTGCGGTTTTCGGAGCCATGGAGCTGGCGCGGTTTCGGCGAAAGTGGCTAACGGCGGTTGCCGTGGTGATCGTGCTTTTTGAAATTGCCGCGGTGCTAATTCTTCGCGCGCACTACACCATGGACGTTTTTGCCGGCGCGATGGCGGGCCTGTGGGTAGCGGCGTTCTGCGACTTAGTGTCGCCGCGGCTCGAGCGCCTGCTATCGCAAACAACAAACAAGATGACTGATGATCGTGAGACCCGGCAGGGCTACGATTAGGCGCGAGTGAAGGCCCTCGAAACGATTTTCTCCGCCGCGCGCGGCACCGACGCGGTTTGGATGTTCCACTGCCTGATCCATAGGAATAAAATGAGCAATCCCCAGAGGTGGTAGCCGAGATTGGCGCGGCGCTCCATGTGTTCCTTGATGAAAAATTCGATGCCGTCGCGCCGGAACAGATTCGTTTCGTCGATGGCGGCGGCGCTCAGCGTGTCCATCAGCAGCGGCCGCAGCGTTCCGCGTAGCCAGTCGTGCGCGGGAATGTCCAGGCCGGTCTTCGCGCGCCGCAGCACGGACATAGGCAACTTATTCCGCATCAGCCGCTTCAGCACCACCTTGTGCTGCCGGCCGTCAATTTTCATGCGTTCCGGCAAACGCGCGGCAAATTCAACGAGGCGATGATCGAGAAAGGGCGGCCGGACCTCGAGCGAATGCGCCATGCTCATGCGATCGACCTTTTGCAGGATGTCGTCGGCGAGGTAGTAGCGCTGATCGAAAGCCAGATAGCGGTTCAGCGAGCCGCGCTCGTCTGCGGCAGGCAAATCACCATCGAACAGGTCCTTGACGGAGGCGCGATTGCGTTGCAGCACGAATTGATCCTGCTGTGCGGCCGAAAACGTTCCGTTCCAGTAGGTGTGCGCTTCGTCGGGCGTCAACAACGTGCCTTCTAGGAACCGCTTCACTTTGTATTCGAGGCTGATCTTGTCGTTCGATACCGGCCAATGTTGCAGTAGACCCAGCAGCCCGCGGCGAATCGGAGGCGCGACGTTTTGTGCCAGGGCCGCGTAGCGGTTCGCCGCATAGGTGATGTAACCGCCAAAGAGTTCGTCGGCGCCCTCGCCGCTCAGTGCAACCGTGACATGTTTGCGGCTGAGCGCGGAAAGAAACCAAACCGGCAGAGCGCCCGCGTCCGCGAAGGGCTCGTCGGAATAGTAGGCCAGCTCCTCGATCGCCGCCGGCAAATCCAGGGAGGGGCTGACATCCAGTTCGTGGTGTTCGGTGTCGTATCTGGCTGCAATGTCGCGGATGTACGCGGTTTCGTCGAAACTTCGTCCAGCGAAGGAGATCGAAAACGTCTTTACCCGGGAGGCGCACAATTCGCGCGTGTAATGAAGAATGGTCGAAGAATCGATTCCGCCGCTCAGCCAAATTCCCAGCGGTACATCGGAAATCAAATGGTCGCGCACGGACTCGCGCAGCAGGCTATCCAGCTCTTCCTGCGCGCCTTCCAGGGACTTCTGCTTCTGCGGCTCGAAGCGCAATCGCCAATACGCTTCCATCTCGACGTCCCCGTCCTGCCATTCCAACAGGTGTCCCGGGGGAAGCTTCTCGATGCCGCGCACCAGCGTGTGCGGGCAAGGAACATAGTTCAGCGAGAGGTAGTATTGCAGCCCGGTAAAGTCCAGCTCTCGCTTGAATTCCGGATGGGCAAAAATAGTCTTCAGTTCCGAGCCGAAATACACCTCTCCCCCGCGCAGATGGAAATAGAGCGGCTTGATTCCCAGGCGGTCGCGCGCGAGGACCAAGCGCCTCGCATCTAGCGACCAAATGGCGAGCGCAAACATGCCACGCAGGCGCGCGAAGCAATCCTTGTCCCATTGCAGGAAAGCGCGCAGGACTACTTCGGTGTCGCTGTTGGTTTTGAATTTTTCCCCGCGTGATTCGAGCTCCGCGCGCAATTCGCGATGGTTGTAAATCTCGCCGTTGAACACCAGGACGGTGTTTCCGTCCTCGCTGATCATGGGCTGATCGCCGCCTTGCAGGTCGATAATCTTCAGGCGAACGGCGCCCAGCGAAACAATCGCCGATTCATAGGTGCCCTGCTGGTCAGGGCCTCGATGAACCAGCGAGTCGGTGGCCGCGCGAATGCGCGCGCGGTCGAACACACCGTCTCGATGGGTAAACCCGGTTATGCCGCACAAATTACCGCTACTCCGTCTCGGTGAAAAATCCCCGCTTCGCCGATTACCGTCCCTGTATCGCCAACGTACTGGCGAATAAGAATCACGGCAGCTGCTATTGGTTGCTCTCTGAACCTGGTGAAAACGCAATGCCCTGAGGGAAGTTTATCTCAAAAGGATAACACCGAAGCGGTAATTCTGACGGACTCGCGACTGGCAGCGGTCCGGCTGCCAGACCTTTTCGTTGGCGCTAAATCTTCAATCCCCAGAAGGATGCATCCGGTTGAAGCAACTCAAGCCCCACATCCCACGCTTCGTGGTCGCGCCACACCACTTCGGCTTCCGCCTTGCGGCCAGTCTCCGGATGAATCAGGCGCACCTTTCGATGCAGCGGCAAGTCCGCTCCTACGACGGCCATGCATCCGGAATGGCTGACATCCACGGTTACGGCGTGCGCACTGTGCGGTGCCGCGCCTTCGTCCCATTCCACGAGCAATTTCACCTTGGAAATAATGCGCTTGTGGCTGCGTAATTGCGCCCAGCGCTCCTGTACGGACTTGGCGACGATGTTGGGGGCGGAATTTAGAGCCATCTTGACCTCGCTCAAGAGGGTTTGCCGGGGCCCAGGGAAGGGAATTCTTACCTTACTGCGCAGGGAAATCCGGGTCAATAGTACTTTTCTCCCTTTTTTCCTGCGCGCAAGAGGGGCCGAATTCCATCCGATTTTCCCCCCCTAAGATTTAGCGCGGGCGTTAGACAGGCGTTTAAGACGCCGATCCTCCCTTCCACTTTGGCATTTAAAAAAAGCCCCGAAGGAGTAGAATCACTGCCACCAAGACGGCGCCCAGCGCATCCGGTCTATAGCGTGTATGGCCATCGCTCGCCTCTTCAGATAACCTGGCCTCGCCGGGGAGTACGAGATGCCGGTCCACTCAAACCGCCTCAGTTCGCGCCTGCTGTTTCTTGGCGCTGCCAGCGTCCTGTTTGTTCCGATTGGTTCCAGTCATCAAGCCAATCAACAAATGCAGAACCCGGAGCGGCCGGCCAGCCTGGTGGTCAGCGTGCGAATGCCGGACGGCTCGCCTCTGGATACTCCCGCGGTCGTAAATCTCAACACTTTTTCGGGCGGCTCCGCAGGCATGGGCGTTTTTCGAAGCGGCACGGCTGAGTTTACGAACCTCGTTCCCGCAACTTACACGCTGGAGATTATTGCCGTTGGATATCAGAAGGTAACCGAGAACGTTCAGGTCCTGAACTGGGGGGCGCGCACGCAGCTTTCCATCACTCTGGTTCCGGAATCCGCCTCTTCCCCTGCTTCCTCTCCTCCCGGCCCGCCCATTCTTGCGCCCAACGCAGAAAAGGAAGTAACCAAAGCGCTCGGGGATCTCCGCGAAAATAAACCCGACGACGCGCGCAAGCACTTGGAGAAAGCGTCGCACTTGGCGCCTTCTCATCCGGACGTCAGCTATTTGTGGGGGATGTACTACGCACAGGTAAAGGATTTCGCGAAAGCCAAGGCCTATTGGGAAAAAGCGGTGCAGATTTCGCCGCGCCATGTTTTCGCGCTTGCTGCGCTCGCGCAACTCGGCTTGCAGAACGCAGACTACCCGACCGCCACCGTTTATTTGCTGCGCGCATCGGAGGCCGCTCCGTCGGTTTGGCGTTACCACGAACGCCTTGCGGAAGCGTACCTCAACCAGGGGCAATACGAAGAAGCGCAGAAGCGGGCGCAGCGAGCCCTGGAGCTGGGCAAGGAGCGCGCCGTTGAAGCCCAATTTGTACTGGCACAAGCTTTCCTGCATACCAATGATCCCCAGGCGGGGATGAAAGCGCTTGCCGCCTTCCTGAATTCTCAGCCCTCCGGCCCTCGCGTTGTGGAAGCGCAGAAACTCCTGGACGCCCTGCAAAAGCCCGCCCCGGCCGCAGGCGCCCCAGCGCCATCGAGCACGAACCAGCTGCCTGCGGTTTCGCTCGTGGGCGAGCTGATGCCCCCTTCCAAGTGGATGCCTCCCGACATAGACGACAGCATGCCTGCAGTCGAATCCACGGCGGGCTGCCCATTGCAGAAAATTCAGGAAGAGGCGGGTAACCGCGTGAGCGATTTCGTCGATGCGGTGAACCGGATCGCCGCCACGGAGTCGCTCGAAAACGAGGTAATCGACCACTCCGGCCTGCCCGTCCGACGCGCTTCGCGCAACTACTCCTACGTGGCGTCTGTTCGGCAGGTGCGCCCTGGCATGTACGTCATGGAGGAATACCGCAACGGCGGCATGGATCTGGATCAGTTCCCAGAGCGCATTGCCACTCTAGGCTTGACCGCTCTGGTCATGGTCTTCCATCCCGTTTATGTGGGGGATTATGAGCTGGCCTGCGAAGGCTTGAGCCAATGGCATGGCGGCCTCGCATGGCAAGTGCATTTTCGCCAGAAACCCGACAAGCCCGCTCGCCTGCGCAGTTACCGCGTGAACGCGCGGTCTTTTCCGATTTCATTACGCGGCCGCGCCTGGATTTCGGCGGACAATTTCCAGGTCGTCAGCCTCGAAACGGATCTGGTCGCCCCCGTTCCGCAAATCCAGCTGCGCGCGGAGCACATCGCCGTCGAATATATGCCCGTAAAATTCGCGTCGCACAATCAGCAGTTGTGGCTCCCCGAAAGCGCGGAAATTTTCTTTGATTACGGCAACCGCCGCATGCACCGCCGCCACCACTTCCGCGACTACATGCTGTTCGCCGTCGACGAAAAGCAGCAAATCTCCGCCCCCAAAGTCGAATCCGATGTCGATGTCGCCAATCCCCCTGCCTCTGACCCCAGCTAGGCGCGCTCTTAAGGGCAAAACAAAAAGGCCGTCCTGATTGCTCAGAACGGCCTTTTCTAATTTAATCCTGGCGGTGACCTACGTTCCCACACAGTTACCCGTGCAGTATCATCGGCCCTGCGAGGCTTAACTTCCGTGTTCGGGATGGGAACGGGTGTGACCCTCGCGGTATTACCACCAGAAACTTTTTGCCCGCTGCGGCGATCCGGTTTATTACGAAGCGCACGCAGCAAGCGTGACAACAGATTTGGCTGGCATTACAGGTTCGACTCGAAATCGAACGCACTGTGCATTATTTTGGCTCGCAACCTCCTGCG
>Ga0210409_10005624_pt1 | contig 13159 bp, 9 predicted proteins | sample IncBWH17MmetaG_FD_161649 | JGI IMG/M metagenome (GOLD analysis project Ga0210409, IMG submission 161649) | Forest soil microbial communities from Barre Woods Harvard Forest LTER site, Petersham, Massachusetts, United States - Inc-BW-H-17-M | ecosystem: Environmental > Terrestrial > Soil >...
CCGGCGAGGAGCGCCATCGCCGCCGTCGTGCCGGTCATCATGTCGATCATCGACAAACCGAACCGCGCCGGCGGCCCGTCCGGCTCCCCCGTCAGCGACAGGTAACCGGCTTCCGCCTGCATCAGATAATCGAAGCCGGGCCAGGCTGCGCGGCTGCCGCTGCGGCCGTAAGCCGAGAGGTGAACGCAGACGATGCGCGGGTTCACGTTGGCCAGCTGCGCGTAGGTGATGCCGAGCTTGGCCGGAAGGTCGCCGCGCAGATTGTCGAACACCGCATCACTGCCTTCCACGAGCTTGCGAAAGATCTCCTGGCCCTTGGCGTGCTTGAGGTCGAGGCCGAGGCTGCGCTTGTTGCGGTTGAAGGCTTCGTGGAAGTAGCTGTCGCCCGGGGCGAAGAACAGCGGTCCGACCGCGCGCCCCATATCGCCGCCCTCGTGGAAATTTTCGATCTTGATCACCTCGGCGCCGAGGTCGGCGAGGTGCAGGGTTGCGAACGGCCCGGCGCCATACTGCTCGACCGAGACGATGCGTATGCCGGAGAGCGGCAGACTCATGCGCGGTTCCTTTCGATCAACTGCTTGGCGATGATGATGCGCTGCAGTTCGTTGGTTCCTTCGCCGATGACGAGAAGCGGCGCGTCGCGGTACAGCCGCTCGATGCTGAATTCCTTGGAGTAGCCGTAGCCGCCGTGGATGCGCATGGCCTCGAGGCTGTTCTCCACCGCGGCTTCGGTCGCCGCGAGCTTGGCCATGCCGGCTTCCATGTCGCAGCGCTCGCCGCGGTCGTAGGCCTCCGCGGCCCGGTAGGTCAGGAGCCGCGCGGCCTCAAGACGCGTCGCCATGTCGCCGAGCTTGAGCTGGATCGCCTGATGCTCGCAGATCGGCTTGCCGAAAGTCTTGCGCACTTGCGCATAGGCGACAGCCTCCTTGAGCGCCGCATCGGCGATCCCCACACCGCGAGCGGCGACGTTGATGCGCCCGAGTTCGAGCCCGTTGAGTATCTGCTGCAGGCCGCGTCCCTCAACGCCGCCGATCAGGCGATCCGCCGGGACCTTGTAGTCGTCGAAGCTGAGCTCGCAGGTATCGATACCTCGATAGCCGAGCTTTTCCAGCTTGCGGTTCACCGTGAAACCCGGACCCTTCTCGGCGATAAGAAGGCTCATGCCCCTGTGCCGTGGCTTCGCGTCCGGATCGGTCTTGACCAGAAGGGCGAGGCAGTTGCCGTAGAGGCTGTTGGTGATCCAGGTCTTGCGGCCATTGACTACGTACTCATCGCCGGCGCGCTTCGCCGTGGTTCGTATCGCCTGCAGGTCGGTACCGCAGTCGGGCTCGGTCAAGCCCACGCCGCCCCGCAACTCGCCAGTCGCGAAGCGCGGCAGGAACGCCGCCTTCTGCTGCTCGGTGCAGTTGCGCTGCACCACCATGGCCATGATCAGGTGCGAGTTGATGATGCCGCTGATCGACATCCACACCGCCGAGATGTGCTCGATGATTTTCGCATAAGTCGAGGTCGACAAGCCGAGGCCGCCGTACTCGGCGGCGATGACGCAGCCGAACAATCCCATCTCCTTCATCTTTTCGACGATGGCCGCCGGGTAGACGTCGTCACGCTCGAGCGCGTGGACGTGCGGCTTGACCTCCGTCGCCAAAAACTTGTCGACCATGTCGAGAACGAGATGCTCGCTCGCGGCGGTTTCGACCTTGTCGGTGACGGCGTCCATTGTTTACTCCTCAGCGCCCGGCGCAGAGGACGTCGGCGAGCGCGCGGGCGTTCTGACGATCGAGGCTGAGGACCGCTTCGGCGACGCGTTCCGCCGTACCGCGCGTGACGGCGCGTTCGGCGTTGTCGAGGAACTTGGCCACTACCTCGTCGTTGCTCAGCGGCCGGTCGGCGCAGCCACGATTGACCGCCTCGCGGTGACGCAGGCTGCGCCCGTCCTCGGTCTCGACAATGACTTCGCCGGTGTAGTGCCGCGGGAAGGTCGAGGCGTGATCGACGGCGTAGTCGACGCGGGACGCCAGATTGAGCACCGTGGAATCGCGTAACGCGTTGTCTTCCAGCTCGGCGAGTGTGAAGCGTCCCTTCAACAGGCCGGTCGCCACGATGTAGGGGATGGAGAACTGCGCGTCGTAGCTGTTGGCGGGATTGCGCTTGTTCGCGATCGGCTCGCACACCGTCTTGACCACTTCCTGCGGCACCAGCACCCGCACGCGGCGGATGTCCTTGGCGGGCAGGTGGTATTTGTCGTGCAGCGCAACGGCGGCATCGGCGGCGGCGTGGGCGAAGTGGCAGGCCGGAATCGGTTTCACCGCGACCTCGTCGATCTGCCAGCTGCGGCCGAGAGCTTCGGTCGCGAGCGTGAGGTCCGCTTGCGCGAAGTGGCTGCCAAGATGGCTGGCGTAAAGGCCGAAGCGACCGTCATAGGCGCCCCGCGGCCCGACGAAGCCGTGCTTCGCGAGCGTCGCGGCCGTGATCCCGGCCACCCCGGCCCAGCCTGGATGCATGCGCTTGGTCCAGGCGCCGCCCTCGAGAAACTCCAGGCTGCCGCTCGCCATCGACAGCACGATGCCTTGCGCCATAGTGGCGCGCTGCGGATCAAGACCAAGAAGCTTCGCCGCGGCGAGGGCGCAGCCGAACGCGCCGATCAGCCCGGTCGGGTGGAAGCCGACCTGATGGAAGCCGCCCTTGGCAACCGACCCCAGCCTGGTGGCAACTTCCATCGCCGCCACGTAGGCCGCCAGCAAGGTTTCACCATCCGCATCGTCGCGGTCGGCGAGCGCCAAGGCACAAGGGAAGCTGCTCGCGGTCGCATGAATGACGCCGCGCGAATGCGTGTCGTCGAAGTCAAGGCCGTGGACGAGTATCCCGTTCATGAGCACGGCGTCGCGGAGGGACAGGCGGCGGCCGACGCCGATGACGGCCGATGTGCCGGTGCCCAATTCTTGCAATGCTGCAAGGGAAACGGACGCGAAGGGATATTTTGTCGAAGCGAGCGCGATGCCGACGGAGTCGAGGATCAAATGCTTGGCGCGCTCGCGAACCGCAGCGGGAATGTCGTTATAACCGAGTGGCAACGCGAACTGCGAAAGCACGTCGGCAAGCGTGTGATCGACCTCGGCCGACGAAGATTCATAGGCCAGTGCGCTCATCGGGGGCGTCTCCTCGATCTTTCAGCTCGGCGGCCGGAAATCGACTACTGTTTTCCAGGTGCCGCCGCGGCGCGGTTCCAGTCGCTACCATCGTAGCATACGGCATCGCGGCCGGCGCGCTGCCTGCGGACCGCTTCCCCACGGCGCGAGAAGGCCGCTGGTGCAGCTTTACGGTTCACTGAGCCAGGAGCAAAACGCAAGGTTCAATGGATGCGAGGCGAAGGTTGCACGCACGACAGTGCCGCGCCCGCCGCAATCACAGGTCAGGCCAATTCCTTAGTGAATGCGACGGCCGCGTCCGGCAACTTGCCGACCGATCGAACAAGTAGCTCCGCCGGCCAACGCCTAGAAGCTTGTGCTCGACCGCTTTGAGCAATTTGGCTGCTAAAACAGCTTGGAAACCCCGTATCCGAGCAGGCCAATCCAGGCCACGGTTACAATCAAGGCAATGGCGAGGCCTCCGAGCGGCAAGACGCGGTTGAGCACTGCTTGCATGGCACCGATCCCTGTTTACCGACTAGCGCCATTCGATGGCGCTTGGTGCACGTGTGGCAATCGCTAGGCACCTTCATCGCACTCTCGCCCGAGCCGGTGGCGCCCACAGTGATTTGCAACACATTTTTGGCGGTCGGGCCGCCCCCCCTCTCGGCTCAGCCGCAGGCCGGTAGGGTGTGAAAAGGCGAGGTTTGCGCGAGCATCGCGCCCAATCTTGCCGCCGGCGCGGCCGACCGCGCCGCTCACGCGCCGATGCGGAGCGGCGCCGTCAGCTTGCGCAGGCAGGCAATGATGCTGAGCGCGGTGATGCGTCCCGTTTTGGGATTTTCCGAAGGAATATTCTCGATCGTCATCGAGAAAATCGCACTGTCGGCATCGACCTCGATGCGATGGGTGTTGCGCGTGAGCTGCGGGTCCGCCCACACCTCGATCATCGTCCGTTCCGCTCCAATTCCCGCCAACCCCAATGCGGCCGCCACATTGAGGTTCTCCGGAAAACCGATGGCTGCCTCGGCGGCACTGCCACTGAAGACCTTCATCGGCTCTTTCAGATTGGAGATGTCGATGCCCTTGGCGACAAGATGGGCGGCGCCGAGAAGCGCTTTGACCGGCTTGCGCGAAATCATGCGCACCGCGTTGATCTTGCCCTCCGCGGCGGCAGTCACGGCGTCGAGCCCGAGGAGCGCGCCGCTCGGCACGATGATCTGCGCGCGATGCCGGCGCGCGAGCTCGACGAGGTCGCCGGCCTGCAACAGCGCGCCGACGCTGATGACGATGAGTTGGCGCCCGGCGCGTAGGGCAGGCTCGGCCAGTTCGCGCAGGGCGTGAGCCGGCGCGGCGTCAACGACCACGTCGGCGACATCAGCGAGAGCCTTTAAGGGAAGAACGGGCACCTGCCGCGAGAACGCGCTCATTCCCCGCTTCGCCTTGTCGATGTCGCGGGCCGAGACGGCGGAAAGGCGCAACCCTGGAATGCCGCGGTCGAGGGCTTCAGCGACGCGTCGGCCGATGGCGCCGAAGCCGCCGACTGCGACGGTGAGTTCACCTTCAGGTAAGATCGTCACGGCCGACCTTCCTTTTCAGCGGGGTCGAAAACTACGCAAGCGCCGGCTTGTTCGGCCAAGCGGAGCGGTCCAGGCCTACGTCAGCCGCTCCTCGCGCCCGCGGACGATCTGCGAGAGCGTGACCGACACCACCAGCGCGCCACCATAGAACAGGTCCTGGATGAAGGTGCTGACGCCGAGAATTGAAAGCCCGGTGATGCCGGTGACCAGGAAATAGACGCTGATCATCGTTCCCCAGGGGTTGAAGCGCCCCGGATTGATGCTGGTCGCACCGAGAAACGCGGCCGCGAACGCCGGCAGCAGGAATGAGAGACCCGAGTTCGGATCGGCCGCGGCCACCGTGCCGACATAGAGGATGCCGGCAATCGCGCCCATCAGGCCGGAGACGATGAAGCAGCCCCAGCGCAGCCGATCGACCCGGATGCCGCTCAGCCGCGCTATTTCGCGGCCGCGGCCGACGAACAACAGGCGCCGGCCGAGCACCGTATAGGAGAACACGTACCAAATGAGCACGCACAGCGCGAACGCATAGTAGAAGCTGAGCGGCACGCCGAAGAGCCGCCTGACGATGACCGCCTCGACGAGGCCGGACGAGATGCCGCTGATGGTCTCCTGGTCGCCGAGCCAAAGCGTGACGCCGTGCACGAACGTGCCGATGCCAAGCGTCACGATCATCGAGTTTATGCGGAAGAAGATGACGAAGAATCCGTTGATGAATCCGACCGCGGCGCCGACTGCGAGCGCTGCCGCGATCGCCCAGCCGATGGGCACCCCGTTGCGCGCGTTGAGCACCGCCAGCACCGTGCCGGCAAGACTCAGCACGCTGGCAATCGACAGATCGTAGTCGCCGGCGGTCAACGACAGCGTCAGGCCGAGCGCCACGACGACGAGCACGGCCTGCGAGCCGAGGATCGCCGAAAAATTCCCCCAGGTCAGGAAGGTGTTCGGCCGCACCGCGCCGAAGACGATGATCACGAACGCCCACGCCAGCAGCAGCGCCAGGCGCTCAAACCAGTCGACGAGCACGGCCGAGTTGGGAGTGCTCATCGCCATGGATCCCCCGATGGGCGCGCGCCGCAGCCGGACCGGATGTCCCTCTCGCCTACCGCGACGGCCCGGCGCTCACTGAAGCTTCCACAGCTTGCGATAGCCGGCGATATAGGCATCGCCGTAACCGGTCGAGGGCTGCGGCGGCTTGCCGGCGGTGTCGGCGTTCGCCTGATCGAAGATATACAGCGGGATATGCGGATCCTTCACCATAGGCAGGCCGCACAAGACCCGCATCTCGGCGTCGACGACGCCGTGGCCGATCCAGTCGAGGTTTTCGCCGACATCCATCTCGATCTTGCCCTGCTGAATGAACCCGATCGCGAACGGCGTGCCGTTGAAGGTCACGATCTTCGTCTTGTCCTCGCGACCGGTGATGGTAACCGCCGGGACCACCCATTGCGACAGCACGTCGTAAAGCGGGATGACGTAGTTGATCGACGGATCCGCCGTCAGCGCCGACTGCACGATGGTTTGCGTCTTCGTGGCGAAATCAAGAATCGGGATGTTGATGTAGTTGACCTTGCAGCGCGGACACTGCGCAAACTCTTCCTTGAGGCCGCTGACCATCGAGTCGGTGGACAGGACGTCGTTCACGGTGAGCACGATGGAATTCACGTTGCCGTCGGTCTTCCAGATCGCCCAGTCCGCGAGCAAGGCTCCGGCCCGCTTGTAATCGATCGGCACGACGCCATTGACGCCGCCGGGCGGCGGCTGCTCGAACCCGGTCAGATGGGCGGCAATGACCTTGAGGCCGGCATCCTTCGCGGCCTTCACTTGCGGCTCGAGGAAGCGCGGGTCGGCGCCGGCCAGCAGATCGATGAGATTGTATTTGTTGCTGATCGCGTAATCGATGCCTTGCACCCACTGCGTCGGTTGACCCTGGTTCTCCCATTCCTTCAAATTGAAGCCGATGTCCTTGGCGACCTTGGCCATCGATGTCTCGATGATCTTGAGAAACGGCACCGCGCTCGACGCCGGGATGCTCAATATCTGCTTGTCCTTCATGCAGGCGCGGGCGTCGAACGCTTCCCCGGGAGCCTCGAATTTCGGCAATTGGCGATACGGCGCGAGCTGCGCCGCGGCCCGCGTCGCTTCCGGGCCTTCGGCCATGGCTGCACTGGCGGCCAGCAGTAGACCTGCGGCCAAGCTACCACTCCACACCAAGCGCTTCATAAGTCCCCCCTGATCGTGCAATTGACCGCCCAGACCGTCGCCGGCAGAAGATCGATTCCTGGCCAAAAGGTTTTTGCGGCGGCCAAGAAAAACAATCATATCCGTTCAAAATGTAGAGCACAACATCACGCCTCGATGCTAGCGGCCGCAGCCGCCAGCTCTGCGCGATTTTTTGGAAACACCTCGCCTTTGACGGGTCGGTGAGAAGCAGGCGGCCCGGGCACTCGGCGTCGACTATTTGGACATGCTCGGTCGGCGATCAGGCCGTGCGATAGCAGGCTTCGGCGATCGCCGACTTGGTGATCCGGTCGCCTTCGATCTCATCGACCACCATGCCGCGCCCAAACACCAGGACACGATCGCAGATTGCGGCGAGCTGTTCATAGTCCGAGCTGGCGCAGAGCACAGTTGCCCCCTTTTCCGCCGCCTCGGCGATTGCGGAGAAAACCTGGGCGCGGGCGCCGACATCAACCCCTTGCGTCGGTTCATCGAGCAGCACGAGACGCGGGGATTTCTGCAGCCATTTGGCCAGCAGCGCCTTCTGCTGGTTGCCGCCGGAGAGCGCGCCGAACAGCAGCGAAGGGTCGCGCGGCCTGATGTCAAAACGCTTGGCAAGGAACGTGGCATTCTGCGTGAGCTTCGAATTCGCCAGCGCCCACGCGCGGCTGATCTCGCCCAGCACTCCCAAATTCACGTTGTCGCTGACGCTGAGCGCAGCAACCGCGCCCGCCCCTTGGCGGTCGCCGGGGATGAGGATGCAACCGCCCTCGATCGCATCGGGCGGCGTCAATTCCGGCAGCTCGAAAGTGCGATCGCCGAGCGCCAGCGTGCCGGCGGCGGCGGGCACCGCGCCGAACGCCATGTACACGATCTCGTCATAGCCGGAGCCGATAAGGCCGGTGAGCCCGACGACTTCGCCGCGGGAGAACTCGGCGGAGAAGTTGCGGATCGTTCCGCCCTTCAAGCTGTGGATGACGGCAACGCGATCGCCGAGCGCCTTGGCGGGCGGCCGCATGGTCTCCAGATCCACGTGCTCGCCGACGATCATGTGGATGATCGCCTGCTTGCTCATGGCGGCGGTCTGGAATGTGCCGGCGACCCGCCCGTCGCGCAGCACGGTGGCGCTGCCGGTGATCTCCAGGACTTCGTCAATGTCGTGTGACACGAAGATGACGCTCGTGCCGGCGCCGACGATCTCGCGAACCAGCCGAAACAGCGCGTCGACGTCGTGCGCGGGCAGGAACGGGGTCGGTTCGTCAAGCACCAAGAGCCCGCTTGCCCCTGCGGCTCGGCGCGTGCGCCGCAGCCAGTCGAAGGCGCGCACGATGGCAAGCTGCGCCCGCTCGACCGCGGAGAGCCGCGACACCGCGACCAGCGGGTCGAGATCGATGGCATAGCGGGCGAACAGATCGCGGGCCCGTTGTGCCTCCGCCCGCCAATTGATGGCCCAGCCGTCGTGCACGGCAAGATCGTACACCATGAGATTCTCGAGAACGGTCAATGACGGCACCAGCCCGAGATTCTGATGCACGAAACTGACACCGTGCTCGCGCAGCGCAATCGGCGCCACCGGGAAAGCGACCTCGGTCCCCTCGATCCAAAGCTGTCCGCCGGGATCGGGATCGTGGAAGCCTGCCAGTATCTTGATCAGCGTCGACTTGCCGGAGCCGTTCTGGCCGAGCAGCCCGTGCACTTCGCCGCGGCCGACCGAGAGGTTCACCCGATCCAGCGCGCGTACGCCGCCGAAACTTTTCGACAGGTTGGAGATGCGCAGGATCGGCGCCGCATCACGGCGCTCGTCCTCGGCGTGTGCGGCCTCCGCTATCGGCTCCACGGGCTGCGCGCTCCGGCGCTACCGGACGGTGCAACGATCGCGCGTTTCATGTCGAGCGCGCCCCGCCTTTGGCGTGCAATCTTAACACGCCGAGCCTGTCGCGCGAGCCCAAGCGCCAAGCTTGCAAGGCCCGCCGGCCAACGTCAGTTTGTCATACCCGGCCGGTTTCGCTATTCAGAGCGTAAATTTCGCATCGTTGTACTCGCGATGCATGCCGGAACGAGCAATCGGATGCTTGCCGTCGACGAGGATCGCGTTCTTGCTGACCTTCGGACCTTGGCCGAATTCGGCAAGCAAGGGACCGGCGTCAGCCGCCCGGCTTTCAGCGACGCCGATCTCAAAGCGCGCCGTTGGCTTGCAGATCAGATGAAGGCCGCCGGCCTCGAAGCCGTCATTGACGGTCTCGGCACCGTCTATGGACGCTCGCCGGACGCAGAGCAGAGCATCCTTGTCGGGTCGCACAGCGACAGCGTGCCCAACGGCGGGTGGCTCGATGGCGCGCTCGGCGTCATATTCGGTCTGGAACTGGCGCGGGCCGGGCGCCGCTCCCCGGGCATCGGGATCGACGTGATCTCGTTCGCGGACGAGGAAGGGACGTGGCTTCCCTGTCTCGGCAGCCGGTCGTTCTGCGGCGAGCTCGCCGAGAGCGCCCTCGTCGGTGTCCAAACAAAGACCGGCGAGCGGCTGGTCGACCGGCTGGCGCAAGTCGGGCTGGGCAAGGACCCTCTGGTCCGCCTCGATCCCCATCGCCATCTTGCCTATCTGGAAGCCCATATCGAGCAGGGCCCGCGGCTCATCACCGAAACGATCAATATCGGGGTCGTGACCGGGATCGTCGGAATACGCAGCTACACCGTGCGGTTTCGCGGCCGCGCCGATCACGCTGGAACGACGCCCATGGCGAAGCGCCGCGATGCGGGCTTCGCGGCGTTCGGCTTTGCGACAAACCTGGCGGAGCGCTTGCGCGCGGCCGGCAGCCCGGATTCGGTGTGGAATTTCGGCAACGTGACCGTGCGGCCGGGCGCCACCAACGTCGTGCCGGCGGAGGCCGAGCTGAGCGTTGAATTTCGTGACCAATCCCCGGCCGTGCTCGCGCGGATGGAGGCCGCTTTCCACGCGGCGGTGCAAGCTGCGCAAGCGACGCTCAACGTTGCCGTGTCGAGCTCGCCGACCGCCGCGCTCGCGCCGATTGCCATGGACGCGCAGTTGATCGACCTCATCGCTGAGGCCGCGGTCGAGTCCGGTGCAAGCCATGTACGGATGCCGAGCGGAGCCGGACACGACGCCATGCTGCTGGCGCGAAAAATTCCGGCGGCGATGATGTTCGTGCCGAGCATCGACGGCCGCAGCCACGACATCTCCGAGAACACCGACGAGGCCGACCTCCGCCGCGGCGTCCGCGTTTTCGCTGCTGCGGCGGGCAAGACGCTCGAGCGGTTGGCGTCAAAGAACGGCCCGCCCGGCACCCCATCGGGCCGCGAGAGAGAACGAGCATCATGAAGACAATCGGCGTCGATGTCGGCGGCACGTTCACCGATATCGTGTATTGCGACTTGGACACCGGCCAGCTCGCCATTCACAAGATATCCACGACCCCGGACGATCCGTCGCGCGCCATCATTCAAGGCATCGCCGAGATCTGCCGCGACAACGGCGTCGCCGCCGGCGACATCGACTACGTCCTGCACGGCACGACGACGGCGACCAATGCCGTGCTCGAGCACAAGGGCGCGCGCGCCGGCATGCTGACCAACGAAGGCTTCCGCGACATCATTCACATCGCCCGCCATCAGCGCGTCGAGCACTACTCGATCATGCAGGAGCTGCCTTGGCAGAATCGGCCGCTGGTGAAACGGCGTCACCGCAAGGTCGTCAAAGGGAGGCTCGTTCCGCCGCGCGGCGAAGAGCTTGAGCCGCTCGACGAAGCCGGCGTGCTTGCGGCCGCCCGCGCCTTGAAGGCCGAGCAAGTCGAAGCGGTCGCTGTGTGCTTTCTGTTCTCCTACCTCAACCCGGCGCACGAGGAACGCGCCAAGGCAATCCTCGAACGCGAGCTTCCCGGGGTGTTCATCACCACGTCGTCATCGATCTCGCCGCAGTTCCGCGAGTTCGAGCGGTTCACCACGGCCTGCCTGTGCGCGTTCATCGGACCAAAGATGCGCGGCTACATCGGCCGCCTGGAAGGTTCGCTGCGCGACGCCGGGCTCCATTCCGATTTGCGGGTCATGGCCTCGAACGGCGGCGTGGCCACGCCGGCCATGGTCCGCGAAAAACCGGTGATGACGTTGATGTCGGGGCTCGCTGCCGGCGTCCTCGGCGGCGCCTGGGTCGGAGGCTTGAGCGGGCGGCGCAGGCTCGTCACCTTCGACATCGGCGGAACCAGCGCCGATATCGGTATTGTCGTCGACGGCCGCTTTGCCGAGACCGATGCGCGCAGCACCTCGATCGCCGGCTTCCCGCTACTGCTGCCGATGATCGACATTCACACCATCGGTGCCGGCGGTGGTTCGATCGCCTACATCGATCATGGCGGCGCCTTCCGCGTCGGGCCGCGCAGCGCCGGCGCGGTGCCCGGCCCGGCCGCCTATGGACGCGGCGGCACCCAGCCCACCGTGACCGACGCCAATCTGGTGCTAGGGCGGCTCGACAAGAACGATTTCCTCGGCGGCAGCATGAAGCTCGACGAGGACGCGGCCCATCGCGCGATCGATGCACTGGCTGACGCCCTCGGCATGAGCAAGCACGACGCCGCCGAGGGTGTGCTCACGGTCATCAACAGTAACATGGCCAACGCGATCCGCTCGCGCACGGTGCAGAAGGGCATCGATCCGCGCGAGTTCGCCCTGGTCGCCTTCGGCGGCGCCGGGCCGCTGCACGGCGTCGAGGTCGCAGCCATGCTCGGCATCCCCGAGGTGATCGTGCCCCCCTACCCCGGCATCACCTCGGCCATGGGCCTGCTCACGACCGACCTCAAATACGACACCATCCGCACCCAGTTCCAGGTCAGCGGCCGTGTCGATCTCGACCGGCTCAACGCCGATATCGCCGCGATGGAGGCGCACCTGCGGAAGCAATTCGCCGCCGATCGCCTCGAAGCCGACAGCATGTCGTTCGTCCGCGACGGCGATCTGCGCTACGTCGGCCAAGGCTACGAGCTCAAGACTCACATTCCCGCCGGCACCCTTGGACAGAAGCAGCTCGACGATGTCTGGAGCCGCTTTCACGAGGCGCACAAGCGCGAATACGGCCACTACTTCGCCGACAATCCGATCGAGATCGTCAACATCCGGGTGATGGGGATCGGCCACATGCCGAAGATCGACAAGCTCACCGCCCCGCAAGGCACGACCCTGACGAAGGCGCGGGTCAAGACCGGCCAATGCGCGTTCCGCATCAACGGCGAGCTGCGCCCGTTCGAGACCGTTTTCTACCGCCGCCATCTTCTGCCCGTCGGCGAGACTTTCGCAGGTCCCGCCATCGTGCTGCAGAAGGACTCGACGACGGTCATTCCGCCCGGCTGCACCGCGACCAACGATGCGGCCGGCAATCTCATTCTCAAGGTCGCAGGGGATGCCCGATGAACGACATTGACCGCTCCAACCGCAGGCAGCAGCCGGCGACGCGCGTCGATCCGATCACCGGCGCCGTCATCCAGGGGGCGCTGGAGAACATCGCGATCGAGATGGGCCACAAGCTCATGCGCATGAGCTATTCGAGCATCATCCGCGAATCCGAGGATTTCGGCGCGGCGCTGACTGACGGTGAGGGACGGCAGTTGTGCGAGTGCAAGATGAGTACGCCGCTGCAATCGGGGCCGATCCCCGGCTATGTGCGCGGCATCCGCAAGCGACTCGAGGCGCGGGGCGAGGTACTCCGTCCCGGCGACGTGATCATGCACAACGATCCTTATGGCGGCGCCTCGCACGGCCCCGACGTGGCGTTCTGCGTGCCGGTGTTTGACGGTAGCGACCTGATCGGCTTCTCGGTCACCACCGCGCACCATCTCGACATCGGCGCGCACACGCCGGGAAGCTGCGGCATCGTCGATGCGGTTGACGCCTACGCCGAGGGGCTGCAGTTCAAGGCGATCAAGGTCGTCGACCAGGGCCGAACCAATGACGCCGTGTGGCACATGGTGCGCGACAACATCCGCATCCCCGACCTTGTCGTCGGCGACATGAACGCGCAGATCGCCGCGGCGCAGATCGGCGCGCAGCGCTTCCTCGACCTCGTGCGCCGCTACGGCCGCGACACGGTGAACGGCGCCTGCGAAGACCTGATGGACTACTCCGAGCGGCTGATGCGCGGCGCGATCCGCGACATTCCCGACGGCACTTACGCCGCCGAGAATTTGACTGACGGCTTTATCGACGATCCGGAGCCGTCGCGGCGCGATC
>Ga0210409_10005626_pt1 | contig 13153 bp, 12 predicted proteins | sample IncBWH17MmetaG_FD_161649 | JGI IMG/M metagenome (GOLD analysis project Ga0210409, IMG submission 161649) | Forest soil microbial communities from Barre Woods Harvard Forest LTER site, Petersham, Massachusetts, United States - Inc-BW-H-17-M | ecosystem: Environmental > Terrestrial > Soil >...
CGTGTCGCCTTTGGGCCGCTCGCCGGCGATGGCGTGGCCCGCGACCATGTAGTGCACGGCTTCGGCGATATTGGTGGCGTGATCGCCGATGCGCTCGATGTTCTTCGCGCAGAACAGGTGATGGATGCACATCGAGATCGTTCCGGGATCTTCCATCGTGTAGGTCAGCAGTTCCCGGAACAGCGAAACGTAGAGCGCGTCCACGTCCTTGTCGGCCTCCCAGACGCGGAGCGCCTTGTCGGGGTTGCGGTCGACGAAGCTGTCGAGCACGGAGGCGAGCTGCGCCACGACGAGCGAAGCCATATGGCGGAGCCCGCGCATCAGCGTGCGCTGCGAGTTGTCCCCGCTCACCGCGATGACGCGCTTGCCGATGTTTTTAGCGAGGTCTCCGACCCGCTCAAGGTCGTTGGCGATGCGCAGCATCGCCACCAGACCGCGCAGATCGACGGCCATCGGTTGGCGGAGCGCGATCGTGGCAATCGCCTTCTCCTCGATCTGCCGCTGCAGCTCGTCGACTCTTTCGTCGGCCTCGATGACGCGCCGCGCCAGCGCGGTGTCGCGTCGCGACAGCGCATCGATCGCGTCGGTGACCTGCTTCTGGGCGAAGCCGCCCATCTGCGCTACCAGCTGCGTGAGCTTGATAAGGTCGGAATCGAAGACGCGCGTGGTGTGATCAGAAACATTCATGGGCATGGCTGCGGTCGTTGGCGGTCCTCTCCTGGGCCAACGCTGCTGTCGCAGGCACAATGCGGCCGGCGCACGCGGCGGGTCCAACGCATTGATGATTCTACGATTCGTGCGTGACGATCCGATGACACGGCCGGCAAGCTTCGCGCGCATGCTTTGTTTGCTGCACGCTGTCATCTCGCTCACACCGAATCACGGATAAATCCCTGATTCGCCGCGCCGGCACGCGAAGTTCGTGAGGGAGCGCAATCGCTTCGGGTCGTGTCGCATATCCGGCATGCTCAAAAAACCGGGTTCGCTGTTCGGAGGATGCGCAGATGTCGCACACGGGGATTGAATGATGGCGCCAGCGGTCGTCGATGCGGTCGGTGCGGCCGGCGCCGCACTGACCACGCTCTGCTGGGTCCCGCAGGCGGTAAAGATCATCCGCGACCGGGAGACGCGGGCGATTTCGCTGCCTGGCACAGCGCTGTGCGTGATCGGCGTGCTGCTCTGGCTGGTCTACGGGATCGCGATCACCGATGGGCCGCTGATCGGCTCGAGCCTCGTCACCTTTGCGATGACCGGGGTCATCCTCGTGCTCAAGATCCGCCACGGCTGACGCACGAGGGGCACTGGTTCATGCGGCGGAGCCTTGCTGGAGCAGCGCCAGAAGACCTTGCAACAGCTGCAGCGGTGTCGGGGGACAGCCGCGGATGTGAAGATCGACAGGAACGACGGCATCGACGCCGCCGGCGACGGCGTAGCTGCCGGCGAATATTCCGCCGTCGGCCGCGCAATCGCCGACCGCGACCACCCACTTCGGGTCCGGCGTCGCTTGGTAGGTGCGCTCCAGCGCCTCGCGCATATTGCGGGTGACCGGGCCGGTAACGAGCAGCACGTCGGCATGGCGCGGCGAGGCGACGAAGCGCAGTCCGAAGCGCTCGAGGTCGTAGAAGGCATTGTTGAGAGCATGGATTTCCAGTTCGCAACCGTTGCAGGATCCGGCGTCAACTTCGCGGATAGCGAGGCTGCGTCCAAGCCGGCGCCGCGCGGCGCGGTCGACGCTGGCGGCCAATTCAGCGAGCGAGGCGCCATCGGGTGCCGGCGGCGCCTCCGTCAGCGGACGGCGCGTGAGGCTCTCGAACAAGGTTCTGCGCATGCAATGCTGCCTTCCGGACGTGCGCTAGAGATCGTGCCCCGAATAGGAGCAGTTGAACGATTTGTTGCAAAGCGGGAAGTCGGCCACGATGTTGCCCTCGATGGCGGCTTCGAGCAGCGGCCATTGAAACCAGGATGGATCGCGCAAGTGACAGCGCGCGACCTTGAGCGCGACGAGCCGCACCCAGACGAACACGTCGCCGCGGAAACCCTCGGCTAGTCCTAGTCCTTCGCTGCTGCCGCCGCCCGTCTCGCGGTCGCCGTCGCCGATCGCAACCACGATCGGCCCGTCCGGCAGTCCCGCGAGGATTTGCTCGATGAGGCTCAGGCTCTGCTCCACTTCGCGAACGCGAATCCAGACGCGCGCATTCACGTCGCCAGCGGCGAGCACAGGGACGGTGAATTCGAGCCGATCGTAGGGCGGGTAGGCGGGCGCCTTGCGGGCATCGAAATTTCGTCCGCTGGCACGACCGACGTAGCCGGACGCGCCGAATTGACTCACGAGTTCCGCGCTGACGATCCCGGTCGCAGCGGTCCGGTCCTGCAGCGAGGTGGTGTTGTCGTAAAGCTCCACGAGAGGCGGGAGCCGCAGCCGTACGTCCGCCAGCAGAGCACGAATCAGATTGGCGCCGTCTACGTTGATATCGGCGGCGACGCCGCCGGGGACGACGCGATCCATCATCAGGCGATGGCCGAAGCACGCGGCGGCTGCGCGCAGCACCTGCTCGCGCAGGATCCCGCAATGCGCATGCATGAGCGAGAACGAGGCGTCGTTGCAGACCGCGCCGATGTCACCGAAGTGATTGGCCAGCCGCTCGAGCTCGGCCATCAGCGCCCGCAGATGGCGTGCCCGCGACGGCGGTTCGACGGCGAGCGCCGCTTCGATGGCGTGGGCGAAGGCGATCGAATAGGCGACAGTGCTGTCGCCGGAGGTGCGCGCGGCAAGCCGCGCCGCCCGTTCGATGGTCGCGCCGCCCATCAGCGACTCGATGCCCTTGTGCACGTAGCCGAGCCGCTGTTCGAGCCGCACCACGGTCTCGCCGCTGGCGGTAAAGCGAAAATGGCCCGGCTCGATGATGCCGGCATGCACCGGGCCTACAGGAATCTGATGCAGGCTTTCGCCTTCGACCGGCAGAAACGAATAGGGTAGGGGCGATGGCGCTACGCCTTCGCTCCTCTGCGGCGAGTGCGCCTCGCCGCGCTGGGGAGAGTCCGATGCAAGCGGATGCTGCACGTTCCAGAAGCCGAGGTCGAGCCATGGCCGCTGGTCAACTGCGCCGACTGCTTCGAACCCGTAGAGACTGTGGATTGCGCGTTCGAGCCGAATGGCGGGCGGGTGCAGCGCCCCGACGGAGGGAAATGTACCAGCCGGACAGGCGAGAGTGAGCACGGCAATCTCGCCGGTCGCCTCTGCCATGATCGCCATGTAGACCGCTGGCGTGGCGCCGGAATCACCCCAGAGCCCGAGCAGTGTCGCGCGGCCGGCGGCGAGTGCGCCGGTGACATGGCGCCAGCCGTCCGTAGTCACGATGACGCGCGGCCAGGGGCGATGGCTGTCCACGCGGTCCCCGTGCGGGATGATGTCGGCCAGTGACGGCATCAGCTAACCCAGCAATCCGGCGACGTTCTGGAACCAGGCGACAAGTGCCGGCGGCATGTAGATACCGGCGGCGAGCACGAGCGCGAGATGGGCAAACATCGGCACATAGGAGGCCTGCGCCTTGGCACTCTGACCGCGCGGCTCGCCGAAGGCGATGCTGTTGAGCCGCAAAAACAACCCGGCGAGCCCGACAAGAAGCCCGAAAACCAGAATGATAGCGAGCACCGGGGCGCGGGCGAAAGTCGAGCTCACCACTAGGAACTCGCTCATGAAAATGCCGAGCGGCGGTAGTCCGGCGATGGCGACGACGCCAAGCGTGAGGCCCCAGCCGAGCACGGGGTGGGTCACGGTGAGGCCGCCCATGTCGGCGATCCGCTGCGTGCCTTTGACCTGGGCCACGTGGCCGACGGCGAAGAAGATCGCCGACTTGGTGAGCGAATGCATGGTCATGTGCAGGAGGCCGGCGAAATTGGCGAGCGGACCGCCCATGCCGAATGCAAAGGTGATGATGCCCATATGCTCGATCGACGAGTAGGCGAACAGCCGCTTGATGTCGCGCCGGCGGTAGAGCATGAACGCGGCGAATACGAGCGAGATCAATCCGAGCGTCACCATTAGCGGGCCAGGTGCCAGCGCCGCGGCGTTCACCGCCAGCAACATCTTGAAGCGCAGCAGCGCATAGAGAGCGACGTTGAGCAGCAGACCCGAGAGCACTGCCGAGATCGGCGTCGGGCCCTCGGCATGTGCATCGGGCAGCCAGGCATGCAGCGGCGCGAGCCCCACCTTGGTGCCGTAGCCGAGCAGCAGAAAAACAAAGGCGACGTCGAGCAGCGCCGGGTCGAAGGCGCCGGCACGCTTGACGAGCACGGTCCAGACCATGGCGTCGAGGCCTTCTCCCACCACCGGCCGCGCCGCCATGTAGACGAGGATGGTGCCGAACAGGGCAAGCGCGATGCCGACGCTGCCGAGAATGAAATATTTCCATGCCGCTTCCAGCGCCTCGTGGGTACGGTAGATGCCGACCATGAGCACCGTGGTCAGTGTCGCCAGCTCGATCGCCACCCACATCAGCCCGATATTGTAGGCGACGAGCGCAAGGTTCATCGCGAACATCAGCACCTGATACATGGCATGGTAGAAGCGCACGTACGGCGGGGTGAGCCGACCGATCTCCAGCTCGTGACCGATATAGCTCAAGCTGAAAACGCTGGTGGTAAAGGCGACGAAGGTCGTCAGCACGATAAAGGTGCCGTTGAGGTCGTCGACCAGCAGATAGGAGCCTGACCTTGGTCGCCAAAAGAACAGCGACAGCGCGCAAAGGAATGTCAGCGTCGTCGCCGCGACATTGAGCCGGGCCGTCGCGCGATAACCGGGCAGTGCCGCCAATAGCGCGGCGGCTATCGCGGGAATCAGCAGAACACCGGTCAGGGCATCGAACGTCATCGGCGCTCTCCGCGGTGACGGTCGAGCGCCTGTACGTCCACAGTGTCGAAGCGCTCGCGGATGCGGAACAGAAAGATCCCGATCACGATGAAAGCGATGAGGATGGAGAAGGCGACGCTGATCTCGACCACGAGTGGCATGCCCTTGGCGCCGGTCGCCGCTAGGACCAGACCGTTCTCGAGTGACATGAAGCCGACGACTTGGCTCACGGCGTTCCTTCGCGTCACCATCATCAACAGCCCCAGCAGCACCACCGCGAGCGCGAAGGCGAGGTCCTCGCGCGCCAACGGGTCGGCCTCATGGGTCACGCGCAGCATCACCACCATGGAGAGGGCGACGAGCCCTATGCCGGCGAGCATGGCCGTACCGACGCCTACCACCTTCTCGATCGCGCGATGGATGCCGAGCCGCACGATGATCCGATGCAGCGCTACCGGAATGACGATCGCCTTGAACAGAAGGGCGATCGCCGCGGTGACATAGAGGTGCGGCGCATCCTGGATGAACGCCTGCCAGGCGACCGAGGCCGCGAGCACCAGTGCATGCGCCGCGAAAACATTGAGCAGCGCGTAAAGCCGATCCTGGTACAGCTCAAGGAAGCTGATCAGCACCAACAGGCCGGCGAGCAGGTGAGCGATGTCGAAGTCGATCCGGCTCATCAGAAGCTCGCCGACACGAAGCGCAGCAGCGTCGCCAATAGCCCGAGCATCAGCGCCACGCCGAGGAATTCCGGCACGCGGAACACGCGCATCTTGGCAATCGACGTTTCGAACAGGGCGAGCAGGAAGCCGCCGATGGCGAGCTTGCCGCCATAGGCGGCGACCCCGACGGCGAGCGCCGGCAGCGCCGCGCTCGCCCCGGCGATGCCCCAGGGCGCAAAAAGGCAGGCAAGCAGCGAGACGTAGAGGATGAGCTTGAGCGAGCTGGACAGCTCGATCAGCGCCAGATGGCGGCCGGAATATTCGAGCACCATGGCCTCATGCACCATGGTCAGCTCGAGATGGGTCGCCGGATTGTCGACCGGCACGCGGCCATTCTCGGCGATCGCGATCATGACCAGGCCGACGACGGCGAGGCCGAGCGAAACGCGCAGTCCGACCTGCGGCGAGGCCATGAATTCTGCCACGGTCGAAAGCTGCGTCGAACCGGCGATCAGGGCGAGCGTGAACACGATCATGATCATCGCCGGTTCCGCGAGCGAGGCGATCATCACCTCGCGGCTCGATCCGATGCCGCCGAAGCTCGTGCCGACGTCGAGCCCGGCGAGCGCCAGATAGAAGCGGGCACTGGCGAGCAGCGCGATGATCGCGATGAGATCGGCCGACCAGGAGAACAGCAGGCCGGTACGGAATGTCGGCACCAGCGAGGCCGCGACCCACGTGGCGGCGAAGACGAGATAGGGAATGACGCGGAACAGCCAGGAGGCGGAATCCGCCAGTACCACCTCCTTGCGGCTGAGCCGGACCAGATCGAGATACGGCTGAATGAGCGGCGGGCCCTGCCGGCGCAACAGCCGCGCCTTCACCTTGCGCACGAAGCCGGTGAACAGCGGCGCCAGCAGCAGCACCAAGAGCATCTGCACGCCCTGGATGGCGAAATCGCGGATCAGGACCATACGGCGAGCACCAAGAGGAGCGCGACGAGGGCGCAGAAGACGAGGCTCAGGAACTGGCGGATGGTCAGGAACTGCAGGCGGTTGAGCTGGTCGGCGGTAAAGCCGATTGCGGCGGCGAGCGGCGCGTAGAGCGAATCCCAGACCGGATCCGAGAGCGTCACCGTGAGCCGTGCCGGGCGCGTGTCGCCCGGCGGCGGCATCTCGCCGGTCTCGCGGGCGCTGAACGCGACAGTGCCGAATACGCGGCGGATCGGCTGCGCAAAGCTCATCGCCGTGTATTGCGTCGCCGGACTTGCGTCGGGGTAACCGCAGTCCCAGGCCGGAGCGCGGCGCAACCGATCAGAGGCGAGGCGGTGGATTGCTGACGCCGCCAGTCCGCCCGAAATGATCATGAATAGAAAGACGAGCAGGCCGTCATAGGAACTGCGGCTTGCGGCGATCGGCACGATCGACAGCCATTGCGCGCCGATCTGCGCCGGCATGCGCTCGCCGATGAGGGCAGCGCTCACCGGCGCCAGCGCATCGATGAACAGGCCGGGCAGTATTCCCGCCAGCAGGCAAAGCGCCGCCAGCAGAAACATCGCCGCCAGCGAGAAGCGGTCGGTTTCCGCCGCCGTTTGCGCGACGGGCGTGCGCGGGCGGCCGAGGAAGGTCACGCCGTACGCTTTGACGAAGCAGGCGGCGGCGAGCGCGGCCGAGAGCGCGAGCAGCGCGCCCACAGCTGGCACCAGGAGCTTGAGCCCCCATGACGGCAGCTGTGGGCTGAGCAGAATCGCCTGGAACGTCAGCCATTCGGAGACGAAGCCGTTGAGCGGGGGCAGCGCCGAGATCGCCGCGCAGCCGATCAGGAAAGCGAACGCCGTCTGCGGCATGCGGTGGATGAGGCCGCCGAGATGCTCCATGTCGCGTTCGCCGGTCGCAGTCAGCACGGCGCCGGCGCCGAAGAACAAAAGGCTCTTGAACAGCGAATGATTGAAGACGTGGAGCAGTGCGGCGGTGAACGCCAGCGCCGCGGCGAACAGCATGCCGTGCGCCTTGAAGGCGAGCGCGAGGCCGAGGCCGATGAAGATGATGCCGATGTTTTCCACCGTGTGGTAGGCAAGCAGGCGTTTGAGATCGTGCTGCATCAGCGCATAGAGCACGCCCATCACCGTCGTGATGCCGGCGAGCGCCAGCACGACGATGCTCCACCACCAAGCCGGCGGCCCGGCGAGTTCGAGCGCGATGCGCACGAAGCCGTAGACGGCGACCTTGGTCATCACCCCGCTCATCAGGGCGGAGACGTGGCTCGGCGCCGCCGGGTGAGCGAGCGGCAGCCACACATGCAGCGGCACGATGCCGGCCTTCGAGCCCGCCCCGACCAGCGCGAGGATGAGCGCAAGGGCGCCGAGCATGGCGGAAGGATGCGCGGCACGCATTTGCTCGAACGCATAAAGTCCGTCAGGCCCGGCGAGCAGGCCGAAGGCGAGCAGCAGAGAGAGCGTGCCGAAGCTCGCCATCACCAGATAGACGAAGCCCGCGCGCACGTTCTCCGCGACACGATGGTGCGACATCACGAGCGCCCACGAGGTGAGCGACATGAATTCCCAGGAGACGAGGAACGTGAACGCGTCGTCAGCGAGCACCACCAGCGTCATGCCGGCAAGAAAGGCGGGATAGAACGGCAGTACGCGCTCAGGCGCTTCTTCGTGCGCGCCGTAGCCGAGCGCGAACAGGCTGGCGCTCAAGGCACCGAGATCGATGACGAGGAGGAAAAACGCAGAGAGCGCGTCAAGGCGAAAATGGGCGCCAAGCCATGGTATGCCGAGCGGCAGCACGAGGCTCGCGGGCGCTTCCCCGGCGACGAGATTTGCCGCCGCGGCAACGAGCGAAATCGCCGCAATCGCGGTGCTCGCGCCGTAGACGAAGCGCGTCGCAGCCGCCTCACGCCCGATGGCCACGGCAACCGCCGCAAGCGCCAACAATCCCGCGGAGCAGGCTAGCGCTACTGTCAGCGTCAGGGTGTCGGCCTCTTGAGCCGCACGCCCCGGCCGCCGGAATGGCTCGCGGCGTCGGCCGAGATGAGCTCGACGCCCAGCGCTTCGAGGGCGCCGACGAGCTTCATCAGCGAATCCACGTTGCCGCGGATCACATCCTCGCTCGCTTCCATGCGCTGGATGGTCGGCAGCGACAGCCCGGCCGCTTCGGCGAGCTGGCGCCGATCAATGCCGAGGAGCGCGCGCGAGGCCCGGAGTTGGCCGGCGGTGATCATAGGGCAGATGTCAGAATTGATGTCTAGCACATATATACTTATGACTAAAATATCGCCTAAGGTGCAGCAATCGTTATTCTCAAGGCATGCACAGCATTGTGGTGCCCTCGGCGGCGGGTGGCCGGCCCAGGTTCTTTTTGGCTTTCTCAATTTGGACGGGCGCGCCCGGTAAGAGGCGCCCGACGAGCGCGAAATCCGGAAAACGGCAGGCAGGGCTTACGTCAAAACGCGCACTGGCTTGCCGTCGAGAAAGCCGCGGATCGCGTCCACCGTGCCCCCGAAAAATGCGCGGTAGTTCTGCTCCACGACGTAGCCGAGATGCGGGGTGAGGACGACATTGTCGAGCGCGCGCAGCGGGTGCTCGACCGGCAGTGGCTCGATATCGAAGACGTCGAGGCCGGCGCCGGCGATACGCTTTTCGCGTAGCGCGGCGATGAGCGCCGCTTCCTCGACGATCGGCCCGCGCGATGTGTTGATGAGGTAGGCGCCACCCTTCATCAGGCCGAGCTCTCTGGCGCCGACCAGGCTGCGTGTGCGCGGCGACAATTGCAGGTGGATGGAGAGAAAGTCGGCCCGGCGGAACAGGTCGTCGCGGCTCACCGCCTCGACGCCAACCTTCTGGCACCGTTCAGGCGTGAGGTTCTGGCTCCAGGCGATGACGTTCATCCGGAAGGCCTGGCCGATCTCGGCCATGCGGGTCCCGAGCCTGCCGAGGCCGAGGAGCGCCAGCGTCATGCCTTCGAGATCGAGGCCGATCGTGGTCTGCCAGGGCGCGCCGGCCTTGAGCCGCACTTGCTCGTAACAGATGTGTCGCGCCAGATCGAGCATGAGGCCGGTGGCGATGGCCGCGGTCGCATTGCCGAAACTGGGCGTACCGCAGACGACAACATTGCGCGCCTGCGCCGCTTCGAGCTCGATCGAGGCGTTGCGCATTCCGGTTGTGATCAGAAGTTTGAGCTCCGGCAGCGCCTCGATGACCGCGCGCGGGAACGCCGTGCGCTCGCGCATCGCGCAGACAATGGCAAAACCCTTGAGTGCCTCGACGACCTTGTCCGCGGACCCGAGATGCTCGTTGAAGACCTTGATCGCGACATCGCCCTTCACCTTCGACCAGTCGGCCATGGTGAGCGCCACGTTCTGGTAGTCGTCGAGAATTGCGCAGCGAACCGCCATGTCAGCCCCCCTCCCGGACGCCGCCCCCCGCGGCAAGCCGGAATCTACAGGCGCGGGCGATGGATGTCCTCGGCCGTTTGCGCTGCAGCTGCGGCGGCGGACGCCTTCGCTGCGCCAGGAATGACGGCGTCGTGCGCTTATCCGGGCAGATTGGCGAAATTGGCGCCGAGACCGGCGGCTGCTGTCTGGGCCATCAGGCCGGCGCGCTTGGCATGGCATTTCGGCCCCGGGCCCCGCATGTAGTGGCGTTCCGGCCGGTAGGGGTCGAACGCGCCCCCAAAGGTCCGCCACAGCTCGCGAACGGCTCTCATCAAATCGCGCCGCATGACCGCTCCCGCTGGCTGTTCCGCGCCGCGGCTCCCTTCACGCCCAGGTTTGGGCGCGTTCGCGAAGGCGCGGCTTTACCGCAAATTGTCGGCGTAAAATCATTAAAATTTGGTGCGAAATCTTCGTTACCGGGCCGCGGTTGCGGCTAGGCTTTACGAAATCTTGCCGCGATCGCGAGCGGTGGCGGCGCTGGCGGCGTTCCCCGGCCGGGCGCATGGCCCTGTCCGACGGTCCTTGCTCTGGACGAACCTGATCGCTACATCAGCGCCGCATTCCCGAAATCAGCGCCTTCTGGGGACCGCGTCCGCGAGCGTTTGTCGGGCGGCGCAAGCAAGAGGATCGAGCGCCCGATGGCGCGGCAATTCATCTACCACATGCAGGGTCTCTCCAAGGCCTATCCCGGCAACCGCAAGGTTCTGGAGAACGTCCACCTGTCGTTCTATCCCGACGCCAAGATCGGTGTGCTCGGCGTCAACGGCTCCGGCAAGTCGACGCTACTGCGCATCATGGCAGGCCTCGACGAGGAATTTTCCGGCGAAGCCTGGGTGGCGGAGGGCGCGACCGTCGGCTATCTGGCGCAGGAGCCGCAAGTTGATCCGGCAAAGTCGGTCCGCGACAACGTCATGGAGGGCGTCGCGGCGCAGCGGGCGATCCTCGACCGCTACAACGAGCTCGCCGCGAACTATTCCGACGAGACCGCTGACGAGATGACCAAGCTGCAGGACGAGATCGAGGCCAAGGACCTCTGGGATCTCGACTCCAAGGTCGACCAGGCGATGGACGCGTTGCGCTGCCCGGCGGACGGCGCCGACGTGGCGCAGCTTTCCGGCGGCGAGAAGCGGCGCGTCGCGCTTTGCCGGCTGCTCCTGGCGCAGCCGGACCTGCTTCTGCTCGACGAGCCGACCAATCACCTCGACGCCGAATCCGTGATGTGGCTCGAAGGGCATTTGCGCAACTATCCGGGCGCCATCCTCATCGTCACCCACGACCGCTATTTCCTCGACAACGTCACCGGTTGGATCCTCGAACTCGACCGCGGCCGTGGCATTCCCTACGAAGGCAACTACTCCGCCTGGCTGGTGCAGAAGCAGAAGCGGCTCCAGCAGGAGGGCCGCGAGGAGGAGGCGCGGCAACACACGCTCGCTCGCGAGCAGGAGTGGATCGCCGCCTCGCCGCGCGCGCGGCAGGCGAAGTCGAAGGCGCGCTACCAGCGCTATGACGAGCTGCTGGCGAAGGCCGCCGACAAGGCGCCGCAGAGCGCGCAGATCGTCATCCCGGTCGCCGAACGGCTCGGACAGAACGTGATCGACTTCGAGCACCTGCGAAAGGGTTTCGGCAACAATCTCCTGATCGACGATCTCACCTTCAAATTGCCGCCCGGCGGCATCGTCGGGATCATCGGACCGAACGGCGCCGGCAAGACTACCTTGTTCCGCATGATCACCGGCCACGAGAAGGCGGACGGCGGCACCATCAAGATCGCCGAGTCGGTGCACCTCGGCTACGTCGACCAGTCGCGCGACACGCTCGAAGGCGGCAAGACCGTCTGGGAGGAGATCTCCGGCGGCCTCGACCAGTTGCAGCTCGGCAAGCGCGAGGTGAACTCGCGCGCCTATTGTGCGGCGTTCAATTTCAAGGGCGCCGACCAGCAGAAAAAGGTCGGCTCGCTGTCGGGCGGCGAGCGCAACCGCGTCCACCTCGCCAAGATGCTCAAATCCGGCGCCAACGTGCTGCTGCTCGACGAGCCGACCAACGATCTCGATGTCGACACGCTGCGCGCGCTCGAGGAGGCGCTGGAGGATTTCGCCGGCTGCGCCGTGATCACCAGCCACGACCGCTGGCTCCTCGACCGCATCGCCACCCACATCCTCGCCTTCGAGGGCGACAGCCACGTCGAGTGGTTCGAGGGCAACTTCCAGGACTACGAAGAGGACAAGAAGCGCCGTCTCGGCGTCGATTCGACCATTCCGACGCGGATCAAATACAAGAAATTCAGCCGCTAGCGCGACGCCGCCGCTCAGGCCGGAGCGACCGCGCGCCTCGAATTGGATCAGCCCTCCGCCTTCACCCGCACCTTGGTGGCGATCGGGCCGGTGTCGCCGAGATCCTCGACGTAGTAGACCTCGTCGCCGCGGTCGAGCCGGTCGAAGTCGCCGATCAGCACGGCGTTGCGGTGAAAATAGAGCAGCCCGCCCTCCTTGGTCAGGAGAAAGCCGTGGTCGGCGTCCGGGGTGAGCTCCACCACCTGACCGAGCGACTGGTTCTCGGAATCGTGCCGCGGCTCCTTGGTGCGGCCTTCGCGCTGCTCCTTGAGGTCGCGCAACCGGCGTTGCGCGATGCGGAACGCCTCGTGGATGGCATTGCGCAGGTCGGGACGTTGATATTTGCGCAGCAGGTGCTCCGGCTCGTGACTGACGACCAGGTCCTTGTTGCCGGGGATCCGAAGCTCGATGCGCACCACCGGCGGAATAGTGCCGGCTCGGTTCTCGGCGCGCTGGTCGACGCGCACGCGGCAGGAGATGAGCCGCCCATAGATTTCTTCGAGCTCGGCGACGCGGCCGCGGATCTCGTCCTCCGCCCATTCCGAGCTTTCGGTGTTGTGGAATGCGATCTCCAGTGGCACCTGCATGGTCCTGACCTCCACGGGTGAACCTGATGGCCCGCTCGAACAACGCGCGGTCGGGGTATTCGGTTCGGGGAGCGATCTGGCGGCGGGGCGGCCAAGCGCCGGTCAATGGCACGCGCCAGCGCGCCGCGCTATTGAAGCGGCGTACCGAGGAATGCCGAAGAGTTCGAACGCCTATGGACGATTGGAGCGCACGGCAATATCTGAAGTTCGAGGACGAACGCACGCGGCCGCCGCGCGATCTGTTGGCGCAGGTGCCGCTTGAGCGCGCGCGCCGCGTCGTCGATCTCG
>Ga0210409_10005627_pt1 | contig 13153 bp, 8 predicted proteins | sample IncBWH17MmetaG_FD_161649 | JGI IMG/M metagenome (GOLD analysis project Ga0210409, IMG submission 161649) | Forest soil microbial communities from Barre Woods Harvard Forest LTER site, Petersham, Massachusetts, United States - Inc-BW-H-17-M | ecosystem: Environmental > Terrestrial > Soil >...
AGCCGGCCGCCAAGATGCGAGTTGGACGCGCGGTAGAGAAATTGAGAACTTTCTTTTCACAACACGGGATTGCTTGTTCCGCGGCAGCTTTGCTCGTGCTCTTGGAGGAGAATGCTTCGGCTCAGCCTCCGGCTTCGGTGCTGAGCTCGGTGTTGAACGAGTTAGCGCGTTCAGAAAAGGCCTCGGAGGCTGCGCCGCACGTTTCGACGGCGGGTCTTCGCTGGCAATTGGGACTCTCGCTTGGCGTTGGAATGGCCCTGCTGGGGTTGATCGTGGCGGGCTCCGGAAAGCTTTGGAGGAACCAGAAATCGATCGAGACGCGATCAACAGAGGTAGCGGGCCCTGTGCCAACGAGGGTCCCCGCACCAGCTCAAAGCCCGGTGAAAGGAAAACCCACGTTGGTGAGCCAATTCCGGCTCACTGTTCTGGACGAGAAAACATCAACGCCGCTTTTCGGGGTGAGAGTCATTGCCAGCAACCTGGGCCAGCCTTTGGGAGAGGCGGTGACCGACGTAAACGGCCAATGCGCGCTTCCTCGGCTGATGCGCATCGAAGGAGATTTCTATTTTAAGCTGCGAGCGCAGTGCGACGGATACGCCACGATGAATGTGAGCTGGTCGCGTTTTCAGCGCGACAACCCGGAAGATATTCCGGACTCCTATGAGCTTAAGATGCCCCAAGGGATCCGCATCGGCGGACTGATCGTCGATGAAGAAGGGCAACCAGTGCCAGGCATGCAGCTTAAACTCCAATCCTATTGGGCCCGAGGCGGTCCGCCGCCTCGAATGCGACCGTTGCTCAGTGACGGTTCATCTGAAATCACCGCGACCGATCGTGACGGCAAATGGTCGTTTGATCGATTACCGCCTCATTGGGAAAATGTGCGGTTCAAGGTAACCCACGGAGCATTCTTGCCAGCCGAATACGCGTGCGATGCCAACGAGTCCCCGAGGGTCGGTCAGATGACGCTCGCCAAAGAGGAGCTTTTGGGGACGCGCGCTCGGATAGTGGTCAGACGAGGTCCGCTCATCGTCGGTCGTGTCGTGGATCAAAGTCAGAAAGCAATCCCTGGAGTTCGTGTGGTGCAAAACTTCGACTGGGTCCACGATTACGCGACCAGCACGACTGGAAACGACGGGGTTTATAAAATCCTCAATGCTCCGACCGGAATGCTAACGCTTTCGTTCCAAGCCGATCATTATTCGCCCCAAACGGTCAGCTTTCGCATTGATGGTCCAACGACAACCCCATCCGTTTTATTAGCTCCGGGGCATGTGCTTCGTGGTCGAGTCATGGATGCTGACGGCAACCCTCTCGACGGCGTTACCGTGAACGTGAGTCAGGCTGGAAAGGGGCACCAGGAATTCCAGTTCCATACCACGACCGATGCGACCGGTCTATTTAGTTGGGATGGAGCGCCTGCCGATGTTGTAAACCTTACTTTTCAGTCGCGCGGATTCCAGTCCACAAATGCCCTTGTGTCGGTGGACGGGACTGAACAAACCGTCACCCTGGAACATCTCGACGACTCGGGTAGCCAGGTTCACGGACAGGTTTTGGATGATCAAACCGGCCAACCCGTCGCCGAATTCAAATTCTACATTTACAATGGCCAGGGCGACGAGGTTGCCCCCAAAGATGGAACCAATGGAAAATTCTCTGCCTGGCTTGAGAGGCAGTCGAGCCCGGCGAAGATTGAGATCCAGGCCGAGGGATACGAGCCAGCCACAAGTGAACCCATTCCGACAAACAATGGCGACCAAACGGTAATGTTTAGATTGCGGGCATCTAACGGCTTTGATGGCCTGATTTTGACGCCGGAAGGCGAGCCTGCGGCGCGGGCTGAGGTGGTGCTTGCAGCAGAGCAGAAAGGGGCAATTCTTGGCAGGCGCAAGTTGCTCTTCCGAGAGCAAACTCTATACCGCGTTACCGACAACGAAGGACGATTCCACTTCGCGCCCGTGAAAGACGCAAAGTTAATCATTGCGGTTCATCAGCGCGGTTACGGCGAGAGAGACGTCCAAAAGCTGTCCCGCGACCGCAGCATTCGCCTGCAGTCATGGGGGAGGATTGAAGGAACCCTGCGGTCCGCGGAAAAGCCGGTGCCAGATGCGAAGGTTTGCCTAAACAAGCGCGCGTGGAATCCGTGGACCCCAGCGGTCACACTCTACGCCGATCCTTTCATCGTTGTGACGGACTCAGGTGGACGGTTTGTCTTTGAGGATGTTCCTCCTGGAGATTATGCCCTCGGTCATTTGTTTCCCGGAGGTATGTTTGAAACCCGTGCCACGTTGAGCGTGAATCCAGGAGAAACAACCCAAATCGACCTGGGAGGCAGTGGCCATCCTGTCACCGGGAAAGTCCACACGCAAAAATTTGAAACTGGGTTTGATTTTAGCCACAGTTCGGGGGAGTTAAAGATCCTGCGTGCAAAGCCCGCTGACCTGCCCAATGTTGCCCGACGGAAGGATTTCACGAGTGATGCCGCCTACGAACAGGCTGAGAAATTGGATGGCGCTCGACGCGCGTCTTATTGGAACTCCGCCGAAGGCTTGGCCGCGTGGCGAGAGGCGCTCAGCTATACGGTGTGCTTCGATGAGGATGGGACCTTTCACGCCGACGACGTGCCCGCGGGCGAGTATGATTTCAACGTCTTTCTCAACGCTCCTGGGCAGCCCGAGGATCGCATATCAATCCGGCCTGTCGGCTTTTTAAAAGCCCGAGTCATTGTTCCAGACTCCGCCGCATCGAAATCCGACGATTCGGCGGACCTGGGAACTGTAGAGCTGCAGGATCGATGGCATTGAATGGCGTGGCTAGATGATGCGGCCAGTCCAAGTGATACCAAGGGCTGTTTGGCCGCCTAGCCTCCCCTCTGACACTTTCGTACTTGTCTCATTCCGCACGGTACTGCTTGGTTGTCTCGCAGCAATCGGCAGAATATCACTGCCTTAGGAGATTTAAGGTCGCCCTGATTCTCGCAGCGGAGCCGAAAGGCCCCGGATCGCTTCGGGTTTAAAGCTGGAATTCCGAAGCAGGCCTTGAACCCTTACTTTGCTATGACCGTCTCCGCTCCTTGCAACGGTCGGCGGCTTAAGGCCTCATAGTCTCGGGCCGGAGGAAAAACTTGCCCGCGGTGCGGCTCAATCTCGATGACTAAATCGGTCTTGTTGCTGACCACCATTCCCAACAATCGGAAACCTTTCCCGTCGCTGCTGATATTTCGTGGCGATAGTGTGTCGAACGGTTTCAACATCAAAAAGATGGAGACGGTTTCCCCGGGCACGCCGGTAAATTCAAACCTTCCGTCCTTTAACGGATCGGCCCGCCAGCTATCAAACGAATGTTCCAGACCATAAAAGGAGCGATTGCTCTCTTCACGCGCGGTCGGCGCGTGACCGGGGGTTGGAGTGAGTTCCGTTCTCGCCAGCGTGAACGCCCCAACTGCTGTGGGTTCTCCATCCGTCATCTGGACCCTGCCGGAAATGGTGTAGCCTCGTGCGAGATTCAAATCTCCCAGATCGATGCGCGTGCCCTCGTCACCAGTTCTAACATGGCGTCGGGGCAACGCGCCAAGCTCTCGCAGCGACCGCATGATGCTAAACAAATAGAATTCTTCATTCGCCGGGAGGCCCGAAAAAATGAATCGCCCGTTTCCGTCTGTGACGACTGAAAAACTGTCGAGAAAAACCCCTCCCTTCACACCATAAATTCCAATACCGACATCCAGCACCGGTTTTCTATCCTTCATCAGGCGTCCGGTGATGCTGGTGCCCTGACTTAATACGTATTCATTCGTGCCCGCGCCCGGATGGACTTCAGAAAAACTGCGCGATACGTAACCGTTCGCCGTGATGCTAAAATCACAAGCGATAATCTCTTCCCTGGGCCGAAATACAAACGTGCCCTGCCTGTCAGTGAACCTCAAACCGCCTCCCGAGTGCCAGTCATGCTGCGTGTGGACACCATAAACCTGGATCTTGGCCCCCTCCACGGGTTTACCGGCTATATTCTCGACGCGCCCCAGCACTGTTTGCTGCGGGTCACCGCTGGCCGGGCCTGCCATCAGCCTAATCTCCAAACGCTTATCCCCGGGTTCCGCATCCCCAAACGGTTGCAATTCGTAACCGGACGCGACGACCGTGCCCTGAAACTTCGTTGCCGCCGCCAACCCATCAAACACAAAACCTCCATCGGCCTTCGTAATCGACTGGCGGTTGCAATCTGGCACATCGAAAACATAAACGGCTCCGCGTCCAGCCAGCACTCCTTTGATCGTCACGGTGGCATTCGCTATCGGTTCGTCATTGGTGGTCAAAACCACGCCGTGCAACCTTGGTTTTAGAACCGGAGCTTGTGCTTTGGCTCCTGCGGTGTCGGCTCGTGAAAGCCCGCTGCCTGCGACGGCCGCGAGCAACCATCCCATGAGTCCAAGCGCCGCCGCAGACCGTTTCCTATTGTAAATATTGGTTCCCTTTCGTCTCATAATTGTCGGATGGTGCCTTTGAGCGGTGTTGCCTCGAACGAATCTGGCGCATCGAAGGGACCCTGTGGAACCACGAGCACGGCATTACGTCTGCTTGCCACCAACTGCTCGATAAGCTGGTAGCGCCGCAACACCGCTTCGACATGGTTGTTCCAGCCGTGAAAATGAACCACGAAATCAACTCGACCGTTTTGGGAGAAGCCCTTTGGGATGAATATCGCCAGGGTATCATCGCAATAGTGCGCCGCAGCATCATAGAGCTTCCCGTCATATTCGTGGCCGTGGGCACGCTGGGGGTGCGGAAACGGTGCGGACGCAAGATGCTCAAGCAGCAGTGTTCCCTGAGGCGCATATAATTCTGGCAGAGATTCAGATCGGACTGCGGTCGCTACCAGCACAGGGAACACAAACGCAAGCACTCGTTTCATGCTGCGCAGCAATGTGGCGGAATGGCCATGCTACTCAACCGTGATCGCGACCAAGAACGGCGCAGCAGTCTCGTGTGTGGAAACAAAATCAATACTCTTGACAGCTATTTCCGGTGACGGATTGTCCCAAGTCGTTTTGAACAGCCGAATTGTTCGGCCTATCTTCCGGGTCGCCTCGTTGGTGCCTTCCCATGCCACAATCAACCCATCATCTTCTTCGTTGGGCTGGTTCCACCAGTCCGCTAACTCGCGCCCGACGGCAATCGGAATTTCATGGCGTTGACCGTTAGCATAATGAACGATGTAGCTGCCTATCTGTGTTCCTTTGCTAATCAAGGAGCAATTGATCGCGGAGTGGAGAAATTGCAGCCTGTTGCACTTGCGCTCAATTCCGATGCCCTCAACTTTGGCGGGATATTTTTCCCGGGTTCGCGATTCCGCGCCGACTTGAACCAGGCCACGCACATCAAAAGCTACGCCAGCAAGGATCTGAGTGCCAAGTGGTAAGGAGGACAAATCATTGTTGTCGTCTCCGGGATGCCAGGGCTCGTTTAGGGATGCGTTATAACAACAAGCCAGATCTATCTGCTCCAGCACCGCTTTAGAATCACGTAAGGGAATGTTCTTACCTAAACAAAAGTCCGACGCGGCTTCTTTGAAACGATTATGTCTTTTGAGAAAAGCGGAGCGATTAAGGTAGAACTTTGGAAGCACCGGACTTTGTGACCCCGATTCAGCACCCGCGAATTCGATAGCCTTGGTGAGGGATTGATAGGCCTCATCGATTTGCTCGTTTTCCTCCAACATTCGTCCTTGTGTCAGCCACAAATCGGGGTTCTGTGGTTGAATCCTTAGGGCGCCTTTAATCGCTTCCAAACCGGCCGACAACTTGCCAGCTCGCTCTAAGGTTTCCGCTCGGGCCCACCCGGCTTCTGCCTCATCGGGTGCGAATTGTAACGCGCGAGCCCCATACCATTCCGCCTCCCCGATCTGTCGAGGATTCTCCCTTGGCGCTTGGGCCAAGACCGCGCGAGCCAACCGAGCCAGAGCCAACCCGTTGGTGGGTGTTAGCTTCACCGCTTCTTGCAGCCCAGCCAGAGTACCTTCTTTGATCCTTTGCTGGACGTACCCAGGCACGGTGAGCTCTGAAAAAGGCGAAATGGTACGGGCAGAGGAATAAGCGAAGAACCATTTCGCCCACAGGGTCCATACGTCTTCGGCGGTGCTCGCGAAGGCCTCCTCCCTAAGTGCATGAAGGTGGGCGAACGGGACAGGTTCCAGCACCCGGCGATCATTAACGCGTTCTGCCGCAATCCCTTCTGCCAGTTCCGGCACCCAGCGGGGAACAGGTGATGAAACGAACGGAACGTCCCAGACTTGCGCGAGGTTGCCCGCCGTTGCCACCCGCTGCCCGTCCGGACTAAACTGGGCAGCCGTGACGCGATCCCCGTGTCTCAGCGGTTCAGTCAAAGGCTGGCCCGTCTGCGCATCCCAGACCCGCGCCGTTCGATCGTCTGAGGCCGTTACCACCCGCTGCCCGTCCGGGCTAAACTGCGCAGCCGTGACACGGTCCCCATGTTTGAGCGATTCGGTCAAAGGTTGGCCCGTCTGCGCATCCCAAACCCGCGCCGTTCGGTCGTCAGACGCTGTTACCACTCGCCGCCCATCCGGACTAAACTGGGCAGCCCTGACGAGATCCTGATGTTTGAGCGGTTCGGTTAAGGGCCAGCCCGTCTTCGCATCCCAGACCCGCGCGGTTTTGTCCCTAGACGCCGTTACCACTCGCTGTCCGTCCGGACTAAACTGAGCAGAATAGACCTCAGCTTCATGTTTGAGCGATTCGGTCAGAGGCTGGCCCGTCTTCGCATCCCAGACCCGCGCTGTTCGGTCGTCAGACGCCGTTATCACCCGTTCTCCGTCTGGGCTAAACTGCGCTGACTCCACGTGATCCTCATGTTCGAGCGGTTCAGTCAAAGGCTGGCCCGTCTTCGCATCCCAGACCCGCGCCGTCTTGTCCCACGACGCAGTTAGGACCCGCCGCCCGTCCGGACTAAACTGGGCAGCCGTGACGCGATCTTCATGTTTGAGCGGGTCGGTTAGAGGCTGGCCCGTCTGCGCATCCCAGACTCGCGCGGTTTTGTCCCAAGATGCCGTTACCACCAGTCGTCCGTCTGGACTGAACTGAGCCGAATAGACCTCAGCTTCATGTTTAAGCGGTCCGGTCAGAGACTGACCCGTCTTCGCATCCCAGACCCGCGCCGTCCGGTCCACGGATGCCGTTACGACCCGTCGTCCGTCCCGAGTAAACTGCACAGACGTGACGCGATCCCCATGATTGAGCGCTTCGGTCAACGGCTGCCCAGTTTGAATTCCCCAGACCCGCGCCGTTCCATCGTCTGACGCCGTAACCACCCGTTGTCCGTCCGGACTAAACTGAGCCGACCAAACCCGATCCTCATGTTTGAGCGGTTCGGTTAGTAGCTGGCCCGTCTTCGCATCCCAAACTCGCGCCGTTTTATCCCAAGACGCTGTTAGGACCCGCTGCTCGTCCGGGCTAAACTGGGCTGAATAGACCTCAGCTGAATGTTTGAGCGGTTGGCCCAAAGGCTGGCCCGTCTGAGCATCCCAGACCTGCGCCGTCTTGTCGTCTGAAGCCGTCACCACACACAGGCCGTCCGGACTGAATTGGGCAGACCAGACCGTACCCCCATGCCTGAGCGGTTCCGTCAGCGGCTGGCTCGTCCGCGTATCCCACACCCGTGCCGTTCCATCCCCGGATGCCGTGACCACACGCTCGCCGTCCGGACTGAATTGCGCAGACCAGACCCTACCGTCATGTCTGAGCGGTCTAGTGGATGGTTGGCCAGTGCGAACATCCCATACCCGCGCCGTTCCATCGTCTGACGCCGTGACCACCCGCTGCCCATCCGGACTGAACTGAGCAGACTCGAGGTGATCCCCGTGTTTAAGTGGCGGGGTCAGAGCCTGGCCAGTCCGGGCATCCCAGACCCGCGCCGTTGCATCGTCTGACGCCGTGACCACTCGCTGGCCGTCCGGGCTAAATTTGGCAACTGTGACCGAATCCCCGTGTTTGAGCGCTGGCGTCAGGGGCTGGCCCGTCTGTGCATCCCAAACTCGCGCTGTTTTGTCGTCTGAGGCCGTCACCACGCAAAGCCCGTCCGGACTAAACTGGGCAGACCAGAGCCTGCCCGCATGGTTGAGAGGTCCGGTCAAAGGGAGGCCCGTTTGCGCATCCCAGACGCGCGCCGTTTTGTCGAATGACGCTGTGACTACCCGCCGCCCATCCGGGCTAAACTCGGCAGACCTGACCTTATCCGCATGCTTAAGCGGCCCTATCAGCCCCATTGCAAAACCACGCAGCGTCAGACTGGAGAGTAATCGTGCGGCCGCTACCTTGTTGGCGGGATCTCGGCGCAAAAGGCGCGCCAGATAGGCCAATGCCTTTGAACTGTCGCCAGCGGTGAAAAAATCCTCCGTCCTTTGCAGCTCCACTTGATCCAGGGCGTGAGCGAGTTGTGTTCGATTTGCTTCGGCTTGCTGGCGAGCTTCGGAAGCAGCAAGTTCGCTTTTCTGGGCTTGCTCGCGCAATCGGATTTGCGCGCGCTCGGCTTGCTTGGCCCGCACCGCCTGCCACAAGCTGACGGCAGCACCGAGCACCAGCGCGACCACAACACCGGTGGCAGCAGCGAAGGCGCCCTTGTTGCGCTGCACGACCTTTTGAAACCGGTAAAGCTTGCTCGGCGGACGAGCTAGGACTGGCTCAGTGTTCAGATGCCGTTGGATATCCATAACCAGACCATAGGCGGTCTCGTAGCGGCGCGTCCGATCCTTCTCCAGCGCCTTCATGACGATCCAATCCAAATCGCCTCGGATTAGATGCAACAGTTTCGGCGGATCAGATTGGCGATGTCTGGCCACTTTCGTTTGCTCCGCTGCATCAAGCGTCTGTAGCCTCGTCGATGGCCGCGCCGGCTCCTCCTCCCGAATGATTCGGCGAACTTCATCCAGTCCCGCTTCCAGCAACCGCCTGGCTTCAAACGGAGTTCTGCCCGTCAGCAACTCATACAGGAGCACTCCCAACGAGTAAATATCGCTACGAGTATCGATATCCAGCCCGCTTAGCTTGGCTTGCTCAGGACTCATGTATGCCGGTGTGCCGATAAACTGCTCGAACGCCGTGAATATCGTCCTGTCCGTCATCCGCTGATCTGTTGTCGCCTTTGCAATCCCAAAATCAATGATCTTGGGCACCGCCACCCCATCATGGTCCGCCACCAGAATGTTCGAGGGCTTGAGGTCACGGTGGATGACGCCCTTTTGGTGGGCGTGCTGTACGGCTTGGCAGACCTGGTTGAACAACTCGAGGCGAGCGCGGGTGGACAGTTCGTGCTGATCACAGTAATGCGTGATCTTGATGCCACGGACCAATTCCATGACGAAGAAGGGGCTGCCGGTACTGGTTGCGCCTGCATCCAGAACCGTGGCAATGTTGGGATGATCCATCAGGGCCAGCGCCTGGCGCTCCGCTTCAAATCGGGCGATGACCTGCTTGGTGTCCATGCCCAGCTTGATGACCTTAAGTGCCACTTTCCGGCGAATCGGTTCCTCCTGCTCGGCGATGTACACGACACCGCAGCCGCCCTCGCCGATCTTTTGGAGCAGCTTGTAGCGGCCAATCAAGTCTCCATGCCTCTCCGTGACTGGAACCTGGAGAAGTGCGAGGTTCTGCGCAGGCGCTCCGCCGCTCTCTGACAGGACCCCTCGAGCTTCACTGCCGCCGGGCTGGTCGGGCAGGAATCGGCCCGCTTGTGCTTCCGCTTTGATTAACTCCTCGATTTCCCTGCGCAACCCTGAGCCCTTCCCACACACCCTGTCCAGGAATGCCGATCGCTGTCGGGCGTCCTCGATTTCCAATGCATCAGCAAAGATGTTTCGGAGTGGGCTGTCAGAATTGTCCATAGACGCAACTTGAGTTCTCATCATCAATGCGTAAACCGAGTGTCAAAAGAGCCAAAGCAAATCGCCAAAATATACTCGGATCCTCTGCCCCTGATCTGCAAGCGCTCCCGGTAGAGCCAGGCTCCAGCAAACGACGAGGAGCGTTTAGCTTCCGAACTGCCCACGCCTTCATGAAAAACTCTCCGATCCGCATCCTTGGGCGTGCCCGGTTCATAGAACTGGTGCGTGTGCGATAAGAGCACAACGTGAACGCGTTCGTCATCTGTTCAGTAAGATCGTAAAAGTAAACATCAGAATTCAAGAAGCTCGTCTTTATTCCTCAAAATCAACGACTTGCCCGAGTCCAAACCAACCTTTGAAGCAAATCCCCTGCAAATCCACTCGATCGCGTAATGAATTAGCGGACGATCGACATTGGCTCCAACAACCTGGCGCAGAGTTTTTTTCAGGTGGCGCGGCGGATTGACCAAATATTGATCTTGGCGCAATCTTCAAGACAGATCGTCCACTTGAAAAGTTGAATCTTTGGATTGCGCGAGCGTTATTACAGACGGTCAGTATGATGTGTGCTTCCGGCATGCAAGCGGTGATCCTCGCTATCCAGGCCATCCAAAACGGTCTTGCTCGGATGGTTTTATGCGGTGGAGTGGAATCCATGTCCACGGCTCCCTATCTGCGGATTTCCCCAGACCCTAATGAATTCGATATGATCGAACTAAACCAGGCATTCGCCGCTCAAGCCCTGGCTTGCATCAGGGAATTGAAGTTAGACAAGGCGAAAGTAAATACTGACGGCGGCGCGATCGCGCTGGGACATCCGATTGGTGCTCCGGGTGCGCGTCTGTTGGTACATGTTGCTCATCGGAGACCCCGGCGTGGCTTGGCGACTTTGTGCATTGGTGGCGGCATGGGATGCGCAGTTGTATTGGAGCGTGGTTCAACGGCAGCTTAAGAATGAATAGTCGCCATGACAAGAATGCAGACGAGCTATTCACCGCATGGGTCGCGTCGCCGCAGTACATCGACGCATCGAATCTTGCCTGGCTGATGGAACGGGTTGGCGTCGATTCTTACGAGAACCTCCATGCCTGGTCCGTGCGCAATCGCGAGGCATTTTGGAAGCTGGTGATCGAGCGATTGGCCATCCGGTTTGAGCGGCCATTCGATCGAGTTGCCGATTTGTCACAAGGAGTGGCGGCACCGCGCTGGCTGACAGGTGCCCGGCTTAACATCGTCGAAAGCTGTTTTAGAGCTCCGCCGGGATCCCCCGCCATCATTTATCAAAACGAAGGCGAGGAAATTGAAATCATGTCTGTTAGCAGGCTGGCTGAGTTGAGTGACTGGGTGGCTTCAAGTTTAAGCGAGCGTGGATTCAAACCTGGTGATCCTTTGGCGATGGTGTTGCCGATGACCGCTGATTCGGTTGCGGTTTATTTAGGCATCATCAAAGCTGGTTGTGTGGTGGTCGGGATTGCGGATAGTTTCCGTCCAAAGGAAATTGCCAGCCGCTTGCGAATCGCAAAGGCAGCGGGCGTATTTACTCAGGACCTCGTCGGGCGCGGCGGCAAGGTATTTGAGCTTTACAAGAATATAGTCGACGCTGGCGCGCCTCCCGCCGTTGTGCTGCCGTCGAAAAGCGAGGCCGGCTCTCTGTTGCGCCCTGAGGATCGATGGTGGTCCGATTTTTTGAAAACCCGCGAACGCTTTGAAGTTGTCGCCAAGGAACCGTCGGATGCTATCAATATTCTGTTTTCGTCGGGGACGACAGGAGAGCCGAAGGCGATTCCATGGACGCAGACAACCCCGCTCAAATGCGCAATGGACGCTCATTTTCACCAAAACATTCATCCTGGAGAGGTGCTCGTCTGGCCGACAAACATCGGGTGGATGATGGGCCCATGGTTGATCTTCGCCAGCCTACTTAACCGCGCCACTCTAGGCCTCTATAATGGCCTGCCGAGCGGACGGGATTTCGGCCTCTTCGTCCAGAATTCGAGAGCAACCATGCTTGGTGTAGTGCCCAGCCTGGTGAAGGCATGGCGAAGTACCGCGTGCATGGAAGGGCTGGACTGGAGCGCCATCAAACTATTCAGTTCCACCGGCGAATGCTCGAATGGCGAGGATATGCGTTGGCTGATGGCGCAAGGCGGTTGGAAGCCGGTCATTGAATATTGTGGCGGCACAGAGATTGGCGGAGCCTATATTACCGGAACGGTGGCGTTGCCCTGTGTTCCGGGCGCATTCAATACTCCTGCGTTGGGTTTGGATTTCGCGATTCTCGATCAGGCCGGATGCTCAGCCGACCGGGGCGAACTGTTCATCGTGCCGCCTTCCATTGGGCTTTCCAATACCCTGCTCAACCAGGACCATTGGCAGGTTTATTTTGCTGACACGCCCTCCGGTCCGTCCGGCGAGACTCTGCGGCGGCACGGTGATGAAATGGAAAAGCTTGCCGGTGGCGGCTGGCGCGCCCTTGGTCGTGCCGATGACACAATGAATCTCGGCGGGATAAAGATTAGCTCGGCGGAGATCGAACGGACCTTGCAATCCATCCCCGAGGTGAAGGAAGTGGCAGCCGTTGCAGTATCACGGGAGGGCGGCCCATGCCAGCTTGTCATCTACGCTAACTGCGCGCAGAATCAGATACCGGACAAAGAAGCCTTAATGGTTGCCATGCAAAATGCGATCAAACGAGACCTGAATCCTCTCTTCAAAATACATGACCTTGTATTGGTTGGCGCCTTGCCGAGAACCGCCTCCAACAAAATAATGCGCCGCGCGCTCCGCGACCAATATCTCGATACGGAAAATGCAGAGCCGCGCCCCTCAGCAATCAGCGCAAATCAGGCTCTGGCGACAGGTTCGCGCTTCGCAAGCCGGCGGACATGACGACATAGGCTGCCAGGTGAACAAATCCCAGCAGCGTGAACACAGGAACGTAGCCGAAAGCTTTGATCGCGTGACCCGTCAGAAGCGTTGCGATGACGCCCCCAACCGTGCCGCCCATCAACGTGACCGCCACCGATCGGGAGACATACTGCGTAGGAGTGGATTCAATAATCAGCGTGGTCAAGTTCGTGTTCCACGCGGCTTGCAGGAGCATCACGAGGGTAATCAGGACGATTGCGAGCGAAACCGAGGGAATGACAGCGGTAGTTTAGAAGTCCGGCCGGGCCGCCAGTGAGGAATTCCGTTTTCTTCAGCGGCGTCTTCTTCCCCAATTCAGATTCCAACATCTTCTTCCTTCTTCAACCGGCGT
>Ga0210409_10005628_pt1 | contig 13153 bp, 7 predicted proteins | sample IncBWH17MmetaG_FD_161649 | JGI IMG/M metagenome (GOLD analysis project Ga0210409, IMG submission 161649) | Forest soil microbial communities from Barre Woods Harvard Forest LTER site, Petersham, Massachusetts, United States - Inc-BW-H-17-M | ecosystem: Environmental > Terrestrial > Soil >...
GCAATGAAGTAAATTCAAGACTCCTGAAACGACGCGATCGGAGGGAAGCGGGGACCACTAGGTTCTCGCCTTTATCTTTTCTTGGATAGCTCTTGTCTCTTTTGTTCCGCTCAAGCTAAACTACGGCCCGTCCGCCGCTTTTAGGGAAGAAGATAATCCACCATATTGAATCGTTTTAAACGTTACGGTTTCTCGTAGCGTTACGATGGGAGTTGGCCATGAGATTTTTTCGCCTAAAGAAGAATCAATTCACAGCTACGGCCTTCGGGGCCGTACTCCTGGCCGCCGCCGCTATCGCTCCTTCCGGCTCTCGCGCCGACGGCGATATCACTCTGCGCGAAGGCTGGACCGTGCAGTCTTCCGCAAAAGTCAGCGCCGGCGGCGAAGCGGTCTCCGCCGCCGCTTTCGACACGATCGGTTGGTATAAAACTTCTGTTCCGAACACCGTGTTCGCCGCGCTCGTCGAGAACGGAGTCTACAAAGATCCATACTTCGGCATGAACCTACGCTCTGTACCCGGCGTTTCGTACGCGGTGGGATCTGAATTTGCCAATCAGGAGATGCCGCAGGACAGTCCTTATGCCGTGCCGTGGTGGTACCGCAAAGAATTCGAAGTCCCGCCGGCATTCAGCGGGAAAACCGTGTGGCTCGCGTTTCGCGGAATCAACTACCGGGCGGACATCTGGATCAACGGGAAAAAAGTCGCCGGTTCTGACCAAGTGGTCGGTGCGTTCCGCCGTTATGAGTTTGACGTGACGTTATTCGTCAAGGTCGGCGTAAAAAATGTCGTCGCTGTCGAAGTTTCCGCGCCTCACGCCAACGAGCTTGGCATCACCTGGGTCGATTGGAATCCCACTCCGCCGGACAAGGACATGGGCCTTTGGCAGGAAGTAGTTCTCTCCGCCAGCGGCCCTGTCGCTGTTCGCCATCCTGCTGTCGAAACAAAGCTCGACCTTCCAGCGACTGACAAAGCACACTTGACCGTTCGCGCCGAGTTGCAGAATGCCTCGAATGCTGCCGTAAACGGTGTCCTGCGCGGAACAATTCTTGGTGCCGCCGCGCCCATCGAATTCTCGCAGAACGTTGAACTGAAAGCGGGCGAGCGACGCTCCATCGCAATCACACCGGATCAGAGTCCCGCGCTCAACGTGCAGAATCCCAGGCTTTGGTGGCCGTACCAAATGGGCGAACCTTTTCTCCACAGGCTCGCTCTCAGATTTGTTGTTGACAAAGGTCAGGCAACGGAGCTGCTAAACGTTCCATTCGGCATGGTGCAAACCGATTCCGAACTAACCTCCGACGGCTACCGACTCTTCAAAGTAAACGGCAAACCCGTGCTTGTGCGAGGCGGAGGATGGGCGCCGGACATGATGCTTCGCATCAACCAATCGCGTCGCGAGGCCGAGTTCCGCTACGTCAAGGAGATGGGCCTCAATACGATACGGCTCGAAGGCAAGCTTGAAGACGAGACGTTCATGGAGCGTGCGGATCGCGATGGCATTCTCGTCATGGCCGGCTGGTGCTGCTGCGATGCCTGGGAAAAATGGGGCAAGTGGGGCGAGGAAAACAAGCGTGTCTCTGTCGACTCGCTCCGCGATCAGATTCTGCGTCTTCGCAGCCATCCAAGCCTGCTCGTTTGGCTCAACGGGAGCGACAATCCGCCGCCGCCCGATCGCGAAAATGCCTATCTTCAAGTTGAAAAAGAAAACAATTGGGCGAAGCCCATCATTTCTTCCGCAACGGCTAAGAAGACCGAGGCCACGGGAGACAGCGGCGTGAAAATGTCCGGCCCCTACGAATACGTCTCATCAAATTACTGGCTGCTCGACACCAAAGCTGGTGGCGCATACGGATTCAACACGGAAACCAGCCCAGGCCCCGCCGTGCCACCTCTCGAAGAGTTGAAATCCATGTTTCCACCGGACAAGCTCTGGCCCGTCAACGAATTTTGGGACTTCCACGCTGGCGGCGGCAAATTCAAAAATATTCACGTCTTCACGAACGCTCTGGAGAAACGCTACGGCAAAGCGAAAGACGCCGCCGACCTTGCCTGGAAGTCTCAGGCCATGACCTACGAAGGCCAGCGCGCGATGTTCGAGGCCTACGGCCGCAACAAGTACAAATCCACTGGCATCATTCAGTGGATGCTGAACAACGCGTGGCCCGGCTTAATCTGGCATCTCTACGACTACGATCTGCGGCCTGCCGGTGGGTATTTCGGCTCGAAGAAAGCTCTTGAGCCCGTTCACGTGCAGCTTTCCTATGACGACCGCAGCGTCGCGATCGTCAGCGGAAAGCAGGAAGCTCTCAAGGGATTGAAGGTCGTCGCCAAGATGTATGACAGCTCCATGAAAGAAGTTTTCTCACGCGAAGCATATTCCGATGTTTTGCCGGACGGCGTGACCAAGTCCTTCCGGGTTTCTGAGCCTGAAGGTATCACCCCCACGTACTTTCTAAACCTTCAACTCTTTCACTCGTCCGGTGAATTACTCAGCCGCAACTTCTATTGGCTTTCCTCAAAACCGGACGTTCCTGATTTCAGCAAGACGGAGTGGTACTACACGCCGCTGACGGAATTCGCGGATTTCGCAGCTCTCGAGGATCTTCCGAAAGCCGCGGTCACCGCTTCGATGAGCGTCTCCGACGCAGCCAACGAGACCGCCGCCCGTGTCACCCTGGAAAATACAGGATCCCAGCTGGCTTTCCTCGTTCGTCTGCGCTTGCTGAAAGGCAAGGACGGCGCGGAAGTTCTACCCATCTTCTTCGACGACAACTACATCTCCCTGCTTCCCGGCGAGAAACGCGAAATCACAGTTCACGTCAGAAAGAGTGACCTGGGCGCAGCCAAACCCGTCCTCGCCGTTGACGGCTTCAACGTCGACCCCATGCAGCTTCCCTAAGCATCGGCGCGATTTCCTTTGCTGGCCGGTTGTTGTGTCGCGCTCGCATCGCACCCGGTCGCCGGCCGTCATACCTCGCTAGAATCACTGCGGTGATCGGTCTACAAGTGTTGATTCTAAGGGCCTTACGGAAGCGCTGAATCCTCTAGACGCCATATTTACAAAAAAACGGGGGGTAGAACACACAGCGCAGTGATCGCAGCGCGGTCAATCCGAGCTTCCGTGGGCCACATCGCGGGTGGAATCTCGAATCACCAGCTCTGGATTCATCTTCTGGCTTACGGCGTTCCACTCGCGCTTCTCGAGCCCTGCTTTGATTCCTTCCATCACGATATTGACAGCGTTCGTTCCCATGGCCTCGAGAGGCTGGCGCACGGTTGTCAGTGATGGCGCGCTCAAGGCGGACATGGCCACATCGTCAAAACCGGTCACCGAACACTGTTCGGGCACTTTCACTCCCGCTTTTGTCAGTGCGCGAATGGCCCCCAGCGCCGTCAAGTCATCAAACGCCATGAGCGCCGTAAATTTCTTCTTTTTTTGAAGTAGTTCTTCGGTCAGCCGGTGGCCGCCCTCGAACCCGGAGTTGGGATCAAAGGAATCCGGCAGTTGCAGCACCAGCGCGGGATCGATCTCGATACCCGCGGTGTGCGCAAACTTCTGCACGCCGCGCCAGCGCGGAGCGCTGTCGATCAGCATCTTGGGGCCGCGAATGAAGGCAATTCTGCGATGTCCGAGCTGGTGAAGGTGTTCGAGCGCCATGCGTCCACCCGTCTCGTTGTCCACCATCACAGAGCTAACCGTGTCGCCTGGCAGCTCCCATCCGATTGTCGCTGCCGGAATATTGCGTTTACTCAAGTCCGCCAAAACATGAATGTCCACCACCAGCCAGTTCGCCACTACAATCAGAGCTTCGACGTGATGCTCCAGCAGCATTTCCAGATAGCGCTCGAAACGATTGCGCTGATTGTGGGCGTCCGCAAAAATCGGGACGTAGGACGACTGATACAGCGTATTTTCGATCCCGCGCAGAACCGGCGTGCAGAATGGATCGGTGATGTCGAAAAAAACCAGCCCTACGGTATGGCTGCGCTTGCTGCGAAGAAACCGCGCCATGGCGTTCGGGCGGTAACCCAGTTTCTTGGCCGCTTCCTCGATTCGTTTCTTTGTGGCGGGAGCGATGTAGCGGGCCAGCGGCGCGTTATTCAATACGATGGAAACCGTTGCGGGAGAGAAGCCGCTGTCTTCGGCGACGTCCCGCATCGTCACCATCTGATTTTTGCCGCTTGTGCGCTTCACGTGGATGCCCCTGGGGCCGCCATCATTCTGCCAGAGTTCGCTCATTTCCGATAAGAGAACGCCGTTACCAAACGCGGCCTATTCCGCAGGCACGTCAAAGGACAAGGGTTTGCGAAACCAATTTGTTTTCCACGCACCGAAGGCAATTCCCGCCACCATCCAGATCGTGCCGACGATTTTCGCCGGCACGCTGAGGTTCCACCACAAGCCAAGACAAATGAAAAAGCCAACAACCGGCATCACGAAATTTGTAATCTTCTTTTCCGGCTCCCGCACGAAATAGTGCGTGAAAGCCGAGGCGTTAACCCCCATGAAGGCGATCAGCGCGCCATAATTCAGAAGCTCGATGCCCTTCTCGAAAGTCAGAAAAAAAGACCCTACAAGAACAATCACGCCGATGAAGACAACGTTATTTCGCGGAACGTGGTGCTTGGCATCTATTTTTCCAAAGAACGATTTTGGCAGCGCATTGCTTTTTCCCATGCCATAGAGCAGCCGCGCCGCGCCGATTTGTGCCCCCATACCCGACCCAAAATTCGCCACCAGAAGTGTCGCGCCGAGAATCGTAAAAAGCGGCGCCCAGGTTCGCGCCGCCGCATAAACATACGCAGTATTCTGATCCGGAAACGGTTCCGATGCCGGCCACACCAGTTGCGCCACGTAGACCTCCGACGCCGAAAGGATGCCGACTGCCAAACACGTCAAAACCGTCGCCAGCATGATATTCCGTCGCGGATTCTCCGCTTCTTCCGAAAGCGTCGAGATTCCGTCGAATCCAATGTAGGTCAGCACCGCCAGCGAGGTGCACCCAAACAGATCGCTGAACGTGAAGGTCTTCGGGTCGTAGAACGGCCGCGTAAAAAAGCTCGGGTCGCTATGCGCATGCCCAAAGATGTATCGAATCGTCGTCACAAAAACGATGACAACGACCCCGCTCATCAGTGCGGCTAGCGTGGCGTTAACCCGCGCCGACGTTTTGATTCCTTGTATATTCAGCAGCGTGAAGACCACCGCAAAAAATATTTTCCATCCCCACTCCGGCAACCCCGGCGCAAATTCGTGCGCCTGTCCCGCGCACCAGATCGTGCAGATCAGCGGGTTCACGATGTAGTCCATGACCATGCTCCATCCGGTGACGTACCCCGCCGCTGGATGAATTTCGCGCGCCACATAAGTAAACGCCGAACCCGCGCTCGGATAGACTCGCGCCATTCGTCCGTAACTCACCGCGGTGCACAGCATCGCCACCATGGCGATCAGGATCGCGGTCACGACATGGCCGTGTCCGCGATCGCTCAGCGCTCCAAATGCCGACATCGGAGCGACCGGCTGCAGTACGATGATTCCGTAAAGAAGTAGATCCCAAAGCGTGAGGGTCCGCCGCAGTTGCGGTCCGCTGCCAGCGCTGGCTTCGTTGCTCAAGCACCTCTCCTTTTCGCAGGCGCGTCCTTCTTAGAGGCGAGCACCACCGCTCGCGTCAAATTCTTTGGCACATCAGGATTCAGTCCCTTGCCGAGTCCTACCGACAGCCCCAGCAGTTGCGCCGGAATCGCAGTCACTGCCAGCCGCGCATATTCCGGTTCATCCAGCCCCAGTTCAATTAGCAAATCGCTGTCGCGGCGCAGCGCCGGTGTAGCGCGGTTGGCGATCACCAGAGTCGCGGCTCCCAGTTTCTTCACTTCGCCAATCAGCAAGCTTTCGTCTTCCGCAGCAGCATCAGACAAGAGAAAAGTAAGCAGCGTGTCTCTGCTGGCAATCGACTTCGGCCCGTGCCGGAACTCCAGGGTGTGATACGCTTGCGCATAGGAAGAAGACATCTCGGTAAGTTTCAGCGCGGCCTCCTGAGCCAGCCAGTAATGTGCGCCCTGCCCCAAAAACACAAAATCCGCGAAGCGTCGCTTTCGACCAAGCGCCCGAATCTTATCAGCATTCGCAGCCAGCCACGTGGACGTCTTCTCTGGTAATCCGTCCAGCGAGGAGGCCATCCCGGCATTGCCCGCAAACATTGCACCCAGCTTCTCGAAAAGCAGCAGTATTGACGTGAACGACCGGGTCATCACCATGCTCTTCTCGTCCGCCCACGGTAACTTCAGGGTGTGTGTACACATCTCTTCGAGAACGCTACTATCGCTGCAAGTCACGCCCAGCGTGCGAACCGCCGCGTTCGTTTTCAGCCATTCGGTCGCGCGCAAAACCTCCGTGGTTTTCCCCGACCGCGACACCAGCACCACTTGCTCGGCGCCAGTCCGCTTCAACAGTTCCTGCGGAGAGAAAAGCAGCTCCGATGCCGGCGCTGCCGAACAGGTCACCTGCAGAAGCCTGGTCCACTGCGCCGCTATCGTCCGCGAAAGGTAGTAGCTCGATCCGCAAGCGACAAATAGCCAGGGCTGCTGGGCTGAAAATATTTCGGAAAGCTGAACCAACTTGCCGTTTTGCTCGATTCGCCGCGCCGTTTCCACCCAAGTTGCGGGCTGCGATAAGATTTCCTGCAGCGTATGATGTCCGGCAGCCTGCGATGCGACACGTCCGAACCGCGAAGCTCGCAAGCTTTTCTTCAGCACTCTTCTTATATTTTTTTTCACTCGCGGCCAATTTCCTTTCACTAATTGGGCTTTCACCAGGGTGTCAGTTATTGTTCACGGGAGGAATGAGGGTGCCCCTCTGAACGCTCGCCTCGGAATTGAATCGTTTGAATACAGGAATTTTCTAGGAACTCCATTCTTTACGCAAGCCAAAACTTCGCCAGCTCCCGCAATCATCCGTGCCAATCGGCTCTCGATCATCTGCAATTCTGCCGATTCCACCTGTCCTTTCGTACAGTAGGAATAATTTCCACAGTCAGGTGCCTCTTGGTTAAAGTTCCCTCACTTTCTCGGCAACGCACGCCTTAGAGACGTAGTCTAATTGTGTAGGACCTCGTCCCAGTCGAGGGCCACCGGTATGGGCGAGGAACCCCGGATGAACGGTCGCAGTCCCACCAGGATTTTGCTGTGGCATGTACTGGGCTTCATGCTCACGTTGTTCATCGCTTCCTCGCTGCGCCCTTTCTCTCTCGAACCTGACCCCGTTCTTCAGGGGTATCTTCAGGTCATCAGTGCTTTGCTCGCATTTGTTTTCGCAGCGCTGAGTTTCGTCCGCTTCCAGGGCACCCAGGATCGCATCGCCCTGATTCTCGGCGGTGGCTATCTTCTTTCGGGGGCAGTACTCTCGGCCTCCAGCGTTCTGTTCTTTCAATTCTCGCAAGACTCTCCTGCACGAGCCACTTGGGCCCCCGTCGCTTGGTGGCTCAGTCGCATGATTTTGGCTCTTCTTTTGCTCGTAGCACTCCTCGTCGAGCGCTTCATTCCTCGCTCCCGGCACACCAAGGGCGAGATCGCTGGCGCTTTGTTGGCGGTCATCGGTTTCACGTATGTAATCGCGGCGGCGCTTCGCCGCCTTCCTCCAGAAGTCTCTCGCCATCCCGGCGCTTTCCTTCCCAGCCCGCAACAACTCTTGCCCGGCTTAATCTTTCTGGCGGCCGTGATTTGGTATCGGCGCCGACTTGACTCCGAAGACTCCGCGTTCGATCGCACCATCTATGCGGCGGCCTGGATGAACTTCGCCGCTCAGCTTGCTGCCTGCCAGTCTCAGCGCCTTCTCGACGCTCCCTTCGTGCTCGCCCAGGTCCTTACCGTGAGCAGCTACGCCCTCGCTCTCGGCGGCGCACTTCTCGATAACGCGCGGCTCTTTGAACAGGTCCGCCATCTCGCTGTAAGCGACCCGCTCACGGGCCTCGCCAATTACCGCAAGCTCCTCGACGTCCTCGAGAATGAAACCGAGCGTACCAACCGAACGGGCAGGCCGTTCGCCGTTCTGCTCTTGGATTTGGACGGTTTGAAGAAAATTAATGATCGCTTCGGCCATCTCGTCGGCAGCCGCGCGCTCTGCCGCCTCGCCGCCATTTTGCGCATTCATTGCCGCGCCATCGATACCGCCGCGCGCTATGGGGGCGATGAGTTCGCTCTCGTTTTGCCCGAATCTCAGGACAAAGAAGCCCAGCACGTAGCGAATCGCATTCGCGTCGTCATGGCCGAGGACGAGGACCAGCCCAGGATCTCCGCGAGCATCGGCATTTCGATCTACCGAGGGGATGGCGAGAGAATCGAAAAACTTCTTTCCGAGGCTGACCAGGATCTCTATGCGGAAAAAGCCCGTCGCATAAAGCGCGGTATCGCCGCATTCCATGCTCGACGCCGCGCTCCAAAAACCTGATTGGCGCCTACTCCGCGCGAGCGCCAAGGCTAATACACAGCCCGCTTCTGCACAGTTTCCTTCGTCGCCAGCGAGTATCTCGGTTCGGGCGCCATCGTATCCAAAAGCTGGTTCGCAACGTATTCGCCCACCGCAGGGCCATGCTTGAATCCATGGCCCGATCCGCCCCCCACGAACCACACATTTTCCATTTGCGGGTGCCGGTCAATCAGAAAGTCGCCGTTCGACGTATTTTCGTATTGGCACACGCGCGTTTCGACGACCGGCGCATTGCGCATCGCCGGAAAACGGCTGCCCACGTATTTCTGCACAACTGCCGCCTCTGCTGCCGTGGGCAGGCGCGATTGTGTGTCGGGATCGACGCGCTCCCCATGATGGTCGAGCGCAATCTTCAATCCGCGGCCTTCGAGGTCCGGCATCCCATAATACTCATCCTCCTGAAATAGCCACGTCGGCAATGCTGGAGGCGCGAAGCGCTCATCTCCCGGCGGCACGCCGAAAAAGAAAACTTCTTGTCGGCTGGGGAAAATCCTTGGCCCAAGAATCTCTGGAAAGATTTTGCCAAGCCACGCCCCGCAAGCAAAGACAAACTGCCCCGCCGAAATCGATTCGCCGTTGCTACATTTCACAGTGTCCACACGTCCGGTTCCGCGCGGCGTTTCAATCAAGGCGATCCGAAACTCCAACCCCAGCTTGACGGCATCCTCCACAACCGCTGCCACGGCCCGGCGTGCCAGCAGCACTCCACTCTTTGGTTCCAAGAATCCCCGAATCACTCGTTCAAACGAAATCTGCGGATAGCGACGCTCCAATCCCGCTTTATCCATCTCTTCAAACGGCACCTCGCAGCGCTTCAGCGTGGCCATCGTCTGCCGCACGCGCGAATCATCTTGCCCCGCCAGCCACAGCACGCCCGTTTCGTGAAATAGTCGTTGCCCCGTCGCGACGCAAAAACTCTTCCACTGCGCCAGCGATCGCTGCGACGACCGCGTATAAACTTCGTCCATTCCATAACCCATTCGAATGATGCGCGTCTCTCCGCCCGAACTGGCCCGCGCATTGGAGGGCCCGTACGCGTCGAGCAGAACCACACGCTGCCCCCGCCGCGCTAGATGCCAAGCACTCCACGCCCCGAATACACCGGCCCCGACGATCGCCGTATCGTAGGTTTTCGTTGTAACCATCGCCGTTCGATCCTATCCCATTTGCTGTTGGTAGCACAGGCCCTCCTGCTTGTGCGTTTTTCGCATTCCGAGCGAATCAATTCTTCGACCTACCCCCTGTAGTTTCTATCGCCTGCGGTGATACCATGCAACGTTCCGTTTGATAACGCTCGGAGGTTCGTGTGGAATTGCTTCGCCAGCTCGTCTTGCGTTTCTTCTGTGCTTTCGCCCTCATCGTCTGCGCGTGTGTCGCTGTTCGCGCCCAACAAATCGATACCAAAACGTACGGCGGCATGAAATGGCGCCTCATAGGACCCTTCCGCGGCGGCCGTGCTATCACCGTCGCCGGCGTTCCCAGCCAGCCGTACACTTATTATTTCGGTGCTGTGAGCGGCGGGGTTTGGAAAACAACGGACGGCGGGATCTCTTGGGATCCACTCTTCGACAAGCAGAGCATCTCCTCCATCGGCGCAATTGCCGTTGCTGATTCGGATCCCAACATAATCTACGCCGGCTCCGGCGAAGCCTGCATCCGCGGCAATATCTCCTTCGGCGATGGCGTTTACAAATCTACCGACGCCGGAAAGACCTGGACCAACGTCGGCCTCAAAGACACTCGTCATATCGGCGACGTCATCATCCATCCTACAAATCCCGACATCGTTTTTGTGGCTGCGCTCGGCCACGCTTACGGCCCAAACCCCGACCGAGGCATCTTCCGCACGCGCGACGGCGGCAAGACCTGGGAAAAAGTCCTTTATCTCGATGATCGCACCGGCGGCGTCGAAGTCGTCTTCGATCCGCACAATCCGCATGTCCTGTTTGCCGCGATGTGGGAAGGCTGGCGCACACCTTGGACCCTCAATAGCGGAGGCGAGAAAGACGGCCTCTATCGTTCGAACGATGACGGCACAACCTGGAAGCGCATCGAAGGCAACGGCATACCCGAAGGCACGCTTGGCCGCATCAGCGTGGCGGTTTCCGGCGCGGATTCGAACGTCGTCTACGCGCTTATCGAAGCCAAGAAAGGAGGCCTCTATCGCAGCGACGATGGCGGCGTGAACTGGGCGCTCATCACCGACGACCACCGCTTCACTCAGCGCGCCTGGTATTTCACACATGTCTGGGCTGATCCTAAAAATGTAGGCGGCGTGTACATCGCCAACACCGGGCTCTACGCCTCTTCGGATGGCGGCAAGTCTTTCGCGCGCCTCAACGCCCCGCACGGCGATCATCACGCCCTGTGGATCGATCCCAACAACACAAATCGCATGATCAACGGCAACGACGGCGGCGCAACCATCAGTGTCGACGGCGGCAAAAACTGGTCCACTCAGGAAAACCAACCAACCGCGCAGTTCTACCACGTCGCCGCCGACAACGATTTTCAATACCGCGTCTACGGCTCGCAGCAGGACAACTCTTCCATCGGCATTCGCACGCGCAGCGACCACGGCTACATCGCCACCGGCGATTGGGACGCTGTCGGCGGCGGCGAAAGCGGCTACATCGTGCCCGACCCGCGCGATTCGAACATCGTCTACGCCGACGACGAAGGTCCCATCCTCACGCGCTTCGATCGTCGCATCAATCAAGCGCAAAGCATCGAGGAATGGCCCGAAGATCCAAACGGTCACGCGGCGGCGCTGCAAAAATATCGCTACACGTGGACCATGCCCATCGTGATTTCTTCCCACAATCCCGACGTCATCTACCACACCGCCCAATATGTTTTTCGCTCCGCCGATTCCGGCCGCACTTGGACCACCATCAGTCCCGACCTAACGCGCAACGACAAATCCAAGCAGCAGGATTCCGGAGGCCCGCTCACCAAAGATCAGTACACCGTCGAATACTACGACGTCATCTTCAGCCTAGCGGAATCTCCAAAGCAGGAAGGCGAACTCTGGGCTGGCACTGACGACGGTCTAGTTCAATTGACGCGCGATGGTGGCAAGACGTGGGAGAAAGTTACTCCAAAGGATGTCCCCGAATGGGCCATGATCAGTCTCATTGAACCTTCGCCCTTCGACGCCGCCACCGCCTACGTCGCCGTCGACGCGCACAAGCTCGATAATTTCAAACCTTACATTTTCAAAACCAGTGACTTCGGGAAAACGTGGACGAGAATCACCGGCGGTCTGCCTGACAATATTTATGTGCACGCTGTCCGCGAAGACCCCAAGCGCAAAGGACTGCTCTACGCGGGCACCGAAACCGGCATCTATGTTTCCTTCAACGACGGTTTAAACTGGCAGCCTCTTCAACTCAATCTTCCAGTTACGCCGATTCACGACATGGTCATTCACGATGACGCGCTCACCGTCGCCACTCACGGCCGCTCTTTCTGGGTCCTTGACGACCTCAGCCCCCTCCGGCAAGCCGGCGCCTCCATCGCGACCGAGGACGCGCATCTCTTCACTCCCAATACCGCCGTCCGCACCCGCGAAGGCCACGTAAATCCCCGCCGCTATCCCATCGGAGAAAATCCGCCCTCTGGCGCTATTATTTACTACTACCTGAAAGAAGCCCCGAAAGAAGCAGCCAAACTCGAACTGCTCGACGCCGATGGCAAAGTCATCCGCTCCTTCAGCAGCGAAGAAAAGAAATCCGACACCGGTCCCGACGAAGGCGAGCGCGATCTTCCCGTGGAGCACATTCCCGCCAAACCCGGCCTGAATCTGTTCGTCTGGGATTTGCGTTACGAACCACCCACAAAAGTTTCCGGCGTCATTTACGATTCCGGCGAACCCGGCGGCCCGCTCGCTCTCGCCGGCAAATATCAAGCCCGCCTAACCGTCGCGGGAAAATCGCAAACCGCCCAATTCGAAGTGAAAATGGATCCCCGCGTCCAAACCTCGCCCGAGGATGTGCGCAAGCAGTTCGATCTGATGCTAAAAATGAGCGAGCGGCAAGACCAAATGAACAAAACGGTCCTAGCGATTCGCGATTTACGTGCTCAGCTTCAAGCCCTTGAAAAACGCATTGGTACGGGCGACGCAGCAAAGCCTCTGGTGGCCGCGTCCACCGATCTGCGCAAAAAAATCAGCGCCATCGAAGAAGAACTAGTCCAGGTCAACTCCAAATCCAGCGAAGACCAGGCAAACTATCCCACCATGCTCAACAGCAAGCTAGGCCATCTCGAAGCCCTCGTCGACAGTGCCGACACCGCCCCCACCGCCGCCGAATCCGCCGTCTTCGCTGATCTAGATCAACGCCTGGAAGCCCAGCTGACAAAATGGCGCGAAGTCCTCGCCAAGGACCTCCCCGCCCTCAACGACTCCATGCGCAAAAACAACGTCCCGCTGGTTGCGCCAGCCGCCGCAGCGACCCCATGACGCAAAATCGGTGTCTTGAACTGTGAGGGCAGTCCCTTGGCCGGCCCTCAGGCAACACTTATTTTCGGGGAAACGAGGACCCTCTATCGCAGAGCAGCATTCGTGCGGATTCCTCAGTCTCGAAAGGCTCCAGACAGCGCCTTCCCCCAATGCGAGAGCTGTTTCAACGACTTCGTATCCGTCGGATCCAGATGCAAAGGCGTCA
>Ga0210409_10005629_pt1 | contig 13147 bp, 12 predicted proteins | sample IncBWH17MmetaG_FD_161649 | JGI IMG/M metagenome (GOLD analysis project Ga0210409, IMG submission 161649) | Forest soil microbial communities from Barre Woods Harvard Forest LTER site, Petersham, Massachusetts, United States - Inc-BW-H-17-M | ecosystem: Environmental > Terrestrial > Soil >...
ATCAAGAACGGACTGCTGGACATAGTTCGTGCCGTCAGGCAGGCTGGCCATTTGGACTGTCAACGTGACTACATCCTTCGGATTATCCATGTAAGTGTTTACGTTACTGAGCTGATTTTCTTGGAGGCGGTATTGAATGTGAGCGTCATCTGATCGCCCGGCTGGGCATAGTTCTTGAAGACGAGCGCCACAGCTTGTGCTCCTGGATTCGGATTCAACGAAGCGTTGCCGGACTGAAATGCTTGCGCCATTTTCTGCGGGTCAGGTGGGACGTACATGGCGAGAAGACTCTTCACCTGTCCCATGTACTGCTGCATTTCTTCCGTCTTCTTCTCAATGATTCTCTGCTTCATTCTGCCCCCACTCGGAGGTTGCGGCGGGGGACCCACCGGAGTCTTCTGGACCGTCCCGTCCGGGCCGTACATGCACTGCGACGACTTGGGAGGCTTGGCCTCACCCTTGAGGGTGAGCTGGGTTGTTTCCATCCATTGGTAGTGTTGTAGTTTTTGCTTATTCTCTGCAATCGACTGCTTCACGGCTGCGATCTTCTCTTGCAGGTCTCCGCTTGCACTCATCTGGGCGATTGCAGGGACGAGCGCAGCCAGCAAAGCTCCAGCGATGAACAGCACGTGTTTATGGCTAGCGCGGGGCGTGCCGATGGAATGCCGTGTGCCGCTCGTTCTGGCAGTGACTCGATTCATTGTGACTCTCCTATTACCCGCATTTTGTTCGCTTGACCGACGAGCAGTGCAACGCACGGACTGGCTCACGGAGTGGCACCCGGTAAATGGCCCCTCCTCCCGGTAACGAGTTCCAGATCGTCGGCAGCGACTTTCACGGGATCATGCCGCATTCGATCATTTTGTTAACAACGGGAGCCGCAACGATGTTCACGAATGAAGCACGCATTTTTGCATCGTTGCGCAACATTTGCGCGGCTTCCTGCTCTTGTTGTGTCGGTGGCTTTTTCTGCGATCTCTGCTGCCATAACTGCTCGCAGCTGGAAGTTTGATACTTCTGGGCCACCTTGTTGGCGATGGCGTCCACGACCGGATACTGCGCGTTGGCAACGGTGACGTAAAGCAGCGCAATCGCCATTGCGAAAACGTAAGAGCGTTTAGTCATGATTCTCCCTTCATCTGGTATTCCCGGAGCGACCGAGCGGATAATGCGGCTCGCGCTCACTACGGCCACTGCTTGAACATCTTCTGGACAGCCTTCTCCACCATCTGCTGATTCTTATTGCCGTTCTTGTTCAGCGTATTTTGAGCGATCCCGCGCCAGACGAGAGACTGAGTCTTTGCGTCATAGAGGTCCACAATCATGGTTCCCTCGACGTTTTGCTCCGGCGTAATACCGCCCATGCCGCCGCCGATCCCGCGCATGCCCCAAGCACTGTAAGAGGTCTGTTGTCTCATCCCGCCGTTGCCGGTGACGATCAGATCGGGATTCTGGTTTTCTTGCACCATCTGCAGCCCCTTGCCCTGCAAAGCCGAATTGATGTCTTGTTGCGCGACCTGCGCCAGTATCGAGTTCTGGATTTGGTTGGCGTTATTCGAGCCCCAGGCGTAGGTGTGGTAGTTTGCGAAACTCTGGCTGTGGTTGTAGTTCACCGAGACCTGCTGCCCGGTGGCGATCGTTGCTATCAAGCAAATGGGCAATGCAAACAATATGACTCGGGTTTTCATGAAGAACTCCTCTCTTCTCTGCGATTTCCTAGCGTCTGTGCAGTTGGACCTGGGTTTCTAAACGTTTCTGCAACGCCGACCGAAAACAGGTTTAATTCGGAGTTGCTCCTGACTGGCCGGTCGACTCATTTTGGTGACTCCTTCATCTCAAAGAGCTTTTCTCCTCGGTCGACAGGGGAGGTGACACACACCGGCATGCGGAGACGCTAAGCTGCCGGGGGCCGAAGAGGAACTGGCGAAAATACCAGCCCCCAGACAAAAGAGTGTCAGAAATTTCGCGGTTCCTGTGACGGCCCGAATAAGAGGAACTTCCAGCCGGAAAGCGGGGAATTCGACCTGTTGCGCACTGGGACGTAGAGTTGTCCTCGACTTACGCTGCCTTCTCGCTGGGCGAACCATCCTGGGGATATAAGAGTTTCACTGAACCGTATCTGGATTCCTGCGGCACCTTCAAAGACGTAGTGATTTCATTGCTGGCAACCATGGCCAAGCAGGAACGGCTTCGGAAAGAACGCGCTCGCACCAAAGCATCTTTCAGAGAAATTGCGCTGAAGTACGGTGTTTACGGCCCACGCGTTGTGCAAAAAGTGAACACGGGAAGGCCAGATTTACGCTTGAGAAAAACATGGGTACCCTATACAAACGCGATGGGAGCCGTAATTGGATGATGGCAGTAACCGTCAACGGTCGCCAAGTGTGCAAGAGCACGCACACATCGAACAAGCGTCTTGCCGATCAGTTGCTCTCACGCTGGGAAACTGACGTGTTCGAAGGGCCTTCCAGCTTCCGAAATCAAATCCTCCGCGATTTGAGGATTGGGCAGGTGGTTTTCTGAAGACAGTAGAACATCCAAACACGCGACGCCGTTACACATCCTCCGTGTTCGCTGACCCTTTTGCCCTGGTGTCGAATCTCAAAGAACCGTTGTCCCATAATGATCTCCGCCGCGTGTATGTGCCGACCCTGGAGTGGCGGAGAGGGAGGGATTTGAACCCCCGATACCCTTTCGGGTATGCCGGTTTTCAAGTTCACAGGTGAGTTCTGAACCGTTATGAAAATTCTCTACTCTACATGATTCGTCAACCACTTACCAGCCGCTCAATTTGCTCCGTTTTGATCCGATCTGCTCGGTCATGAACATAGAACTACTACAGTTTTACTACAGTCATGTCCAAGCTTCTCGGCTCGGGCTTAACACGGCAGAGGTCTCAATCTTGAGAGCCCCATCCCCCATTGCGTTTCATGATGGCTACCCCGAGGGTAAATTCGGCCAGGGCACTCCTAATTGGTGCGCTAACCCCAGTAGTGACGCGAAAGATGCTGGATCTGAGAAGTGAGCAACAGCAGGGCCGGGTAACATCCGGCAAACGCCCAAACGAAGTTGTTGAGGCCCATAACGACCGCGATGCCTACGTGAAAGCAGATACCGGCGAAGATAATCACCCATGCGCCTCTCACACCAAAAAAGGCTAGTGGCAGCGCGCCGCATTCGAATATGATCACCGACCAACAAGCGAATTTTGCGCTAAAAAGCTGGCGATTGAAGAGCGAGCCAGCCCAGGGTTGGCCATACCCGATCGTGCTGGTGATGCCGATGTCTTTCGGGTACTACGACCTGAGGGGATTTTGCTACACCCACAACATGGGAATCGAGACCGGATCGGGAGCGGGGAACGGTTCGGAGCGGACACTTCCAGGCGGAAGTACCTAAGTTGGGCCCAGCAGGTGAAACGCCGTGCCAAGCCCAACTCGCGAACTTACTTCGTCGTGCAAATCAACAATCGGATTTCATCTCTGTAGCACGATTTCGTCTTTAACGGTCTGTGGCGATCCCGGCATATCGAGCTCGATGCTGCAGGAGTTTTTGGATATTGGGTGATATAACGGGCTGGCCTTCAGACCCGTGTGGCGAAGAGCCACGTTTACGCTCACACACGTCAGTGGGTGTCGCCAGATAGGCATGAATGTCCCCGTTACTCAGGATCGAATCCCCGACGATTTGGCCCTCATCATTGATGTCCAGTGCATTCGCAAGGTAAATGGAGCCTGGGCAGGCGAGCGTGTTGAGGTTGGTCATCACTCCGTCCTCCCAAAGGAATGCGCGACCGTTTCCCGGAGCCACGTAAGACACGCCCGCGATCTGGCCTTTGTTGTTGATACTCTCGGTTTGGCTATTAGGATCCCCGGGCAGGGTGCCCAAATCCTGCATGCCTGTCTTTTTAGTCCAGAGAAACGCGTGCTGCACCTGATCGCCGGGCAGATTGGCTTGGCCAACGACTTCGTCCCTGTTGTTGATATCGAAGGGCGCATTGAAGAAGGTGCTTCCAAGGTTTCCGAGGTCGATCACCTGGCCATCTCGCCACAGCACGGCGCGAGACGGAAAACAAAGTCCCGTAGACCCAGTCGCATGGCCATGGTCATTGATTGCTTGGGCAGCTGAGGCAGAATCCCCGGGGAATGGTGGAAGTTGTTGCTCAATCTGCCTATTTCGCCAAATGGCCCCCACGATCTGCAGCACCTGTGGAGGAGCGCAATTCGGATCGGGCGTATTGTTTTCGGTGGTGCCGACTACCTGTCCTCGGCGGTTGACCTCGGCCCCAATGCTGTTGTTGCCTCCAGCAGCCGGAAGTGGGTTCATGACTCCGTCTTGCCAGAGAAATGCAAGACAGATTAGGTGAGTGCCGAAGCCGCAAAAATCTTCTCCCAGCGGATCAAGGGTTGAAGTTTCAGCCAGACCGGGGATTTGGCCATTCTTGGCATCTTCAGCGAGGGTCCCCGCGATGCTGTTGGGGCCTCCTAGGGTACCTAGATCGGTCATCATCCCATGCCGCCAAAGAAAAGCGTGCAGTTCCAGATCACCTTCCGTAGTCGAAGCACCAACAATCCAATCCCTCTTGTTAATGCCGTGGGGTTCGCTGAACGACCCTCGTAGCGTGCCGAGGTCAGTGACCGTGTACTGGACGTGCTTTTTCCTTTGTCCCTGAGCAGCCAGCGAAACCGTAGCAGCGAATAATGTCAATGCAGCAAAACACATCAAGAATCTGGATTTCATGTTGCATCTCCTTTTTCTCTTTCAATTTGACGAGGGGCCTAATTCCTGGCGCCTAATGCGATGCCGGGGAAGCGATACTCGCTCATCCGGCCCAGGATTGACGGAGGCAACGTCCCACTGCGTACGTCGGGAACTACGGGTCTCGGTCGGGGCACTGGGGCAATCGCGTCAACTATGCTGTAGTCACAGCCTTCGACGCCGGGGTGATGCTCGTCGCACGGGATCAGCAGGAAGGCACGACTATTGCCGTCGGAATCAACCGCCCCGCCAGAAATCTCTCCACGATCATTGATGTTGCGAGCTTCCGTCAATTGCAGGCCCGACCCTTGAGGAATCAAGGTGTTTAAATCGACCGCCGGGTTGCCGTTCTCCCAGAGAACTGCTACTTGGACGCTGAAGTCAGACGAGGCTGCTTTGCCCACGACCTGTTCGTTCGAATTGATCCATTCTGCGTCGCTATTAGGAAAGGGACTCAAGGTCCCGAGGTCAATCATTACCCCCTTCTTCCAGAGGAAGCCGTGAATTGCCCCGTCTTGAATAGTGGCAGACCCGACAACCTCTCCGGCTTCGTTGGCCCAGATCGCGAATCCGTAGTTCCCTCCCAGCGTGCCTAGGTCTTGCAGTAGTCCGGGTTTGGTCCACAGAAAAGGGTGTGCCGTTTGGTCGCCTGGCAAATTCGAGTAACCTACGACTTGACCCCGATTGTTAAGATTGACGGCACACCCTATCGTGCCTCCGAATGTGCCGAGGTCCTGCATTCCGCTTTCCCTGTCCCAAAGGAATGGATCAATAGTAGGCAGCCCGGTAGTGGGATTGATGATCGTGTTGGTGGTCGAGCACGCAACTACCTGCCCGCGCTCGTTAATTTCTACGTTACCCTTGTTTACCGGAGGCCCGCCGATAATGCCCGCGTCATTGCCTCCCAATGTGCCCAAATCCTGCATACCACTGTCCTTGTCCCACAAGAAGGTGCGTTCCTGCACTCCAAGAATTGGATCAGGCACTAAGTTCAAGCTGAATCCGGCCACTTGGCCGCGGCTGTTGACATTGAAAGCGGCGCTCTCGTAGCCCCCTTCCAGGGTACCGAGATCGATAATCTGACCACTCTTCCAGAGAACAGCGTGGATCGCAGGAATGCCGAACAGGGGATCGATTTCACCATTTTCCGAGAAGCCAGCGCTCAACCCACTCTCGCTGATCGCGTTTGCGGCACTAGTGTTGAGTCCAGGAAGTGCGCCCAGGTCGGTTAGCGTACCGTCCTTCCATTGGAACGCATGGTCGATAAATGGGCCGCAAAAGACGCATGAGTTCGGGAAGTTGGGGTCGGGGGTGGACGTGTCGGCTCTACCCGTGAGCATCCCTCGATTGTTGAGAACCTTTAGTTCGTCTTCTGTGTCACTCGAGGGTCCACCGAACGTGCCCATGTCGATGACCTGGTAATGATGGTGCTTGTGGTTGTGATTTTGATTGTCCTGGGCGGCGAGCCGGAGCGGCATTGCTAGCGCAGCGAACAACGTGATTGCAGTCGAGCACATCAAGAATCTGGTTCTCATAAATCTCTCCTTGAGGAGTTGCGTGCGGAAAGCGCCACCGCATTCTGGCTGGAAAATTCGCTGCAACTCCCGGACGCTGAGTTTGTTCCTCAATGGCGCGGAAACCGCCCAACGGGTGAAGTATTTCCTACAAGGGTGACGCCTCTTCGCGCCGGTCGTGCGAGGGCCCCCGGGGAATCCTGAAATTACTTGGGTTGATAAATCCCGAAGCCGTGATACGGATAACGACGGGCCAGTCGGGCGCGGATTGCAGCCACCCTCTCGCTAGGTGAAGGACCACTCGCGGTTGCGTTTTGCATAATGAGTACTGGACTAGTCTGAGTCACGCCGGTTGGCTTCTCGCCTTGGCAACCGTTATCGTCATATTGGCACGGGATTAGCACTACGGCACGATGGTCGCCGTTAGGGAGAGACGCATCGGCAAATATTTCTCCACGGTCATTGATCTCCTCTGCGTCTCCTAGCGTCAGGTCGGAACCGGGAGGGACAAAATCGTTGAGGTCGATGATGTGTCCGTGCTCCCACAGAAATGCGTGTGCTACCACGTTTACGTTACAGGGGAACGATTGACCTACGACCTGACCCTTTGAATTAATGCCAAAGGCATTACTGCAATCGTTACCGCCGACAGTTCCGAGATCTGTCATCACACCATGTCTCCAAAAGAATGCGTGAAACGCTAGATCCCCTGCAGTAGTCGCTCCTCCAATGACCTCACCGGCCTCATTAAGGTGGGTTGCACCTGAGAATGTTCCGCCCAAGGTGCCCAAGTCAGTAAGAGTTCCTTTTTCCCAAAGGAAAGCGTGGGCCGTCGTGTCTCCAGCCAGATTCGATCCTCCGACGATCTGGCCCCGGCTGTTGATAGCACCGGGTCCCGTGCAGTTGCCTCCCAGGGTCCCCAGATTCACCATCTTGCCCTCCTCCCACAAAAAAGCACCGGTGGTCAGCGTACAAGGGGCGGAGACCGAATTGATGTAAGAGAAGCCAATCACCTGACCGTTCTCGTTCATCCCTATGGCGAATGCGTCGGGACCGCCTAAGGTGCCCAGGTCATGCATCATCCCGTCCTGCCATAGGAACGCGCGCGTTTCTGTCCCAAGGCCGAGGATGGAGTAGGCATCGCTTACCGTATTTCCGGAGAACCCGACTATCTGGCCGCGGCTGTTAACAGAAAACGCCTCACTCTCATATCCCCCCAGAGTTCCAAGGTCGGTGATCTGGCCATCCTTCCATAGGACAGCAGTGGTTGCGGGCCACCCTGTCAATGGATCGATAGTGCCATTTGCTGACGTTCCAACGATCAATCCGTTTGTGCCGATCCTAATGGGGCTGCTGACGTTGGTGCCCGCGAGCGCTCCCAAATCAACAAGGGCGGCGCCGTTCTTCGATGCGAACGCGTGAAAGATGAAGGGTTCAGGGCCGAACGCGTTGATGAGTGGGTTGAAGTTTGGGTAGTTGGGATCTGGAGTGGCGGTGTCCGCAACGCCCACGGCCGTCCCTCCGTTGTTTATGTTGCCAGCTCCATGGCCAGCATCGCCGAAGCTCTGGGGGCCGCCTAACGTGCCCAGGTCGACGAGCTTGTAACGAAGGTGTTCCTGCGCGGCGAGCCGGACCGGCATTGCTAGCGCAGCGAACAACGTGATTGCAGTAGTGCACATCAAGAATCTGATTTTCATAAATCTCTCCTTGAGGAGTTGCGTGCGGAAGGCGCCACCGCATTCTGGCCGGAAAATTCGCTGCAACTCTCGGACGCTGAGTTTGTTTCTCAATGGCGCGGAAACCGCCAACGGGTGAAGTATTTCCTACAAGGGTGACGCCTCTTCGCGCCGGTCGTGCGAGGGCCACCGGGGAAGCCCTAGGGAATGGACCAATGAGCTTACGGAGAGCAAGAGAAGGTCGCTTTGAACACTGCGAGATGTTGAGAGCGACTGGCTCTGCCGAAACTGGGGGGAATTATCCACCCGCAGTAGTTCTAAGTCAAGCGAAAGGCGCCTCGCTCCCCGCACGCAGCTCCGCTCCGCGCACGCAGCACGCCTCACGTTTGCTCATCAGTAAATAGGTAACTAGAAAGATAGGTGGGTGTTGTTTTCTTCCCCTATCCATACTACCCCGTCAATTCGATCACTGACGAGGCAGACTTGGCCACCCGCGTCCCCGATCTTGTATTTCTCGACTCGCAGTCGCACCCGACGAGGTAGCGCCTATGCCTAAATGGGCAACCATGGATCGCGAAGTAGAGAAAGGACGAGGATGCATACGGTTACCATGTTGGGTTGGATGAAAACAGACGCTGGACCATCGTCGCGGAAGTCAGCCGTCCGCCGAATATTCATCCCGAGATCTCAGCGAACTTCCTGAAGCCGGTTCATACAGTTGTCCCAATCGGTGAGGGTGGTTGGGAAAATAAGAAACCTTTGGAATCCACCGAAGTAGGAAATATTTTGGGTTTCAACGGATCAAAACTCTCCCAGTGCGACCTATAAACGGATTAGAAAACTACACTTTTCTAACGCGAGGCAGTAGTTCGAGAGAAGCCAATGTTTATGCGGGCTTCAAAAAGCCGATTTCGGGAGGGTTTTCTAACAACCAGGAAATCTAGCCCCTTGCCCGGCCCAGCAGCGGCTGCATGACGAATTGAATTGGGTATTTATCGCTCGACCATGAGTCGGGTCACGAGCCAATAGATCTAGCGAGAATACTCCTATACGAGAGCCGACTAGCGCCTAGTATTTTGGTTCGTTGTTAGAGCGGATTTTTCCGATTAAGTGGACGAAAACATCGTTATCGTAAATCCCCTTCCAGCTATTGGCGAACTTGCAGACTACCTGGAGATTTCCGGGCTCGTAATGCCGAGTGGAATCGATTCGATCCAACGAACAGCGGAGTTCGGGTTCTTCGTCATCGTCGTCGAAAAGCTTCTGTGCCAGCTGAATGTAGCCTTCCCGGTCGCCACGAAGCCAGAACGGATGAACACGTTCGTCATCCATGACGACGAGAGTGCTATGCTTCAGGCAATTCGGCCACGCTCAGTTTCCTCTCCCGAAATTGGCGATATAGACCTTCATGTCCCCGCAATAGAATTTCCTAAGAACGCTGCCCCGTGAGCAGTATCCGTGACATCAATCGATATTTCTCTTTCCAAAGGTTGAACGCGGCTTCCCGGCTCCCACGATGGCCTTCATGGCATCCCGCATCTTCGGGACATCAGTTGCTCCCTCCCCTGCAATGGTTCCGCTCGATTGGTCGCCGGCAGCACAGTAGTCAGCCATCGATGATCGTTGTCCCTTCGTGCGTATGGTCGCCATAACGAGTCACGTCGCTTTGCGATCGTCCGAATGCCGAATCACTACAGCGCGAAAGAGGCGGTCAAAATGCTCGACGGGGAGAAGTTTTTCGGGAGAAAGCTCTGGGTGGAGCGAGCATCTGAAGCATTCGCGATATTGCCTGCATTGTGTGCTGAAGCCTCGAGGAATTTAGGCTCATATAAGAAGTTCCGTGTGTGACTTCCAAGAACCTATCGAGCGGTGGTGGCACTTGGGACCCTACAGGATTTTCGGTTAGTTGTTCCTTCCGAGGGAATGAGGTAACAGCTAACCGAACTCAACGGCACGATTCCGTCAAAAATCCCGTTTCCCACCGTTGTGGCGGAGGAAAAGGTCGTGATTTTTTAGAAATAAATCAAATCGGCTTTCATAATCTAATAGATATAGTATGAAATACATAAAATACTGTTGCGATAAGGACGAACCGTGGGAGCAAAACGTGCCGGGATTTATGTCAGGGTCTCCACCGGCGAGCAGAACACGGCGATGCAGGAACGAAACCTGCGCGATTACGTAGCCCGACGAAACTGGATTCTTCATAAGGTTTACGCGGATACAGTCTCAGGTGTCATCGGAAAACGGCCAGGCCTGGACGCACTTCTAGAGGACTGCCGTCGAGGAAAGCTCGAATTTGTTTGCGTTTGGAAATTCGACCGCTTCGCGAGATCCCTGAAGCAGCTGCTGCACGCCCTGGAGTTGTTTAGAGAACTGGGGATCGGCTTTGTTTCTTGTACTGAGGCCATCGATACATCGCTTCCGCATGGGGAGATGTTGTTTCAGATCATTGGAGCCATTGCTCAGTGGGAACGTTCACTGATTGCCGAAAGGGTGAAGGCTGGGCTGCAACACGCTCGAAGCCAAGGTAAACGATTGGGACGACCTCCACTGCGCGTATTTACGCCCAAGGATGTGGCCGCCTTGCGGAAGGAGCGAAAGTTGACGACAAAGCCATACAGGACGCTTGCGGCCGAATGGAAAACATCCGTTTGGCAGGTGCATCGATTAATTAGAGGGAATAGCCTTAGTTAACGTTTCGACGAGAGGCATGGAATCTGAACCATGGGAACTCTATTCAAGAAGAAGGGGAGCAAGCAGTGGCAGATGGGGGTGAGTGTGGCCGGACGTCAACTTTGCAGGAGCGCCCACACCACGAACAAGAGCATCGCGAAAAAGCTCTTGGCACGGTGGGAGACGGAGGTATTTGAGGGACGTTTCCAACTGATCAAAACAAACGCTCCGACCTTCGAAGACTGGGCGAACCAGTTTCTTCCGACGATTCCCCACCTAAAGACGCGCTTCCGGTACGCATCATCCGTAAACAATATGAAACCGAGGTTCGGGAGGCTGCGCCTCTCGCAAATTACTTCAGACCGTATCGAAGATTTCAAAGAAGAGCGACTGACAGCGGGCGTGGGGCCTGCAACCGTGAACCGGGATCTGGCCGTACTCCGCAGGATGCTAAGGATCGCAGAGAGAAAGCGATTCATTGCCAGAAGCCCATTCGTTGAAGTCGAGCTTCTGGAGGAACGAAGTACCCGTCGCAAACCTCACATTGCTACGTATGACGAGGAAGAACGTATCCTCGCAGTTGCTGATCCGCACATCAGAGTGCTGGCGGTGTTAATTTTGGAATCCGGCCTTCGATCGAATCGCGAGGCTCTTGTTCTGAAGTGGGGTGACATCGACTTCGATAGTGACACCATTCGGGTAAGGGAATCGAAGACCGCCGCCGGAATCAGAAATGTTCCTCTTTCGGGTAGATGCAAGATGGAACTGCTTGCTTGGCGGAATCGTCTCGGGCCCGAATTTTCCCCATATGTCTTCCCCAACATGCGGAACCCGGAACGACACCTCACGCAAATCCGAAGGAGCTGGGCCAATGCTCTGAAGTTGGCGAGAATCCCTTATTTTTGGCTCTATAACCTGCGCCACACATTCGCCAGCCGACTCAGTGCCGCTGGCGTTTCTGACCTCTTCGTTGCCCAGATGATTGGGCATTCAAGTCCGAGCATCGTCCAAACGTATGCGAAAGCGATTGACGAGCATAGGCGTGATGCGATACGAAAGCTAGAATCTCTCAGGCCGAAACCCCAGCCTACAGTTGCACCCTCGACGTTTACGGCTCGGCCAAATGGAGTGGCTGCGAACCTATCGCGGCGACCGTGATTCCCGCCGATACTGAAAACTCACTCAAGCTGAAGTCGAGGAATGGGCATAAAGAACTACCTTCGACATTTCGGATGGCCCTCTAGTAGACAAAACAGCACCTAAACCCATCTATTTTCAATTTGCCCCTTACCCAACCCCCACCTAACGCTCAGATGTGCCCCTGGGACCGCGGCAACGCTGGGAACCGGCATCGTACAAACCGTACCCAATGCTTTTTTGAGTAAATGCTGCAGTTTCTGTGAGTTACAGACGTTGTCCCAGATAAAAAGCAATGGCGGAGAGGGAGGGATTCGAACCCCCGATACAGTTTCCCGTATTCCAGTTTTCAAGACTGGCGCCTTCAACCGCTCGGCCACCTCTCCGACTACTACAGTTTTACTACAGTTGGAAATTTTCGGCCGTTTACGAGTGATTGCGTTTCATTCATTTCAAGCACTTACCCTGTTCATCCAGACCCCATGCACCGGTTTTCAAGACCGCCTGTTTCAACCACTCACACATCCCTCCGGGCCAGGTCTCCAATAGTTTACATTGCGTCGCTGGGACTGGTCTCACAAATAGGTTTATTCTTAGACGTGGCGGCTCCGGGTCGATTCCGAGTTGCAACTCGCTTGCGCGATCAAGGAGACTCATGAAATCCCCTCGTCTCTCGTCCCTTCGATTGTTGTTTTTGCGCTGCCTGTCGACCGTTCTTCTGTTGGTTTGGCTGACTCCGCGGTGGGCGCACGCGCAGACTCAACCCGGCTCCGACGCTTCTACCGGCGACACCAGCCAGTCCTGGACGGCCACCACCCGGCAGCAACTGCCCAGCAGTCTGAATCCGAGCAGAACGTCGGAAAACCATACCGAGGCTGCTGGCCGTACTGTCGATAATCAAAGTATCGAGGCTATGGGAATGTACGGCCGATATGCTCCTTATCTGGACTTGCAAACGGACACCATAAAAGTCGATGCCAACACCGTCCGAACTGTCGAGCGCGCATTCGGCAGAGATTCCGATGGCCGGAAAACCTTGGTGCAGGTGACCGACGAGGAAAAGCGCAGCTTACCGGGAGGCGAAGTGAAAGTCGTGCGCACCACATCGAATCCCGATGCCAATGGGACATTGCAAGTCGTCCAGCGCGAGATTCAAGACACGCGGCAAACCAGTCCCACCGTGCAGGAGACGAAGAGCACGTTTCTGACAGCCTCGCCCAATGGAGGTTTGGCGGCGTCCATGCAGACGACGGAACGCAACACGAAGACGAGCGACCACAGTGTTGAGTTCCGCAAGTCCACTCTGTTGCCCGACTCCAACGGCAACTGGCAGCTCAGCGAAGTCCGAGAAGGCACCGTTAAGGACGACGGCAAGAATCGCACCAA
>Ga0210409_10005632_pt1 | contig 13143 bp, 5 predicted proteins | sample IncBWH17MmetaG_FD_161649 | JGI IMG/M metagenome (GOLD analysis project Ga0210409, IMG submission 161649) | Forest soil microbial communities from Barre Woods Harvard Forest LTER site, Petersham, Massachusetts, United States - Inc-BW-H-17-M | ecosystem: Environmental > Terrestrial > Soil >...
GGCAAAATACGCCGGGCTACGCGGGCAAAGGGCAGGAGTCCGATTTCTGGCATCCTACCTCCTGCTCCATCAGAAAACACTCCTTACCTCGCTTTGTCGACCTTCCCAAAATCTACCTGTGCCGAGGATGTCAACAGAGCCACTTTAAGTCCTTTAGAATCAGCATTTACGAGAAAACCCCAGGGGGGTGGGGGTCTTATTGTTAACCAGCTATCCGATAAGGATAGCTGTCCCGAGGAGCATCGCGACGACGGATCTCTCTACCCCCGACGACCGAAGGTTCCGGCCCTGTCGGAAAGGCTTTCTGTCCCGAACGACCATCGGGAGTGAGGGACCTTTATAAATCAATTTAGTGGAGGTACTCGGGGTCGAGTGTGAACTTGCTGTGAACCGCGAAGCCGGCTCCCAGCAAAGTGAATTCCGCCGAATCGCGATCAGGCCCGAGCAGAGGAGCGCCGTCGAGGGTCCGCGGAAAGAAGAAATGGACGGAGGAGCTGGCGCCAGTTCCAGTGAACTCGATTTCAAGCGGGGCAACGGTGCCACGGTGGGTCTTGAGCGTCGCACGCAAGTCTGGGCTTCCCGCCGGTGTAACCGCAAAGGGATCGAACCCAACGAAGCCGGGCTGCTCGAGTTTCACCGTGATAACGTAGCGATCCGCCGGAAGCCGCGGCGCTTGCGCCTGAAACGCGGCGAGCGCGCCTTCGCCGAGTTCCTCAAGCCGCGCAAAGGCTTGGTTCACCGGGACGGCCGATTCCCAGCGCACGAGGAAGGCGGTGGATGGCGAAAGACTTGGCGCCGCATTCGGCTGCCGGGAAGAATCAACGGGCGCTTCGATTCGCCCTTTCTGCAAGCAGTTCCCGTTTGCATCGATGGCATCGGGGTCGCAGTGCTTCGTGCCCGTGGGAATGCTGTAGCTCGCTTGATTCTCTCGCCGCAGGAATACCACAACTTCCACCTTCGCCCAAGGCGAGTGTCGTACAAGCTTCAGGGCTTCTGCATGCGACCACTGCGCGGGAGGCTTCTGCTTCCAGAAATCGTCCGCGCGGACGAATGGAGACAGTCCAAAAAACAGGGTCACCATTGGAAGAATCGTTCGGAATGCCGCGGGAAGCAGCGCGGTGCGGCTCCCATGTGCGCGGGGAAATTCGGGGATCGCCGCATTGCCTGGAACTCTCATACTTCCACTAGCTCGATGGGGTTGACTGTAACAGGTTTGCTCCGTCTCCAACAACTATTCTGCCTGCATTCAGCTGGTCAGCCTGGATCGCCCCGCCGCTCTCATTAGAGACGCCTTTCCATGTCTCACCGGCCGCATCGACGAAGTATCGGCTTCGACCCGAATCCCATCCGCGCCATCAACGAAGATCCTGCGCCCGGGCGGCGCCTAGTGTAAGTGTATTGGTCAGGATTGGACAGTTAGAGGATTCACAAATCTGCGCCGTCGCATCAGCGGAATTATCTGGAATTTAGTTGACAAGAAGCCATCCCGGCATAGAATCTCAGGCAAATAGACAGTCCTGGCATGGGGTCCTACATTTTGTTGCGGGGGTGGCGTTCGATGCTTAAGTCCCACTGTATACGATTTATTTTTGCACTCATTCTGATTCTCGGTTGCGCGCTTTCTCTGCCTGCGCAAATCACTACCGGTGAAATTACCGGAACGGTGATGGATCAGAGTGGCGCCGCAGTGGCGGGCGCGACGATCTCGGCTGTCTGTCCCGGCACAAACCAGATGCGTTCGGTGATCTCCGGGAGCGCCGGTGAATACCAGCTGTCCGACCTGGCCATTTGCGTCTATAAGGTCTCGGTTTCCGCTCAAGGGTTCAAGACGACGGTGCGCAATGTGACGGTTGCCGTCGCCCAGGAGACCAAGGCGGATTTCCGGCTTCAGTTGGGCGAGCGCACGGAAACTATTACGGTGGAAGGAGCCAGCCCGCTGGTGGAGTTCTCCCCGGGCGTCAACAACGAGGTGGACACGAAGTCCATCGTGGATCTACCGACGGAGGGCCGTGATTTTAAGTCCATCTTGGCCCTTACGCCCGGCGTGCAGCGCTCGCCGGGTGGCGGGTTCCTGGACGTGAGCATCAGCGGCCAGCGCACCACCACCAACAACTACATGATCGACGGCATGCCCAACAACGACCGCTTCTACGGCAGCGAGGTCGTCGGTCAGCCCGGCGTACTGGGGATCCCGGCGTCTGTTCTGGGCAACGATTCCATCTCCGAGTACACCGTTCAGCAGCTTCCAACGTCAGAGAACGGGGTCAAGGGGGGTGCTGCCATCAACGTGACGCTCAAGAGCGGCACCAACGATTTCCACGGCACAGGCTTCTATTTTGGAGACTACGACTGGCTAAACGCCAAGAATTTCTTCTCCACAAGCACACTCCCCTATCACAATCACAATTACGGGGGCACGGTGGGTGGGCCGATCATCAAAGACCGCACATTTTTCTTCTTCGCGTTTGAAGGGCAGCGTAACAAATCCTTGGAGCCTTATAGTGTGAAGATCCCCACGCTAGTCGATTTGGCCGCGTCCCTGGCGGACTTCGCCAGTCCCACTGTCAACCCGAATAACCTCCCGCTGAATACTGCAGGATTGAACCTGCTGAAGTATTACCCGTGTTCGAATGGCGCTGGCGCGATTGTATCCTGCACGCCCGCCGCGGCTAGCGGTATCAGCGTGCCCGTCGGCGGGCCCCCCAACGGGGTCTCGCAGAGCATTTCCAGCCCCAATACCGACTCGATGAGCAGCTTCATCATCAAGATTGACCATAAAATGAACGACAAGATGCAGCTCTCGGGGCGGTATATGTTTGCTGACAGCACTCAATCCGCACCACTCGGTGGATATACGCTTCCGCCGGCACCTGGCAGCGGCCTCCCGTCCGACGCATTTAACTCCATAGCTCCGACACGCGTGCAATTGGCCGGTGCCACGTGGAGCTACACCGTCTCTGCCAACAAAATTCTCGACGTGCGCTTTAACTGGTCGCGATACTCACAGATCCTGGCGCCAAATAATAAGGTTAACCCCCTGAGCCTGGGCATCGACACAGGCCCCCTGAACCCCGCCGATTTCGGCGTGCCTCCGGTCTATGCCAGCTCGGTGACCTATGGAAACCCTGGTGGCATAGCAGGCTATCCGCTGAGCACCCGCCCTACGCAGACTTACGATGTGTCGGCCCACTTCTCGTGGACCAAGGGCAAACATAACTTTAAGTTTGGCGGCAACTATCAGTACGCCTCCACGTTCAGCCTGCGGAATCGTGCGCGGCCTGTGCTAACCAGCGTCCAAGGTAGTTTTGAGACCCTAATTGACCAGTTGCTTACCGGCCGCCTCGACGAGGTTTCGCGCTCCTTTGGAGACACTTCACGCCACCTCTACCAGCCCTCTATGGGATTGTTTTTCCAGGACGAATGGAAACTCACGCCGCGCGTGACGGTGAGCTACGGCTTGCGCTGGGACGTCAATGGCGCGTTGGGTGACGCGGACAAGAATGCATCCAATTTTTTCCCCTGCGCTCCGCCAGAGCCTACGGTCTGCGCGCCAACCGGGTTTCCGAACGGCCTGGTCCAGGTGCAGCAAGGTTTCTCTCGCCTCTATAACCTGGACCTTAAGGACTTTGGCCCACGCGCGGGACTGGCTTGGGACGTCTTCGGCAACGGGAAGACCTCTTTGCGTGTTGGTTACGCCATGGCTTACGACGTGGCGAATTTCTCCGCCATCAGCGCACCTTACGTTTTCCAAGGTGCCCGAGCCGGGGCGTTTACAAACTCGGACCTGGGCGTGTTCTCGGTCACAGCATTGGGCGCACAAGATCCGAGCCGATTGTTCGAGGCGTTCGGGCCGAACACGTGCTACAACCCTGCAACCAATACCTCTGGTGTTACGCCAGACTGGGTCTGCATCGGTCCGCAAGCAGGGAGCCCCAACCCGAACACACCATTCCAAACCCTTGGCGCCAATCCCACCGGCACACCGCCGTTTAACATTTTCGGAACCGTCCCGAATTTGAAGACGCCAAGAATCCAGTATTACAATGCCACGATTCAACACGAGCTATTCAAAAACAACGCAATCACTGTGACCTACATTGGCACTCACGGAACAAATAGTCTTCTAGAGCGCAGCCTGAATAACCGCCCCGTTGGCTGTTGGGATGCCAACAATGGCGGCCAGCAGACAGGGCCAGCCGGTAGCCCAACGAACACCACTACACTCAATTGCAGCCGGCCGTTTGACTCTGTGTACCAGTTGAATGGCGTGCCCAACTTCAACTACATCATGCAATTAACCAACGATGGGTACTTGCGCTACAACGCCATGCAGGTGACTTACCGTCAGCGCGATTGGCATGGGCTCGACACCATGGTCAACTTCACCTGGTCGAACTGCATCGACACTAATTCCGTGAATCGTGGCGGTGGGTCTACCGTTCCGATCGAAGAGAATCCTTACAATCCCAGCAGTAACCAGGGCCCATGCGACACGGATGTCCGGCTGAACTTCAATACCGGCGTGACCTACGAGTTTCCCCGATGGCGTGCCTTAGGACGCTTTGGAGATGGTTGGCAGACCGGGTCTGTGGTGACGGCTTTGACTGGGCGTCCCTGGACCCCGTTGCTGGGCAGCCTCTCCGACCAGTCCGGCCAGGACCTGGTTTACCAAAGGGCTGACTGTTCGGGAGTAAAACCTATTTACCAGTTCAGTGACCCCACAATCCCCAGCATTACGAATGGACCCGCGGTATTTTCTATTCCGGCCCCCAACACCATAGGGACCTGCGGCCGCAACTCTCTCCGGGGACCGGGATTCAGGCAGTGGGATTTTAACCTCAACAAGACCACCAAGATCACGGAAAGGATAAGCTTCCAGGTCCGCTTTGAGATCTTCAACCTGTTGAACCATCCTAACTTCAATTCGATCCCGAGCAGCACCACGATCTCTGCGAATAAGCTCATTCCTGCGAACTACCCCACGGCTAACTTCTCGAACTTCTCGCAGACGCCGGACATCGCCGCCGGCAACCCGTTCCTTTCTCAAGGCGGCGCGCGCGCCGCGCAGATCGGAGGGAAGATCATATTCTGATCTTCGGCCCCAAGTTTTGGTTCCGAAAAGGGAGTCTGCTACAATGCAGACTCCCTTTTCTCTTATGCGGCGCGCTTGCATCCTTTGCCTTTTCTTTCTGTTGCCCGCGCTCGCCGCGGCAGGCGCGGAGCAGCCCAGCGTTATCCTGATCACTTTGGATACGGTCCGAGCTGACCGCATGGGCTTTCTCGGCTCAAAGCTTGGTTTGACGCCGCAACTGGACGCCCTGGCGAGTCAGAGCGTGGTGTTCGAGCACGCATATTCCCAGGCGCCCATCACGCCGGTCTCTCACGCGACCATACTCACCGGGACTTTTCCGCAGTACCACGGCATCCGCAACTTCGGTGATCGCCTGCCTCCAAGCGTCCCCTTTCTACCCGACATTCTTCACACCCAGGGTTACCAAACGGGGGCCTTCGTCGGCAGCATCATCCTGGACCCGAAAAACGGGTTTGCCTCCGGATTCGAGCGCGGTTTCGATGTCTACAACGCAGGCTTTCACCGGCAGAAAACGGGGGAGCGCCGCGAGGCTTCCATGCAGCGCCGCGGGGAGGTGACCCTGGGCTTCGTGCTCGAGTGGCTCGGCCAGCAGAAGGGCCATCCGTTTTTCCTGTGGTTTCATCTGTGGGACGCGCACGACCCCTACAATCCGCCCGAACCGTTCCGCAGCCGGTTTCCGGGCGCCCCTTACAACGGGGGTATCGCCTACGTGGATGCCATGGTGGGGAAGCTGCTTGACTATTTGCGGAACCAGGGGCTGTATGACAACGCGCTGATCGCCGTCGCCGCCGATCACGGCGAATCCCTCGGCGAGCACGGCGAACTGACCCACAGTATTTTCCTTTACGACGCTACCATCCACGTGCCCCTGCTCCTCAAACTTCCCGGCAATCGTTTTAACGGCCAGCGTGTCAATGCCGCCGCGAGCTTGGTGGATCTGGCGCCAACCCTTCTCGAAGCGCTGGGGCAGACGCCACCTAAGGCCATGCAGGGCCGTTCGCTCCTCCCTCTGGTTGGAAACCCGCACCCTGGAAACGACCGTCCTTCGTTTGCCACTGGAGACCACTCCGAACGCTCGTTCGGGTGGAGCGCGCTTGCTTCTCTGCGCATCGGCAACCAGCTTTATGTGCGCGCGCCATCGCCCGAGCTTTACGATATGGCCTCAGACCCTGGCGAGAAGATAAATCTCTATCCGGGCAACCGTGCCACCGCGGTGCGCCTCGCAATCCAGTTGGATAATTTCGTGAAGCGCATCAGCACAGGAGCACCTCAGGCGTTGCAGGACGGACTCGACGAAAAGAGCAGGGAGAAGCTCTCCGCGCTGGGCTACGTGGCCTCTGGAAAGACCAGCCCGCCCACACGCATTGACCCCAAGGACCGCATCGATGTGGCCAACGATATGCACGATGCCAGCCTGGCCATCGAGGAGGGTAAGGAAGCTACGGTCATCCCGCTGCTGCTGCGCGTGGTGGCCAAAGACCCGCAAGTGCAGGCGGCGCAGTATTATCTGGGCATCGCCTACTCGCGGAAGGGCAACTTTGCCAAAGCCATTCCTCCCCTGCGCAGAGCCGTCGAGCTGCGGCCGGATGCGCTGATGGCGCAGTACGAGCTGGCCATCTGCCTCTACGAAACCGGTGATCTGAATACCGCTGCCGCGCATTTCGAAATCCTGGTGGAAAATCGGCCCGATTGGAGCGACGCCCGCTATTCTTTGTCCTCGATTTATGCCCGTACTGGACGGCCTGAGGAAGCAGCCAAAAACTTGCTCGTAGTCCTCCAGGGAGAGCCTGATCATTACCGTGCAAATCTGCTTCTGGGGCGAATGCTGTTTTTGAACGGTACTTTCGAAGAGGCCCTGCCCTACCTGGAAAAGGCCGCAGCGGTACAAACGGATTCCGGCGAGGCGCATTCCTTCCTGGCGGACGAATACGAGAAGCTGGGCCGCACCGCGGATGCCGAGCGCGAGCGCGCCGAAGCTGGCCGGCTGAAGACCTCCACCCGATAACGGAAGGATCAACAAAAAAGTCGTTGGTATCGTTACGAAACCGCGGGGGAGAGGCCTTGCCTCTCGAGTCCGAATCACTTCCGCGCTGACATCTGCTCGCCGTTCCAGCGGGCCTTTGCTGGACAGCCGCGATTCGCAACCTTATACTCAACTTTTCAAACTCCGGGGTGTCCTATGGTTCTCAAGAAATTTCCTTTGCTGCTATCTATTCTGTTGCTGGCCCTTCCTGTCATTGGCCAGCAACAAAGTAATTCCAAGCCAAAACCTCGTGTCATCGTCGTTGGCGTCAATGGTATGGAGCTGGACATCATCCGACCGCTGCTCCTGAAAGGCCTGATGCCGAATTTGTCGAGCGTGATCGAGAGAGGCGCCTACGGAAAACTCCGGACGGTCTCCGCGCCCAATTGCCCGCGAGTGTACAGCACGCTGTTTACGAGCACGAATCCGGAGGAGCACGGCGTCACGGGATTTATCGTTGGCGGGATCACTGCCAACACCAACATGCTGAAGGAAGAGCCGGTGTGGTCGATGCTTTCGAAAAGCGGAATCACCGTGGGCATGGCCAACGTCCCGGCTACTTTCCCGGTCATGCCCGTGAACGGGTACATGATCAGCGGGATGCTGACGCGCGGCAAGAATTGCGAAGACGGCGTGCTTTGCGCACCCAAGTTGAGCGAGGTGATGGGCGGCGACGCAGTCTATCCCAAGAGCATGCAGGCCGAACTGCTGAAAAATGTCGGCGACTTTTATATTGACTGCGAGCGGATGCCAGCCGCGGCGGATCTGAAGGGTCACGAAACGGAGCTCATCGACAAGTGGCTTGGCAAGGTGCAGCTCATTCGCGAGCAGCAGACCAAGCTTTTCGATTATTTGCTGACTACGCACCCCACGGAGTTCACATTCTTAGCGCAATCGTGCGAAGACCGCACCGGGCATTGGCTCTATCCCATCACACCGTTCAATGTTGGCTACAATCCGAGCATCAACGGCGTCCGGATTGATGCCTTCCCGGACCAGTACGTCGCTTTCGACAAGGTGCTTGGCTCGATCCTGAAGCATGTCGATGAAAATACCTACTTAATTATCTTCTCGGACCACGGCATCAAGCCCCTGCGCGAGTTCGAAGAGAAAGATCCCCACGCGCACATGGACCACGAGAAAACCACGCCGGTGATCGCCAAGCACGATTTTGCCGATGGCGATGATGTCCCCGGCTCGTTCTTCGCCATGGGGCCCGGCATCAAGCATGATTTGCGGCTGATGGGTCTAGGAGCCAGCGTGTACGATGTGGCGCCGACTCTCTTGCACATTTACGGCATTGAGCAGCCGAAGCAGATGCGGGGACGCATCCTGACGGAAATTTTCGAGAACGCCGACAACAGAGTAGCGGCGAAGCAATGATCGGTTTGAATCTTTCTGCGAGGCACAGGGACTTGCCTTGATCTTATCGGACCGCCGCTCACTGCGGGCTTTGCAATTTTTGGAGCGACTTTGCCTTCAACTGAGCGCGCTGCGCATCTTGCCGCCGCCCGAGGCCGGCATAAGCCCGCTCCAGTAACTCAAATATTTCAGGATTGCTGCTCGAAGGTTCGGCAACCACTTCCAGCAACTCCACGGCTTCAGCAAATTTTTTCTGGCGGATCAGCGCCTTCGCAAGATTGAGCTGCGCTTCGGTACTTCCGGGTTGCAAAAGTACCGCGGCTTCGAATTGGTCCTCCGCCGCGTTCGAATCGTTCAAACCGAGATAAACTCGCCCGAGTGCGAGTCGCGCTTCAAACTGTTGCGGGTTAAGTTTCAAGCTTGCCAGCAGGGCGTCCCGCGCGCCGGACAGATCGCCGCTCAATTCCAGAGCTCGCCCGTATTCGAACGCGTCCGCCGCATCATTCGGGTGGGAGTCGCGCGCCCGTCGCAGATAGCCGGCAGCTTTGGCGTAATTCCCTGTAGCCATTTCAATCTGGCCCAGGTGCGTCAGAGCGAGCGTGGAACTTTCATCCAATTGCAGCACCTTCCGCAGCGCCACCCGAGCCTTATCCTGCTCCCCGTCTTCTGACGCCATCATCGCCGTGTGCAGCAGATTCTGCTCCTCTATCTTGTCCTTGGGATCGGGCAACAAAGAGGGTTCGGGAACATCCGTAGCACTTCCAGCGTCGGCTAAGCCCAAATATCCGAGCGCGTGCAGTTCATCGATGGTGTTCGCGGAGACGGAGGCGGGCGAAGTTTTTCCAAACGCCGGTGATTTGGCGCTCATCTCCGCAAGCGTTTTACGCAATTTCTGAACCGTGCCATCCCATGGCTCGTAATGGTTGCGCGATTCGCCGGGGTCGTTGTTGAGATCGTAGAGCTCTGGCTTGGGCGCCTCGATAAACTTGAAGCCTTCCGTTCGAATCGAGCGAAGCGGGGCCCATCCAAACCGCAACGGATAGTCGGTTTGGCCGAAAACAGTACGGTGAGCCGCCTCGACGCCGGCAAGGAATGGCTCTAGAGAATCGCCATCCAGATTTGCGGGAGCAGCAATGCCAAGCAGGCCCAGAATCGTAGGCATGATATCTGTCGTGCGAACCTGCGCGTCAACCGTCCTGCCCGCCTCGCGTTCGTTCGGCAGCTTCACAATCAATGGAACGTGGGTCGTCGAATCGTAGAGAAAGATGCCGTGAGTGTCCTCGTGGTGCTCGCCGAGTCCTTCTCCGTGATCTCCCACCACAACAATCATTGCTCCCTCATACCATCCCTGTTTCTTGAGGTAAGCAAGGAAGTGACCCAACGCCGAATCCGCGTAGGCAATTTCTCCGTCGTAGAGCCGGCCCTTGTAAGTCTCAGCGTAAGGTGGCGGCGGCTCGTACGGATCATGAGGGTCATAAAGATGCAGCCAGACGAAATGCGGCGCTGTGGGATGGGCGTTGAGCCACGTTTCCGCGTGTTGCACGACCTCCATCCCGCGGCGCTCGATTCGTCCCCAGCGTGACTTAGTTTTCGCCTGCGCAGGAAAATTGTCGTAGAAGTCGAACCCACGATCGAAACCTGGAGCGAGCGCCTTGCTGTCCAAAATCACGGCGCCGATAAATGCCGCGGTCCGATAATCCTGCTTCTGAAGCAATTGCGCGAGCGTGGTGTGCGCGGCGGCCAGAGGAATTCCAAAGTCACTCACGCCGTGCGAGCTGGGAAGAAGTCCCGTCAGAATACTTGCATGGGAAGAATTTGTGATCGGGCTGGGAGTGAATGCTTCCGTGAAGCGAATCCCCGCCATCGCAAGCTGATCGATAGCCGGAGTTTGGATGTGGTCGTATCCGTAGCAATGAACGTGGTCCGCGCGCAACGTATCGATGGTAATGAGAAAAACGCCAGGATGCGATGCCTTGTCGGGTGCGGGCTCGCGGGCGAGGCTAGCACCAACAGCTAAATGGCAGCAGATGAGAACAAAAAAGATCCGCATAGCATCGAGCGTATCACAGCCCGCGTTTCAGACAGCTTCTCTGCTTCTCCATCGCCGTGATTTAATCGGCGTTCCCCGCACCTCCTGTGTCTTCTTTAACGTGCAAACAACTACTTTTTTTCACGTCACCGTTTGAAGCCTGACGCTTTGTTTGCCTGCCGACTGCCCGTGGTACACTGCGCTCGCTTAAGGCCAATCAAATACTCCCAAACGGAGACGGACGATGATTCGATGGCTAATGGGAATCGCGGCATTGCTAAGTACCCTTGCGGCCGCGGCGCTTTCCAATGACACAACAGCCCCCGACACGCCTGAACCCGGTTCCGTCGAAGCAATCGCGAAAGCTACCGGCGATCCGCGTTTCCTTTCCCCTTGGGTTTCTTATCTTCCCCAAGTGCACGGTGTTCCCTCGCCACTCGCTTTTTTTGGCCGCATCCCCGGCGCCCCCGGTGAATTCGTTGATACTGCGAAAGCGCACGCCTATTGCCGTGCCCTGGCCGCGGCGTCACCGCGTGTTCGCGTTTTCTCAATCGGTCGCAGCGAAGAGGGCCGCGATATCTTGATGGTCGCCGTCGCCGACGAAGCCGGCATCCGCGACCTCGACCGCCTCAAGGCCGCCACCGCATCACTCGCTGACCCTCGCACTCTCTCACCGGCCGCAGCAGAAGCACTCATGGCCACCTCACGGCCGATCTACTATTTCAACGCTGGCTTGCATGCCGATGAAACCGGTTCCGCAGAAGCCGTGCTCGAACTCGCGTATCGCCTCGCCGTCTCCGACCAGCCAAACATCCGGCACATCCGCGAACAACTCATCGTTCTCATCAATCCCGTTTCGAATCCCGATGGACGCGACAAAATGGTGGAATGGTTTTATCGCTACCTCAAGGGCAAGACCGATCGTGCCATCATGCCCCGCGAGTCTCCGCCGTACTGGTCCAAGTACGCTTTCGTCGACATCAATCGCGACACCCATCAGCAAACCCACGAAACTACCAAAGCCGTTCACCGCATGTTTCACGAATGGCATCCCACCGTCGTCCACGATCTCCACGAAGGCTCGCCGCTGCTGATGACCTGGAACGGAACCGGTCCTTACAATCCGAACATCGATCCCATCACCTATACGGAATTTCTCGAGCTCAGTTTTCACGAAGTCCAAACCATGACGGCCCTCGGAATGCCCGGCGTTTCCACTTGGAATTTCGGCGAAGCCTTCAGCCATCTCTATCTCGATTCCGTGGCCATGAATCACAACAGCATCGGTCGCGGCTACGAGACTTTGGGCAACGGCACCGCTGAAACCTTGCATTACAAGCTTCGCCCCTCGCAAACCTCCATGGAGTGGTATCGCCCCGCTCCTCCTCCCGCCGAATTTGACTGGTCCGAGCGCGACAACCTCAACTACAACGAAACCGGCGCACTTGCCGCGCTCGATTTCGCCGCTCGCAACTCCAAAGAGATGCTTCGCAATTTCTACAAGAAAGGCTGGGACTCGTGGCGCAAGGGACTCGACGAACCTCCCTACGCTTATCTCATCCCGGAAGATCAGGGAGATCGCAAACGCGTTGCCGACATGGTGGGCCGTCTCCTTGCGCAACGCATCGAAGTTGCCCGCGCCCAAAACGCCATCACTCTTAAAGAGGGCGACTTCCCAGCAGGCACTTACGTCATCCGTCTCGATCAGCCCTATCGCAATTACGCCGTCGATCTCCTCTCGCCCCAGGTATTTCCCAAGGACAAAGGCGAACCCTACGATGATGTCTCCTGGGAGTTTCCCGCGAATTTCCATCTGGCCGCCATCCCCACCGCGGATGCCTCCATTCGATCCGCGGCACTCACACCTCTGAACGAGACGCCACGGCCGACGGGCACGGTTTCTGGGGAAGGTCCCGTGTTTCTGCTGAAAGATACCGGCCAGGAGAGCCTTTTCGCGGCCCGCTATCGGCTCGCTGCCTTCGATGTGGAAATCGCCGAACACCCATTCAAAGCGGGTGGCGTCGACTTTCCTGCCGGCTCCTGGATTTTGCCCGCCAAGGACGGCCTGGTCGGCGCAATTCGTTCTGTCGCCACCGAGCTTGGTTTGGACTTCGTCAGCACTTCTGCTTCTCCCGGCGTTTCGCATCACACTGCGAGCGTTCCGCGCATCGGCGTTTGGGTGCCCTGGGCTGACACCGACTCCATCGGCTGGATCCGCTACATCCTCGATCAGCGCCGCGTTCCCTATACGTATGTTCGCGACGAAGACATTCGCGCCGGTAATCTTCGGGATCACCTTGATGTGCTCCTCTACGGCCACGTCGATCTCGAACTCGCTGAGCAAATTGAGGGCCTGCCCAAGCGTTGGAGCCCGATGCCCTTCAAGAAAACGCCGCAGACCCCCAGCTTCGGCACGCCCGCCGAGTCCGACGACATCACCGGCGGTATCGGTTACGCGGGACTCGCGGAAATACAACGCTTCGTGGACAACGGCGGTTTGCTGGTAACGTTGGGTAGCGGTTCGATGCTCGCTCTCAACGGCGGCATCGTGCGTGGCGTGCGCTCTGTCGCTGGCGGCGTCCCGCGCAGCATCGCTGGCGGTGGTTCGGCTTCAGCCGCGGCCGCGCAGAATTCCGT
>Ga0210409_10005633_pt1 | contig 13143 bp, 10 predicted proteins | sample IncBWH17MmetaG_FD_161649 | JGI IMG/M metagenome (GOLD analysis project Ga0210409, IMG submission 161649) | Forest soil microbial communities from Barre Woods Harvard Forest LTER site, Petersham, Massachusetts, United States - Inc-BW-H-17-M | ecosystem: Environmental > Terrestrial > Soil >...
TAGAGTTCCACTTGGGAAGGTTGTCGCGACACCAGGCGAAAATATCGGTGACGATGCGCATGGCGGGGCGCACTGGATAGATGTAGGTGCCACGGGCGATGTATTCCTTCAAGATGTCGTTCTGCACGGTGCCGGAAAGCTTTTTGAGGCTCGCGCCTTGGCGCTTGGCGACGGCGACATAGAGGCAGAGAAGAATAGCGGCGGTGGAATTGATGGTCATGGAGGTGGAAACTTTTTCAAGGGGGATGCCGTCGAAAAGCGTTTCCATGTCTTCAAGAGAGTCAATAGCGACGCCGACCTTGCCGACTTCGCCGAGAGCGAGAGGATGGTCGGAGTCCATGCCGATTTGCGTTGGCAGATCGAAGGCAACGGAGAGGCCGGCCTGGCCTTTGCTCAGGAGATAGCGGTAGCGCTGGTTGGATTCGACGGCGGAACCGAACCCGGCGTACTGGCGCATGGTCCAGAAACGGCCGCGGTACATCGTCGGATAGATTCCACGAGTGAAGGGGGATTCACCGGGGTAGCCGAGGGCGGCCTGGGGGTCCCAGTTGGAGAGATTTTCTTCGGTGTAGAGGCGCTCAATCGGAAGACCGGAGAGCGTGGTGAATTTCTCTTTGCGCTCGGAGGTGGCTTTGGTTTTTCGGTCAGACATGGGAGCCGAAGAATCGAAACTCGCTTCGAATGCTTAGCTGCCTGCTTCTTAACAAGGCTGGGCTCAAGCCCGGCCTCTACAGCTTTCGGGCGCGGCGAAACGACGTAACCGCGAAAAATGCAAATAAGAGAGCTACGGCTACGGCAATGCCAACAAGCCAGGGTGCGACGTCGCGGGTCCAGGCGCGGAAGGCGGCGTTCAGCCAAGCCAACGCAAGGACGGCAAATACCGCGGCGACGACTTCGTGAAACAACTCGCGGAGCGCTCGCCAAAAGCGCCCGAAGCCGCCCTGGGGCGGCGCGGCGGCGGCGTTTGTGGCCGTGGACATAACAGCATCTTAGCGCAAAACGGGTGGACACCAGGAATCGAGACCGCGTTTGGTTCGAATTCGCGGCCTGGTAACCTGAACGAAGGTACTGTGGACGGATTAGAGACAACGGAGCGAAGCTCTCTTGTATCCAACAAAACGTGGGCCTAGAATGGCCGAAGAGGTTAGGGAGAAACCGCCTTGCAACTCGATGATCACCTGAAAAATCTGCTGCGCGAACTGGGACATGCGATCAACGACACGGTGTCCGATTCCGACCGAATCACGGGGGCGATTGCCGGAGTGCGCGCACACGGATACGACATCGTGCTGAAACTGGACGCGACCATCGGGCTGGCCAAGCGCGATGCGGCTGCGGCCGAAGCGGCAAAGCTGACGACGCAGGACCGCCGCTTCCTGGAGTCGCTGCGAATTCAGGTGGATCAGGAATCTTTTTTGGAAGAAAATGACAAAAAGCCAGCCCCGAAACTGGCCATGACGCCCCAGGATGTGCGATTTTTGAAGTCGCTGCGGATCGCGACGGACGAGACGGAATGAACAGCATCACCAAAATTGCCGGGTTCGGATTGCCGCTGATGCTTCTCGTGACGGGCGTTTTTTCTTCGCCGGCTGCCGCGCAGGATCCGGTGACGACGGTTCCCATCATTGTGGATACGGCGGTGCCTATCATCGTCAATGCGGTAAAGCCAAAACCCAAGCACGCCGGGCTGGACAAATTTGAAGGCTTCGTAATGAACTCGAACAATGCGCAGATCACCCTGCGCTCGAAGGGGAACGACATGGGTATCCGGACGTTCCCGCTTTCGGAAACGGCCTCGGCGAAGATGCAGAAGATCATCGACAAGGGCGGCTACCAGTACGGTGACAAGGTGACGGTTTATTACGAGCCCTCGACCTCAAAAGCGATGAAGTTCAAAGGGAAACCTTCGAAGCCCATTTGATTCATGCTTCGCCTGCCTGCGGTTGCCGGACGCTTCTATCCTTCTAGTCCTGCCGAACTGACAGCACTGATTCACAAATACGTGGTGAGCGATCGAGCGACGCCCGCGATTCAGGCGAGGGCTTGCCTTGTGCCGCATGCAGGTTACGTCTATTCGGGGGACGTGACAGGAGCAGTGCTCGCGCGGATGGCGCTCCCGCGGAAAATAATCATTCTCGGAGTGCGGCATTATCCGCGAGGCGAGGCGGCGGCGATACTCTCGACTGGCGAGTGGCGCACACCGCTCGGAGACGCGCGGATTGACGAAGCGCTGGCCGAAGAGCTGAAAAAGGCTTGCCCGCTGCTGCGCGAGGACAGCGTGGCACACAGCGCGGAACATTCGCTGGAGGTCCAGTTGCCTTTTCTGCAGGTGCTCGTGCCGGAGTTCACGTTTGTTCCGGTGGCGCTCGGAACGGTGCGATTCGAACAATTGACACAAGTGGGCGAAGGGCTTCGGCGGGTCTTGGAAGACTCCAGGGATGATGTGCTGCTGCTCGCGACCTCGGACTTGAATCATTACGAAGATGACGCGACTACGCGCACAAAAGACCGCAAAGCCATCGAACAGTTGCTGGCCCTAGAGCCACGCGGACTCTACGACACTTGCCGCAACGAGCGGATTTCCATGTGCGGCCTCGGACCGGCGACGGCCATGCTTACGGCGATGAACGCACTGGGTGTGAAAAAATCGGAATTGGTGAAATACGCGACTTCCGCGGATGTGTCGGGCGACCGCAGCGCAGTTGTGGGTTATGCAGGTATGATTTTTTTCTGAGTACGAAGACCGCTTACCCTCCACAGTTCAAAAAGGAAAACGGCTCCCAGAAAAAAAGGAGCCGTTTCTTTGATGTCTACCGACGCGATTAGTGCGGGCGGCCAGAGGACGGGTGCGACGCTGACGTTGAAGAAGGCGAGGACGCTCGTCCCGCGCTTCCGCCGGAAGAACCGGAAGAGCCACCGCCACCCCAGCCGCTGCTGCGGCCAGCGCCAGCCGAACTGCTGCGTTCGCCGCCCGAGTAACGCGGCGCGGGCGGCGGAGCGATATTGCGCGGAGGCGGAGTTGAACTCGCGCTGCGCGTAGACGGCGGAGCCGCGGGAGCACGCGGCGGTGTTGCCGCGGTTGCTGGCGAACCGGGGTCCGAAGTACGGCCATTCTGGATGCGGATTTCGCTTCCGTTTCCGGGACCTGAAGGCGCCGAAGAACTTGTGTTCACGAAGCGGTGTTCGCGCGGATCGTAAGCGATCGTGGAATTGCTATCGAAGGTGACGGCACGCATTCCGGACTTGCCTTCAACGAGGGACCTCGAAACGCGAGGTGGGGGCGCGGTGGCCACCAGGCTGCTGTTTAACCCTTCGCGCGGCGGCGACTTCACGGTTTCCCATTTTTGTCCCGGCTCGACGGGAAGTATCTGGGGGGCCGCGCCTTTCGTTCCCACGCTCGAGAAAACGCCACGCTCCAGATTCAGCGGCGTCTTTCCCTTGGCATCGAGCGGATGCATGGGCACAATACCGGTTTTGCCACCATTGCGAACGAAGACCGCGGTCACCGGGCGAAAGATAGGACGCGGGGGATTCACGCCACGCGGGAAACGCCTTCGCGGAACAACTCCGTAGCCCGGATACCCGTAAAGGACCGGTGGAGAATAAAACCAGCCGCCGCAGGAGTTGTCGAAGAGCCAGCCTCCGTAATGATAGGGAGCCCAACCCCACGGCTGATAGCTGGCCCAGGTCCAGCCAAACGACGGATCCATGATCCACTGCCCATTGGTGAATGGAGACCAGCCAAGCCCCGCGCCGAACGGTCTCCAACCGTATCCGTACGAACCGCAATTGGAAAAAGCGCCATAGGTGTAGAGGTCGGCGAAACCCGGAGCGTAATAAGGGGAGCCGGTGTATTGCATTGCGGCGGACGTGGCGCTGGAGACGCTCTCAATGCGCCCGGAAACCCAGCGATCGAAGTCGTCCTGATCGGGAAGGCGGCCAACGTTCAGTGGAGAATCGTCGCCGGCTTTGATGGAAAGGGACTGGCCCTTTTCAAGGCGGGTGGCATTTTTATTGTGCAAGACGGAGACACGACCCTGATAGGTTTCAACGGTGCTGCCGTCGTCGTAATTGTCCAGCCGGAAAGTGCTGCGGTGGTCGGCTTCCACGGTGAAGTCGGCGCCGGTAACGCTGAAGTAATCACCGCTCGCGGGGTTCACGTAGAACGAGGCGCTGCCTTGGCGAAGAACCAGTCGGGTGGTCCGGGCGGAATCATCGAGGGAAAGGTCATAGAACTCCAGGACGGTGTTTTCCTTCAGGAAAGCCATGGCGCCATTTTCGAATTCCACTTCGGCGCGGCCGTTGTCCGTAGCGAGAACGTACCCCTGGCGGATGGGGAGATTCAGGCCAGCGGTTTCCCATGTTGCTTTGGAATCAGCGAGCGGGTCGCCGTGCGTCTCGCGGGCGAAACGGACGTCGCCCTGAACGAGGCTCAGTCGGATGATGCGGGCATGGCTAGAGTCGGCCTTGGCGGGGTGTGCACCGAAGAAAAGCGAACTCACGAGAATGACGAACAAGAAAGAAACCGGTTTGCGGGAAATCATATGTACCCCCTCACGGGGCGCGACCCATAACGTTAGACGGATAGAAGAGCGGGCAGGTTGCGTGCCTGATGCCCTAAACCATCGTCTCGCCCGGGGTGGGTGGCGTCAAGGGCAGACTCAACTCTCGCGGTAACCAGATGAAGAAGCTCTAAATTTTAAGCGACATTCCCGAGCGCATGAAACAAACGTAAATCTTTGCTGCTTTGCTGCTTAGTTCCTTGACACCCTAAAACTGAAACGCTAGTTTCAAAAGAGGGTGTTGTCAGTCTTACCCTTTTGAGTCCTGCGGTCCGCCGTCCTCTGGCAAGAGCAGGGCGTTTGCTGGGGCAAGAGTAGTTGCTCCGACGACCGCGGAGCAGTGGAGTCCTATACTTCTGGGGGAATTTATGCGAGGCAATCATAGGTATTTGGCCGCGGTACTGGTGTTGGTGGGCATCCTGGCGGGCACGCGCGCCTGCGCTCAAGGCGGCGCTACCGGAGCCATCAGCGGGGTGGTCCTGGATACGACGGGCGGTTCGGTGGCGGAGGCCGAAGTACAGATCGTTGATATGCGCACGGAATCGCTGGCGCGCAAGGTCACTACCAACACCGATGGAACATTTGTCGTGGCGCTGCTCCCGCCAGGAATATACGCGGTGGTAGTCAACAAACCAGGCTTTTCTGAAGCCAAGGCCTCGGGCATTGAAGCGCGCGTGACGGAGACGACGAAAGTGACGATTTCGCTCAAGCCCGGCGCGGTGAGCGAGAAAGTGGAAATTTCCGCCGAGATCACGAACGTCGAAACCACAAATGCCGCGACCGGGCAGTCGCTGGGGACGGAAACGGTGCGGGAATTGCCGCTCGCGACACAGAATTATCAGCAATTGCTGACGCTATCGAGCGGTGCGCAGAGCGAACTGAATGCGGCGGCACAGCTGGGCCGGGGCAGCGTGAAGCTCTTCGTGAATGGGCAACGCGAGGACAATAACAACTTCCTGATCGAGGGCATCAGCGCAACCGACTACAACGTGGCGCAGGCATCCTACGTTCCGCTGCCAAATCCCGACGTAATCCAGGAATTCAAGGTTCAGACCTCGCTTTATGATGCCAGCCAGGGAAGAAACGGCGGAGGAAACGTCAACGCGATTCTAAAATCAGGCAGCAAGGATTTTCACGGTGACGCGTATGAATATTTCCGGAACGACGTTCTGAATGCGAACGAATTCTTCCTGAACAAGAATGGCGAGGCGCGGCCGTCAGTGAAACAGAACATTTTTGGCGCGAGCCTTGGCGGTCCATTGGGCAAGGAAAAATGGGGATATTTCTTCCTGAACTACCAGGGCACGCGACAGCGCAGCGGGCTTTCGCCAGGCACATTCATCAGTTCGAACATCCCTCTCTTGCCGGCCGACCGTTCACCGGCCAGTCTGAAAAGCGCTTTTGCACTGCCCAGCATCGATCCCATTCTTTCCAATGCTGGCGGCACGGGGCTTTTGCAGCGGCTCGACACTACGGGGCAGTTCGGATTGAAAAGCGGGTTCCTCGTTCCGTCCGGCCAGGTTGCGGCCGGATGCACCGTGGGTTGCACACCAGGATTGACGAATGGAGTCGTAAATACCGGGGCCTTTGCGCTGAGCGAGCCGGGTAAATTTTCCGACGACCAGTTCACCTCGAACTGGGACCGGGAGTTCCGCGGCGGCCAGGACAAGATCGCGGCGCGTTTTTTCTTCTCGGATTCCGAGAGTTTCCTGCCATTCGGGGGCGGCGACCTGCAGGAATCGCTGGGAAGCACGCTGGCGAGCAGCATCAGCTCAACGTCGCTGAATTTCCCCTTCGACACGCCGGTCGGCGCACGTTTCTTCAACGCGACGGAAACGCATCTGTTTTCACCAACGCGAGTGAACGAATTTCGGTTTGGCTTCGTGCACATCAACGACCAGCTGAACAACGTGAACCCGGTGACTGCGGCGGACATCGGCATCCTCCGGCCAACCACTTCCGTAACCCAATCCGTCTACAAATTCGTTTTCGCCAGCTCCGGGTTTGAAATTGGCCCAGCGCCTTTCGGGAATCAGCACCAGACCCAGAACAACTACAACTTTGTGGATACCTTCAGCTGGGTCAAAGGAGCGCATTTTTTCCGGTTCGGCGGAGAGTTTACGCGGGTGAATCTCGACAAGCTCTTCCCCCAGGTATTCAACGGTGAGCTCTTTTTTACGAACACTTCCTCGAACGGACCGCTCGGCGCAACACCGACGACGGATTTTCAAAACTTCCTGCTTGGCGCACCACAGTTCAGCTTTGGTGGAGGCGGCGTCTATGACCATCAATACCGCACCAACAACTATGGTGTCTTCGCTCAGGACGATTGGAAAATCCGCAATAATCTGACGTTGAATCTGGGTCTGCGCGCGGAGATCTTCGGCGGCTTTCACGACAATTCATGCCACATCGGAAACCTCGATCCGTCTCTCGCGAATCAGGGACAGTTCCCGTTCGTCTATCCTTCCTGCGTCAAGGGATTGCATCTCGCCGGACTGAGCGGCGCCGCGAGTGACACTACTTACAAAAACAATTACTCGACCGGTCTGGGGCCGCGCATCGGACTGGCCTACGATCTTTTTGGCCACCACACAACCACGATTCGCGCGGGCTTCGGCATTTACTACGTTCGCGAAGACGTCGGCAGCGTGGATCAGCTTTCGTTTCAGGCGCCTTTCCTTCCCGTGGCGTTTGGCGGCAGCCCGCCGAGCTGCATGGGAAGCATTTACTCCCAGACGCCGCCCGCAGGCTGCCCGAATCCGAACCCGAACGGTCTGCCCAATGCCGGCACGCTCGATCCAACGTTCGTGCCCTGCCTGGCGGTTTTCCAAGGGTTCCCCGGGAACGATACGGCGCAGGCTGCGAACTACGGAGCCGCTTCTGGCGCTGCTTGCCCGGGTCCGCTCCTTTCCACGAATATTTTCGGACTGCAGGTGCCGCGGCACTTCGTAGTGCCCAGCACGCAGCAGTGGAACCTGACACTACAGCGGTCGCTCGGCCGCCAATGGGTGCTGGAAGTCGGTTACATCGGCACGCACGCCGTGCACCTGCGCGAGACGCGCGACAACCTGCAATCGGAGAATGCCACGCCGGCGAATCCCGTGAAAATCAGCAGCCCGTTCTGCAATCCGAATCCTTGCTCGATCACCGCCAACACTTTCGCCAATGCCGTGGCCCGTTCGCGCGCGCAGGGCATCAACGGCTACGCCGGCTTCCAACTATTCGCCAACGATGCCTATTCGCACTATCATTCGCTGCAGTCAACTCTGACGCGCCGCTGGGGTGCGGGCTATTTCCAGGCTGCCTACACGTTCTCGAAATCCACTGACGCAACATCCACGGGAAATACCGCGTTTAATACCGCATTCAATGACGAGTCCACCCTCAATGCTTCGCGGGGGCTGTCGGATTTCGATCGCCCGGAGCGGTTCGTTCTCAGCTACCGCTACGACCTTCCTTTTTTCAAGGACACGACCGGCGCGAAAGCAGCCTTGCTCAGGGACTGGGCCCTGAGCGGCATCACCATTCTGCAATCCGGCACGCCGTTCTCGGTGACGGATTCCGGCGCGGGAACCGCCTTTCTGGGTGCCGGGTTTACTCCAGGAACGCTATCCGGCAGCCTGGTGTCCGGCAGCACGCTGGCCGGCGCTTTGACTTCCGGGAGCGTCCAGAGCCGCGTTGACAATGGCTATCTGAATGTCAACGCCTTTGCCGCTGCGCCACTCCTCTACCCAACCGAGTGCTCGACTGACACTAACTTCTGCACCACGAATTTCGGCAATCTCGGGAGGAACACTTTCCGAGGTCCGCGCCAACAGAACTGGGATTTCTCGCTCATCAAGAATTTCAAACTCACGGAAAGACAATCACTGCGCTTCACGACCGACTTCTTCAACATCTGGAACCGTGCAAACTTCAGCAATCCATCGATCAACGATGTGGAGAGCATCCCGCACGATCCGGCGACCGGGCAGCCGCTCACGACCGGACCCTTCGGCAAGATCACCAGTACCGTGGGAACGCCGCGGTTGATCCAGCTTTCGCTGCGTTACGCCTTCTAGTTCAGAAAGTTACCGCCAATTTGGCCGACGCCGCGATTCGCCGCGAAGTGATAAGATTTCCTACCAGGCCATGACACGGATTGCATCACGCATTTCTCAATTGAATGGCGAAGGCGCGCTGGCCGTTTATTCTCGCGCCAAGGAACTTGAGCGGCAGGGACGTTCGATCATTCATCTGGAACTCGGCGAGCCCGATTTTCATCCGGCCGCGCCGGTCGTTGATGCGCTACGGGCCGCTGTGGCCGCGGGGCGGGACCGTTACTGCTCGACGCGCGGCGTGCCGGCTCTGCGCGAAGCAATTGGAGAGTATTTGAAGCGCACTCGAAGACTGGATGTCGCGGCCGAAGAGATCCTTGTTGCGCCGGGCTGCAAGATGGCGCTCTCGCTCGGGATGATGGCGCTGATCGAGCCGGGCGACGAAGTGCTCTACCCCGATCCGAGCTTTCCGATTTATCCGTCCTTCACGCGCGGGCTTGGTGCGACGGCCGTTCCTTATTTTCTGGAAGAGAAAAACAAGTTCCAGCCGGACGTGGACGAGATCCGACACAAGATCACGCCGCGTACGACCGTGCTGATCTTCAATTCGCCCAATAATCCGACGGGAACGGTTTTCAGCGAGGCGGTGCTGGACAAACTCGCCGCGCTTGCCATCAAGCATGATCTTTGGATTATTGCCGACGAGATTTACGCGCGTATTCTGTTCGGCGGAGAATACACCTCCATCCGGTCGCTACCACGAATGGCGGAGCGCACTGTAATCATTGACGGCTTCTCAAAGAGTTTTGCGATGACCGGCTGGCGACTGGGGTACGCGGTGGCGCCGGTCGAAGTGATCGAGGCCATGGACTTGCTGGTGCTCAACACTTTTACTTGCGTGGCAGAGTTTACTCAGGTGGCGGCCACGGAAGCGCTCCGCGATTCCACAAACGCGGTAGCGGCAATGGTCACGGAGTATCACAAGCGGCGCGACTTGTTTGTCCGAGGGCTCAATCAGATTCCCGGATTCCGCTGTCAGGCTCCGGACGGCGCATTCTACGCCTGGGTGAATATTGCGGACACCGGGGTTTCCGCCGAAGAAGTGCAGAAGCTCTTGCTCGAAGAGGCTGGAGTGGCGGGAATCGCCGGTGCGGCGTTTGGCGCGGGCGGCAAGAACTATCTGCGCTTTTCGCTGGTCAGCGCGCGGAACCTGCTCGAGGAAGCACTGGAGCGCATCCAGCGCGTGTCGGTTCACTGGCGCGCCGCGGTCTCGCGTTGAATTGCCGACTCTCCTGGCGATTCCTGGAGCAGCAAGGATCTGACGAGGCATCGGGAAAAATGAAACCTTTGATGCATTTTGGGGCTGCGCTGCTGATAACCCATCTAGGGAGCCGTGCGGCACACGGGCAGGCGAAACCCCTGCCGAGCGCCGATTTGCCCAAGATTTACGACCGCTTGCTGAAGCAAGTCGATCGCATCCCCATCTACGACAATCACTCGCACGCGACGTTCCCGGATGATTCCGACATGGACGCCATGGCTTCGCCGCCGGATGAAAGCACCGTGATGCGCCTGCGCGATTCGAATCCGGAATTTGTCGCCGCGGCAAAAGCGCTCTTTGGCTATCCCTATCCTGATTTCAGGCCCGAGCATGCGAAGTGGCTCATCGAAAAGAAGAAGGCTGCGGAAGCTGCGGGCGGCACGGCTTACTGGGACAGCATCCTCGACAAAATGAACATCGAGACTTGCCTGGCCAATCGCGTTGCGCTGGCGCCGTACCTTGATCCCCGGCGATTTCACTGGGTGTTCTTCGTTGATTCGTTTCTTTTCCCATTCGATAACCATAATTTGATCGCCAGGAACGGCGACCTGGCCGTCTACTTTCCACTGCAGGAAAAAGTGCTGCGGCGCTACATGAAGCAGGAAGGCGTGACTGGCCTGCCCGCCGATCTGGCCGGTTACGAGGCGTTCGTCCGCCAAACACTGGCAGACCATCAGAAAAAGGGCGGCGTGGCCATGAAATTTGAAGCCGCTTATTTCCGCACACTTTTCTTCCGCGATCCGCCACGCGAAAAAGCGGAAGCGATTTATGCCCAGTTTCACGGCGGCGGCGCACCCTCCGAAGACGATTACCGTACTTTCCAGGACTATGTATTCCGCGTGCTGATCGATCAGGCCGGACGGTTGCACCTTCCCGTGCATTTTCACAGTGCCGTGGGTATCGGCGATTACTTCAGCCTGCGCAATGGAAATCCGCTGAATCTGGAGAACGTGCTGCGCGACCCGCGCTACAAAGACGTGAATTTCGTGCTGATTCATGGCGGCTATCCCTACACCCTGGACATGATCTGGATGACCGCGGCGAAAAACGTGTATACCGATTCCTCGCTGATGGGCTACTACGTCTATCCCTCGGAGCTGAAGAACATTCTCAAGCAGTGGGTTTCGCTGTTCCCTGAGAAAATCATGTTCGGTTCGGACGCCTTTCCGTTCAACGATGCCGTCGGCGCGGAAGAGACGTTCTGGCTGGCGGCACGCTCGGCGCGAACGGCTCTGTCAGCGGCGCTGGCCGAACTCGTTGCCGAAGGCGCGCTCACGGAAGAAAAGGCCCTCGAACTGGCGCGCCTGTACTTGCATGACAATGCCGCAAAACTGTATGGAGAGAAGAAATGAGCACTCTGGCGAAATCGAAACACCTGGCATGGAAAAATGTTGAGCGCGAGCAATTGAATCCGCTCATTGACCGCGAAATGGTGGTCGGCGACAAGATCATGCTGGCGCGCGTGCTCTTGAAAAAAGGCGCGCACGTGCCGCTGCATCACCATCACAACGAGCAGGTGACCTACATCCTCGAAGGCGCGCTGAAATTTGCCATTGACGGCAAGGAGGTCGTTGTTCGCGCCGGCGAAGTGCTGTGCATCCCGCCGCACCTGCCCCACGAAGCCTGGGCGATCGAAGACACCGTGGACCTCGACGTCTTCGATCCTCCGCGCGAAGACTGGCTGAACAAGACCGACGACTATCTGCGCCACGGCCGCTAGAGCCTGCCCGGCCCAGAAAACCACCGGCGGAATCTCTGCCGAAGACAGACGAACCCCGCTCGGTCGAGTATTTTCAGACCTCAGCGTCTTGTTCTTCTGCGCCTTTCAAAATAATAGACCAGGCTCGCGGTGGTGCGGAGGTCGTATTGGCCGCGAATCACTTGTGACGAATCAAAAAAAGAAGTGTGCACAGCATCGGCGCTGATACGCAGGGCCATGGAATCAGAAAACCAGTGCTCGACCCCGGCGCCAAAGGCCCATGCAATGTTGTGAACGTGCGCCAAGGCGAATCCGCCGGTGCTCAGAGGAACTACGCCCCTGACCCTGGCACCTCCTGCCAGCACATGAACGTTGGTTACAATTTCCCTGCGCCTCGAGGGATAGAAAACGGGGCCGGTCATGTAGGTAAGCACATCATTGTTATGCCCGGTGCCAAACACGTTGGGGGCGCGCAAGTAGCTGATTTCAAGCACTACACCGTGACGGCCGGGGAAATCCTCGGTGATGCCGGCGGTTACTCCGTTCAAGCCGATGCGGCCGGACGGCGAAGCCCCACGGCTCATATTGGAAAACCCGATGCTTGCATCCGGGACGGGTGCGATGCCGGCGGGCATAGGCATTTGCGCCGACGCCTGGACAGCGTAGAGCAGGAGACAGAGGAAGCTCTTAGAGAGAATTTTCATTCGACGGCGGAGAGCGCGGCGTCCGGGTATCAAGACATGGAGCCCCTCGCGCTTCTCGAAAAAACCGGCGGGTTGGGGTACCGGTTCCGAGAATGGAGGTGTCCAGGAGGAAAGAAAATCCGGTCAAGGCCTTAATTGGGGAACCGGAAAAAGCCTAATGCCGCCCCGGGCCTCGGCGCCCGGCCCGGTCAAATTTCTGGCCAGGGCGAAGTCGCGAAGCATCGCGGTTTTCCGATGCCGGGGTCAAACTAAGCGAGACCGAAGTCCACCCGCTTCGAGGCTCTCTGAGCCTCTAGAGAAACTTCAGGAGCGCGTCGGTGGTTTCTTTGGGGTTTTCTTCAAGCACCCAATGGCCGGTGTCTTTGAGCACCACGACGGTAAGGTCCGGCGCGACCAGCTTCATCTGTTGCCCTAGAAATCCCCCCAGGGATTTCTCGCCGCCGATGGCGAGAACCGGCATGGTCAGTTTGGTTTGAGACAGTTGCGCGAAATCCTTCGCAGCTTGCTGGAACGAAACGAAGTAGGCCCAGCCAGCCCGCATGCGTCCCGGCCGGGCGTAGGCAGCGGTGTAGGCTTTCCGATCGGCTTCCGACAGCGAGCGGGTCCTGTCGGCAGCGAAATCGTTCCAGTAATGCTCGAAGTAGGTGCGCTCGCGTCCTTCGACCAGGGCTTCCGGGATCGGTCCGTTGAACCGGAAATGCCACATGCCGGGGTTGTTGTAGACCGTCTCCCATTCGCCGACGCCCGGCAGGAACGCATCCATAACTGCCAATTTTTCAACTTCGGCAGGAAACTGCGCGGCGTAGGCATAGGCGAC
>Ga0210409_10005637_pt1 | contig 13137 bp, 11 predicted proteins | sample IncBWH17MmetaG_FD_161649 | JGI IMG/M metagenome (GOLD analysis project Ga0210409, IMG submission 161649) | Forest soil microbial communities from Barre Woods Harvard Forest LTER site, Petersham, Massachusetts, United States - Inc-BW-H-17-M | ecosystem: Environmental > Terrestrial > Soil >...
CAAGTGCGACCCTCGTGGTCGCGATCATTGTCGGCAACGTCGCCGACGAGCAGGAGCGCAAATCGGCGCACCGCTTTCTCGAGTCGAACACGGTCCAGGTCTGGGTGAACCAGCAGCTCGAGGGACGCTGAAACGCGTCAATACAGGACAGATGGCAGATAGGCCCCGTTGGGCTCGCTGTAGAGACCGGTGGTCATCAGTGTCATCTGAAACACGAGCTTCAGGCCGGCCTCCAGGCACCACGCGAAAACCTCGTGGTTGCGCGTCGGCACCAGGAAGCCAGGTCTGCCGAATTCAGGCGACGCGCCGATCAGCGCCATCAAGCCATGGTTGGTCTCCGCGACGCTGTAGGCGGAGAAGGCGATCCCGGTCGTATAACCGGTGATGCGTCCAAGATGTTCGACGACCGATGCGGTTTTCTGATCGATCGCGTCGCGCAATTCAGCTCCGCGATCGAAACCGTGGACCTGGTGGCAGATCCGGCTGCAGGCGGCGACATCGGCTGCCGTCGCGCGCCGGTCCTCGTAGCCCGGGAACTTCAGCCCGAGCGGCTTGCCCTGGAGGATCGACACGGGCTCGCGGGTGCGGAAGCCAAGCTTGGTGTAGAGACACAGCGAGCGGTTGTGGAAGCCGGACTGCAGCAGGCGCACGCCTGCCGCCTGCCGCTGCGCAGAGCGATCCAGGGCGTTCTGCATCAGGCGAGCGCCGACGCCGCGGTTCTGCACCGTCGGATCGACGGTGATCGGTCCGAGGCCTGCAATGCAGGACCGTTCGTCGAGAAAGTTGCTGCCGACGATCCGCCCGTCGGCCTCGGCGACGACCGAATAGAAGCGTGGATGGGCAAGCAGCTTCGACAGCAGGCCACTCGCCACTTCCGGCGACGGAAAATCCGGCGGGAAGTTGTGGGCTGTGCAGACAGCCTTGAAGGCTTCGTAGCAGATCGTGCCACAGGCCGTGGCGTCGGCGGCCGTACCCGGACGAAGAACAATGGTCATACGTTACCCCGCTTGATGCTGTTTCGGCGAAGCGGCCTGCCTGATCGCCGCCAGTCTGTACGCCGTCGGCAAAGATGCCTGCGACAAAATTTCACTCATCGATATTGCGAGGGCCCGAACGCGCTTTATAGTTCCGGTATACGAAATACTTTAGGGAGGCGTTGCTATGAGCGTAACCAGTGTCCTCTCTGGTCCGTTGCCGGAAGCCGAGCACCGTATCCAACTTCGCCGGGCGGTAATCGCGAGTACGGTCGGCACAACCATCGAGTGGTACGATTTTCTCCTCTACAGCACCGTGACCGGCCTGGTCTTCGGCAAGCTGTTCTTCCCGCATTCGGATCCCCTGGTCGGCGTCCTCGAAGCCTTCGCGATCTATACGGTCGGCTTCATCGCCCGCCCGATCGGCGCGGCGATCTTCGGACACTACGGCGACCGCATCGGACGCAAGGCGACCCTGATCGCAACCTTGCTGATCACCGGCCTCGCCACTTTCGCAGTAGGATTTGTCCCGACCTACGAAACCGTTGGCATCTGGGGCGCCGTCATCCTGACGATCATCCGCTTCATCCAGGGAATCGGCGTCGGCGGCGAATGGGGCGGCTCGGTCCTCCTGGCGATGGAATGGGCGCGCACCAACAAGCACCGCGGCTTCATTGCCTCGTGGCCACAGCTCGGCGGACCGGCCGGGCTGTTGCTGGCGAACATCGCTGTGCTCGTCTTCAGCGCCATATCGGGCGATCAGTTCCTGGTCTGGGGCTGGCGGATTCCGTTCATGCTGAGCATCGTCATGGTCGGGGTCGGGCTCTACATCCGGCTCGGCATCCTCGAGACGCCGGCATTCCGGCGCATCGTCGACGAGCAACGCGTCGAGCGTGTCCCCGTGATCGAGGTGCTGAAGCGTCAGCCCAAGGAGGTCATCCTGTCGGCCCTGGCGCGGACCGGAGAGCAGGCGCCGGCCTACATCTATCTCGCCTTCATCTTCGCCTACGGGACACAGATCCTCCACCAGTCGCGTGACTTCCTGCTGAGCGCGCTGATCACGGCGGGCGTGATCTCGCTCTTCACCATCCCGATCGCCGGCGCGCTGTCGGATCGCTTCGGCCGCAAGCGCATCTACCTCATCGGTTCGGTCCTGACCGGCATCTTCGGCTTCATCTATTTCGCGATGCTGAACACGATGGTGCCCAGCTGGATCTTCCTCGCCATCGTGCTCTCCTTCGTGCCGCACGACCTGATGTACGGTCCGCAGGGCGCCCTGATCGCCGAGTGCTTCACGCCACGGCTCCGCTACAGCGGCGCTTCGATCGGCTATCAGCTCGCCTCGATCACGGCGGGCGGTCCCGCGCCGCTGATCGCGACGGCGCTGCTGGCGGCCTTCGGATCGGGTTATGTGATCGCGGCCTACATCGCGCTCTGCGCGATCGTGAGCATCGTGGCCACGCTATTCATGCCTGACCATACCAATCGCGACATCTCCAAGGAGCACGCCTAGAGCAGCGTCGCATTCCGCCCACGACTGGCCCGCCGGGTCCTCGATCCGGCGGGCATTTCATGGCCCGCGCTGCGCCGCGACTTCGGCCACCGCGCCGATGAGACGGGCTTGACTCGATCTGCCCATCCCGACGACGCAATCTCAGTCCTCAGCTACCCCAGACCTCTTTCGCCACCTCCACGCAGCGGCCGAGCTTGGCCCACTGCTCGTCCTCGGCCAGCAAGTTTCCCTCTTCGGTGCTGGCGAAGCCACATTGTGGCGAGAGGCAGAGTTGCTCGAGGGCTGCGAACTTCGCGGCCTCGTCGATCCGGCGCTTGAGCTGGTCTCTGCTCTCCAGCGCGCCGGTCTTGGACGTCATCACGCCCAGCACGACCTGCTTGTTCCTGGGCAGCAAGCGCAGCGGCTCGAAGCCGCCGGCACGTTCGGTGTCGTACTCCATGAAATAGGCATCGACGCCCATCTTGTTGAACAGGATGTCGGCCACCCGCTCATAGCCGCCCTGCGCCATCCAGGTCGAACGGAAATTGCCGCGGCAGAGATGCATGGAGATCGTCATTTCAGGCGTGCGGCCGGCGCAAGCGGCGTTCACCAGGTCGGCATAGACATCCAACAGCCTGTCCGGGTCGTCGCCGCGGCCGCGCAGGTAGTCGCGCTGCGCCTCATCGCAGAGATAGGCCACGTAGACCTCGTCGAGCTGCAGGTAGGTACATCCCGCTTCGCCGAAAGCGCGCACGGCCTTGGTATAGGCCTTTCCAAGATCGGCGAAGAACGGTTCCATGTCGGCATAGGCCGCTTTCTCGATCGCCTGACGGCCGCCGCGATAATGCAGCGCCGTCGGCGACGGGATGGTCATCTTGGGCACCGCCTTGGCCACCGACTTCAGGTACTTGAAGTGGTCGATCATGGGATGCGAGGGCGAGAAGTCGATCTTGCCGTGCACATGCAGCCCCTCGGCCTTGGTTTGCGTGCCCTTGAACTGCAGGCCTTGCGCCACGCTCACCAATTCCACGCCGTCGAGATGGCTGAGGAAATCGTAATGCCACCACGAGCGCCTGAACTCGCCATCGGTCACCGCCTGCAGGCCGATCGCCTCCTGCCGGGCGACCAGCTTGCTGATCTCGGCATCCTCGACCGCCTTGAGCCCGGCCGGCGTGATCTCGCCGGTGGCGCGCCGGGTGCGCGCCTCCTTGACCGGCGCGCTGCGCAGCAGGCTGCCGACCTGGTCGGCACGGAACGGTGGTTTGCTGCGTTGCATTATTTCCCCCTATCGAGCGACGACAACGTCAAGTCTAGGCCGCGGACTCATTGGCGCGAAGCCATAGTCGTATCGACGCAAGCTGGTCACAGGCAAGGTAATTAGCGGCGAACCGCGGGAACTGAAGGGCGGCGGCACCGAGCTCGGCGCCTTGGCGTCTGCACACCGCCTGATCTTCTGCGCCTCGTCGATCAGCGGCTGGGCCGCCGGGATTTCCCGGCGGCCTTCGCTTTTCCCACTTCGTCCCTGGAGATCACGAACTTTCGGCGTGCATGACCTCGCCGAACAGCTCCCATGTCTCGCCCTTGAAGCGCTGCATCTGGACCGCCTGGACCGGATAGTAGTCCGTCGGACTGGTGTTGACGGTAATGCCCGGCAGGAGCAACGGGGGGGTGTAGTTATGATAGCTCGCCGCCTGCTTCATGACGTTGGCGCGCGTGAGTTCGTCGCCGCAGCGCTTCAAGGTTTCGACCATCAGGGTCGCGACCGAATAGGCGAAGGAAATGTTGACGTCGTTGACGTTGCCGTTCGGCATGTACCTGGCCATGAAGGCGCGCCACGCCTTCATGTCGTCGGCGCTCTCCCACTGCTTGTCGGTCGGATCCTTGAGATAGGCTGCCGTCAGGATGCCCTGGCAGTTGTCGAAGCCCGCCGGCTTCATCACTGCCGCCACCGAGGCCGAGGGGTTGGCGAGGTAGTGTGCCGGCTTCCAACCGATATCGGCCATCTTGCGGATCGCCTGGGCGGCGAACTTGGGCGTGGAGATGTTCAAGAAGGCGTTGGCGCCAGTGTCCTTGAGCTGGATGATCTGCGACTCGACAGTGGGATCGGTCGCCTCGTAGGTGACGAGCTTCACGATCTTGTCGGCGTCGTTGCCGAGGCCCTTCTTGAAGCCGTCGACATAGTCCTTACCGAGGTCGTCGTTCTGAATCAGGATGCCGATCTTGAGCTCCTTGACGTTCGCCACCATATGCTTGGCGTAGATCGAACCTTCGGTGTTGTAGTCAGGCTGGTAGCTCATGGTCCACGGGAAGTGCTGCGGATCGCCCCACTTCGACGCGCCGCTCGAGATGTAGAGTTGAGGGATCTTCTTCTGGTTCATGTACCTGTGGATCGCCGTATTGGTGGCCGTGCCGAGCGTCTGGAAGAGCAACAGCACCTTGTCCGCCTCGACGAGCTGGCGCACGCACTCCACGGTCTTGGACGGCACGTAGCCGTCATCGAGCGTGATGAACGTGACCTTGCGGCCGTTGATGCCACCTGCCTCGTTGATCGCCTTGAAAAACGCCTGGTGCGACAGGCCGATCACGCCATAAGCGGATGCCGGTCCGCTGTAAGCGCAGCAATGACCGATCCTGATCTCGGTGTCGCTGGCGCCTTCATCGTACTTTTTTTCGGCCAATGCCGTCCTGGTCGCCGACAGAATGGCGGCGGTCGAGGCGCCCCCCATGAAACTACGCCGACTGGTTCGCAACGCTCCCTCCTGTGGTAGGACAAACACGAATTTCGTCCGTTGAAATCGAGCCGGCGTCGACAATCAGCGCGCCGCCGATCAGCGCTCCTTGGCTTCGCCCAGACGACAAGTCAGTTCGGCGTCGGCGCGCTCGGATCGAGCAGCTTCTCGTGCTTGAGCTCGCTCCACAGCTCGACCGGGATCCTGGCTGACAGGCGCTCAACGTTCTGCTTCACCCTGGCGGTGCTGAGCGAGCCCGGGATCACGGCGCAGAGCGCGGGATGGAACAGCGGGAACTGAAGAGCGGCGGCACCGAGCTCGGCGCCGTGGCGTCTGCACACCGCCTCGATCTTCTGCGCCTTGTCGATCAGCGGCTGGGCCGCCGGCATGTAATTGTGCCTGGCGCCTGGCTTCACCTCGCCGGCCAGGATACCCGTGTTATAGGGTCCACCCAGGATCACCGAGACATTGCGTTTCACGCACTCGGGCAGGAAGGCCTCGAGCGCGCCCTGTTCCAGGAGCGTGTAGCGGCCGGCCAGCAGCATGCAATCGAAGTCGCCGGCATGGATGAAGCGCAGGCTGGTGTCGCTTTCGGCGATGCCAACGCCGATTGCACCGATGACGCCGGCGCGGCGCAACTCGTCGAGTGCCTTGAAGCCCGAGTCCATCACCGTCTTGAAGCGTTCGTCGAGGAGCGCGTGGTCCTTGGTCGTCCAGAAGTCGACATCGTGCACCAGCGCGATGTCGATCCTGGAAAGGCCGAGCCGCATGCACGAGTGCTCGATCGAGCGCATGACGCCGTCGTAGGTGTAGTCGAACACCGGAGCGAAGCCCGGCAGGCCATTCTCGCGGAAGTCCTCAGTCGGCTTCTCGCCCGGCTTCATGGCACGCACGACGCGGCCGACCTTGGTCGACAGCACGAAGCTGTCGCGCGGCTTGTCGCGCAAGCCCGCTCCCATGCGCAGTTCGCTGCGGCCGTAGCCGTAGGCCGGCGCGGTATCGAAGTAGCGCACGCCCAACTCATAGGTCGCGTCGGTCAAGGCAAGGGCGTCGGCCTCCGAGATGGTCACCCGGAAGCCACTCATCGGCGCGCCGCCCAGCCCGATCGTCGTCACTTCGAGCTTGGTATTGCCGACCCGGCGTTTGGAAAGGGTCATCTAGGCAGCCTCCTGCTCGGCCGTGTTGAGCAGGCCCGGCAGAAATCGGTCCTTCCCCTCGAATGTCTCGGCAAAGCCATCGAGCGGGAGTACCTGGCCCGCGTTGGCGATCGCAGTGCTGGCGACCAGGGCGACTTTCAGGAGATTGTTGACCGCCGCGCCTTTCACCCCGAGCTGAAGCTGATACTTGTCCCGCGAGGCGTTGAACGCTTCGACAAGATCACGCCGCAGCGCCCTCTGGCCGTCGGGGTTGGCCTGAGCGAACCAGAAGGTGACGGGCTTGCGACCGAAGGGAAGCGCGGCGGAAACTTGGCGCCGTGACGGTGGCATGGGCGGGGTTTCCTCCTCCTGATGGTCGCCGCGATTATTTGCTAGTTCTCTTAGTTATACGTATAACTCAACACTCGCCGCGCAGTCAATCAGGAGAGCTCAAGGGCGATGTATGATCGCTGGGTGAGAGAGATGTATGATCGCCGGGTGAGAGACAAGACACGCAATTCCGCCCGCCCGACGCAGAAGGACATCGCCGCGGCCGCCGGCGTGTCGCAGGCGACGGTGTCGATGGTGCTCAACAAGGCCGAGACGCCGTCCGTCCCGGCCGCGACGCGCGAGCGGGTCCTGAAGCTCGCCGGACAGATCGGGTATCAGCCCAATCACCTCGCCCGCATCCTACGCAGCGCGCGGACTATGATGCTCGCCTGCATCGTTCCGGACATTACGAACCCGTTCTATCCGGGCTTGGTAAGGGGCCTGCAGACGACCGCCGCTCCGGAGGGCTACGACATTTTGATCTATGACACCGACGGCCAGATCGAGGGCGAACGACGCGCCATGAGATGGGTGCAGGAGGGGCGTGCCGACGGCATCGTCGCCACTTTCTTCCATTTGCGGGCGACCGATCTTGCCACGGTGGCGCGGCAGCATGTTCCGATCGTGCGGCTCGAAGGGCAGCGGAAGAACCGCGGCGCACTTCCGATCGACAGCGTGTTCATCGACAACGCTGAAGCGGCGGCGGCGATGACCAGGTTCCTGATCCGTCGCGGCCACCGCCGGATCGCCATGATCCTGGGCGAACCGGGGCCTGGCAAGCAACGCGCCCTGGGCTACGAAACGGTGATGCGCGAGGCGGGACTGGCGACGGAGTTCGTCACCGACGGGCCCTATTCGGAGGAAGCGGGTGCCCGGGCGATGCAGACGCTGCTGGCGAGCGGAGCCAAGCGGCCGACGGCGGTGTTCGGCGCCAACGACATGCTGGCGATCGGTGCCATGCAGGCTGCGCGAAGCGCTGGCCTCGCGATCCCGACCGACATCGCGATCGTGGGCTTCGACGACATTCCGACGGCGAAGCTCCTTGGCCTCACCACGGTTCGCCAGCCCGAATTCGAGCTGGGGGCCCTCGCCGCCCGGACGCTTATCGAACGCCTGCAGCCCGGCGGGCTGAAACATCCGGGCAGGAGCCTCGAGCTGAAGTTCGAGATCGTCGAACGCTCATCGGCGTGACCGGGCAGAACATCGTTGGAGACACGCTTGACCTCAATTCCGCACGACTATGCCGAACGCGTCTACGCCGGCGTCCTCGGCAAGTTGATCGGCGTCTATCTCGGCCGGCCCTTCGAGGGCTGGACCTACGAGCGCATCCTCGAGGAGCTGGGGCCGATCAACTACTACGTCCATGAACGCCGCGACGTCGCCCTGCGCAACCATCAGCTCGTCGTCACCGACGACGACATCGCCGGTACATTCACCTTTCCGCGCGCCTTGGCCGACAACAACTACCCACGCCATCTGACGGCCGAGCAGATCGGGCAGGCCTGGCTGAACTATGTCGTCGAGGAGCGCTCGATCTTCTGGTGGGGTGGCCTTGGAAGCTCCACGGAGCACACCGCCTATCTCCGCCTGAAGTCCGGCATCCCCGCTCCGCGCAGCGGATCCATCGAACTGAATGGCAAGACCGTGGCCGAGCAGATCGGGGCGCAAATCTTCATCGACGGGTGGGCGATGGCCAGCCCCGGCGACCCCGAGCAGGCGGCTTACCTGGCGGAGCAGGCGGCACGCGTCAGCCATGACGGCGAAGCGGTGCATGCCGCGAAGCTCCTCGCGGCAATGGAGGCGCAGGCCTTCGTCGAAGCGGATGTTCAGAAACTCATACAGGTCGGCTTGGGCTTCGTGCCGAAGGACGCGTTGATCCGCCGTGTGGTCGAGGATGTTCGCGACTGGCACGCCGGCGACAACGGACACGACTGGCAACAAACGCGCGCTCTGATCGCCGAGCGCTATGGCTACGACAAATTCCCTGGCGTCTGCCACGTCATCCCCAACCATGCCTTGATCATCCTGGCGTTGCTCTACGGACAGAACAGCTTCCAGGAGACGATGCACATCGTGAACACCGCGGGCTGGGATACCGATTGCAATGCCGGAAACGTGGGATGCCTGTTCGGAATCAAGAGCGGGCTTGCCGGCATCGACGCCGGCCTCGATTGGCGCACGCCGATCGCCGATCGCATGTACGTCTCCTCGGCCGACGGCGGCGGCGCGATTACCGACGCGGTCATCGAGAGCCGCTCTCTGGTGGTTGCCGGCTACAGGCTCGCAGGCCTGGAGGCGCCTGCCGCTCCCAAGGACGGCGCGCGTTTCAGCTTCGCGTTCCCGGGCAGCCTGCAGGGCTTTCGCAGCGAGGCCGACCCGCCCGCGCAGCTGCATCCGGTGACCCTGCAAAACGTGCCCGGCCACAGCCGCCGGGGGGAGCGCAGCCTTGCGATCACCTTCAGCCGTCTTGCGCCGGGTCGCGTGGCGCGCGTGTCCTCGCCCACTTTCTTCGGCAAAGACGGGCTCAGCATGCCGACCTATGAGATGATGGCCTGCCCGACTCTCTATTCTGGCCAAACCGTCGAGTGCGGCCTGATGGCCGAGATCAGCAAGGGCGCGCCGGTAACTGCGCGGCTGTACGCCAGTGTCTTCTCGGACAAGGACGAGCTGGTGAAGATCCGAGGCGAGGCTCGAGCGCTGGACAGGCAAGCCGACTTGACCCTGAGATGGCAGCTCCCTGATACGCGAGGATATCCGATCTTCGACATTGGGCTGGAGATCGAGTCGCCCGATCCCCGCGGCGCGTGCGGCGTCGTCTATCTCGACTACATGCGCTGGGATGGTGCGCCGAACATCACATTGCGGCGGCCAGATCCGAGCAGCGAGATGTGGAAGCATGCCTGGGTGAACAACGTGAGCCAGTTCCAGACACGTTGGAAAGGGCTGCGAGCGACGAATAGCGCAGGCATCGGCTTCATCGCTCAGGGCACGCGCGACTGGAAAGACTACGAAGTCTCGACAACGATCGTCCCGCTCCTGGCCGAGGCCTGGGGACTGGCAGTCCGCGTCCAGGGTCGCGAACGGTACTATGCCTTGATGTTCGACAATGCCGATGGCGGCCGCATCCGGCTCGTAAAAAAGCACCATCGGCAGATCGAGCTGGCGGCTCGAAAGTTCCCATGGAAGCTCGACCAGCCGTACGAGCTGAAGCTCCAAGTGAAGGGACTGGAGCTTCGCGCTCTGCTCGATGGCCAATTGATAATGCAGGTGCGGGAACCCGCCGAAGAGGCGCTGACGGGTGGCGGCGTGGCACTGATCGTCGATACCGGCTCGATCTCAACGGAAGAGATTCGTGTAGTTCCTCTCTGAGGACAGCAGGCCAACCGACCGGATGGCTTTCCCTTCGTTGGGCTTCTTTCCGCTCTTGGCACAAATGCGAGGTGCCGACACGGGAAACCATCCGATCATTTGCCGATGAACGGCAAAGGGGACAAATCAGACTCAAGCGTTCGCGGCGATGAGGTGAACGAATTCGAGAAAGGCGCGTAGCTTGGCCGGCGCCTGCCGGCGCGAGGGATAATAGGCATACAAGGGGAAATGCTCGTCAGACCATTCGGGCAGGACCTGCACGAGCTTCCCGCTCGCGAGCCACGGGGCCAGGCCGAGCTCGAAGCTCTGAAATAAGCCCTGCCCGGCTTCGCAGGCTGCCAAAGCCGCCGAAGGATCGTCCATCACGACGCGCCCGTCGACGGGGATCTCGACGACGTTTTCCCGCCGATGAAACTCCCAGCTGAAGGGCCGCCCGGATTGCGGGTCTCGGAACAGCAGCGCTTCGTGACTTGCGATGTCTTTCGGGACTATGGGTGTCCCCCGGCGCGCAAGATAGCCCGGAGACGCACAGGTTATGATGCGCGTTTCGAGAATCTTTCGCGCGATCAGCGCTGATGCGTGGGGCGGCCCAAAGCGCAGCGCGAGGTCAACGCCGCCGGCCATCATATCCTCGCGATGATTGCTGACCAGAAGCTCCAATGAGAGTTGGGGATAGCGGGTTGATAGCTCGGGGTCTGATCGGTTCACCGCACGCGGCTCCGCGCGCTGTGCTGCCGGGTCAAAACGGGCATTTTCGGTCGCTACGGCGCCCGAAAATTCGATCCACGGTCGCGAGTCTTGAAAGTGTTACTTGACATTGATCGAAGTACTACTTAAGTATAGGCCATGTGCTCCCTTCAGGAGTATCGGCCGTGACCGGTCCGGGACGCCCGACCCTCTACAAGCCGGGGCACGCCCGCGAGCTCTGCGAGCGCGGCACCAATTCCGATCTGGCCGGCCGCTTCGGCGTGGCCTGCAGCACCCATCGGCCAGTGGATCGCCGCCGTGCAGCAGGGCCGCGGCATCGCCGATGCCACCGCGGTCGAGTCGCTGTTCTCGCGCGTCACCGGCTACAACCACCGAGAAACGGCAGCACTCGATGCCGCCGGCGAGAGCATGCGCCATGCCGCCGATTGAGCTGGAGCGCTCCCCTCGGGGAAACAGCAAAACGACCGGCGGAAAGGGCGCAAAGGGCGGAAACCCCCTGCAAGAATCCGGCGCGTCGGATTCGTCAACGATATCAACCATCTCGACGGGCGCTGCGGCAGCCGATTTGCGCCGCTCGGCTCGGCGGAAACCGGCGGAAACTCCCTGAAAAGCCTTTGCTCGAGAAACTGTCCGCAGTTTCCATGTCTCACTTTTGGGGGCCACCCCAAACCCTGATTGGCGTATCGCTTGCGGAAACTGCGGAAACCCCTGAAATCGAGGCAGCCCCGCCAAGGTTGCCGAACAAGACCTACGCCGCCACTCCGAGCGCGTTGCGGATCGAGGTATGAAAATGGACCAGCGACGGCTCGTTGCGGCCGTAGATCACCTCTTCGGTGCCGCCCGATTCGAAGCCGATCTGCATGCGCTCGCCCAGCGGGAAGTCCTCCTCCATCACGGTGCGGATGGCGATGTCGCGGTTCTTCTCCCAATAGGCGTCGGACTTGTCGCTGTCGGCGGGCTTGTAGATCGACATCTCGACATCGCAGCGGCTGGCGTCGTCGCGGCCGGGGAAGGCGCGCCAGATCTCGATATGGTCGACCTGCCAGATCACGATGGTGTTGGGGAAGAGCTGGTAGATCGAGATGACGTGCGGGCGGTAGTTGCGCTCGCCCTCGGGCACGCCGCGCACGCCCTCGATCGAGGTTCTCGCCACGCACATGCGGCCGTGCAGGCCGGCGCCGTCGAAGGTGCCGCAATTACCGATGAAGTACGGCGCGATGGTTTTCCGGTGCAGATGCGGGATGTGATAGCCCTCGAGGAAGGTATCGATGGCGAACTTCCAGTTGATGCGGGGTGCAATGCGATCGGCCGAGAACATCGGATAAGTCTCGAGCCTGAGGGCGGCGAGGTCGGCCGCCAGCGGCCCGAGACTGGCGTCGACGTCGATCTCGACGCTCTCGCCCGGCTGCACGGGCTTGGGCCGCACGAACAGCATGCCGTGGCGCTCCGCGGCCGGCAGCCGCACCAGCCCGTGGCTCGCAAGGTCGATCCCCGCGAAGCCCACCTTGTCGGTGGTGCCCAGGAGCCGGCCGGCAAGATCGTAGGTCCAGCCGTGATAGGGACAGGTGAAGGCCCGCGCGTTGCCGCAGCCCTGCGCCACCGGCGCGCCGCGATGGCGGCAGATGTTGGCGAAGGCCATCACCCGGCCGTCGGCGCCACGGGTCATCAGGACCGGCATGCCGGCCACGTCTTCGCTGAGATAATCGCCCGGCCTGGCCAGCCGCGTGGCGAGGCCCATGAAGATCGGCTGATCGCGGAACAGCCGCTCGCGCTCCAGGCTGGCGCGGTCGCGGCACGAATAGGCAGAGACGCGATTGCGGAACATGTCGTAGGCCAGGTCAGTCGTACGGCCGTCGATATGCCCGAGCAGCCGTCTCCCGACGGCCAGTTCTTCTTGTCGTTCCATGGCCGAATTTTAAGCCGCAACAGCGGCCGCCGCCAGTGCGCGCGCGACGACTTCCTCCGGCGCCATGCCGCTCTCGCGCATCGTCTGGATGGTCATGTCGCGGTCGCGCTTGGCGAAACGCCGGCCCGTCGCGTCCGTCAAAAGCCTGTGGTGCGCATAGTGCGGCACGGCATAGCCGAGGAGCTTCTGCAGCAGGACGTGCACATGGGTCGAGGGCAGCACGTCCATCCCGCGCGTCACCAGGGTCACGCCTTGCAGGTGGTCGTCGACCGTGACCGAGAGGTGATAGCTGGTCGGCGTGTCCTTGCGCGCGATCACGAAGTCGCCCATCAGCCGCGGCTGGCCCTCGATGCGGCCGAGCGACTCATCGACGAAGTGATAGGGTCCGGCCTGACCGGCTGCGCGATCGCAATCGAGCCGCAGGCAATGCTCATGTCCCGCCGCGATATGGTCGCGCCGCTCCGCCACCGACAGATGCCGGCAGGTGCCCGGA
>Ga0210409_10005638_pt1 | contig 13136 bp, 9 predicted proteins | sample IncBWH17MmetaG_FD_161649 | JGI IMG/M metagenome (GOLD analysis project Ga0210409, IMG submission 161649) | Forest soil microbial communities from Barre Woods Harvard Forest LTER site, Petersham, Massachusetts, United States - Inc-BW-H-17-M | ecosystem: Environmental > Terrestrial > Soil >...
ATCCGTTATACCCGGCGCCGCCAACGTAGAAGAATTTGTTGTTCCACGCCTTGGTGGGCAGCGCCACTTCGAACAAAATCACGGTCTCGAGCCCGCCCTGCACGCGGCAGTATTCCGGCACATCCCCCTTCGCCGCGACCACGGTCGCCTCGGTGATGACGGTGTCTTTCAGCTTCAGTTCGAGCAGGTTCGAACAGTCCGCCGCACTTGCTGGAGCCGCTCCAAGTGCAAGGAGCACGAACAGCCCCGCCGGGAACGCGCCTGTTCCCTTCCATGACCCGATCCATCCCTGCGAATAACCAAATGAACGCCGGCGCGGGTCGCGACTCTTCATGATGTTCCTCCTCAAAGCAATGCCATTTGCGGCGCCTTGGACAGCCCTTTCCTAGATCACGCCCATGGCGCGCGAGAGTTGTTCTGCTTCCTCAATCAAGGCTCCCAGGCTTACAGTGATGCCATCCTTCCAGAAGGATTCGTTGCGCGCGTCCAGACCGAACGGGGCGAGCAGTTCCACGATATCCTTAGTGGCCCCGGAACGCAGCAGGTCCAGGTAAAGCGGCTCGAATTTCGCACCCAGGCGCTCTCGCTGGGCGTAAAGGCTTTGCGTCAGCAGCTCACCGAAGGCATAGCCGTAAACATAAAACGGACTGTGGAAGTGCGGGACGTAGGCCCACAAGTGTTCTGAGTTTTCGTAAGTAAATATCTCGCCCTGCTTGCCGTAAAGTTCCTGGGCGGTCTTCAGCCAGATCGCGTCCAACTCCTCGACCGAATGTTTCACCGGCTCCTTCCAGACCACGTAGGATTCGTCCATGCCATGAAGGCGGCGCTCGAAGTTGGAGAAGCCGATCTGGCGGACCACAGTGTTGATGGTGCTGTCGATTTTGGCCATGATCAGCGCCAGAAGCGAGTTTTTGTCTCCCGAGCGGACAAGGCGGTTCTTCAGGAAAGTAAACGTGGTCATTTCGCCGAACACGGAGGCTGTTTCGCAGTAGGCGATCGGGGCGTGGAACATCAGCGGGCCCTGCGCTTCTCCGGCCAGAATGCCGTGCACGCCGTGTCCGAGTTCGTGCGCCAGGGTCATGACGTCCCGGTTGGATCCCAGATAATTCATGAGCGTGAATGACACGGGCTTCCCCCCGGGCAGAACGTGCGAGGAATTGAAGGCGCCGCTGCGTTTTTCCTTGAGCACGGGCACGTCAATGCGCCGGTCGGTAAAGAAGCTCTTCACGACGGTGGTAAGCGTGGGGCTGAAACTTTCATACGAGTTGGTGACAATCCCCGCGGCTTCGTCGAAGGGAATCATGGTGGTGTCGGCAAATGGCATGGGAGCGTTGCGGTCGCTCCAGCGCATCACGCTTAGTCCCAAATGGCTCGCCTTCAGTTTGTAATAGCGCCGCGTCAAGGTACCGCCCAGGGTGGTGACGGCATTGTGGAGGACATTGACGACGGAGTCCGGGATTCGGTTGGCCTTGTTGCGCAGGTCCATGGGGTGTGCGTAGCCGCGTTCCTTGTCCTCCACCGCTTTCAAGCCGGCAACCATGTACAGCGTTTGCGCGGCATATTTGGCGAACGGGCCGGCCAGGCCGCTATTCACGCATTGCAAAGCTTCGGCCCGCTCGGCGGAATCCTTGGATTCGGCGATCAGGTGCATCATTTCCGTGAGGTTTTTGGAAGCGCCGCGGAATTCAAAATTGAGATCGGCTTCTACCTCGTCAAAAAAATCGCTCCAGGAACTGGAATCAAACGGCGAACGCTTGACCAGGGCGGACTCGACGGGCTCGGTCAAGAAGTGCGGCTTGAATGTGCGTATGTGCTCGATCCAGGGACGGTGCTTGGAGACGACGGGGTCGCTTTCATAAAATGCCTTGAGCGTGTCGTCGCCGAGCTGGACGAGTTCCAATTCAAAGAAGGTCAGGTGCTCCCCTCGAATCGCGCTAAGTTCCCGCTGAAAGGCGGCGTGCTTGGCCTTGATCGCCGCGTTGGTCAGGTCCGTGCTCTCCCGCAGAAACAGGTACGAGTTGATTTTGCCGCTGAGCATCTCGATTTCCGAAAAGTCGCCGATGGCCGCGCCCAGCAGTTCCGCCAGCTTGCCCTTGTAGGTATGGGAGAAATGCTTGGCCATGGCTGTGAGGGTGCTTAAGTCGGAATCCATCTGCGGATCGGCGATATCCGCATACAGGACACTGAGATCCCAGCGGATTTGTTCGGTGCTTACGATTGTGTTTTCCATTGTGGGCCTGGATCTCCAGAATTCGTTCAATATTGAAAAGCGCGCCGGGTTTTCCGGTCAAGGTCTGCGGTGCGGATACCTGTGGCGCCGGACACCGCCGGATATTGTAACCCGGCACCCCTATTGGGATGCCTTTTAAGGCCCGGTCTATGCGAATGAGTAGGGCCGGGCGTAGAGATGGCTTATTCGTCGCACTTTTTACGGACAAAGTGGATTTTTGGCGCATGGGGTGCTTACAATTAAAGACTCGGGGTGTGCCCCCAGCGATGGCTATACACACGGCTTGCAAGGAAAACGGGTGCAAGGGACAGGTGCCGGCGGCACTCGAACAGGCCCGCCTGTGCGTGCTTCATTTCACGCTGCAAGTCGAAAACGATTGCGCCCAGATGCGCCGCGAAACCGTCTACGGCAAAACCCCCCGGGCCCGCCAGATCGAAATCATAGAGTACATTGCGGAGCATGGCGAAAAGTTGGCTCGGGCTTCGACCAGTGGCCTTCCCCTGGCAGACGAGATGAAGGCTCGCATCCTGAACACCTTCCTCACTTTAATGAACCTGCGCGAAAACCTGGACCGCGCCGCCCTGCGGCAACCCATCGGCCGCAGCGGGTAGGTCCCCGCTCTCTCCTCGAACAACTTGGGAATTCCGTCCCTGTGTTAGACTGGCTTGCACAAGCTTGCCGCCGCAAATGGAAAACAACGCCAAAGCGGAATTGCGGGTACTGACGATTGGGCATTCCAACCACACCACAGAGCATTTTCTTGGTTTATTGAAATCCCACAGTATCCAGGTCGTGGTGGATACCCGTTCGCAACCTTACTCCAAGTATTCCACGCAATTTGATCAGAAGGAATTAAAACGGGCGCTCAGCCTTGCTGGAATCCAGTATCTCTACCTGGGACGTGAACTGGGCGGACGCCCAGAAGGTGAAGAATTCTACGATGAAGGCGGCCATGGCCTCTACGACCGGGTCGCCACAACCGGTCTATTTCAGGAGGGGCTGGCACGGCTGGAGCGCGGCATCCGCGAATACCAAGTGGCTGTGCTGTGCGCCGAGGAAAATCCGGCCGCATGCCACCGGCACTTGCTGGTGGGCCGGGTTTTGCTGGGCCACGGGATTCAGGTGGGACACATTCGCGGCGACGGCCGGATTCAAACGGAAGAAGAAGTCGCGGCGGAAACAGAACCGAACCGGGATCAATTGCAGCTATTTCAGACAGCCGAGGCGGAGCCGTGGAAATCTATTCCATCGGTTTTACGAAAAAAACGGCCGAACAATTCTTCGGCGTACTAGGAAATGCGGGGATTCGCCGCCTGCTCGACGTGCGCCTGAAGAACGCGTCTCAGCTGGCTGGTTTCACCAAGCGCGAAGACCTTGAATATTTCCTTCGAGTGATTTGCGCGGCGGAGTACAGGCACGAACCTCAGCTCGCACCAACGAAAGAAATGTTGGACGATTACAAAAAACGCAAAGGAAGCTGGGAGGAATACGAGCGCAGATTTTTCGCGTTGATGGCCGACCGGAAAGTCGAAGAAAATCTTGATCCTGCGATTTTTGCCGTTCCGACGGTCCTTCTGTGCAGCGAGCCGAAGCCGGATCACTGTCATCGGCGGCTTGTTCTTGAATACCTTCAACAGAAATGGTCTAACTTGACAATTCACCACCTCTAGGATGTATATAGGTGCGTGCAGCAAGTCCAGTTCATCTGCCTTGCCCATTCCAAGAAATATTCCGAGCGATGTGTCGCAGGGGTGAGAGTCGACACTGCCGAATGGATCCGGCCCATCAGTAAAGAGAAGCACGGAGAGCTGACTCCAGCGCAATTGAAACTGGCGGACGGCGGGGAGCCTCAGAATTTCGACGTCATTTCCGCCTGGCTAGCCGAGCACGTTCCAGTCAAGAATCAGCCGGAAAATTGGAGAATTCAAAATTCGCCGTGGAAACTGGTGTGCCGGCCTGCGCCGATTGAGCACGCCACCATCCTGAAGAAGGCGCTCCTTCGCGGGCCGGTTTTGTTTGGGAATACTACGGACAGAGTTTCCTACCGCATATTTGAATCCGTCCCCGCCAAAGAATCTCTCGTTCTTGCAAAACCTGCCCATCTCCGTTGGACAGTGAAGCGAACACTCACCTGGAAGAAACAACTGCGGGTCAGCTTTGGCCTTGGTTCGGTGACCTATGATTTGGCGGTGACGGATATTCCATACGATGACAAACTGAAAGAACTGGAATTGGGGGAATATTCTTCCGAGCAACTTGGCATCCAGAATGAAAATGCAGTCTACTTCACCATCAGCCTGGGCGAGCCGCTGGATAATGGCTTTTGCTTCAAGCTCGTTGCAGCTGTACTGCAACTGCCGAAAGACTGGCCTTCCCTGGAATAGTGGTCGCATACTACCATTTGCAGGCCTGACTCATGAAACGCCATCCGAGTTTGCACCCGCTTAGCCAGCACCACCACTTTGCGCTGATTCAGGCGCTGGGGATGCGGCGCGCGGCTGAGGCGCCCGCGGGAAAACGCGCGGCGGCGGTCGAGCGCGAGGCGGAGAAGTTTGTCCGTTTCTGGCACAAGACGGGACAAGTGCATTTTCGCGAAGAGGAGGAAGTGCTGCTGCCGGCGTACGCGCGCCACACGCGGCTCGACCGGGACGCGGAGGTCATGCACATCCTCGCCGATCATGCGGAAATTCGCGCGGCCGTGTTGGATTTCGAGCAGCGGCTTGCGGCGAAGGTTCCGATTGCGGCGGAAGAAATGGGCCGCCTTGGAAAACTTCTTCACGATCATGTGCGGCTGGAAGAAAACGAAGTGTTTCCGCGCATCGAAAAAACGCTGGGCGAAGAGCAATTGAACGCGATGGGGCGCGGGCTGACGCGGCTGCATTCCAAGCACGAGGCTTGCGAGATTTGAAGCGCAAGTGGCACACGCTTCAGCCTGTGGGATTTGGACGCGGCAAAGGCGACTTTGCCCTGACCAAAAACCACAGGCTGAAGCGTGTGCCACTAAACCCCGATGTAACGCGCGTAGAGTGAGCGCGCGACGCTGGTGTCGCGCGTGCCTTTGATGATGGCGCGGCCGTCGGCGAAGACGGTCATTTCGTAGGGCGGGACGCGGAAGCGCAGCAGGAAACCGTTCTCGCGCACCTCGGCCACGGTTGGCGCGATGCGTTTGCCAAGCGCGGAGAGATCGAGTTGGCGGCGGCGCTCGTGGATCTGCACCGAGTCGCGGCCGCACATGGTCAAATGGGGTTGGGCATCGCCTTCGAGGTAACGGAATTCGCGTCCTGCGCACGCGCGGCATTCCGGATTGCGCGCCACGCGCACGGATTGAAATTTCCCGGACCAAACATCAAAGGAAGTGAGCCGCCCGCCCGCCTCTGCGGATTTGCCGATGAGCAGTTTGATGGCTTCAGCAGCTTCGATCGAGGCAATCACGCCCGCGGCGGCGCCGAGAACGCCGACGGTATCGCATGTGTCTTCCGACCCGGTGGTCTGAGAACCATTCCCGCTTTCGGATTCGAGCGCGCACGCCAGGCACGCCGTTTGGCCCGGGCGCACTGTCATGGTTACGCCATAGCTGGCGACGACTGCGGCATAGATCCAGGGAACGTTCAAATGGATGGCAACATCGTTCAGAAGGAAACGAGTCTCGAAGTTGTCCGTTCCATCGAGGATGAGCGGGAAGCCGCGCAATAATTCCGCGGCATTTTTCGGGCTGAGGTCGGCGACGATGCCTTCGACCGACACTCCGGAATTAATGGCGCGCAGGCGGCGCTCCGCGGCGACAGCTTTTGGCAGGGCTTCCTGCGCGTCGGATTCCTCGAAGAGAGTCTGCCGCTGCAGGTTGGAAGGCTCGACAAAATCACGGTCCACGATGCGCAGCTTGCCGACGCCCGCGCGCACCAGAAGATTTGCCAGGGCTGTCCCCAGCGCTCCGCAGCCTACCATTACGGCCGAGGATTGCAGCAGGCGCTCCTGGCCTGCCTCGCCGATCTCGTTGAAAAGAATCTGCCGCGAATAGCGTTCGTAAGATTTTGGGTCCATAAAAACGAGCCGATCCAGTAGGACGGGCATTGGCCTGTCGGGTTTGCATTTGCTAAGCGGGCAACTTCAAACCCAACAGGCTAAAGCGTGCTCCACTTTCCATGATAGCCCGACACTGGCCGTGCATGGAAATCAAGTGGCGTTTTCCGCGTGCGTGGCAGAATTCGCGCCAAGCGGGCAACCCCGGCTATGCTACCCTAGCTCTGTTGTGAAGAGTGATGCCGATCGCTCATCGTCCCTTCGTTCGGTTCGCCGCATGGCTGCCGGCGTTCTGGTTACTCTGTGCGAGCCCTGCGGCCGCACAGAGCGGTCTTCCCGGTGAGCCGCCGCATATCGTGGCAGTGCGCGTGGTCACCGAATCCGGCGCGGTTCTGGAACAAGATCCTCCCAAGCTGACCATCCAGCCCGGCCAAACTTTTTCCATGGAGGCGGAAAGCGCGAGCCTGCGGGAGCTGTTTCGCACCGGCCGTTATGCGGATTTGCGCGCCGAATTGGCCGACGTTCCGGGAGGAGCGCGGCTGGATTTTGTTGTCCGTCAAAATTTCTACATTAACCGGGTTCAGATCGAAGGTTTGCACGAACCGCCGGGAGAGGCGCTGGCGCTTTCGGCGCTGCGGCTAAACGTAGGAGAACCATTTCGTGAAAACGAAATGAAGGACGCCCTTGAGCGCCTTCGGCAAACCCTGGAGGATGATGGCCAGTATCAGGCCAAACTCGATTACTCGACGACGCCGCATCCGGGCACGCTGCAGATGGATATCCTGGTGCGCGTGACGGCCGGTCCGCGGGCCCGGATCGGCAAAATCACGATCCAAAATCAGACACAATTTGCGAACGCAGAGGCTCGAGAACAGGTGAAACTCAAAGAGGGAGCCACGGTGACCTCCGACCGCCTGAACCGCGCGGCCGACCGGACGCGAAAATGGCTGGCGGGCAAGAATTATCTGGGCGCGCGTGTGACGATTCACCGCGGCGATTATGATGCCCAATCGAATCGTGTGCCGGTCGATTTCACATTGTATGCGGGGCAGGAAGTGCGTGTGGCCGTGGTAGGCGCAAAGGTTCCGTCGGGAACTTTGCGCAAGCTGGTTCCCATTTATCAGGAAGGAGCAGTGGATGAAGATCTGCTGCAGGAAGGGCGGCGTTCCTTGCGCGATTGGTTTGAACGCGCCGGGTACTTTGACACGCAGGTGAGTTACACCGTATCGGATGCACCCGCCGAGGAATCGAGCCGTGTGGTGCGCGAGGCCGCGAGAGTGGTCACTTATCAAGTCAATCGTGGCGACCACCACCGGTTGGTGAATGTGGAATTCGGCGGGAACAAATATTTCGCATCGACTCTTCTCCGTGATCGCCTGAAGATTCAGCCCGCCGGCTACGCTTCACCGGGACGGTATTCGACCGAATTGCTGCAAAGTGACGTCGCTTCGATTCGCACTCTTTATGACGCCAACGGTTTTCAAGATTCTGAAGTGCAGAGCCAGCTCATTGATGATTACAAGGGCCACCGCGGAGATTTGTCTGTGAAATTTGTCATCCAGGAGGGACAGCAAACCCGTGTGGCGAGCCTGGACATTGAAGGCAATCAGCAACTCAGCAGCGACGAACTGCTGGGCGTGATCGGTTCCTCAAAGGGACAGCCCTATTCCGAATTCAATGTGTCGTCCGACCGTGACAACATTCTTGCCACGTACTACGACCAGGGATTCTCGGAAGCTCAATTTTCGGCCGACGAAGAGAAATTGCCGCCGGCGGGGCCGAACGCCGGCCCGACGGTCCGGCTGGCGTACCACATCACCGAAGGGCGCCAGGTGCGGGTCGCGCGAGTTCTGCTGGGCGGATATGAGCACACGCGCCCCGGCGTGATCTCACGCCAGGTGGGAATCAAGGTTGGCGAGCCACTGAGTGAAGGCACGGTCGTCGAGACGCAACGCAAGCTCTACAATCTGGGGATTTTCAGCCGCGTTTCGATCGCGCCGCAAAATCCCGAAGGCGAGGACACGGAAAAGACGATTGTGGTGATGGTGGACGAGGCCAGGCGTTACACCATCGCCTACGGCCTGGGGTTTGAGGCGCAACGTCTGGGAAACTCCTCCAGCCCCACTTCTCAATCGGTCAGCTTCGCGCCGCGCGGCACGCTCGAACTTACCAAAGCGAATCTGACGGGGCGCGCGGACTCGCTCTCGTTCAAAGCGCGAGCCAGCACCATTCAAGGCCGGGCGCTGATTACCTACATTGCGCCCAATTATTTCGCATCCCCCAATTTCAGTTTGCAGCTTTCCGGTTACTACGAGACTTCGCGGGATGTGCAGACATTCGATTCCCGGCGGGCGGAAGGTTCTCTGGGATTGGCCCAGAAGCTCTCCTCCACGAGTTCCATCCTGTACCGCTACGCCTACCGGCACGTGGTTGCCAGCAACATCCAAATCGCGGTCGAGGAAATTCCGCTGTTCAGCCAGAATACGGAAGTTTCCGAATTCGAAGTGAACTGGCTGCGGGACCGCCGCAACAGCGTCTCCGATCCCAGCCGCGGAGATTTCGAAAATGTGGACGTGAGCCTGGCCATGAAAGCGATCGGCTCGTCCGCGAACTTCCTGCGCGTGTATTTGCAGAATTCGACGTACCATCCCATCGGCCGGCGCCTGGTCTTTGCGCGCTCCACGCGCTTCGGAATTCAGACGGTCTATGGCAACTCGGTCTCAACGGATATTCCGCTCCCCGAACGGTTCTTCGCCGGCGGCGGCACGTCCTTGCGCGGATTTGGCCTCAACCAGGCCGGACCGCGCGACCCCGTCACGGGGTTCCCTATCGGCGGGCAAGCGGAGCTCATCTTTAACCAGGACTTGCGCTTTCCCATGCATTTGCCGCTGATCGGCAACCGCCTGGGAGGAGCCGTGTTTTACGACGCCGGCAATGTATTCCCGAGCATCCGGAAAATTTCGCTTCGCATTTCGCCGCCGGCGCCCACATTCAATGCGAGCAATCCGAATGTGTGTCTAACGAACTGCACGAACGAAATGGCGTACTTCTCGCACACGGTGGGATTTGAGTTTCGCTACGGCACGCCGATAGGCCCCGTGGCGCTCGATCTCGGCTACCAATTGAACCCCGGGCAATACCTGATTCAAAACGGCGGCACGTGCCCGGCCACGACAACGGCGGCCTGCCTGACAACGCTTGCGAGGCTCCCCGGATTCCAATTTTTCATCAATTTAGGGACGACGTTCTGATGCGCAACGCAATTTTCATTTTCGTTTTGCTGATGGCTGTGGCGCGCGGGCCGCAATCTTTTGGCGCATCCGCGCCGCCTCAATCGGCGCGCGTTGTGGACCGCATCGTGGCGCGCATCGAGGATGACATTATTCTGCAGAGCCAGGTGCGCGAACTGGGCGCTTTCCAGCAGCTCATCGAAGGAAATGAGGAAAGCGACGATAAGTTGATCGAAGAATTGATCGAACAGTGGGTGGTCGAAACCGAGGCCTCGGCGTCCCATTTTCCACTGACAGCCAAATCGGAGGTCGACCGCGAACTCTTGCGAATCAACCAACAATTTACGAGTCCGGAGAAGTATGCATCTCGCCTAAACGAGCTCGGCCTTTCCTCGGCCCAGGTGCGGCAGTTGCTGACCCGGCAGATTTACGTCGAGCGCTACATCGACTACAAGTTCCGGCCCTCGGTGCAGGTCGAACCCGCTGATATTGACGCGTATTACAAGAAGGAACTGCTTCCGGAGCTTGCGAAAAAAAGTCAGTCCGCCCCGGCCCCGGGCGCGGTCGAAGAGCAGATCCGCGAATTGCTGATCCAGCGCAGGATCAGCGATCTGACGGTAAAATGGCTGGACGATACAAAGTCGCGGCTGAAGATCGAAATCGAAGCTGCCGGCGGCAAGCCGTGACGCGCCGTCGAATTCTGGAACGATGAACGGAACGAAGCGAAAATTCGGACTGAAACACGGGGTGGGCCTGGTCGTCACCCTGGCCGTCGTGATGGGCCTGGTCATCGCCTATGCGATTGCCAGCGGGCTGGCGGATCGCTGGGCCCGCCGGACAATCGTGGAGCAGCTTGAGAAAGCTACCGGCGCGCGCGTCGAGCTGGGAAATTTTCATTTCAGCTGGCGGGTGCTCGCCGCCCGTTTCGACGGTTTGACATTGCACGGGCGCGAGCCGGCTGGGAGTCCTCCGCTTTTTCACGCGGACGTATTGCAGTTTGACATTCATGTCGAATCGTTCTGGGGCCGAAAGATTTCGCTGGGAAGCGTGGTGATGTCCCGTTTCTCGGCGAACGTGCAGATCGAAAAAGACGGTTCGACGAATATTCCGGGACCAAAAGTTGCCGTGAAGACCGGCCCGCCGGACGTGCGGAGCCTGTTCGATTTGAAGATTGCGCAGTTGCGTCTTGAACAGGGCGAAATTTTGTGGAATGACAAGCGAATCCCGCTGGAGGCCAGGGGTGGAAATTTTGAATTCGGATTGAACTATACCGGAGAAAACGGACGACCTGTGTACCTGGGCCAGGTCAGCTGGCAAAAATTTCAAATCGCGGCGCAGCGCAACTTGCCTTTCACGTCGAATTTCTCTGCGCGATTCACCCTCCGGCAGGATTCATTTTCCCTGACCCAATTGCAATGGAAGACGGCCGGAAGCGAAATTGACGCGCAAGCAAATCTCCCCAGCTTCGCGCAGCCCGCGTGGACATTCCGGTACCGGGGGCAGGTGCGCCTCGAGGATATTTGGACCATCGTGCGCAAGCGGGGCGCTCCGGATGCGCATGTCGAGTTTGCCGGAGACGGAATCTACTCCCCCAATCAGATGAATTTCAGCGGACGTTATACCGCGGACCGCGTCACCATGAATTACCAGTGGTTTCATCCTGGAAATATTTCCGCGCACGGCAGCTACCACGCCGACAATCACACCGTGGATTTGCCTGATATGGAAGCCATGATCCTCGGAGGAATCGCCAGCAGCCAGGTGCGCGTAAATCTTGCGAAGCTGGAATTCCGCGCCGATACGAAAGTGCGCGGAATGGACCTGCGCCAGGCGCTCGCTGCGGAAGACAACCGGAGTCTGCCGATCAATCCCCTGCATTGGGGCAGCCGCATGGATACTGACGCGACCACGACATGGGTCGCCGATTTCAAGCATGTCGATTCGCGGGGGAGTTCGATGTGGACGCCTCCGGCCACGCTTCCGCCGGGGCAGATTCCCACCGCGGCGCACTTCGAGTTTCACTACGACATGGACCACAAGCAATTCGCGTTTTCCCCAGGCGAGATTACAACTCCCACCAGCCGCATCCAGTTTCGCGGCGCGCTCAGCGCGGTTGACTCCTCGATTGACGCGACGGTGGACACCGAAGACCTCTCGCCCTGGGACGACTTCATCAACCGCCTGCGCGGTCCGGCTGTGGAACGCCAAGCGATTGGCGGACATGTCCACTGGGAAGGGCGGTTGACCGGGCCACTTGGCGGCCCCACATTCACGGGACGCTTCAAGGGGAGCGAAGCGCAATATGGCGCGTTGTATTGGGACGATCTCGAGGGGGAGCTCACCTACTCGCCCGATGAGTTGCATCTCGCGCGGGGGCGCGCGCGCAGAGGCAAGTCTTCCGCGGAGCTGGAACTGGCGCTGGATCTCGACAAATGGAGTTTTTCTCCTGAAAGCGGATGGACGTTTGACGTCAACCTGGTGGGCGCCGATACGGACGATTTGCAAAAAATGTTGGGGACATCCTATGAGGCGCATGGACTGCTGACCGGGGAATTTCATGGAAGGGGCACGCGCGCGCAGCCCGAATTTTCGGGTTTGTTTGATATGTCAAACGCAACGGCAGGATCCTGGCGCTTTGAGCGGGCGCGCGGGCAATTGTCCATTCATCCGGGCGAAGTGCGAATTGCCAACGCCGAGTTGCGCCTGGCCGCGCACGCGCCGGGCGCGCCCATGGGCCTGGTGACGGGCAATCTGGACTATCACACCGCCACGGGCGAGGTGTCGTTTGACTTTACGGGCGCTGCGATTCCGCTGGAGGCCATCGAAAAAATCCAAATGGCCCGCTTGCCCGTGGCAGGCCGACTGAATTTGCAAGCTCATGGACAGGGACCGTTGCGCGCGCCCGAATTGCACGCCACGCTGCGACTGGTTGACCTGAAACTCGGCAATGACGTGGTGGGAAGCTTTGACGGGAAGGTGGATTCGGATGGCCGCCACCTGACTGCAACGATTGATTCGGCGATGACCTCGGGGCGGCTTACAGGGAAGATGGACGTCGGGCTCGGGGGCGATTATCCGGTAACCGCGCACGTCACATCGGAACGAATTGATTTCAACCCCTTTCTAGTCTCCGCTCTGCATCTTTCGCGGATGAACGGCCACAGTCTGGTGGATGGCCAATTTGATGTCGCGGGCTTTGGCGCGCGCCCTGAAACGCTGGCCATGGAAGCGAATCTGTCGCGCCTGACGTTCGATTTTCAAAACGTGAAGCTGGAAAATGTCGGCCCCGTGCGGCTCACGTACCGTCGAGACGAAGTGCGCATCGAGCAGGCCAGCCTCCGCGGGACCGACACGGACTTTCGCGTGACCGGGTCCGCGCGTTTCGCGGGGGATCAAGCGCTCAGTTTGCGCATGGATGGAGCGGTCAGCCTTCAGTTGCTCGCCGGGTTCTACCCGCAAATCGAGGCCAATGGCCAGGCGCAGATTAATGCCGCAGTGGGCGGGACTCTGGCCGCGCCGCGCTTCAACGGTAAGGTTCACATTCAAGGCGCTTCGCTGCGGTACGGCGATTTTCCGGCGGGGCTGAGTAACGTCGGCGGAGATTTCAATTTTGACGCGACCCGAATGGTGTTCGATAACGTCGTCGCGGAAAGCGG